>ERZ777305.131-NODE-131-length-119296-cov-14.807474_pt1 | contig 119296 bp, 111 predicted proteins | sample MGYA00374965_ERZ777305 | MGnify/ENA primary metagenome ERZ777305 (study PRJEB29328, sample SAMD00013331) | mouse gut metagenome | study: EMG produced TPA metagenomics assembly of the Metagenome analysis of fecal microbiota from mouse which was promoted... | reverse complement strand
TAAAACAACACATTTGTCGAGAATGAGACGAAATCTTAAATGAAAGAGCCGTGGTCTATATATCGTTTCCGGTGGTTTTCCGGTAATTTTTATGCTTCCGCCTGTATTTCTGCTAATGATATCATTTCCCCGTCGTCCAGTGTTGTGGTGTGGCATATGTATTTCCGCCCATATGCGTCAGTTGCCAATGTCCTGCCGTCAGCGCCTTCCGATAGGCTTATCCCTTCGGCCAATGCCAGGCCTGGACTGTGGGCGGCCTTGTATACTGCCTCTTTGAGGGTCCATGCCTTCAGCCGCATCTGTTGCGATGCGGTAAAATGGTCCATTTCTATTTTTGATATGTATTTTTCTGTGACCCGTTCAAGCTGTTCCCGCCATTCCTCGATGTCTGCACCTATCGGCGATGTGCTTCCTATTGCAAGCAGTGCGTATTTCCTGGAGTGGGATATTGATATGTTCGCATTGCATCCGGCTATGTACGGAACGCCGTCAGGGTCATGGGCCAATTGTGCGTCCGGACCGAATGCATGGTCGATCAGCGTCCTTACTGCCGCGGTTTCCCTTTCACGGCGGGTCTCGTGCGTGATGGGTATGCGTGTGATGTATATGTCGGCGTCACCTAGCTGCAGGTTTGTGATTTCCATTGTGGCTTATTGTTGATAGGCTGTGTTCTATGTCTTGCCGCAGTGCGTCGGTGATTGGTGATACGGAGTCTGCGTCAGCTTGCCTGTTGGCCATTTCTACAACCCCTGACACTACCCATCGGCTGCCGTCAGACACCAGGAACTGTATTGGAAGTGCCTCTCCTGGCATGCTGTATATTATCTGTCCGGAAAATCCGTCTTTGCTCTCTATGTATGCCGTTGATGTGTGTCCGTTTCCGGTGTTCAGGCTTATGCGTTCAAGGCGGTTGTTGATTATCTTTTGTATGTTGCCATCTGTCACCGGAGTGAGGGTGATATACACATTTGAATTGTACTTGGGATATCCTATTGTAAGCCAAGCTCCATGTTCCTTGGCTTCGATGTGTGTCAAGGCATGGGAATTTACCTCAAAATGTAGGGGCAGGCTGTCGGCGGCTATATATTCTTGCGGCAGCAGCGCTATGCGGGGGTATGCGTGGCGTTTTGGGGTAGGGGTGTATTCCTGTCCTCCATTGCATGCCGGCAGGCACAGCGCAGCCATTATGGCAGTCATGGCCACATGCTTAATCATGGCTTTGGGCGTCAGTGCATGGCGTAGGCATTACCTTTACACGCACGCTGGTGATGCGGTGTTCCGATATGTCGAGTATGAGAAACCGGCAACGGCCGTATACCATAGGCTCTTTGTCCTTTGGGAAATCGCCCTTTATGGCAAGCAGCATCCCTGCCAGGGTCTCGGCTTCCTCTGCCATATCTGCAAATTCCTCTTCGTCAAGGCCGGTTATGCGGAAAAAGTCGTTTAACAACGTCTTGCCTTCAAATATATAGGTGTCGTTCTGAAGGCGTTTATAGGTCACCTCCTCCTCGTCGTATTCATCATTGATGTCCCCCACAATTTCTTCGAGGACATCTTCCAGCGTCACCACACCCTGTGTGCCGCCGTACTCATCGACCACGATTGCCATATGTATCCTGCGTTTCCGGAAATCCTCCAGCAGGTCGTCAATCATTCGTGATTCAGGCACATAATATGCCTCACGTATCAGCGACTGCCATTTGAATCCTTCCGGGAGTTCCACACCGATATATGGCAGCAGGTCACGGCTGTACAGCACGCCCTTTATGCAGTCTTGCGTGTCTTCATAGACAGGCAGGCGTGCATATCCGTTCGACACCACTATGTCAAGCACCCTTTCAAAAGGCTCGTTTATGTCGATGTCGGTCATGTCGACGCGCGGGGTCATAATCTGCGATGCCGTAGTGTCTCCGAACTTCAGGATGCCCTCAAGCATCTCCTTGTCGTCATTTGTGCGCACATCCGTTATCTCAAGTGCTTGCGACAGGTCGTCGGCTGAAATCTGGGGAGCTCTTTTCGTCACAATCTTGTTGACGATTGTCGAGCTTTTAACCAGCATCCCCGACAGGGGCTTGCATATGGCTACAGCCGCTTTTATTCCGCTTACAGCCATCTTGGCCCAGCCAAGTGGGTTGTTGTTCGCATAAAGTTTTGGTAGTATTTCCCCGAAAAGCAATATCAGGAATGTCAGGATTACTGTCTGGAGTATGAAGCTCAGATATTCCGGCATGTTCTCAAACACAGGCCCAAGGGCAAAGTTGAGAAGCACTACTATCGTCACGTTTACCAGGTTGTTGGCTATAAGGATGGTGGCCAGTAGCCGTTCCGGGTACGACAGCAGTTTTTTGATAGCAGGGCCTTTGGGGCTTTCCTGCAGGTCATCGATCTGTTGTTGGGTCAGGGAGAAATATGCTATTTCGCTGCCTGATACGAATCCTGAGATGATCAGGAACAATAGCGCTATGAATACGGCCAGCATCTGGTCCGGGGTGAATGACGCCAATGATGCGGCATCGTGTGCGAGTGGTATTAATGCCTCTATGGCTGGCAAGGGGTCTGTGTCCAAGTCGATTTAGATTAGTTTGACATCTTTTGTATTGGAATTGCAAATTTACATACTTTTCCATGATTTCCGTCTACGATTGGGTGGAATTATTGCCCCAGATGTTGAAATGAGGATAAAAAGGCCACATTCCTGCATCTGGAATGTGGCCTTCTGTATCAACCGCTAAAGTTCAAGCGGGGTATATGGCAGGTCGAAAGCCTCGGCTACGGCCTTGAACGTTATCTTGCCGTCGACAATGTTGACTCCGTCTGCTAGGCCTGGATCGTTTTTGCAGGCTTCGCGCCAGCCTTTGTCGGCCAGGCGGATTGCATAGGGTAGGGTGGCGTTTGTAAGGGCCAGTGTAGAGGTGTATGGTACTGCCCCTGGTATGTTGGCTACGGCATAATGGAGTATGCCGTCAACTTCATACACCGGATTGCTGTGTGTGGTGGGGTGTGATGTCTCGAAGCATCCGCCCTGGTCGATGGCTACGTCTACCAGCACTGTCCCGGGTTTCATCAGCCCTAGCATGCTCCGGCTCACCAGGTGGGGGGCTTTTGCACCGGGTATGAGCACTGAACCGACCACCAGGTCTACGTCCGGCAGCTCTGTCTCAATATTGTGGGTTGAAGAGAACAGTGTTTTGACATTTTTCGGCATTACCTGGGCCAGATGGCGGAGTACGGGCAGGGAAATGTCGGTTATTGTCACGTCTGCACCGAGGCCGGCGGCCATAAGTGCGGCGTTGCTTCCCACAACACCTCCTCCGAGAACCAGCACATTGGCTGGCTTCACGCCCGGGACGCCACCCAGGAGTATGCCCTTGCCGCCCTGCGGGCGCTCCAAGAAGCGTGCCCCTTCCTGGATTGACATGCGTCCTGCCACCTCGCTCATGGGTATCAGCAACGGCAGGTGTCCCTGGCGGTCGCGGACAGTCTCATAGGCAATGCAAGTTGCGCCTGACGCCATCATCGCATCAGTCAAGGCGCGCTCGCATGCAAAGTGGAAATAGGTGAACACAAGCTGCCCTTTCTTCACCAAAGGATATTCCTCCGCTATGGGTTCCTTGACTTTGATTATCATTTCCGCAATGGCATACACCTCGGCGATTGTCGCCAGCATTTTTGCGCCTGCCGCCATATAGTCGCTGTCGCTGAAGCCGCTGCCGTTTCCCGCAGTCTCTTGTACATACACTGTATGACCGTGCTTTATTAGTTCCTTAACTCCCGCTGGCGTAACGGCCACGCGGTTCTCATTGTTCTTGATTTCTTTCGGCACTCCGATAATCATAGTTTTCGGGATTTAGGTTGTTGATATTTGGAGTTTTCTCACGCTACCGGACTTTTTTTGTCTGGTGTCGTTTTATTTTACGTTGCAGTTATCGTTTTTGTTTGGCGCGGCAGTAAGCATTTTTATTGTGCCGTCACCTATTTTTGTCCCGTTTATGCGGTTTATGAATTCGTATTTCAGTAGCTCCAGCAGTTCAGGTTCGCTGTCGGCGAGGTTGTGTTGCTGGCTAGGGTCGTTTTTCACGTTGAAAAGCCCGTATTCGCCCATGTTCCCCAACTCATTCCCTGTTTCATTGCATCTTCGGCCCTGATATGGAGGTATCATCACCCAGTCTCCTTGGCGGTATGCTAGGCGTCCCTGTGCTTCCAGCACTATGTTCTCGCGTGCCGATGGACCATTGCCCATAAGTGCGTCCATATTGTCCAGGCCGTCAAGCCCTTCCGGATACATGCCGCCGGAAAGGCGTGCCAGGGAGGGTGTCAGGTCAAGCTGGCAAACAAGCTCGTCGCTTTTCTTTGGCAGGATTTTGCCATGCCAATACACGAATAACGGTATGTGTGTTCCGCCGTCAAACAGGCTGTACTTGCCTCCGCGCAGCCCTCCGGATGGGCTGTGACCGTGGGCCGGTGCAAGTGAATCGGCATAGTCAATATAGCCGTCCTGTAGCACAGGGCCGTTGTCGCTTGAGAATATCACGATTGTATTGTCAAGTATCCCTTCCTTTTTAAGGTGCGACATCAGTTCCCCTACACACCAGTCGGCCTCGACTATCGCGTCACCGCGTGGCCCTAGGGGAGTTGCGCCGGCGAAACGTTCGTGTGGCGCACGTGGCACATGCGGCTGGTGGAGTCCGTAGTATAGGAAAAATGCCGAGTCGCGGTGTGCTGTTATAAATTTTTTAACCTTGTCCACAAGGTAGTCGGCCATGTCTTCATCGCGCCAGCAGGCATCCTTACCGCCCTTCATGAAACCTATGCGGGGTATCCCGTTGACAATTGAATTATTGTGTCCGTGTGCCCACATCATTTTCAGCATTTCAGGATGGCTAAGTGCGGTCGGTTCTCCCTCGAAGTTCCGTTCATAGTCAACCTCTATCGGGTCGTTCGGGTCAAGTCCCACGACATCCCCGTTCTCCACATATACAGTTGGCACTCTGTCATTGGTGGCTGCTATTATGCATGAATAGTCAAACCCCGTTTCACGGGCACCTGGCTTCACTGTCTTGTTCCAGTCTATATTTCCGCGGCCCATTCCCAGATGCCATTTGCCTACAGCGCCTGTGGCATACCCCGCCTGTTGCATCATCTTTGGCAACGTGAATTCGTTGTCACGGAATATCAACGGGGCATCGCCCGGCAATATCTTCGCATCCTCATTCCGCCATGGATACATTCCTGTCATAAGCGCATATCGGCTTGGGGTCGATGTTGCCGAGCAGGCATATGCGTTGGTAAAGCATACCCCGCCGTGGGCCAGCGAATCGATATTAGGGGTGTGTATGCTTTTTGAGCCGTAGGCGCTTACATCTCCGAATCCAAGATCATCGGCAAGTACCACTATCACATTGGGCTTATCATGCGTTTGCGCCATGGCTGCGGGCAGAGAGAGCGCAGAGGCGGCTAGCGTGAGATGATGTCTTATATTCATTAGAGAATGCTTTATGGTAAAATGGGCATTTAGTCACGGCTAATTTATATATAATTTTCCTCACCGCCAAAAAAACGATACAAAACCTTGCAAACCGATTGGCATCCTATACATCAACAGTCCTTCTATTTATCCACTGACTGCCAAAATGTCGTAAAATTCCTCATTTTGGCAGTTTGGCAAAGTTTTTGTAACTTTGTATATTGAAACCTTGTAAATTAAGTAATGAATATGTCTATAGATAGCATAATTTCCCAGGCCGTTTCGCGTGCCGTAAAGGAACTTTACGGCGTTGACACTGCGCCTGAGGACATCGTACCCCAGACCACAAAGAAGGAGTTTGAGGGCAACCTCACTATTGTCGTTTTCCCGTGGGTGAAGGCTGCACGCCAGTCTCCCGAGGCTGTCGGTACGGCTATAGGCGGGTGGCTTGTGGAAAACGAGCCAGCTGTGGCGCGTTTCAACGTGATAAAGGGCTTCCTTAACCTGGTCATTGAGCCGCGTTTCTGGAATCAGGTGCTTTCCCATATCGCCGGCACTGAAAATTATGGCATCGTCCCGGTCACTGATGAAAGTCCGTTGGTGATGGTCGAATATTCTTCCCCCAACACCAACAAGCCCCTCCACCTTGGCCATGTCCGTAACAACCTCCTTGGATTCTCGTTGGCTGAGATACTCAAGGCATGCGGCAACAAGGTTGTCAAGACCAATATCGTCAACGACCGCGGCATCCATATCTGCAAGTCTATGCTTGCATGGCAGAAGTGGGGCAACGGCGTCACCCCGGAAAGCTGCGGCAAGAAAGGCGACCATCTTATCGGTGATTTCTATGTGGCTTTCGACCAGCATTATAAGGCTGAGATTGCCGATATTATGGAAAAGGAAGGCCTGTCAAAGGAAGAGGCCGAAAAGCGTTCTCAGCTAATGCAGGAGGCCCGCAGCATGCTGGTGCGTTGGGAGGACAAGGACCCTGAGGTGCGCCGTATCTGGGAGATGATGAATTCCTGGGTGTATGCCGGGTTCGACCAGACCTACCGCCGCATGGGTGTGGACTTCGACAAGATATATTACGAGAGCGACACCTACCTTGAAGGCAAGGAAAAAGTGCTTGAGGGCTTGGAAAAAGGTATAATGTTCCGCAAGGACGATGGCTCGGTGTGGGCCGACCTCACCGCCGACGGCCTTGACCACAAGCTGTTGTTGCGCAGTGACGGAACATCGGTCTACATGACCCAGGACATAGGCACAGCCAAGCTCCGCTATCAGGACTTCCCCATCGACAAGATGATTTACGTGGTAGGCAACGAGCAGAACTATCACTTCCAGGTGCTGTCACTCCTCCTCGACCGTCTAGGTTTCAAGTGGGGCAAGGATCTGGTCCACTTCTCATACGGTATGGTGGAGCTCCCAGAAGGCAAGATGAAGAGTCGCGAGGGCACTGTGGTCGATGCCGATGACCTTATGGACGATATGGTGGCTACCGCACGCGAGGTTTCTGCCGGCCTTGGCAAGCTCGACGGCATGTCGGATGAGGAGATGGCGCAGATAGCCGAGACTGTCGGCCTGGGCGCGCTCAAATATTTCCTCCTTAAGGTTGACCCTCGCAAGAACATTACCTTCAACCCCAAGGAGTCCATCGACTTCAACGGAAATACAGGCCCGTTCATACAGTACACCTATGCCCGTATCCGTTCCGTCCTCCGCAAGGCCGCTGAGTCGGGCTTCGCTATCGGGTCTTATTCCGATGTTGTCCCTGGCGAAAAGGAGATAGCCCTTGTGCAGCGTCTTGCCGACTTTCCTGCGGTTGTCGCTGAGGCCGGCCGCACATATTCTCCCGCGCTAATTGCCAACTATGTATATGACCTGGTGAAGGAATACAACCAGTTCTACCACGATTGCTCTATCCTTCGCGAGTCTGATGAGGCTGTACGCTCTCTGCGCCTGTGCCTGTCGGAGGTAACCGCCGATGTCGTGCGCCGTGGCATGTCTCTGTTGGGCATCAGCGTCCCTGAACGTATGTAAGACATATTGTGTTATAAAGATAAAAATAAGAAAACAACTCTAAAAAAGAATACTGTTATGTATCCACCTCCTTATGCTCCTCAGGACACACGTAGCCTTGCTACGCAGGTGTCGTCGGTTATGAAACGCGTCTATATAAAGATGACGTTGGGTCTCCTTGTCACCGCATTTATATCAATGTGGGCGTCACAGAGCTATGATTATATGATGTTTATTGCCCAGAACCGATGGGCGGTATGGGGTCTCCTGCTTGTCGAGCTTGGAATCGTGTTCGGCGTTTCTGCCGGCATCAACAAGCTCAGTTCACCGGTGGCGTCATTGCTGTTCTATGTCTTCGCTGTGGTCAACGGCCTCATGCTAGCCCCGATATTTATAATATATACGGAGGCGTCCATTGCCAAGACTTTCTTCATTACGGCAGGAACGTTCGGTGCGATGAGTGTCTATGGTTTTTTCACCAACCGCGACCTTTCGCGTATGGGCTCTCTGCTGTTCATGGCGCTTATCGGCCTGATTATCGCGTCTGTGGTCAATATGTTTATGCATAGCGACACAATGTCGTGGATAATCTCCTTTGCCGGCGTGCTTATCTTTGTCGGTCTTACAGCATGGGACACCCAGCAGATCAAGCGGCTTGCTCAGATGTCGCCAGAAGCATCGAACGGGCGTCTGGCCACCCTTGGCGCGCTCACTCTGTATCTTGATTTCATCAACCTGTTCCTCTATCTTCTCCGTTTCTTCGGGGCGTCAAGGGACTGATAGGCTAATTGATATTGATAATAATGGATTTAGGCTCTGTCCGGTATCGGATGGAGTCTAAATGTTTTTAAAAAATATACATATGTCGTTTCGCATTTCTGACTATACCGGTCATTATCCCGCACTCATCAAGCTTGGGCTGCCTATCCTGGTCAGCCAGTTGGGCATGATTGTGGTGGGTTTTGCCGACAATATTATGGTTGGGCATTATTCCACCCCCTCACTGGCGTCAGCATCGTTTGTCAACAATGTGTTCAATATAGCAATATTGGCATGTCTTGGTTTTTCCTATGGCCTTACACCTTTGGTGGGTGCGATGTTCAATCAGGGACGTCTGCGCGGCATAGGCGCATTGATGCGTAACGGCCTTATGATAAACCTTATTTTTTCCGTATTGCTTACCCTTGTGATGGGCGTGCTCTACCTTAACCTCCACCGTTTGGGCCAGCCTGAGGAGCTGTTGCCTATAATAAGGCCTTATTATCTTATATATCTTGCGGGGGTCATTCCGGTGGCGCTTTTCAATGTGTTCGCCCAATGGTCGTATGCCATCACCAATTCACGCATGCCCATGTGGATTATCCTTGTGGCAAACGCTGCCAATATATTGGGCAATTGGCTGCTCATATTCGGCAATTGGGGATGTCCGGAACTGGGGTTGCTTGGGGCTGGGATAAGCACTCTTTTTGCCCGTCTTCTGTGTATGGTTGCCATAATATGGATATTCTTCTGGCACAGGTCCTACCGTGAGTACAGCGATGGCTACAGGCAGGCGCGTGTCACCTGTACAGAGATGCTGCATGTGTTTCGCACATCAATGCCGATATCCCTGCAGATGACACTGGAGACTTCGGCGTTTTCCCTCTGTGCCATCATGGCCGGATGGATCGATGCCATATCGCTTGCCGCATTCCAGATAATAGTCATAACAGGCACGCTGGGGTTCTGTATCTACTACAGCCTTGGTGCTGCCATAGCTGTCTATGTCGCCAATGCAGAGGGTGCTGGCGACAGGCCCAAGGTGCGCAATGTCGCTTTTGCCGGTTACCAGCTGATGCTTGTGCTTATGGTGGTTTCATCCCTTGTATTCACATTTTTCGGCAACGGGATAATGGCGGTCTTTACAGACGACCCTGCGGTGAGGCTGGTGACGGCGACGCTCATATTCCCGCTAGTGTTATATCAGCTTGGCGATGCTACGCAGATTACCTTTGCCAACGCCCTGCGTGGCACTTCGCACGTCATGCCCATGTTTTGGATTGCCCTTGTGTGCTATCTGTTTGTAGGCATTCCGTCCACCTATATAATGGCATTTACATTGGATATGGGCGTCTACGGTATCGTGCTTAGTTTTTCGGTATCGCTTTTCCTGGCAGCGGCACTGTTCCTATACTTCTTTATGCGGGCCTCTCGCGTTGGTGTACGTCAATAGTGGAATGAGCTTCCGCCCATAAACTCGCGGAGCAGCGATGTCGACGGCAGCAGGTTCATGCTTATCGGGCTGAAATAGCTCAGGAATTTGCGCAGCCTGTAGGCCACAGCATATTCTGCCTTGTCGCGTGGTACGCCGCGCAGTATGGATTCGCCCACCTCACGCATGACCCCGAGCTCAAATATAAGGGATGAATTGAACGTGGCGTCGGCGTTTTCCTGGTACGGGAATATCCATTTCTCCTCTCCTGCACGTACGCTGGTCCAGCGGGCGATGGTGTCTGTGGCTGATGTCCCGCGGTATTTGTAGTCACGGATAATTCGCCTAAGAAGCCTGTTGTCGGTTGTCGGTATCCAGTTGTGGTCATCAATCGACAGTGTGGTCAACGCCGACACATACACGCGGTATTTCATCCTTTCCTCGATGTGTGCCGTAAGTTCCGGATTGAGTCCGTGGATGCCTTCTATCAGCAGTATCGATCCTTCTTCCAATTTTATCTTATTGCCGCGGTTCACACGCTGTCCGAGCTCGAAATTATACGATGGCAGCTCCACTTCCTTGCCGTCAAGGATGGCATTGAGGTCATCATTGAAGCGTTTAAGGTCAAGGGCATACAGCGATTCGTAGTCATATTCCCCGTTTTCGTCAAGCGGCGTGCGGTCTCGGTTTACGAAATAGTCGTCAAGCGATATCATCTGAGGCTTCAGCAGGTTGGTCATCAGTTGGATGGCCAGGCGCTTTGTGGTTGTTGTCTTTCCCGATGACGACGGTCCGGCTATCAGCACTATGCGTGCTCCTCCTTCATTGTATCTCTTTGTTATCTCATCGCTTATCCTGCCTATATATTTTTCGTGTAGCGCTTCCGCCACATTTATCAGGTCGGCTGTGCGGCGCGCTTTCACGGCATTGTTCAGTTCGCCTACATTCCTTACTCCGATGATGTGGTTGAATGCCAGATAGTCCGTAAACGCCTTGTACATCTTTTCCTGTTGTATCGGACGGCTGGGGACGTTGGTTTCCGCGCGGTCGAATCCCATCAGCAGGAATCCTTCCTTGTATTGTATAAGGTCAAAAGTCTTCAGCATTCCTGTTGATGGCGCAAGGTCGCCGTAATAGCTGTCACATATGCCGTCAAGCCGGTAATATACAGTGTACAGTTCCGGCACTGAGCGCAGAAGCTTCACCTTGTCGTTCAGGCCCTGCGACTCGAATATCTGTATTACATCAGCCGTCAGCTTTTCTTTCCGTTCAAAAGGGATGTCACGTTCCACCATCCTCAACATAGCCTGACGCAGGTTGCTCACAGTGGTGCTGTCCACATCTATATCTCCATGAAGCCGGCAATAGTACCCGTGTGCTATCGAATGTTCTATGCGCAGCCTTGCCCCTGGATAGCATTCCACTACCGCGCGGTATAGCATCATGCATAGCGAACGTATGTAGACGCGTTCACCGCTGTTGGTATACTGCGACATGAATTCCACCTGCTTCGGTTGGAAAACGGCATATTGCAGCCCTTCTGTCTTGTTGTTGACGCGGGCGCATATGGGTTGGAATCCAATCCTGTCCTTGATACGTCCGAAAATTTCCTGTAGGGTCTCGCCCCCGTCTACATCCAGGTATTCTCCCAGGTTTTTACAGTATATCGACAGCCGTTTGCTCATAGTGTGTTAAGGTTGTATGATGGTAATATTCTATTTCTTTTTTTTGCCCTTGACGATGCTCTTCAAAGCCCTTAGCCGGCGTTTTTTTTCAAGATAGTGGCGTAGTTCGCCTACTGCCGTGTCCCCGGTCTTCTCCGGATCAAGCCCTGCAGCTTCGCCGAAATATCGTCCTAGGCGGCGGGTCTCGTTCTCGTCAAGGTTTATTGCGCGGAACATCCTCATAAGCGTAGCCTTGTCCGTTACGTTGAATTGCATCCTGTTGAGGTCAATATAATAAAACCTGTAACCGTCCGTATTGTTCCCGGTATATAATATATTTCCAGGGGAGAAGTCCTTGTGCCATACTCCGGATTTTTGAAGTCTGACTATTTCATCGGCCAGCGCCCGCAGCAGTGGTTCGCAGTCGGCTTTTTCCTCCCAGTGGCGCATATTCTGTGCTTCCAGCTGGCGGCACACGTAGTAGCTTTCCTTCAGCCTTACACCGTCATGCACCTCTATATATGCCAACGGTTCAGGTGAGCCGAATCCCATTGATATGAGTTTTCTGGCATTTTCATAAGAACGTTCGGCCTTGCTCTTGCGTATGAGGGTATATATATATGGATTTAGGGCCTTGGGTATTTTGAATGCCTTGATGTTTACCCTTTCGCCTGTGTCAAGTGTGAGGGCATACACCCGGTTTCGTCCTTTGTATATCATTTCTGCCTCCGCGGGTACGCCGTCAGATGCAAGCCTGTCGGCAAGTGCACGAAGATGGGGATATTCGGGGTTTACTGTTATAGTGATGCCGCTGTGCATGTTTCCGGGTTATAACGATTTGAATAGATTTGCATAGTAGTCGACATATGGTCCAAGGGCATAGTTTTCCTTTATGTTCCTCTTTCCGTCCTGTCCCATTTTTGCTAGTTGTTCCTTGTCGCCTATCAGCTCCCTTATTTTTTCCGCCAGGCCGTCTGCATCGCCAGGGCTTACTGTAACCCCTCCACACATTTTGCCGTTGGAAATGATAAGGTCTCTTGCGCCCGGTATGTCGGTCACTATGCATGGCACGCCGCATGCCTGGGCCTCACGTACCACACGTGGCGATGCGTCCCTTAGCGATGGCAGTATGAACAGGTCGTGCGTAGGCAGGAAGTCAATGGCGTCCGGACGGCTTCCAAAGAAGCTTACGTTGGCGGGGGCAGATGCCATGTCCTCTTCCCCGGCTCGCCCGATGACCGTGAGCGTCACTCCCTCATTTACCAGTTGCCTCATGGCATCGAGCAGATAGTTGAGGCCCTTGTGTGGGCGACCCTCTGTTATGCCTATATATATGCACCGCAGGTTGCTTTCCTTTATTGCCTCATTTGTCTTGGGGTTCTTTATGGCGTTGGCCACCCATTCCAGGTCATAAGGCTTCGGCATACCCGAAAGCTTATTGGGATTTATATACCTTTTCAGGTTTTCGTGTATGTCGGTTGTCTCGCATACGATATGCCTTACCCTCGGGTTAAGTAGACCAAGGTAGAATGTCGGGTCTGTCCGGCGCACTTTTGCCTGTGTCCCGCGGTAGCCCACATTTTTTACTTTAAGCCCTATAGATGCCATCAGGGCATTTGACAAACCCGATGTGCTGGCCGAAAACGCTATGTCGATGTCAAGTTCCTTCATCTTCCGGCGCAGATCCTTTATGGCCGGGCGTGTGAATTTTGACTTTATTTTTGGGGAATCGATTCCTATGCACGCCCCTTCCTGCGGGCGTTTTTCTTCATCCGGCCCGGCGATATATATTTTGAATTCTGGACGCTCAGACAGTCTTCCGAAAGTCTTGCGCATCACCATGTCGAGGTCATGCGACGGTACTATGATTTTCATATCGGGAATATCGATTTTTGGTTTGACAATGATTCAAAGAACACTTTCCCGGCAATGGCCAGCGTTCGTCTCTCTTCTGTATCGTTATATAAACGTGTTACGGCTTCCGCAATTTCTTCTTTTGTTGCATGTATCCCGGCTATGGGACATTCTATGCCGGCATTTTCCAGAGCCTCCTTGTTGAACACTACAGGTGTGCCGCATGAAAAGGCGGTGAGTATTTTTCCGGCATCCGCAATTGTGCTGCCAGGTACGGCGGCGATTGTCGCTGAGCGGATGGTTTCCGCCATGTCATCTACATCCCCGAGCCATTCTACGCCTCCCGGTATGTCCATCCGGCGCGAATGCCTTACTATCGGCATGGCTGTGCGCCCTTCTCCCGTACCCGCCACTTTCAGCCTGAGCGGAAGATCTTTAATTAGAGGCATTGCCTCCAGCAGAGTCTCTAGTCCGCACTCAGGTGTGATCCCGCCAAAATAGAGCAGGGTAGGTTGGACGCATGTGGAGTCTTTATGGGCATTGCCTATAGGCCGGAATATCGGGATGAAATTATGTACCGCATCCGTATCAGGAAAGATGTTTTGTCCCTTGCATGTCGACATGTATTCCACCGCAACATCCCGTCCTTGATGCAGTTTTTTTGCCAGTATGGCCACATCGAGAGCCTGCTGGGAATATGCCAGGTAGGTTACTTTTCCGGTATCTGTATTCGGCTTGCTGAGCCTCATGGGCGCGAACATATTGAACCTTGCGTCTATGGCCACCGGTTGCCTTCGGATGCCCCGACGTGTGGCGAGATCCCATCCAATCGAATGCTTGTCTGCCGCCACTGCAACCTCATGTCCGGCCAGCATTGATGTGTAGGCCAGGTCCACGGCGGCACGCTGTATGTCCTGCGGGTCGCCTTTCGACAGTACATGTATATACCTCATACCAGTGTCAAGCGTTTTGTTGCTTTATAATTTTTCTTGCCGTCCGGTAGGCCATGACCTCCGATCGGTAGTTCCTGCGGGCAATCTGCCTTCCGATTTCACCTTCAAGCACACCCCCGTGCCGGAAAAATGTAGACATATAGGCTTTTATCCCGTATGCAATCGGGGCTATTGCCTGTATTGGATGTCCCTTTGCGGCGATTACCTTTCCACGGAGAGCCGCGTGGATGTCTTCGGTCTCATTTAGCTTGTCGATAGACGTGGCCCGGTAGTGCATCATTTCCCCTTTTAGCAGGGCCGGCCTTAGCGTTTCCGGAAATTCTATTGTCTCTGCGATGTCAGCAATATTCCAGTTGGCATATCTTTTATTGAATAGCCTTATCACATGGTCTGGGCGCCATCCGCAGTGCTTCACCGGAGTGCCGCAAAAAAAATTCCTGCGCTTCACCTTATATACACGATGGTCGGTAAGCCCGTTTTTCTTAAGCTCTAGTATTGATTCGCGCAGTTGTGGCGTAAGCACTTCATCGGAGTCGATTGACAGTACATAATCATACCGTGTGAGCGATGTCGCGTATTGGCGTTGTGCCCCGAATCCGCTGAACTTGCGTTGTGTGATCTTGCACCCGTAGTGGTGGCATATCTCCAGGGTGCTGTCTGTAGAAAATGAATCCACCACTATGATTTCATCTGCGATTCCTATAAGGGAATTCAGGCAGGCCTCAATTGAGTGCTCGACATTACGGGTCAAAATTGTCACTGAAATTTCATTCATGGTCGTTTCTTATTTGATTTTGCCGGGCGTGAGTATCTAAGACGGAGTCAAAGATACGGGTAAGCCGAGAGCAATGCCAAATTATTTGGACATTGCCGAGCGTGAGTATCTAAGACGGAGTCAAAGGTACGAATAATATTATAGTGGTTAAAGGGTTTAGCTTTTTTTACGCTTCATATAGTCCATTTTGGTCTCTTTTGGCAACTTTTCCAGTGAGTACCGTAGCATGGTCCTCGGCATGTGTGCGGCATGTCTGTCAAGAAAGGATATTAGGGCATTGGTGTCGGCTTTCCCTACTTCACGGAGCATCCATCCGGTAGCCTTATGGATTAGGTCTTCTTTTGCACTAAGATATTTTTCGGCGATGGCTAGGGTAGGGGAGGACACGCCGTTTTTGATAAGAGTATAGGTCGATACAATCGCTATGCGCCTTCTCCATAGGCATGCGGATTCCGACAGGTTATGTAGTAGCTGTATGTTTCCGCTACGCATGACCCATTCGCCAATAATTTGCGGGCACGACAGGTCGACCAGATCCCAGTTGTTTATTCGGTCGGTATTTGCCAGGTAGAACTCCATAATATCCTTGCGGCCTTGTTCATCCTTTTGTGCCGAATACTTTTTTACGAGGGCAATCAGTGCAGCCAGTCGGAATTCATGAATTTTATCCTTTAGCAATTCCCCGATAATTTCCAAGGGCAGCTTATGGTATTTTTTTGATATTGCACGGTTGTCTGGTACGTAGAGTCCGATGAACACATCGCCTTCGCCATATTGGCCTTTGCCGGTTTTGAAGAATGATGATAATATTGCTTTCCTTTCGGGCTGGGCTTTATCAGTCAGCTCCTTTTTCCATTGCAGGATGTCCATAGATCAAATTTTCCGTAAAGGTAGGATTTTTTCACCGTATGTCGCTAAAATATTTGTGCACAGGATTACAGACAAGTGCCATTTTTAAAACCTCAGGCGGTGGATTTTGGTGTAATTATCTGGTTGTTATTGGGATAGGTGCTGATTTTGTTGCATGTCAATCTCTTCGGAAAAATGAGATTGCGCACTGGCTTGTTAAAATATATTTAATGGACGCTACTTCGTGGTATTATTGCTAATTTTGAAAACTGATTCATACAATATATTCGTGGTTCATTCATACGTTCTCTTTCTATGGTATTAAATTATATATGGATTGCATTTTTCTTGGTCGCATTTGCTGTTGCTGTCGGGAAGACGGTATTCACTGGTGACTTTTCTGTCTGGACCGAGATAATGCAGTCATCTTTCAGCTCTGCCGGTACGGCATTCGAGATAGCTATCGGACTGACCGGAATACTGTCACTGTGGATGGGATTGATGAAGATAGGAGAGCAAGGTGGGGTTATTCGTTTTTTTGGACGTCTGGTGAGTCCGTTGTTTTGCCGCCTGTTTCCCGGAGTACCTAAAGGGCATCCTGCGATGGGATCAATATTCATGAACGTATCGGCGAATATGTTAGGCCTGGATAATGCTGCTACACCTTTGGGGCTTAAGGCAATGCAAGAGCTTCAGGATCTCAACACCAAGAAGGATACTGCCACTGATGCTATGATTATGTTCCTGGTGCTCAATGCGTCAGGTCTTTGTTTTATCCCTATAAGCATAATGATGTACCGGGCGCAGGCGGGGGCGGCCAACCCCACTGATGTCTTCTTGCCTATACTTCTTGCCACATTTATATCGACCCTTGTCGGCATTGTCGCATTGTGTATCAAACAGAGGATAAAACTGTTTGATAAGGTGTTGGTATCATGGCTGTTAGGTATGGGCGCTATTATCGGTGGCATTGTGTGGTTTTTCTCATCCCTTCCGAAGGAACAGGTGGAATTGTATTCGGGATTTGTGGCCAACTTTTTGCTTTTCAGTGTTATAGCAATGTTCTTGATTGCCGGCTTGAGTAAGCGTATAAACATGTATAATGCTTTTATTGAGGGAGCTAAGGAAGGGTTCAAGACAGCAGTCATGATTATCCCTTACCTTGTGGCCATACTTGTGGCTATCGGGATGTTCCGGGCATCCGGGGCGATGACTGTTCTGACTGATGCGCTTATAGCATGCGTGAACGCTATTGGTGTTGACAGCCAGTGGGTTGAAGCATTGCCTACGGCCATGATGAAGCCTCTTAGCGGCTCTGGTTCACGTGGGATGATGGTAGATTTGATGAATACATACGGGGCGGATGCCTTCGTCTCCAAGGTCTCTGCGGCCATACAAGGTAGTACGGATACAATGTTCTATGTCCTGGCAGTCTATTTCGGCAGTGTGGGCGTGCGCAAGACGCGTTATGCTGTGAGCTATGCCCTTATGGCGGATATTACGGGGTCGGTTGCGGGCGTGATTGCGGCGTATATTTTCTTTGGCTGATTTTATCTGGCACTGGCTGCACGGTTTGGATATTTTTGTTAACTTTGTAAGTTAACTTAAGGTAAATATGTCTAGGAATATCCAATGGTATACCGAGCGGGTGGACATGCCCGCTGTCGACTGCCGTCTTATGGCCTTGTGGCTTCAGGAAGTGGCCTCGTCGCATGGGCGCAGGCTAGGGGCGCTTAACTATATTTTCTGTAATGATGACAGGATTCTGGAGGTGAACAGGGAGTTCCTCCGGCACGATTACTATACTGACATAATTACTTTCGACTATTCCAGGGGGCTTGTCGTTTCCGGGGATATGTATATATCTCTTGACACCGTAGCGTCGAATGCAGAGGGGCTGGGATGTGGTTTCATGCAAGAACTCCACCGGGTCATTGTGCATGGGGTGCTGCATCTTTGCGGTATTGACGACAAAGGTCCTGGAGAACGTGAGATTATGGAGGCGAATGAAGATAGGGCCTTGGAAATGCTAGGGCTTATGTCATTAAAATCGGATAAAAATACTGGTAGATGAGATTTGATTACGATGTGATAGTCATCGGGGCAGGGCATGCAGGCTGTGAGGCCGCATCGGCTTCAGCAAGGCTTGGTGCGCGCACACTGCTGATAACGATAGACATGAACAAGATTGCCCAGATGAGTTGCAATCCTGCTGTAGGAGGTATTGCAAAAGGGCAGATCGTTAGGGAAATTGATGCTTTGGGTGGCCAGATGGGTATTGTCACCGACCGTTCTGCCATCCAGTTTAGGATGCTCAACCGTTCCAAAGGCCCGGCCATGTGGAGCCCGCGTGCCCAAAGCGACCGCATGAGGTTCAGCGCCGAATGGCGTAACATTCTTGAAAACACTCCTGGCCTTTATATGTGGCAGGATTCAGTCGTTTCGCTTCTCATAGAGGATGGCGAGGTCAAAGGTGTGGTTACGGCGTTGGGCATAACTTTTAAGGCTTCAAAAATAGTGCTTACAGCCGGTACTTTCCTAAACGGACTGATGCATATAGGCCGTGTGCAGATACCTGGAGGCAGGGTTTCAGAGCCTGCATCGCGAGGCATAACAGAACAGCTGCGGAGCTTGGGCTTTGAAACTGACAGGATGAAGACCGGGACGCCTGTGCGTATTGACGGGCGTTCTATCCATTGGGAAGAAACAGTGCCGCAGTCAGGTGATGATGATTTCCACAAGTTCTCATATCTTCCGGATGTCAGGCGCGAGTTGCGGCAGCGGGAGTGCAATATGGTATATACGAATAAGGTCACGCACGAAATCTTGCGCCGGGGCTTGCCCGATTCGCCATTGTACAATGGCCAGATACAAAGTATAGGCCCGCGCTATTGTCCGTCCATAGAGACAAAGATTGTAACCTTTGCCGACAAGGAGGAGCATCAGCTGTTCCTTGAGCCGGAAGGGGAGACCACGCAGGAATATTACGTGAATGGGTTCTCATCGTCTTTGCCAGTAGATATACAGTTTGAGGCCCTACAAAGCATATCGGCCCTCAGGGACGTGCAGATATACCGTCCGGGATATGCTATCGAATACGATTTCTTCAGCCCGACGCAGCTGCTCCACACCCTGGAGACAAAGCTTGTCAAGGGCCTGTATTTTGCCGGACAGGTGAACGGTACTACCGGTTACGAGGAGGCGGCAGGGCAGGGACTAGTTGCAGGTATAAATGCAGCCCTTTCATTCAAGGGCGAAGCTCCATTTACTCTGGGCCGTGATGAGGCATATATAGGGGTGCTTATTGACGACCTTGTCACTAAAGGTGTCGATGAGCCATACCGTATGTTTACGTCCAGGGCCGAATACCGAATACTCCTGCGTCAGGACGATGCCGACATGCGTCTTACGCCAAAAGGGTATGCCATCGGGCTTGCCACCGCTGAGCGCATGGCCTTGATGGAAGAGAAGAAATCTTTGAGGGACGGCCTGATTGAATTCATCAGGAATTTCCAGATAAAGGCAGATTTGATTAATCCAGCCTTGGAAGTCCTCGGGACAACGCCATTGCGGCAGGGATGTAAATTGTACGACTTGATTCTTCGTCCGCAATTATCTGTCATGTCCCTTTTGCCTTATATCGGTGCTTTGCGGGATAAGGTTGAGTCCATTGACATCTCCAGGCGCGAGGAGATCGTTGAAAGCGCTGAGATACTCATCAAGTATCAGGGCTACATAGAGCGTGAGCGCCAGATAGCAGACAAGATAAAGCGCCTGGAGGATATCCGCATTGGAGACAAGCTTGACTACGCCTCTATCCATTCCCTTTCCACCGAGGCCCGTCAGAAGCTTGAGCGCATTCGCCCCGGGACAGTTGCTCAGGCATCGCGTATACCGGGCATATCGCCCAGCGACATCAATATACTGCTGTTGATGCTCGGGAGATGAAAAAAGTATTGTTCCACGTGGAACAATTATGTATTTAAAATTAGAAATATCAACAACTTACCTCAATAAAATTCATGGAATATATCAAATCAAAAATCAGGGATGTCATCGATTTTCCGTCAAAAGGAGTAATCTTTAAGGATCTTACCACCGTATTCAAGGACCCCCGTGCATTGCACATAATAAGTTGGGATCTTTCACAGCTCTACCGCGATAAAGGCATTACAAAGGTTGTAGGCATAGAATCGCGCGGCTTCATAGGGGGCTCGATCCTGGCTGCAGAACTTGGGGCTGGTTTTGTCCCTGCCCGTAAGCCGGGCAAGCTTCCTGCCGACACCATATCCATTTCCTACGACAAGGAGTACGGAAAAGATGTAATAGAGATTCACCGTGATGCGATCACTCCAGATGACATCGTTGTTATACATGACGACGTCCTTGCAACAGGGGGCACTATGGCCGCGGCCTATAACCTGGTGAAGAGCCTAAATCCGAAAAAGATTTATATAAACTTCATTATAGAGATATCTGCTCTGGGAGGCCGTCCAAACCTGCCGCAGGATGCCCAGGTGGATTCATTGATTGTATATTGATAAGGTACGCCATTGCCTATACACGAAAAATCGCCCAAGCTTAAGGAAAAGATATCATTCCTTCCCGACACCCCCGGAGTCTATACATACTATGACTCCGCGGGGACGGTGATTTATGTAGGTAAGGCCAAGAACCTGAAAAGGAGGGTATCGTCTTATTTCAACCGTGTCCACGATTCGCTGCGCACCAACTTGCTTGTCCGCGCCATTGCAGACATGAGCTATATAGTAGTGCCCACGGAGCAGGATGCCCTGAATCTGGAGAACTCCATGATAAAGGAGTATCAGCCGCGGTACAATGTCCTCCTTAAGGACGACAAGTCATATCCATGGATTGTCGTAACCAACGAGCATTATCCCCGGATATTCCTTACGCGCAACAAGCTCAAGGACGGTTCCAGGTATTATGGGCCGTACACCAACACGGCCGTTGCCCGTACCGTCCTCGACCTTATATGTGAGCTGTACCCGCTGCGGACATGCCGCCTGCCCATCACCCCTGAATACATATCGAGGGGCAAGGGACGGCTGTGCCTCAATTACCATATAAAGAAGTGTAGGGGATGCTGTACTGGAGCTATTTCTCAGGAAGCGTATGGCGTGTTCATCGACCGTGCAAAACAGATATTGCGCGGCGAGACACGCGAGCTGCTCCAATATCTCCGCTCAGAGATGGAACGTCTGTCTGCCGAGTTGCGTTTCGAGGAGGCACAGGAGCTGAAAGGGCGCTATCGGCTCATTGAGAACTACCAGTCGAAGAGTGTCATTGTAAGCCAGACAATTTCTGAGATTGACGTATTCGGCATTGACGACGATGACCGCGACGTATACATAAACTACATGCATGTCCGCCGTGGCGCTGTGGTCAAGAGCGTCACATTGCGGTACAAGCGCCGCCTTGATGAATCGCAGCCGCAGTTGCTCGCCTATGCCATGCAAGAAATCAAGGACACTCTTGATGTGGACTATGAAGAAGTGGTAGTGCCTGTGATGCCAGAGGTGGAGATGCCTCAGGCTACGTTCACCATACCCCAGCGCGGGGATAAGGCCAAGCTCCTTGAAGTATCGGTACGCAATGCCCGCCAGTCGAAGATTGATTCGCTGAAGCATATGGAGAAAGCCGATCCCGCCGCCCGTACCGATAGGGTGCTCGAACGTATCAAGTCCGATTTCCACCTCACGGAACTTCCGCGGCATATAGAGTGTTTCGACAACTCGAACATACAGGGTACAAACCCGGTGGCTTCCTGTGTCGTGTTCCGTGACGCAAGGCCGTCTAAAAAGGACTATCGCCACTTCAATATAAAGACGGTAGAAGGCCCTGACGATTTCGCCTCAATGAAGGAAGTGCTGACGCGCCGCTACACACGCCTTATGCAGGAAGGGCAGGGGCTTCCGCAGCTAGTGGTGGTCGATGGCGGTAAAGGCCAGCTGAGCGCCGCCGTCGAAGCATTGGAGTCAATAGGGCTGCGCGGAACAATAGCCGTGGTCGGTATCGCAAAGCGCCTTGAGGAGATATACTTCCCCGGCGATAGCATCCCTTTGTATATCGACAAGAATTCTGAGACCCTGAAAGTTGTGCAGCACATGCGTGATGAGGCCCACCGTTTCGGTATAACCCACCACCGCAACCGCCGTTCCAGGTCCCAGCTGGTATCCGAACTCGATTCGATAAAAGGCATAGGCGAAAAGACCGCCATACTGCTGCTTTCTCATTTCAATAGTGTGAAGCGGATACGTCAGGCATCGTTGACAGAACTTGCCAAGGTGGTCGGCCAATCAAAGGCAAGGATTGTAAAGGCCGGACTCGATCCGTCCGGTGATATGGACTCAAATGATAGTTGCCCGGATAAATAATTGAAAATCAAAATATTATGTTTGGAGTTAAACGGATTTTAAATATAATGGCTGTCATGCTGGCCATTTCGGCTTCCTCGTGCGGCGACAGTGACGTATTCACGGTTTCCGGCCATATGGCTGGCGACGAGACACAGAGTCTCCGTATCGTGTATTACGGCCGCAATGCGGTACAGACCATAAACGCAGGCGCGCGGGATGGCAAGTTCATGATAGAAGGCGATGCCCCATCGCCGGCCATAATCGACATACTTGCCAACGACGGGCGTCTGATAGGACAGATATATGCATCCAATGGCGATGAGATACAGTGCGACATTAACCGCAGCCAGCCATGGAAGATTTCAATTAGCGGCAATCCTGTAAGTGAGGCATGGGCCAAATTTATCCGCGACAATGAAGAAGCCTATAAGGAACGCGACAGCCGCCTTCTCAACAAGGCGGTTGAAAGCTATGTCAAGGCCAATCCAAAGAATGTCCTGTCGGCAGTGCTTGTAGTCACCACCTATGATGCCGCTTCCGATCCGGCCGCCGCACAGCGCCTGCTCGAATCCATCGATCCGTCAGCGAAGCCGGTCTCTGTAGTTGAAGGCTATGCATCCATGCTTGCCTCTATGGCAGTGGGTGGTGGAGACGGACGTATGCGTCCGTTCCGCTACTATGCGCGCCGTAGCGGCAATTCTACCTTTGAACCGTCCGTACACCCACTGACCCTCCTGTCTTTCACATCGGCTTCCGGAAAGCCGCGGCCCGATTCCATAGTGGACGCGCTTAAGTCGGCGCACCGTCGCTACGGCAAACGCCGGCTGCATGTCCTTGACATCGGTTTCGATGCCGCCGACACCTTTGCATGGCGTCAGGCCGTACGTCCCGATTCGGCCTTATGGACACAGGGATTCTGCCCTGGCAGCATAATGACCCCTGGCATCGACAGCCTTGCCATACCGTCATTGCCATATTTCATAGTGGCCGATTCTGCCGGTGTCCAATTGTACCGTGGCTCATCGGTATCGGATGCATGCGCTACCGTCGACAGCATCCTGAAATGATTCCGCCTTCTTATTTCAACACCTTAAATCCAGACCACTTCATATGTTAGTAAAGACCTACGGTGCCGCCGTGCAAGGCATTGATGCCATTCCAGTAACAATAGAGGTGCTGGTAAAGAACGGTTCGCTTTTCAGTATGGTCGGGCTTCCCGACACAGCCGTCAAGGAAAGCTACCAGCGGGTGCAGTCTGCCATAATGCAGAGCGGGATGGAATATCCGCGCCGCAACATAGTCATCAACCTTTCACCGGCCGATGTCAGGAAAGAAGGATCGGCCTACGACCTCCCCATGGCGGTCGGGATTCTTGCCGGTGACGGCATCCTGCCTTCCGCCGGGCTGTCAGGCTGCATGATAATGGGTGAACTCTCTCTAGATGGTTCGGTCTTGCCCATAAAGGGGGCGCTCCCTATGGCGATTCTTGCAAGGAAGATGGGGCTGAAGTCCATGATTGTACCTATGGCCAATGCCAGTGAGGCCGCCGTTGTGGACAGTCTTGACGTGTACGGTGTGGACAATCTGTCACAGGTGGCCTCACTGGTAAGCGGCAATTCTGATTTGTGCCCGACTATAGTCGACACCCGCCGTGAATTTGCCATGGGGGCTGGGACATTTGAACTGGACTTTGCCGATGTCAAAGGCCAGGAGAACGTCAAACGGGCCTTTGAGGTCGCATGTGCGGGCGGCCACAACATCCTGCTCGTAGGGGCGCCCGGTTCTGGGAAATCAATGATGGCCAAACGCCTTCCGTCCATTATGCCGCCGCTCACTTTGCATGAGGCACTGGAATCGACAAAAATACACTCCGTGGCCGGAAAGCTGCGCCGCGGCTCAATGCTGATGACGTCCCGCCCATTCCGTTCCCCGCACCACACCATCTCGCCGGTGGCGCTGGTGGGCGGAGGTTCTACCCCTATGCCCGGTGAAATATCTCTTGCCCACAATGGCATACTGTTCCTTGATGAGTTCCCCGAATTTCAGCGGAGCGTCCTTGAAGTGCTGCGACAGCCGCTTGAAGACCGGCATATCACCGTATCAAGGGCAAAGTACACGGTCGACTACCCGGCAGGTTTCATGCTTGTGGCATCGATGAACCCCTGCCCGTGCGGGTTCTATAACCATCCGTCCAAGCCATGCACATGCATGCCCGGGGCAGTGTCCCGTTACCTCAACCGTATATCCGGCCCGTTGCTCGACCGTATCGACATACAGGTAGAGATAATGCCGGTGCCGTTTGAAGAACTGACCTCTATGCATGCCGGAGAGCCTTCTTCTTCCATACGGGCCAGGGTTGCCGCAGCCCGCGCCGTACAGGCCTCACGTTTCGGAGACGAACCCGAAGTCCACTGCAACGCACAGATGACACCGCGCCTGATGCGCCTGCACTGTGCCCTAGGCAAAGAATCATCCGACCTGCTTCATAACGCCATGACGCGGTTCGACATGAGCGCACGCGCCTACGACCGCATCCTGAAAGTGGCACGCACGATAGCCGACCTTGAAGCGGCTGCCAATTTGCCTGCCTCTGTGGCGTGCGGTCAAATAGATACAGTTGACGGTAAAGAGGCTTTGCAAGCGGCGGTAAACACACCGGTCCTCAGTCATCATATCGCCGAAGCCGTAAGCTACCGCAACCTCGACCGCGCCTCCTGGGGCAACATTACCGCTCCCCAGAAACTCCCATTACAGTAAAGCCTTGGACGCAAACAGTCGCTAATGCAAACAACCCATTGACAAAAAGCTACAACGCGTTAAATGATATTAAACTCTTTTGATTTCCTGATAGTATTGCCGCTGGTACTATGTCTGTACGTGGCGGTAATATACCTGTGCAGAAATAACAGGTACTCAAATATTGTTTCTGCAGCTCTATTGACATCCATCTCATACGGCTTTTTCCTGTTCTATCAACCGCTTGGGGCCATGATCCTGTTTGCCGTCACTGCCATTACATATCTGTTCGCATTAGTGATGGAGCGTCATAGGGACAGGAAAAGGTTGCAAAAGACGATGCTAATCACAACGTTCGTCATAATTGCCATCGCTCCGTTGGCTGTACTGAAATATTCCTCGTTTGTCGCTGGTCTCTTCACAGATATTTTCAATAACGCGGCAAATGCGTCTGACAATACATTTCTGGACAATCTGTTCCTTCCGTTGGGCATCTCATTCTTCACATTTCAGTCAGTGGGTTATCTTTGGGATGTGTACAGACAGAAAATCAATGCGGAGCATAACTTCCTGTACTATATGTTGTTTGTCGGCTTTTTCCCGCAGATTGCGTCTGGCCCAATCAGTAAGGCCGATGAGTTGCTCCCCCAGATAAGGGGACGCCGGGCCATCGCTTATACAGACCTTACCGAGGGTGCACGACTTATGCTGTGGGGCTATTTCTTAAAGGCCGTGGTGGCTGACAGGCTGGCGACATTCGTCGACCCGGTTTATGCGGACTACATGAACTTCTCCGGAGTAACATGCTTCATTGCATCAGTGTTCTATTCATTGCAGATATATGGCGATTTTGCAGGCTATTCCCTGATAGCGATAGGAGTGGGGCGGCTTTTCGGGTTTGACCTTATCAACAATTTCAGGCGTCCCTACCTGAGCCAAAGCATAACAGAATTCTGGAAAAAGTGGCACATCTCCCTCACCCGCTGGCTGACAGACTATGTGTACATCCCCCTTGGTGGTAACCGTAAAGGCAAGCCACGCACATACGCCAACATTATGGCCACATTCATAGTCAGCGGCATTTGGCACGGAGCCAATATGACGTTCATCGTCTGGGGGCTGCTCCACGGACTGGTGCAGTGTCTGGAGAGGCTATTGGGCATAGGAAAGAAATCTGCCGGGAAAGTAATGGCATTTTTCAGGATTATCCTCACTTTCCTGATTGCGGACTTTGCCTGGATCTTATTCCGCATGCCTACTCTGTCAGAAGCGGGGGGGTAATGAAACGCATCATCACCTTTGCTCCCGGAGCGGCGTTGTCGCTTTCCAAAACAGAGCTGAGCTTGATTGCGTTTGCGCTGGCCTTCCTATTGGTGGCCGAAATAGTTCAGGAATACTATCCGTCAAGAATCTTGTTGAGAGACAAACGCCGGTTTGTGCGCTCTTTAAGTTTTATAATGCTTCTATTCATCGTTCTTACAATGGGAGTACTAGACTCAAGCCAATTTATATATGTAAAATTCTGAAGCAATGAACAAGAGGCGGATACTTTTCATCATCAGCATATTGATGGGCATATTACTTTTGGATACAGCTTTCGGCCTGGGGATGGATTATCTGTCCTCAAAGGCCAAGGGCGGCGACACATTCAATAATCATTACATCAATAAGTGCCTTAATGACTCCATCGTCGTTTTCGGGTCGTCAAGGGCTAATCATCACTACGATACAAGCATTCTTGAAGAGGAGTTTGGAATCACCGCATACAATGCCGGCATTGACGGCAACGGCATAATTTTGGCCTATGCATTTCTGAACAACATATTGGCCCGAGGCGAGAGGCCACGTATTGTAATCTATGACCTGCTGCCTGACTTTGACCTATATGACAATGCTGACCGCCAGGCTGCCTTGAACAAAATCCGGCCCTACTACAATGCCTCAGGCATGAAGGAAATCATTGATGACATTGACGACAAGGAATACTTTAAGCTGCATCTGGCCTCTTATCGATACAACTCCATATTCATACAGATAATAAGCGACGCTATTTCGCCCAGGCAGACAGTAGTAAAAGGCTATAAACCGCTCGACGGGTCGATAACAGACAAGTTCATTAGCAATGAAGACGATGCGTCAAGGCCAGTTGACCCTGTCAAGGTAAAATATCTAAGACGGTTTATAGGACTCTGTGAGAAGGAAAACATAAAATGTGTATTTGTGACCTCTCCCTACTATCATAAAGTGAAAGATACCCAATTATATCGCAGACTGCTGAAAGAGCATAGCTGCAAGCAGGATTTGTTGTATCTGAATTTTATAAACGACAGTAGATTCACAGGGCAGGACTCACTCTTCGTAGACCCTTCACACATGAACCGTCTCGGAGCCGGGAAATTCACACGCCTATTGATAGATTCCCTAAAGGCCAAAAACATAGTAGGCCCGGTGGACTGAGAATGGAAGGCAGGCAGATACTTGGGATTGGCGCGTACAATAGGAACTATTCCGACTGTGTCCTGTAGGGCGCAACTATCGGAAAATGAGCGCTTGATGGCTTCTTAAAATAAATTTTATAAAAAAATGCGGCTAATGTTGCCGCACATTAATAAATATCGTAAATTTGTAGCCCTAGAGCAGACAAGGTTCGGTTTTTGAACGTTTTAAAAACAGAAATTTATCTACAGGCCAGAAGGCCCTACGGGAAAATATGTTTCAACCTGATATTTATAAATTCTAAGGGTTAAAAAACTTGCCGAGAGGCACTAAAGATTTAAAGAAATTACATTGCAAAAGATCATGGAGACCAACGAAAAGAAACCAAAGCGCCCACGTATAGGGGAAAACCGCGTGGCCAGCGCAGATTCGCAAGAGTACACACGTTCGGACAATGCAGGCACTACACCTGCTGCCGACAATGGCAGCCATGGGGAGGCTTCGGCTGAGCGTACACATTCTGAATACAATAATGGGAATTACCAGCAGCGTCCTTACGGCAACCGTCAGGGAGGCTACAACCGTTACGACAATAACCAGGGCGGCTACCGTCAAGGCGGCTATCAGCAGCGCCAGGGTGGCTATCAGAACCGCCAGGGAGGCTACAACCGCTACGACAACAACCAGGGTGGTTACCGCCCGCGTCCAAATTTCCATTACAATAACGATAACACTCCCGCCGAGGGTGCTGCCGCTCCGGTGGCCGAAGGCGCGGAGAATAATACCTATCAGGAAAATGCTGGCTACCAGCCCCGCCAGCAGCGCCCCTATAACAACCAGGGCGGCTACCGTCAGGGCGGCTATCAGCAGCGTCCCTATAACAACCAGGGCGGCTACCAACAGCGCCAGTACGGCAACCGCCAGCAGGAAGGCGGCTACCAGCCCCGTCAGCAGCGTCCATACAACAACCAGGGCGGCTATCAGCAGCGCCAGTACGGCAACCGCCAGCAGGAAGGCGGCTACCAGCCCCGTCAGCAGCGCCCCTATAACAACCAGGGCGGCGGCTATCAGCAGCGTCAGGGTGGATACCAGAACCGTCAGGGCGGCTACAACAGGCAGAACCGTCAGCAGGGCGGCGCATTCCCACGCCAGGGTAAGAGCTTTACCCCCAGGCCGAAGCGTATCGACTACGAAATGCCCGTACCCGATCCTAACGAGCAGATACGCCTCAACAAGTTCATGGCCAATGCCGGTCTGTGCTCGCGCCGTGAAGCAGATGAGTTCATCCAGAAAGGGATGGTGAAAGTGAACGGCGTGGTCGCTACCGAACTTGGGACAAAGATATCCCACAGCGATGTCGTTGAATTCAACGAAAAGGTAGTTACACTGGAACGCAAATGCTACATCCTCCTCAACAAGCCTAAGGACTGTGTCACCACAAGCGATGACCCCAACGGGCGTACTACAGTGCTCGACCTCGTGAAGGGCGCATGTGAGGAGCGTATCTATCCTGTAGGACGCCTTGACCGCAACACCACGGGCGTGCTCCTGCTCACTAATGACGGCGACCTGGCATCAAAGCTCACACATCCCAAATACGTGAAAAAGAAAATCTATCACGTATGGTGCGATAAGGACATTGCTGAGGATGACATGCAGCGTATCGCCGACGGAATAGAACTGGAAGACGGCCCTATCCACGCCGATGCCATCAGCTACGCCACCGAGACCGACCGCAACCAGGCCGGAATCGAGATACACTCCGGACGCAACCGCATTGTCCGCCGCATATTCGAGTCGCTCGGATACCATGTCACCAAGCTCGACCGTGTATATTTCGCCGGTCTTACAAAGAAAAACCTGCCCCGCGGACGTTGGCGCTACCTCACTCAGGACGAGGTCAACTTCCTAAAAATGGGCTCATTTGAATAATACAATATGAAACGTACAAAAATATCAAGACTGTTCGATCCGGCATTGCTGGGCTCGGAAGTGAGTGTCAAAGGATGGGTACGCACCCGCCGCGGGAACAAACATGTACAGTTCGTCGCCCTAAACGACGGATCTACTATCCGCAACATGCAGATAGTGTTCGACATGTCACAATTCACTGATGAGCAGCTAAAACCAATCACCACCGGCGCATCGATCCACGTCACTGGCCTGCTTGTCGAATCCATGGGCAAAGGCCAGACATGCGAAGTGCAGGCACGCACCCTTGAGGTGTACGGTACGGCCGATCCCGACACGTACCCTCTGCAGAAAAAGGGACATACCCTTGAATTCCTGCGCGAAAAGGCACACCTGCGTCCCCGCACCAACACATTCGGCGCCATTTTGAGGGTACGTAGCGCACTGGCTTTCGCAATACACAGTTTCTTCAATGAACGCGGGTTCACATATCTCCACACACCGCTTATCACGGCCAGCGACTGCGAAGGCGCAGGGGCTATGTTCCAGGTGACGACTCTCGACCTGAACGACATCCCCCGTAACGACGACGGGAAGGTCGACTATTCATCCGACTTTTTCGGAAAGCCCACGGCCCTCACCGTCTCCGGACAGCTTGAAGGCGAGCTTGGCGCTACGGCCCTTGGAGAGATATATACATTCGGCCCCACATTCCGTGCCGAGAACTCCAATACTCCGCGCCACCTGTCAGAATTCTGGATGATAGAGCCGGAAATGGCATTCTACGACATTACAGACAACATGGACCTGGCCGAGGACTTCGTGAAATACTGTATCACATACGCCCTTGACCACTGCCGTGACGACATCGACTTCCTTGCGCAGATGTACGACAAGGACCTTGTGGAACGCCTGCAGTTTGTAGTCCACAACGATTTCGTGCGCCTGACATATACCGAAGGTGTTGACATCCTGCTCAAATCTGGTAAAAAGTTTGAATTCCCTGTATATTGGGGCGCAGACCTGCAGAGCGAGCACGAACGCTACCTTGTAGAGGAACACTTCCGCAAGCCCGTCATCCTCACCGACTATCCGAAAGAGATAAAGGCATTCTACATGAAGCAGAACCCTGATGGCAAGACTGTACGTGCCATGGATGTGCTTTTCCCGAACATCGGGGAGATAATCGGCGGCTCTCAGCGTGAGGAGGACTATGACAAGCTCCTTGCGCGCATCAACGAACTGGGAATCCCGATGAAGGACATGTGGTGGTATCTCGACACACGCCGTTTCGGCACAGTGCCGCATTCCGGATTCGGCCTCGGATTTGAACGCCTTGTACTCTTCGTAACAGGCATGACCAACATCCGCGACGTCATCCCGTTCCCGCGTACCCCGAACAACGCAGAGTTCTGATCCCTCGGCACACAGCGTAAGCATAAAAAAGGAATCCGCATCCGGTATAGGCCCGTGCGGATTTTTTTCTTTATTCCCGCATGTTGCGCGGGTGGTGGGTAAGTATTTCTGTGCGCAGGTGTGAGGTGTCCAGATGCAGATATATCTCGGTGGTTGATATGCTCTCATGGCCGAGCATCTGTTGGATGGCACGCAAGTTGGCGCCGCCTTCAAGCAGGTGGGTAGCAAATGAGTGCCGGAGCGTGTGCGGCGATATGGCCTTTTTTATGCCCGCCAGCGCTGCATTGCGCGTTATGATATAAAATATCATCTGCCGTGTCAGCCTGCGTCCACGGCGGTTTAGGAACACGATATTCTCCTCTCCGTGCTTTATGTCAAGCAGCGCACGTTGCGGCAGGTATGCCTCGATCTCCCGGATTGACTGGCGCGACATCGGTATCATGCGCTGCCGGTTGCCTTTTCCGGTCACCACAAGGTATTCCTCTTCGGCATATATGCGCGAAATCTCAAGGTTGATCAGTTCCGACACTCGCAGCCCGCACCCGTACATGGTCTCTATTATCGCCCGGTTGCGCTGTCCTTCAGCCTCTGTAAGGTCTATCGCATCCAGGATTGAGTCGATCTCCTCTGTCGACAGTACCTCAGGCAGGTGGCGTCCGATATTCGGTGTCTCCAACAGCAGCGACGGGTTGGCATCGATGATGCTTTCCGACTTCAGGTATGCGAAAAACGACTTTATTCCCGATATTATGCGTGCCTGTGTCCGCGGCGATATGCCTATGTCGTGGAGGCTGGCCGAAAAATCCTGTAGCACGGATATGTCCGCATCCTCCAGCCTTATATTTTCCGATGACAGATGGCGCAGCAGCTTGCCTATGTCTTCACCGTAGGCGGTTACTGTATGGTCCGACAGGCCGCGCTCCAGCTTCAGGTATGCACTATAGTTCTTTACAGTGCGGTCGTATATATCCGGTATCCTCATATCATGCCTTGCTCAATGGCCACGGCCACCTGTTCTATTATGGCGTCCTCACGGGTCTTTTCCGGCTGGAATTTGCCTTTGAGGTTCACTCCGAACAGCCTCCCGAACCCTTGCCAGAACGTTGCCCGGAACGATCCCAGGAACGCCTTCACGATATCATATCCGCTTTGGTTGGTTTCCCGCTGGATAAGCTTCACAAGCACCTTGGCCTGTCCTTTGGTAAATTTCTTAAGCACGGGCTTGTACTGCTCGAATATGGCCGATTCCATTTCCTTGAGGTATTTTTCGCGCTCCTTTTGCGTGGGGAATGTCTCTATATATTCATATGTCTCGATGAGTGTCTCACAGATAAGCTTGGCATAAGGGAGCGTCTTTCGCACATCGCGGACCGTGCGCCAGTAGAAATCCTGTTCCTTCTTGTTCTTGAACTTCAGCGGAGGGAACACTGTGATCTCGTTGAATACCAGCATAAGGCAAGTATCCCCCTCCTCGGTCGTGAAATGGTATTTTCCGCGGAACACGTCACGCCTTCCGTTGCCCGGATCATCCAGCGTACGCGGACGCCTTTCCTGCCCGGTGGCGGCCATGGCGCACACGGACAGTAGCATAAATGCCAATATCAGCCTTATCGCGTTCATCTTTTTCGACAGTCTTTTGGTATATAACGCCTAGACAGCCTGGATATTTCTATTCGCGTAGGCGGGAATCTATGATTATTGTCACAGGGCCGTCATTCACAAGCTCCACCTGCATGTCAGCCCCGAATACTCCCTTGGCAGTGGGACGCCCTGTCAGCCTTTCAAGCAGTGTGCAGTATTCTTCATACAGTGGCACGGCTACATCATGGCCAGCCGCCCTGATATAGCTGGGGCGGTTTCCCTTGCGTGTCGATGCCGTCAGGGTGAACTGGCTTACGGCCAGTATAGTGCCGCCAGCATCGGTTACAGGCCGGTTCATCACGCCCGCATCATCGTTGAATATGCGTAGTGATGCTGTCTTTGTTGCCAGCCATGCGGCATCATCGGGCGTGTCGCCGTTCTCCACGCCCACAAGCACCATAAGGCCGGCATCTATAGAACTGAATATTTCACCGCCTATCGATACCGATGCGCGCTTCACACGTTGTATTACTACTCTCATTCTATTCCTTCTATCATATGTCCAATGTCAACTGGGTGTCTAGCAGCCGGAACGACATCCTGTGCTCCTCCGTAGGGCCTAATTCCGCTATGGCCTTGCGGTGGGCCTTTGTAGGGTAGCCTTTGTTCACGTCCCATCCATATTGGGGATGCACCTTGGCCAGTTCCTTCATCCTGTCATCGCGGTATGTCTTGGCCAGCACCGAAGCGGCAGCTATGTTTGCGAACCGTCCGTCACCCTTCACCATAGTCTCCCACGGCAGTTCCCCGTAAGGCTTGAACCTGTTTCCGTCCACAATCACTGCACCCGGACGCACTTTCAACCCGTCAAGGGCGCGGTGCATGGCCAGGATTGAAGCGTTGAGTATGTTGATACGGTCTATCTCTTCCGCCTCGCATATGCCTATGGCCCAGGCGATGGCCTGTTCCTCTATTATCGGGCGCAACTTGTACCGTCTGGCCTCACTGAGCTGTTTGGAGTCATTGAGCCATGGATGCGAAAAACTGTCCGGCAGTATCACGGCCGCCGCATAGACCGGTCCGGCCAGGCATCCGCGTCCGGCCTCATCAGTCCCAGCCTCGAGGCGTCCTTGTATATGGCATGCGGGAAGCATTTCCTTGTTTCTTACCTTAGCGGTATCCTGTTGTGGAACTGTTCCTTTATCGTGTCCACAACGTTGATTATATAGTCCCCCGTGCGTTCAAGGTCGGAGATGATGTCCATATAATATATGCCCGCCTGGTATTCGTAATGCTTCTCGTTGATATTGTCCACGTTGGCGCTGCGCAGGGTATTTCGCACATTGTTTATCTCGCGCTCCTTGTTGTACGAAGTGTTGAGCTGGTGGTCGGTGGTGTTCTCCACGTTCTTCAGCAGCGCTATCATCATGGTCATGGCCTCATGTACATAGGCGAACATGGTGTCGATGTTCTCGTATATCTCCTTGTTGAACTCGGCATGGCTCTGTTGCTTGCGCAAAAGTATCTTGCCTACGCCTAGGCATGCGTCCGCTATCGACTCGATTTCCGAGACTATGTTAAGCATGGCCGCCACATGCAGTTTCGACTGGTTTGACAGGCGTCCTTCGGCAGTAAGGTTAAGGAAGTTTGCTATCTCTATCTCCATGCGGTCGCTGATGTCCTCATACTTGTCAAGGCGTGAGTACAGTTTGTCGAATTCCTCCGAGCGCTCCTTGGTGTGCACCAGCGTCTGTGCCATGTCCAGCATACGGCCGACGCGCTCGGCATATACGGCCATTTCTTTTTCGGCCTGGGCAATGTTGAGCTCCGCCGACGACAGAAGGCCGCCGGATATGTATTTGAGCGCGAATTCCTCGTCCTCCTTGTGCTTGGCGGGTATGAGGCGTTCTACTGTCTTTACATAGAAATTTGTAAGCCATATCATTATCGACAGGTTCACAAGGTTGAACACTGTATGGAATATTGACAGGCCGAACGAGACGCTAAGCTGCATCGTGGCTATCTTTGCCATCACCTCATGGCCCGCAGGCAGCGAATTGTCGAACAGGTGGTTGTATAGTTCCGGGTCCGACTGTTCAAGCCCGTTTACAAAATTATACAGTGCATTGGGGTTGCCTGCACCGATAGTGTCGGTAAGCCAGGCATTGAAATCGCAGAACGGAATGAAGATGCATATGCACCACACCGTGCCCAGAAGGTTGAACAGCAGATGCCCCATCGCAGTGCGTTTCGCCGCCACGTTCCCGCTCATCGATGCCAGGATAGGCGTTATTGTCGTGCCTATATTCGAGCCCAGCACCAGCGCGCACGCGAGGTCGAAAGTTATCCATCCTTTCGTACACATTATCAGTGTTATTGCGAATGTGGCTGCCGATGACTGTATCACCATAGTCAATACTATGCCCACGGCTAGGAATATTAATATCGATGATATGCCCATCGAGGCATATTCCTTCAGGAAGGCGAACATCTCCGGGTTGCTCTGCAGGTCCGGCACATATAGCGATATCATGTCCAGGCCCATGAAAAGGAACGAGAAGCCCACAAGGAACTCGCCTATCGACTTTGTTCGTCCCTTCTTGGAGAACAGCAGCGGTACGGCCAGGCCTATGAGGGGCAGTACGAATGCTGATATGTTGACTTTGAATCCGAACAGGGCTATCACCCATGCAGTGAACGTCGTGCCGACGTTTGCACCAAAAATCACTGCCATTGACTGGGCCAGGGTCATCAGGCCGGCGTTGACGAAACTTACCACCATCACCGTCGATGCCGACGAGCTCTGGATTAATGCCGTGATTGCAAAGCCGGTGATCGTGCCGGTAAAGCGGTTGCGGGTCATTGCTGACAGGATGTTGCGCAAGCGGTCTCCGGCAGCCTTCTGGAGCCCTTCGCTCATCACTTTCATGCCGTATAGGAACAATCCGACTGATCCGATCAGGCATAGGAAGTCTAAGAAACTGTAATTCATTGGTTTGGGCGATTATATGCATTATGTCGTCCCGGCCCGTTACGCCATATGGCACATCGGGCCGACATTCAGTCGTAAAATTAATCATTTTTTCTCATATCCGGTATATCGCCAATAAAAATCACGGCAAAAATATGTACAGAGCCCTTTCCAGTGTATGTTTCCTCAACTATCATGCCGTTTTGTGTGTTTTATCCGTAGAAAGCGGCAAACCGCCTATTTCTGGCGATGTTTTGGCGTTTCCTGAAAGCCGGAAATGCTTAAATTTGCTGCCGTTACATGAATCCATCACATATTCATCTGCACTATGCGCCGTATCCTGCTCCTAGCCATCATTGCCGTATCGGCCTTAGCCCAATTTCCGTCCTGGGCACAGATCGTGTCGCCCGACAGTGCGGTCATACGCCGCAAGAATGTGCTGCGCGAGTTCGACAGCCGTCCCTACTTCGGGCTGTACAAGGACAACTATTTCCTTTTCGGCACTACGGTCGGACACAAGCCGACACGCTCAAACACAAACGTCAAGTTCCAGGTGTCGATATCACAGAAGCTCACGCGCACCACACTCCCGTTCGGGACTTACCTCTACCTGTTCTATACCCAGAAAGTGTTCTGGAATATCCTGGAGGATTCCATGCCCATGACCGACCTTAACTTCAACCCCGGCATAGGCCTGACGAAGCCCCTTTTCTCTCACGACCGCTATATCGGCAAAGTGAGCCTCATCCTGGAGCACGAGAGCAATGGACGCGACAGCATATGGTCGCGTTCGTGGGAACGGCTGTCGCTGGCCGCAAACATATTCATCGACAACAATCTGATGGTGCACGGTAAGGTGTGGATTCCCATAGTCGACGGAAAGCACAACCGCGACATCCTGCACTACAGCGGCATGTACCAGGTTGGCACACAGTTCATATCCAACGACAGGCGCTTTACCGGATCGGTGATACTCACCAAACGCGCCGGATGGAAATTCTTCGACTACAACACCATCATTGAGTTCGGCTACCGCTTCTCAAAGCGCGACAACCAGTACTTCTTCCTACAGTACTACAACGGCTACGGAGAAGGCATGCTCGACTATAACCGTTTCCACTCCATGCTCAGGGTGGGTATATGCATCAAGCCGCAGTTCTTCAGCGATTACTGACACATGCACATATGCGTCAAGCCAAGTTGCGCCACAGCGTCCATCCCGTTATTCCGGCCAGCAGCGCATATATGGCCCAACGGTTATAAAGCAACGCATACAGCCGTGGCGATGAACTCTTGCGCCATTCCGCCACGGCATAAAAGGCCATCAGAGGCACAAGCAGCATTATGGCGGCATTGTGTCCCCATGCCGAGGCGGCATCGCCGTGAAGTAGCGCGTGCAGTGCCCGTTGCGACCCGCATCCCGGGCAGTCCCAGCCGGTCAGGGCCTTGAAAAAGCAGCGCGGCATCGGCGATACCTCAGGGTCAAACCGGTAATATACTGCGCATAGTATGATGGCGGCGGCTATTGAAGCCGCCAATGCCAAACTCCGCCGTGACACCCTCATTGGCGCCACCGCTCAGAACAGGCCCATCAGGAACATGAACGGCACTGCTATGAGGCCGAGCACGAATGCCAGAATCAGCCACAGCTGTGCCCGTTGCGAGGCCATGAGCGCCCCGGCATAGTCGCCGCGGTTATACCGCGACATCACCTGCGATGAGTACACTATCGCAACGATGCCCAAGGGCGTGCAGCAGCATATTGTGGACAATATGGCCCATACCAGATAGTTAGGCGGGCATGCAGGAATGCCTCCTGCCTGCCGTGGTGACTGTGCAGTGGCTGCCTGTGGCGCGGGGGTGTAGGCTGTGGCCACGGATTGCGGTGTGGCGCTGTCAGAGGCTTCGGCATTATTGTCCCCGGCATTGCCTTGCGGTACAGGGGGCGGGGCAAACAGCCCGGCGGTAGCAGGCGCTGCCCCGAGGGTCGACCAGTCAGGCAGCCCTTCGTACCATACAGGGGTCGTCGGGGTCACCGGAAGTTGCGCGAGCTGGTCTATATCCATCGGCCCTTGCTGCCGGCCGTCGAGGAATATCCAGATTTTCATTGTATTATAGGTTTTGTCCCATCCCTGCCGGCAAATGGCGTCTGACGGCAGGGATGGCATGTTATGTTAGAAGAATTTGGTCTCTTCGCCGAGGATATCGCTGAGCAGGTTGTTTGCCAGGCGGCTTGCCCCCAAGCGGAAGTAGTCATTGGTGAGCCAGGCCTCGCCGAGCACCTCCTTTATTATGGTGTAGTATGCCACGGCGTCTTCCGTTGTAGCCACCCCTCCGGCGGCCTTGAAGCCTATCATGCGGCCGTTCTTCTCATAGTATTCCTTGATGCACTGCGCCATCACATATGCAGCCTCAAGCGATGCTCCGGGATACCCCTTGCCGGTAGAGGTCTTCAGGAAATCTGCCCCGGAGTACATCGCCAGCACAGATGCTGCACGGATGCCGGCGGCAGTCTTGAGTGCCCCGGTTTCCAGGATCACCTTCAGTGTTGCGCCGCGGCAAGAGTCCTTGAGCTCGGATATTTCGTCGCACACGGCCTCATAGTCGCCGTCCAGGAAGTTGCCCACATTGAGCACTATGTCTATTTCATCTGCGCCTCCGGCCACGGCCAGCGCTGTCTCTGCAAGCTTCACCTCCACGAATGTCTGGGACGAAGGGAATCCCCCCGACACGCATGCGATGTCCACATCGGACACATCGAGCACCGTGCGTACAATTTCGGCGAAGTTGGGGTATACACAGATGGCGGCAACGTTTTTCAGCTGTGGATACTCCTCATCGAAAGCGTTTACACGCTCCACGAACGCAGCCACCGACTGGTTGGAGTCCGTAGAGTTAAGGGTTGTAAGGTCGATTGTGTTGAACAGGAAGCGGTACACGTCCTGGTTCATGTTCTCCTGCTTGTGTTCTGCCAGGATTTTCTCCACGGCGGCCTTCACCTGTCCGTCGTCAGTGGTCACGCTGCTTGCGGCCACCGTATCATGATATTTGTCGCTCATAAAACTGTATTGTTTATTTGTTTATGGTTCTGTCAATTGTCCCCGCCCGCCAGTTTGGGGTTCTGCCTGTGGCGCTCGCTGTCCCTGATGGTCTTTTTCTCCAGGTTTTTCATGAAAGCCTCCGTGAGGTCGACCCCTGTCTGGTTGGCTATGGCCATTATCACCCACATCACGTCGGCCAGTTCATCAGCCAGTTCCGCCGTGTCCGTGGGCTTTGATGACTGGTCGCCATAGCGCCTGGCCATCACCCTGGCCACCTCGCCGGTCTCTTCGGCAAGTATTGCCATGTTGGTCAGCGGTGAGAAATATCTCACTCCCACGGTGGTTATCCACTCGTCTACCATCCTTTGTGCCTGCTCAAGCGTAATCTGTTGCTGTCTAGGTGTATCCATGGCTATATCTTTTTGTCTTGTCCGTTTTTTGTCTATGCCAGCATCGCAGCGACGCGTTTCAGCGCCGCCGTGAACGAGTCGGCCTCCTCTATGGTGTTGTAGGCGGCGAACGCCAGTCTCACCGTGCCCTCTATGCCCAGTGCATGCATCAGCGGTTGCGCGCAGTGGTGTCCCGTGCGCACTGCTATCCCGAGCTTGTCCAGGAGCATGCCCACGTCATACGGATGCTCGTTCCCGACAAGGAACGAAATGACGGCCGCCTTGCCCGGGGCTGTGCCGAAGAACCGTATCCCAGGTATCTCCTCCAGCCCGGCCATCGTATGTTCCATCAGGTTGTGTTCATGTTGTGCTATTGCGCCTATGCCCGTATCCTCCAGCCAGTTGATGGCGGTATGTAGGGCGGCGATTCCCACAAAGTCGGGTGTGCCGGCCTCGAACTTGAACGGAAGATCGGCGAACGTAGTCCCGTCAAAGCCCACGTGGCCTATCATCTCTCCCCCGCCTTGGTATGGAGGCATCATTTCGAGCCATTTGCGCTTGCCGTAGAGCACCCCCACACCGGTAGGTCCGTACATCTTGTGCGATGAGAACACGTAGAAGTCTGCATCCAGTTCACGTACGTCGACATGCATGTGCGACACCGCCTGTGCGCCGTCGATTAGCGCCGGCACGCCATGCCTGTGTGCCTCGGCGATGATTTCCTTCACAGGGTTAACCGTCCCCAGCACGTTCGACACATGGCACATGGCCACCATCGATGTCCTGTCGTTGAACGCCGCACGGAAGTCATCCATGTCAAGGCTGCCGTCTGCTGTCATCGCCACAGGGCGCAGCGTGATGCCGCGGCGCTTCCCCAGCAGCTGCCAGGGTACTATGTTGGCATGGTGCTCCATAACGCTCACTATCACCTCCGACCCCTCGGGCAGGAGCTGGCCCATCGACGATGCCACCAGGTTTATGCCCTCGGTAGTGCCGCGGGTGAATATGACCTCGTCCGTGGATTCGGCGTTGATGAAGGCCCGTACGCGTTCGCGTGCCGCCTCCTGCAGGTCTGTGGCCTCCTGCGATAGCCCGTGCACTCCGCGGTGCACGTTGGCCTTCGTATGTGTATACATCCTCACTATGCTGTCCACAACGCATTCCGGGGTCTGCGATGTGGCTGCGTTGTCGAGGTATATAAGCGGGCGTCCGTACACCGTCCGTCCCAGTATCGGGAACTGGCGGCGCAGCCCGTCAATGTCGTAGGCGGCGTTCATGGACGCCCCCCTTCTGTGCGTTCCAGCGGGTCGGTGGCTGCGTCACAGTCCGCGCACACGGCCTTGTGTCCCGACAGCCGTCGTTCCACCAGGTGGCGCAGCCTGTCGCGCAGGCCGTCCATCTTCACCGTGTCGAGCACATCCATCATGAACGCCTGCATGAGCATGGTCCTGGCCTCGTCCTCGGGTATGCCGCGCGAGCGCATGTAGAACAGTGCCGATTCGTCGAGCTGCCCCGTGGTGGCGCCGTGGCTGCACTTCACCTCATCGCAGTATATTTCCAGCTGCGGGCTTGTGTGCATCCGCGCGCCCTTTGACGCCAGCAGGTTGCGGTTGCTCTGGTAGGCCTCGGTGAACTTGGCGTTGTAGTCCACCTTTATAGCCCCCTCAAAGGCGCATTTGGCCTCATCGTCTATCACGTATTTGAACAGCTGGTCGCTGTGGCAGTGCGGGCAGCCGTGGTTTATCAGCGATGCGTTGTCGGTCACCTGCTTCCCTGATGCTATCACCATGCCGGCAAGCGATGTCGAGCACCGTTCGCCCGCCAGGTCTATCTCATAGTCGTTCCTGGTTGTGCCGCCCATCAGCGTAGAGCCGTTCACCGTAAGCTCCGACCCCTGTTCCTGTCTTACGAACAGGCCGCTGACACGTGTGGTGCGTTCCGACGATTCCTCCAGGTCGTAATAGGCCACGCGTGCCCCTGCCCCGCAATATATCTCGATCACCTGCGAGGCCAGGTAGTCTGTATCGTTGTTGCTGGTATGGTCGCACGACAGCACCTGTACCGATGCCCCTTCCTCGGCCACTATCAGCACCCTGCGCACGGCCATCATAGGCATCGCCGAGTTCAGTAGGTTCACTATCTGTACGGGCTTCGCTATCTCCGCGCCACGTGCCACATGTATCATCACTCCCTCCTGTGCCAGCAGCGTGTTGAGTGCCACCTCCGGACGCCCCAGGGGGGCTATCATGCCGTAGTGCCTCTCCACCGTCTCCGGCATCAGGCGTGCGGCCTCGGCGATTGTGGTCACCGTAAGCCCCTGGGGCATGTTGCGGTCCATGTAGGCCGAACGCACCAGCATGTCGCCCGACACGGCGGCCATCAGTGTCGACACCTGCGGTATGTCGCATCTGTACGACTGCGACGCCTCCGCCGGGAAAGCCATGCGGTTGATGTTCACCCCATAGTCGGGGGCGAAAGCATCTTCCAGCGAGAACCGGGCGTACCCCTCGTCACCCCTGCGTGGCAGCGGGGTCGACAGCAGCACATCCAGCGCCGCCGGCCTCAGGGCGTTCATCGCCGCCGCCGAATGGCCCTCGATTGCAGCCCGGTGCTCCTTGTACAGGTCTATATATTGTGTAATTGCACTCATCGTATATGTCAGTTTTTGCCGTCAACCTGTTCCTTTATCCAGTCATAGCCCTTCTCCTCCAGCTCCAGTGCCAGTTCCGGCCCACCGGAATGCACAATGCGGCCCTTGTACAGGATATGCACGAAATCAGGCTTGATATAGTCAAGCAGGCGCTGGTAGTGCGTTATCACTATGGTGGCGTTGCGGTCGGTGCGCAGCATGTTCACACCCGACGACACGATGCGCAGGGCATCGATATCCAGACCCGAATCCGTCTCGTCCAGTATCGACAGGCGCGGCTCTAGCATGGCCATCTGGAATATCTCGTTACGCTTCTTTTCACCTCCGGAGAAGCCCTCGTTCACCGAACGCGATGCAAGCTTGTTGTCAAGCCCTACCACAGCACGTTTCTGCCGCATCAGCTTCAGGAAATCGCTGGCCGAAAGCGGGTTCTCGCCGAAATATTTACGCTTGGCGTTCAGCGCCGCGCGCATGAAGTTGACCATCGATACCCCCGGTATCTCCACCGGATACTGGAATGAGAGGAAAAGCCCCTCATGGCTGCGGTCCTCCGGCGGAAGCGACAGCAGGTCTATGCCGTGGAACACCGCCGCACCCTCCGTCACCGTGAAGCGCGGGTCGCCGGCCAGCACGCCCGACAGGGTGCTCTTACCCGAGCCGTTCGGGCCCATTATGGCATGCACCTCCCCCGGCCTTACCGTCAGGTCGATGCCCTTTAATATCTCTTTGCCTTCGATTCCGGCACGGAGACCGGACACTTGTAGCAGAATCTCGTCCATATATTATAGTGTAGTATGTTATTTTTTTCTATACATGTTTTCCATTATCCCACTGAATTGTCCAGGGTGATGGCCAGCAGCTTCTGTGCCTCCACCGCAAACTCCATCGGCAGCTTGTTCATCACCTCCTTGGCATACCCGTTCACGATAAGCCCTACGGCCTCCTCGGTGGATATCCCGCGCTGGTTGCAGTAAAATATCTGTTCCTCAGAAATCTTCGATGTGGTGGCCTCATGCTCCACCACCGCCGAATCGTTCATCACATCGATGTACGGGAACGTATGCGCCCCGCAGGTGTCGCTCAGCAGCAGGCTGTCGCACTGCGTGTAGTTCCTGCACCCGTCAGCCCCAGGGGCTACCTTCACCAGCCCGCGGTATGAATTCTGGCTGTGACCCGCAGAGATGCCCTTCGATATGATTGTCGAGCGCGTGTTGCGCCCCAGGTGTATCATCTTGGTGCCCGTATCTGCCTGCTGGCGGTTGTTGGTCACGGCCACGGAATAGAACTCGCCCGTGCTTCCCTCGCCGGCAAGCACGCACGACGGGTATTTCCACGTTATCGCCGATCCCGTCTCCACCTGCGTCCACGACAGCTTCGAGAAGTCGCCGCGGCACAGGCCGCGCTTGGTGACGAAATTATATATGCCGCCGCGGCCGTCCTTGTCGCCGGCATACCAGTTCTGCACGGTCGAATACTTCACCTCGGCACGGTCCTCGACCACAATTTCCACTATGGCCGCATGTAGCTGGTTCTCATCGCGCATCGGCGCCGTGCAGCCCTCCAGATAGCTCACATAGGCGTCATCATCGGCCACTATCAGCGTTCGCTCGAACTGGCCCGTACCCGCAGCGTTGATGCGGAAATACGTCGAAAGCTCCATCGGGCATCTCACCCCTTTCGGGATATAGACAAACGAACCGTCCGAGAACACCGCCGAGTTCAGCGCCGCAAAGAAATTGTCCCGGTAGCTCACCACCGAGCCCAGGTAGCGCTTCACAAGGTCGGGATAGTCGCGCACCGCCTCCGAGAATGAGCAGAATATTATCCCACGTTCGGCAAGCGCCTCACGGTGGGTCGTACGCACGCTCACCGAATCCATCACCGCATCCACGGCCATCCCCGAAAGCACCTTCTGTTCCTCCAGCGGGATGCCCAGGCGGTTGAACGTGTCTATTACCTGTGGGTCTACCTCATCGAGGCTCTTGGGCGCTTCTTTCGTGCGCGGCGCAGCATAATAGCTTATCGCCTGGTAGTCGATATCAGGTATGTCCAGGTGGGCCCACCGTGGCATCTCCATCGTCAGCCAGTGGCGGTAGGCCTTAAGGCGGAACTCCAGTAGCCATTCAGGCTCACCCTTCTTGTGCGATATCAGCCGTATCACCTCCTCGCTTATGCCGCGCGGTATGATGTCGGTCTCTATATCCGAAGTGAAGCCATACTTGTATTCGCCCGAAGTCACACCGCCGATCACATCGTCAGTGCTGTCCGCTTTTTTGTCACCGCCGGCCAGGGGGCAACCCTGTGCCGGGGCAGGTATATTGTTGGATTCCATATATTGCTGGTTGTTGACTAACTAGTTTAACGTTTTTCCTGTACCTTAGGTTTTTCCTGCGCTCCCGTTGCCTGGACATCAAGCATCCGGCCGACCGCTTCCGACCCCAGCACCTTGGGGGCAAAGTTCAGAAGGCTCAGGCCCGTCGACCCGAGGCGGTACGTCGCCACATGGTCATGCCTGAGGCTGCTGTCGGGGAACACCACTATCCAAAGGTTGAGCACAAGGCTCAGCACAAGCGCGTATTCCGCCAGGTTGAACACCGCCCCGCACACCCTGTCTACAGGGCCTAGCCCGGTGGCCGAAACAATGCGCTTCAGCAGTGAGCCAAGCAGCGACATGGCCACATAGGCCACGATGAACACCACCACATATGCCACTACCGTTGTCAGCATCGACACATCTGCCGAATCATAGGGAGAACCCTTGTCTGCGCCCATCCATATGGCCACATCCTGTGCGAATATCCGGCAGGCTATAATCCCGGCAATGACGCCCAGCAGACGGCCCGCCTGTCTGAGCAGCCCGGAGCGGAAGCCCATCACGATTGCCACTATGGCAAGGACTATAATCAGAATATCTATAGCAGTCATAAAAATAACAATAAAAATCACGGCATGTCCCGCCACAAAACCGGGACAACCATCACTGCAAAGTTACAGCTAATTTATCAAAAACCCTCCCTCGCGCGCGAACTATTTGAAAGTATCCGTCCCCGCCCTATAAAATAAGTCCAACCCCTATCAAATAAAGCCATCTCCAAGATGCCGATACCATCATAGCCAGGTACATCAAAAAAGAAAACCACACACCAACACCAGCGCCGCCAGCAAGCCACCAATAACATCTCAGCACATATATCCCAAATGAGAAAGGAAACCCTTCGCACTATCCCAGATGTCCGCACCCCTCCGATATCCACTTAACCCATTACCCAGGAATGAAGACATGAAACCCCTTCACACCATCCCAGGCGTCATCAATACCCCGATATCCTCCTATCCTATTACCCAGGAAGGGAGAGATAAAACCATTTGCGATAGCTTAGCGTCTGCAATACTCCAATAACCTATTATTACAGGTCCACGGAGAGAGATAATACACCTTTGCGCCAGCATAGGCGTCTGCAAGACGCCGATTATTCGTAACCCGGTACACCGGAGGTGTGCCGGGAAAGCCACACATTAAAGCCAGGGCGTCTGAAGGACGCCGATTGAAACAAATAAGAAAATTTCTCAAAAAAATTCCACCCCAAAAACCGCACATAACACACATACATCCAACGTCTTACACCCTAAACCCCGCCAAAACCCCGAAAAGTTAAAATCCACTAAACGGGAATTAACACCATCAACCCCCACAACCCCATATTAACTTTGCACCGACAACATAACCAAAACACACACAATCATGAAAACTGCAACAATCGAAATCCCATCAGCAATCCTTTCGGCCCTCGCGGCCGCACCCGCCGACCCACAGCTGGCCATGGAGACATGCCGCGCCCTGGTAGAGGCCGCAACCATCCTTGACGGAACACCGCCGGCGACCGCCGACACCACCACGCCTCCCGACCCGGCGGAGATAGTGGAGCGCGCCCGCAAACGCCGGCAGAGGCGCGAGGCCGCAGCCCGGCGCCGGGCGCTACGCCGGCAAGAGAGCGACCGCCGACTGGCCCAATTCGTGGGCAAAGGCATACGCGACACCTCCCTGTCCGACCTAAAGGCCGGAGGCATACTCTCCCGTGCAGAGCTCCGCATCATAGAGGCAATGCTCCGCCCGACAATACAGCTGACAAACAAGCTAACCGCAAAGCAGCTGGAAGGGATACTACGGCCGAGGATCAGCCGCCTGTCCGCCCAGGAGGCCACACCCCCGCCACCCGAACCAGCCCCAGAGCCATACCGCGCCCCACGCCTAATCCGCAAAGGCTGGATGGCCTACTACGAATAAAAATCCTGCGTACATTGACAATTTCAGGAAAATACATTAATTTTGCATCATGTCGCCTAATTTCTAAGATAATTAAATGCTTTTACTAAGAGCGACATTCATTAAACTTTTATATAATCCAATCGCATGAAAAAAATCATCACATTAGCTGCATTTGCCGCCCTTGCCGTCAACACAATGGATTCATCGGACCGTATAATTTTAAAATCCGGGGAAATTATGGATGTATATAACATTGATATCGCTGGAAGTATGGTGTACTATACGCTTAAGGATAATCCTGACGCACCTATATATAAAATTAGGAAAAGTGAGATATTTGGCATAAAGCTGGAAGGAAAGGAGATACAGGCTGTAGATGGGCCGGTAACCGGTACGGATACAACACAAGGACTATTGGAATGTATCCCGGCAGAGGACAACAGTATCCACATAGACAAGTATTCACAAGGAGACTATAGATATGGCAATAAAAAAGCCAGCGATAGTCAGACCAATCATGCCATAGCGTTTTATAGGATTGCACCAAATTCCATTATGTCAACCGGTGATGTCGCGTTCTCAATAGAATGGGTGAGCAAGAAATTAAGAGGGATGGCTTGCCGATACATTACGGAATATAAAATATTGGTGCAGAATAAAACGGATAAGACAATATATGTGGATTTGTCAAACACTGTAAGGACTGACAATGTAGGGAATTACTACGCATTTTATGATGGGACGCAAGTGAACGTCAATAATTCCAGTGGAGGAGGTGTAAGCCTGGGATTGGGAGGTGTCGCCAGTGCATTAGGTGTCGGTGGCGCTGTCGGGTCGCTTGCCAATGCAGTAACTGTTGGTAGCGGTTCCAGCAGCGGTTCTACAATGAGTTTCAACCAACAGAAAATCCTGACAATACCACCAATGGGAAAAATAGCATTACCTGTGCATAAATATATTAATGGAAGAGACGTTGGAGAGAAGTTTGAAAACTTTTCAATAGAAAAGGCATGGAGTCCTATATCTAAGAAAAATGATAATGTATGTAAATGGCGGTCAAGATATTATGATTATTCAAATTCACCGTACAGCATAAAATATCTGATAACATATTCTTTCAGTCCTGATTTCGCTACTTATCGCCAGCCATATTTTACATTATATCTTAGCCAGTTATATGGTACTTTTCATTTCTACAACCAAGATATATGGTTGGACGAGATACAAGGAGGGCTGGATGTAAATACTATTCTCGGAAGCGTTGAGATGCCAGATTGAACAGTGTATTAAAAATAAGGAATTAAGAATTGTAATGACAATACGGATACTTAGGTATGTATATTTGCTCCTGACAATAGCGATCGCCATGGCCTCATGCGGCGGAAGGCAGGAAATCGGGCCGTATTGCCTGGCCTGTATCCGCGATGGGAGGACAACCTGTTTCACCGTCGACGGTTGGGAAGCCCTCCCGGAGGATGAAAAACACCGATATGGCATACTAGGCGTGGCCGTCCCCGACAGTTCAGGCGGATACTTCGCCGTCGGCCTGCACGACAGTGGAAGCGAGGGGTTCATCGACTGGACACGGGCGCAGGAGCTGTATGCAGGCAAGCTGCCGACACTGTCCCAGGCGCGCCGTATGGCTGCATGCCACCGTGAGATAAACGCCGCCATAAAGGCCTTCGGTGGTGATGCCGATCCGGAGTGGCTGTACTGGACCGCCGCCGGGGCAGATTCGGCCACAGCCTGGTATGTCGACATGAACTACGGCCTTGTCGGCACCAACGTCAGGTGCAACACCTCCCGCATACGCCCGGTTTCCTCCGTCCCCCTGCCATAAAAAAGAAAGGGGCGCGCCCTAAAGGCACACCCCCGTGTGGTTATGATCCGGTTAAGGATTAGCCGTTGATCTTCACCATGGTAGCGATGAGGTCGAGAACCTTGTTAGAGTAGCCGATCTCATTGTCATACCAGGATACAACCTTCACGAAGTTATCGGTCAGGTAAACACCGGCGTTGGCGTCGAAGATAGAAGTGCGGGCATCGCCGAGGAAGTCGCTTGAAACGACTGCATCTTCAGTGTAACCCAGAACACCCTTGAGTTCGCCTTCGGCAGCTTCCTTCATGGCAGCGCAGATGTCAGCCTTTGTAGCGGGCTTGGCGAGGTTTACTGTAAGGTCAACTACAGAAACGTCGAGGGTGGGGACACGCATTGAGATACCGGTAAGCTTGCCGTTGAGTTCGGGGATAACCTTGCCCACAGCCTTTGCTGCGCCAGTTGAAGAGGGGATGATGTTGCCAGAAGCGGCACGGCCACCACGCCAGTCCTTCATTGAAGGTCCGTCAACGGTCTTCTGTGTAGCTGTTGTGGAGTGAACGGTTGTCATAAGGCCGTTTACGATGCCGAACTTGTCGTTGAGCACCTTGGCGATAGGAGCGAGACAGTTTGTGGTGCAGGAAGCGTTTGATACGAACTGTGTGCCCTTTACATATGTATCGGCGTTAACACCGCATACAAACATAGGGGTATCGTCCTTTGAAGGAGCTGACATTACCACATACTTGGCGCCGGCTTCGATGTGAGCCTGGGCTTTCTCCTTTGTAAGGAACAGGCCTGTTGACTCTACAACGTATTCAGCACCTACAGCGCCCCATGCGATTTCTTTCGGGTCGCGGCATGCGGTCACGCGGATGTGCTTGCCGTTTACGATAAGTTCGCTCTTTTCGAGGTCGTAGTCAACAGTGCCGTCAAACTGGCCGTGCATTGTGTCATACTTGAGCATGTAAGCCATGTAGTCAACGGGAAGGAGGTCGTTGATAGCTACTACTTCGATGTCGTTACGCTTGGTTGAGGCACGGAAAACGAAACGTCCGATACGGCCAAAACCGTTAATACCTATTTTTGTCATAATTAATTAATAAAAAATATTGGGTTGATATGTTGTTCCCTAGTAAACGCGCAACTAGCGTCCGGCCTATAGCCCGGATACATTTTACGCACCGCAAAAGTACTAATTTTTTCTTTAACTAAATATGTTCCAATAAAAAATATACGTAATTTTTTCATTAATTACCACAATATCTAATTATTTTGCGGATGATGGATTGTTTTTGATGTATTTTACGTAATTTTGTGGCAATTAGTAACTATAATCTTTTATCTGAAACATGAATGTCAGGTCTCTGCCGGTCCCGCGAAAGATATTGTTTGTATGCCTCGGAAACATATGCCGCTCGCCGGCTGCTGAAGGGGTGTTGCGCCACATTGTGGCCTCCGAAGGCTATCCAGGGGAATGGGAGATAGATTCCGCCGGCACAGGGCGCTACCACATCGGCGACCTTCCCGACCAGCGTATGCGAATACATGCACGCAGGCGGGGTTACGACCTTACACACCGCTGCCGCCAGGTGACCCGCGCCGATTTCAGCCGCTTCGACCTTATCATACCTATGGACGCATCTAACGAGGCCGACCTCCGCCGCATGGCATCTACGCTTGAGGAAGAGGCCCGCATCGTGCCCATGGCATCGTTTGTCGACATGGCAATGCGGTGCGACCACATACCCGACCCGTACTATGAAGGGGCTGAGGGCTTTGAGAAAGTGCTCGACCTGCTGGAGAACGGGTGCTGGAATCTGTACCGTAAGCTTACGGATGCCGGGCAGCAGCAATGAAAGTACTGCCGGTGGCGTCAAGATGAAATAGAACAATAACAAAGCCAAATATCATAAATTATGAAAATCACCATACGTAAGCCGTTGTGCTTCACTGAAATTGGACGTAAGGACAATCAGGAGGACCGTCTGTACCCGCTGGCGGCTTCCGACCGTCAGGATTTCTTTATATTGTGTGACGGCATGGGCGGCCATGAACGGGGCGAGGTGGCTGCCGAGATCGTCTCTACTACACTGGGCCATTATTTTGAGTCTGGGCAGGCGTCCGGCGGACGCCTGACAGAAGGATACTTCAAGGCCGGCCTGGCAAAGGCATATGCAGCCCTGGACGCGAAGCTGGGGGCTGAATCGGACCGCCGTCCGGGCACTACGCTTACGGCCCTCTGCCTGGGTACTAACGGCGCGCTTGCCGCCCATATAGGCGACAGCCGCATATACCAGGTGCGTCCGGGAGTAGGCATCATATACCGCACCACCGACCATTCACTTGTGGCCGAGATGGTGGCCCGCGGCGAGATGACCGAGGAGGAGGCTATGGTGCACCCCCGCAGGAATGTCATCACCCGTGCCATGCAGCCGGGGCTTTCAAGGCCGTTTGAAGCCACTGTCGACATGATTTCCGACATAAGGAAGGACGATTTCTTCTTCCTGTGCTGCGATGGCGTCCTCGAACGCCTGTCCGACAAGGATCTTGCCCGCATACTGTCCGACCGTGACCTAAGCGACCAAGGCAAGCTCGATGCCATAAAGGCGATATGTGACGGGCGTACCCGCGACAACTATACCTGCTGGCTAGTGCCTGTGGCCGATGTGGAGATGGCCGATGGCGAGTCGGTGACCCCAGCCAGGGTGATAGTGCCGCTGGCCGCTCCAGAGGAAAGGCCTGTTGTGGCTGAGGTTGTCGAAAGCGTGCCGTCTGCGGCCAGGCCCGTTGCTGCGGCATCGCCTAAGCCGCGCAAGCCGGCATTGTTCCTGGCGGTTGCAGTCGTGGCGCTTATGGTGGCGGCTGTCCTGGTGATGGTGTCCAGGTGTGGCTCATCCGGTTCAACTGAGGACAGGTCAGACGTACAGGACTCCGTCGAGGCAGTGCAGCCTACTGAGGCCGCAGGGCAGGAGGGCGGCGTACAGCGCCCCGCCTCCAGGAAACCGTCAGCCAGGAAAGAGCCGCGTAAGGATGAGGCCAGGGCGGAAAGCCAGCAGCCGGAGGAAATGCATCCGATGGATGACCCCGGATACCGTCCGGCCAAGGCTGAATCGGCCGCTGCGGCTGCAGCTGCGGTAGGAGGCAAAAAGCCCGAACCCCAGCAGGACGTCCCTGCGCCGATCACGGAAAGCCCTGCCGCGCCAGAGCCCGTTCCGGCCGGCTCTCCTACAGACCCGATGCCGGTAGTGGAATGAAATTGTGTCACGTTTAATCAAATACGGTAACGATATCTATGTATGCTTTGCCATTAGGAACAGCCCTGTTCGCCGGTCGGTATGAAATAACCGCACATTGCGGAAAGGACGGGTACGGATATATATATAAAGCGGTAGACATTAACACAGGCGAAGAGGTGGACGTGCATGAATTCTTCCCCGGAGATTATTGCCGCCGTGCCCCGCAGTCGGGGGCGATGACCATTGTAAGGGCGCATGCACAGGCCGCACAGGAACTCTACCGGAGTTTTTCCGGCATGGTGGCCTCGCGCAAGTCGTCAGGCGACAGCTCATTGCTCCATGCTTTCAAGGACAACGGCACTGCCTACTATGTCACCGCGGCTTCTGCCCCCGGGCAGGTCCGCACAGCCAAGTCCGCACCTGCCGCAGCCACTGTGGATGCGGCTGCGAAGGAGAAAAGCAAAGACCCGTGCCGGAAGGAACGTACCATGATAGCATCCTACCGCTATGCCATACTGTGGTACAGGATAATCATAGGCCTGCTTGCCGCCATTGTGCTGCTGCTTATATATCTGCACTATCTCACACCGTCGCCCCGCGTATCGGCCGCACATGTCCCGGACGTTCCTGCCGTGGCTGCCCCTGCGGATTCATTGGCCATGGGACAATTGCCATAGAAGGGTGGGGTACAATATCTACGACATGCGCCGTTACGGCAAGGTGGCGCTGCTGTCAGCGGCGGCGGCAATGGTGGCCGTGTTCCTGTACTATTCATCGCGTATGGTGAAGGACCTGTCGGAGCAGGAGCGCCAGCGCATGGAGATATGGGCCGATGCCACAAAGGATGTGGTGAACGCCCTGGATGCAGGCGACGGAAACGTGAACATAGATTTCCCTCTTGGCATACTGAACCGTAACACCACCATTCCCGTGCTGCTTACAGACGATGACGGCAACATATTGCAGCACCGTAATTTCAACCTTCCCGGGCCGGTCGACCCTTTAGGGGGGCTTTCGCCTGTCAACGAGGCATTCCTTAAAAAGAAACTGGAAAAGCTTTCGTCCACATCGAACGTGATACACATAGCTATTTCCGAAGGTGTGGCCCAGCACCTTTATTATGAGGACTCCACGGTGCTGAAGCGCCTGAACTATTATCCATATGTGGAACTGCTTGTGATGCTGGCCTTTGTGGCGGTGGTGTATTTTGCTGTGCGTTCCACCCAGAAGGCCGACCAGAACAAGGTGTGGGTAGGCCTGTCGAAGGAGACCGCCCATCAGCTAGGCACGCCTATATCATCGCTCATGGCCTGGATGGAGCTGTTGCCGGAAATGGGTGTGGATGCCGATACAGTAGCCGAGATGAACAAGGATGTCGCGCGCCTTACCACCATCGCCTCGCGGTTCTCGAAGATAGGCTCAGCGCCTTTGCTGGAACTGGCGGATGCCGGGGAGATAGCCTCGCGTGCCGCCGGCTACATGTCTACCAGGATTTCCTCACGCATATCCCTCGATGTCCGGCATGACGGTGGCAGGCTTCCGGTGAAGGCATGTGGCCCGCTGTTTGAATGGGTGATGGAGAACCTTATAAAGAATGCCGTGGATGCCATGCCCGACGGCCGCGGGTCGATAGCGGTGAGGGCCGGGAGCGACCGTCCGTCAGTGGCGTTCATTGAGGTCGAGGACACGGGCCGCGGCATGACACGCAAGGTGATGAAAAGTGTGTTCAACCCAGGATTCACCACCAAGAAAAGGGGATGGGGGCTGGGCCTGACGCTCGCCAGGCGTATCGTGGAACAGTATCATGGCGGCAAGATATACGTGTTGCGTTCAACTCCCGGTGTAGGCACGACATTCCGCATTGAGATACCATTGGCCGAGTGATTGCGGCTTATAGGGATAAACAAAAACGTGTCTGAGATGTTACTTATAAAGTGCTGTTGTGCCTGCAGGTGTCATTTCTCGAACCTTTATTGTTAAATATAATAAATAAGGAAAAATTTCTTTAATAATACGTCATATACCGCAAAATTTTAGTAACTTTGCACTCGGGAAAAAACGTGTTTTTTAGAAATCAAAATTTATCAACTCCCAATAAATAACAAGGTCATTTACTACAATGAGCACAATTGAAGAAATCAAGAAAGCCCGTGTAGCCGACATCAAGAAGAATCTTGAAAGCTACGGCATCGACGGCACAACTGAAATCGTGTACAACCCTACCTATGAGCAGCTCTTTGCTGAAGAGACACTCCCCTTGCTCGAAGGATATGAAAAGGGTGTTGCCACTGAGCTTGACGCTGTCAATGTTATGACCGGCGTATATACCGGCCGTTCACCCAAGGACAAATTCATCGTACTCGACGAAAACTCAAAGGACACCGTATGGTGGACAACCGAAGAATACAAGAACGACAACAAGCCCGCTTCCGAAGAGGCATGGAAGGCTTGCAAGGAACTTGCAGTGAAGGAACTCAGCGGCAAGAAGCTCTATGTCGTTGACGGTTTCTGCGGCGCTAACAAGGATACACGCATGGCTGTACGCTTCATCATGGAAGTGGCATGGCAGGCTCACTTCGTGACCAACATGTTCATCCGTCCTACCGCTGAAGACCTCAAGGACTTCACTCCCGACTTCATCGTCTACAACGCTTCCAAGGCAAAGCTGACAAACTACAAGGAACTCGGCCTCAACTCTGAGACAGCTGTAGTGTTCAACATCACAAGCCGCGAGCAGGTGATCATCAACACATGGTATGGTGGTGAAATGAAGAAGGGTATGTTCTCAATGATGAACTACTACCTTCCCCTGAAGGGCATCGCATCAATGCACTGCTCTGCAAACACCGACCTCAACGGTGAGAACACCGCCATCTTCTTCGGCCTTTCAGGCACAGGCAAGACCACCCTTTCAACCGACCCGAAGCGTCTGCTTATCGGTGACGACGAGCACGGTTGGGACGACAACGGCGTGTTCAACTTTGAAGGCGGCTGCTATGCAAAGGTAATCAACCTCGACAAGGAAAGCGAACCCGATATCTACAAGGCTATCCGCCGCGACGCCCTTCTGGAGAACGTTACTGTTGACGCTGAAGGCAAGATCGACTTCGCCGACAAGAGCGTGACAGAGAACACCCGCGTATCTTATCCTATCGACCACATCGATATGATTGTACGCCCTGTTTCTGCAGGTCCTGCTGCAAAGAACGTAATCTTCCTTAGCGCTGATGCATTCGGTGTGCTTCCTCCCGTATCTATCCTTACACCCGAGCAGACAAAGTACTACTTCCTGAGCGGCTTCACCGCAAAGCTCGCAGGAACAGAACGCGGCATCACCGAACCGACCCCGACATTCTCGGCTTGCTTCGGACAGGCATTCCTCGAACTGCATCCTACAAAGTATGCTGAAGAGCTCGTTAAGCGTATGGAGCAGAGCGGCGCAAAGGCTTACCTTGTGAACACCGGCTGGAACGGTACAGGCAAGCGCATCTCTATCCGCGACACCCGCGGTATCATTGATGCCATCCTTTCCGGCGCTATCCTTTCTGCACCCACAAAGCAGATACCGATGTTCGACTTCACTGTTCCTACCGAACTTCCCGGCGTAGATCCTACAATCCTCGATCCGCGTGACACCTACACCAATGTTGAGGACTGGAACGTTAAGGCAACAGACCTTGCAAGCCGTTTCATCAAGAACTTCAACAAGTACACCAACAACCCTGCCGGCGAGGCTCTCGTTGCTGCAGGTCCCCAGCTCTAATATCGGACTGGGAATCCCGATAAAAAACAGGCATGCTGCTATGGCGGCATGCCTGTTTTTTATATCCGTAAGCGTGGTGGTATGCGATATTTTATATAAATTGCCTGTTGGTATGCTATATATTAAATCTTAAATCGGATTATATGACTGGATTTAGCCTTGAGAGGATGGTTGAGGGGATGCGCGTGCGGGTTCGGACGAAAGGAGACCAATGTGTATCAGATGGGGTTCAGTGCGAAATAGCGCCATAGAGGGGCGGCCATGAGTGCCTGGATGATCTGTCCCTCTTCAAGGAGTGTGCGGACCTGACGCGGTGTCATCAGTTCGATGGTGATGTCTTCGGTGCGGTCGAGGTGCTGCGCGGATACCTTGCGTGCTTCTGTGGCCAGGAAGCAGTATGTGTAGTTGGTGCTTGTGGCCGGGTTGGGACTTAGTATAGCCTGGAGCTGCCAGCAAGGGCTTTCGTAGCCGGTCTCTTCAAGGAGCTCCCGTTTTGCGGCTTCTAGGGGGCTTTCGCCTTGTTCGGCCACGCCTGCGGGTATCTCTACGGACATGCGGCCTAGCCCGTGGCGGTATTGGCGTTCCATTATGAAGTTCCCTTCGGTGTCGATGGCTATTACGTTGATCCAGGTGGGGTATTCAAGTACGTAGTATTCGTCGTTCATCTGTCCGTTGGGGAGCATGACAGTGTCGCGCCGTGCCGTGAGCCATGGACGGCGTATGATGTATTCACTGTCGAGTATCTTCCATTCTTGTGTGCCGTTGTCCTGTTGCATGTGTGTCAGAATTTGTGCTGTTCAAATGTTGATATCGCTTCGGTCCATTCCGGGGGGATTGGCGCCGAATGCCTGGCGGTTGGGTCGACGTGGACCATCACGGTGGTGACTATGCATTTGACCTCATCGGCGCGGAGGGGATTGACTATCCGCTGTTCGAGGGTGATGGTGCTGGTGGATATGCGGGTGACGGCGGTGAGTATGTCGAGTGGCTCATCGGGGAAGGAGGGGGCGTAGAAGTCGCATTTTATGCTTGCGACGACCATGGCCACGTTGCGCCAGTCCCAAAGGTGGGGGGCTGCATCGCGGAAGTATCCTGCCTTGCCCATGTCGGCCAGGACGAGGTATATGTTGTTGTTGAGATGGCCGAGCAGGTCGTAGTCGTTGAAGCGTGTCTGGGCCGGTGTACGGTGCAGGAATGGGTGTGATGGCTGCGGGATGTCCATTGGTGTCAGTGGAATATGATGTTTGATATTATGTTTTTGCCTGCCGCGCGGTTGAGGTGTGCTATCAGCCGCTCACGGTGGAACATCAGGTCGTTGCGTAGCGCTGCGGATGATATGGCCACGTGGAGGACATCGCGGTCGATCCAGCGGCGTGTGGTGAATCGGTTGATGGTTGGCCCTACGATTTCGGGCCACAGGGTGCATACGCGTTGGAGGTCGTAGGCTTCGGTGGCGCCTGCGGCTTCCATTGCCTGGCGTATTATCTCGCCTATGCTCTGTGGGTCGGTGCGTCTCATAGGTCGAACTGGCAGGGGGTGAGTGCCGAGAATTGTCCGGTGTGTACGCTCCATAGGCGGTAGTCGCCTGGTGCTGTGTCCGCGATTATGGCATCGAGATGCCGCCGGTTGGTGTCTGTGATGAATATCTGCCCGAATGTGGGGCTTGATGCCAGCTGCATTATGCGTGATACGCGCGATGCATCGAGCTTGTCGAATATGTCGTCGAGCAGCAGCAGGGGCTTCATGCCTGTGGCCTGTGCGAGGAATTCGTATTGTGCCATCCGTAGGGCTATGGTGTATGTCTTGGCTTGTCCTTGTGAGGCTGCGCGGCGTACGGGCATCCCTGCTAGCGACATGGCGATGTCGTCGCGGTGTGGGCCTACAGTGGTGTGGTGCAGGATGCGGTCGCGCTGGCGCGATGCGTCAAGCATTTCTGCGAGGTCTCCGCCATCGTTGAGGGCGGAACTGTATTCGAGTGATACGGAATCCTCATTGGGTGCTATGGCTGTGTAGTAGCGGTTGAATATTCCTGTGAGCTGTTCGATCTGCCGGCTGCGTGCCTTGTGGATGTATGCGCCGGATGCCGCCATGGACATCTCGACGGCAAGGAACAGGTTGGTGTCGGCTGTTGCTTCGCGTAGCATGGTGTTGCGTTGCTGCAGTGCACGGTTGTAGCGTATGAGCTGGTCGAGGTATGTTGGGTCGCCCTGTGCTATCACCATGTCGATGAAGCGCCTGCGGTCTTCGCCTGCGCCGTTGATTAGCTCCATGTCGCGGGGGGAGACCATTACCAGCGGCAGCAGGCCTATGTGGCTGCTAAGGCGCTGGTATTCCTTTCCGCGCCGCTTGAATGACTTGCGTTTGCCTTTTGCGATGGCGGCCGTGATGTCCTCCTCTGTTCCCCGGCGCAGGTATGTGGCTTCGGCCATTGTGAACTCCTCTCCCCTCCTGACCAGCATTGTGTCCGGCATGCCGGTGAAGCTTTTGCAGAAGCTGAGGAAGTATATGGCATCGAGCAGGTTGCTTTTGCCCATGCCGTTGTCGCCTAGGAAACAGTTGATTTTCGGCGAGAACTGCAGTGCGGCTGCGGGGATGTTCTTGAAGTTGTTGAGGTTTATCCGTTGGAGTATCATTTGCGCTTCGTTATGGAGTGCAAGTTACTAAAAATCCTTGAAACGGCAAAGGCGGCCGCGCCATTGGAGGCGTATGTAGCTGCGTGTTGAGGGGGTGACGGCGAAGCGGCGGGATGCACGCAGGCCGAGTATCCAGACTATGTGCCCGTCGATGGTGAGCAGCCATGCGGATTGTTTATGGTGCAGCGGGAGTTTGGCATCGGTGAATATGTCGCTTACTTTTTTGCGGCGTCCCCCCATTCCGAATGGTTCGATGGTGTCGCCTTTGCGCCAGTGTCTTAGCTGTATGTCGTGATTTCCTTCAAGGATGGCTGCATCGAGGTAGATTGTGTTGGGGTCGCGTGTGGGGTTGAATTCTGTTATAGGGTGTGTGGTGACGGTTATGAATGCCGGAGATGTGATTGTGGCGTTGAGGCTTACGGGGAATGTGGCCTGTGTGGCGGCTGGCTGCGTGGTGGTGATGATGAGCTGGCCACGGTCGATGAGCAGTTGCGCCTCGCCTGCGGTGAATGTTGCGCCGGTGCGTGATGCTGATTCGAGGATGCGGGTGGCGTGTGTGGCGTTGAATCCCATTGGCCTCAGCCATTCAAACAACAGCAGGCGTGCCGAGGGCTCGGCGGAGAGTGCCTGAAGGTCGAATGATGATGTCGAGGGATTGAAGTATTGTCGGCGTTTTTCTTCAACCATTTCATTGTAGAAGGCAGCGCTTTCCTTCAGGCAGTCCATCGTGTGGGATATTGCTCCGGTTGCTCCTGGAAAGTTTTCTTCGATCTGTGGCAATATGATGTTGCGCAGGCGGTTGCGTTTGTATTCGTTTGTTAGGTTGGAGCTGTCGGTGATGTATTGCGTGTGTGTGCGGGCGAGGTATTGTTCGGCTTCCAGACGGGTACAGTCGAGCATCGGGCGTATGACCGTACCGTTGCGGTGGCGTATGCCTGTCAGGCCCGTCAGGCCTGTGCCGCGCAGGATGTTGAGGAAGAATGTCTCGATATTGTCGCCGCTGTGGTGCGCTATTGCTATGGCTGCGGACTGTGTGTCTTCAAGCAGTCGGGTAAACCAGCAGTAGCGTAGGCTGCGGCATGCCATTTCGATGGATTCGCCTGTCTGACGTTGTCTTTCGGGAACATCGAAATGTTTGATTGATAGGTCGATGCCTAGGTTTTGTGTGATAGATATGGCGTGATGCATGTCGCGCATGGACTCTTCTCCACGGAGGTGGAAGTTGCAGTGTGCGGCGGTGCATGTGTAGCCTAGGCGGTGGAGGGCGGTTAGGAGCGCGACCGAGTCGGCGCCTCCGCTTAGGCCTACGATTATTTTCATGTCTTTGCGGGGTATCAGTCCGTATGTGCTGATTGTCCGGGCTATTTTCTGTTCAAATTCGTCCATATAGCCGCAAAGTTATCAAAAAAGGGGCGTGTGTGCGGTGTGTCAGAGTGAATTTAACAATATATGTATTATCCCTTCAAATATGAGGTATACGAGTATCAGTACGGATGAGGCTATCAAGGCAGTCACTGCGAGATTGTGCAGGCGTCCTTTTACTCCGAAGGCGCATACAGCTACGGCTATGGCGGCACATGCGATGCATGCTGTGCCGTTGAAGAATAGCAGTACCCATGCAATGATTGTCAGCAGTGTCCCTGCTATTGCTACGGCTATGCGCCGGCGCGGTGTCTTTGCCTGTTCGGGCTGGCTGTCCTGAGCTGGCATAGGTTCTTGCTGCCCGGATGCCACGGGATTGTATATATGGGTCATCGTATGCGGTATGGATTTGTTATTTATATTGAACAAGTGCAAAATTAAGTATAAAATTCCGGATATTATCTATGTCTTTATAAATAAATTTCACTCATTTTTATATTTAGACGTTGAAATTCATAAAAAAGTTTAACTGCGAGTTGGATAATCCTTATTTTTTATCTAAGTTTGCCTGTCACTATAAACGTTTTCACCGGTATAAGTTCACTGTAGACCATGGAAAAATTGATGCAGTATGTATGGCAGCACCGTCTGTGGCTTCAGCGGGATATGGTGACGGTGGACGGCCGCAGGGTAGAGGTCATAGACCAGGGCAGGCTCAATGTTGATTCCGGGCCTGACTTTTTCAATGCGAAGGTGCGCATTGACGGTGAGATGTGGGCCGGGAATGTTGAGATACACGTGCGTGCCAGTGACTGGCGGCGTCATGGCCATGATTCTGACCGTGCGTATGATACGGTGGTGCTGCACGTTGTGGGTATGGATGATGCCGAGGTGAGGCGTCGTGACGGTAGTGTGATCCCCCAGTTGCTGATGCCTTGTGCCTCTGATTTCAGTGAGCGTTATGCCCGTATGGTCGGCAATCCTTTGTCGGAGCTTGCATGTGCGGCGGATGTGGGGAGTCTTCCAGGTGTTTTTCTTGATGACTGGCTGTCGGCGCTGTCGTTTGAGCGGCTGTATGGTAAGGTTGACCGTATAATGGGCCTTCTTGATAGATTCAGTGGGTCGTGGGCCGAGGTTGTTTATGTGACGTTGGCCCGTGCTTTGGGGTTTGGTGTTAACAGTGAGCCTTTTGAGCGTCTTGCACTGGGACTGCCTGTGAGGGTGATGATGAAGCACCGGGATTCGTTGCTTAGTGTGGAGTCTATGCTTTTCGGCCAGGCCGGCTTTCTGGAAGGAGATGCCGCCGGCAGTGATGACGGATATGTGCGCCGTCTGGCTGACGAGTACCGCTTCCTGTCGAACAAGTTCGGGCTTAGGCCTTGTGCCGATATGGGGTGGAAGCTTTCTAGGATGCGCCCCCAGAATTTCCCGCACCGGCGTATAGCTGCGCTGGCGGCTTATGTGCATGGCGGGTTTGATGTGGGGCATGCCGTGTTTGAGGCCAGTGACGAGGAGGAGCTGCGGCGCGCCTTTTCGGTGGAGCTTACGGGATATTGGGCAAGTCGCTACAGTTTTGCGTCCCCTTCGGCCTGTACGCCATCGGCCTTGGGGCGAGGTTCGGTTTCGCTGCTGATAATAAACGTGGCTGTCCCGTTGATATATGCCCGCGGGCTTTGGGAGGGTGATACGGTGATGCAGGACCGTGCGGTAGATATCCTTATGGGGTTGAGGCCGGAGAGGAATTCGATAGTGGGCCTGTTTGAGTCGGCCGGCATAAGATGCAGGGATGCTTTCACGTCGCAGGCCCTAATACAGTTGCGGCGTGGGTATTGTGAGCCCCGGAAGTGCCTTTACTGCCGCATCGGCCACAGGTTGCTGGCCATGAAGGCCAGGCCATAGGCCATCTGTCAGGGTTGCCGGAACTTTATGTGTTGTTGTTTGTTTATTTATATGAGAGTACATATAGATAAATAGTGTGTACTTATGGCCATGAATATATCTCTCAATAAATACAATTTGTTATGAATTTTCTTACTGATGAAAAATTGACTATCGTCGGCGCGGCTGGCATGATCGGCTCTAATATGGCGCAGACGGCAATTATGATGCACCTTACTCCCAATATCTGTCTGTATGACCCCTATGCGCCTGCCTTGGAGGGCGTTGCGGAGGAGCTACGCCATTGCGGGTTCGAGGGTGTGGATATCAAGTATACGTCTGATATCAGTGAGGCGCTTGCCGGGGCGGCGTATGTGGTGTCGTCGGGCGGTGCTGCGCGCAAGGCGGGAATGACCCGTGAGGACCTGCTTAAGGGGAATGCCTTGATTGCCGAGCAGCTCGGCAAGGACATACGTGAATATTGCCCTGATGTGAAGCATGTGGTGGTGGTGTTCAATCCGGCCGATATCACGGGCCTTATCACGTTGCTTTATTCTGGCCTGAAGCCTTCGCAGGTGACGACCCTGGCGGCGCTTGACAGCACACGCCTGCGCAGTGAGCTGGCAAAGTACTTTGAGATACCGGCAGACAGGGTGGCCAACTGCCGTACTTATGGCGGACACGGAGAGCAGATGGCGGTCTTTGCTTCCACTACAAAGGTGGATGGCAGGCCGTTGACTGAGATTATCGGTACGGCATGCCTGCCTCAGTCAGACTGGGAGGATATAAGGCAGCGTGTAATCCAGGGTGGAAAGAATATAATTGATCTCCGCGGCAGGTCGTCGTTCCAGAGCCCGGCATACCTTTCGATAGAAATGATAGCGGCAGCCATGGGCGGAAAGCCTTTCCGTTGGCCTGCCGGGGCTTATGTGAACAATGACCGGTTCGGGCATATCATGATGGCCATGGAGACCCAGATAACCAAGGACGGTGTTGAATGCCGTCCTATCGCCGGCACTGAGGATGAGAGGAAGGAGCTGGATAAGAGCTATGAGCATCTGTGCAAGCTCCGTGACGAGGTGATAGATATGGGTGTGATGCCTCGTATCGAAGACTGGCACAAGCTGAATCCGTATATGGATATGAAGACGTGCTAAGTTTTGCCGCCTTATTTATATTTTGTGTGCGCCGGGATATTTCCATCCCGGCGCATGCTTTTTCCTTTCAGGTGGATTCTGAAAGGGCCAGTGACAGGACCGATACGGCTGCGGGATGTGACTGTGAGTGGAGCATACCGCAGCATTGGGTCATGGTGCTGCCGGTGGTTATGACATCGTCGACGACCAGCAGCGAGAGGCCGTTGAGCTCTGAGGGGTGGGCTACGGAGAATATGCCTGATACGTTCTGTATGCGCTGCCGGATGCCGTTGCGTGTCTGTGAACGGTGTGGGCGGACGGCTTTCAGGTTGTCGGCTATTGGTATGCCAGTGACTCCGCTTATCCCGCTGGCTATGTATGTGGCCTGGTTGTATCCCCGGCGTATGCGTTTGGTCCAGTGCATGGGTACGGGGATGATTGCATCGATTCCGTCAAAGAAGCCTTTTGCCGCCAGAGATCTTGCATAGGCTGCGGCGAACCGGCGCAGGATTCCGGGTCGGCCGTGGTATTTCGCGTTTATAATGATGTTTGTGTAGGGGTTTCCGCGGTAGTATCTGAAGCATGCCGCCGCTCTGTGGATTGGGTAATGGCCGATGAGGCGTTGGTGTATCTGTGTGAATTCAGATGACGCGATGCCTGTGAGCGGCAGTCTCAGTGCGCATTCAAGGCACATGATTTGTTCGGAGGGTGTGAGCGTGCGTCCGCATACTTCACACAGCGGTGGGTATATGAGTGATGACAGGGCGGATGCCAGGTTTAGGATCGGCGGCATTGCTTATGGTCATTTACGGCCAAAGTCGGCCGGGATCTCCCCCCATTGGTCGGTGTCCCATTTGAGGATGGGGTTCGGTATGGGCCTGTGCGCGTGCAGCCATGCATCGGCCCGCTGCAGCATTTCCATTATCTTTGCGTTGCGTGGTGTAGGTGTCATTTTTGACCGGTGTGCCCCGTTGCGTATCCATGACAGTGCCGTCCTGGAGTCGGAGTATATCGGGGTCACGTGGTTGCCTTGGCGGTGTAGCAGTGCCGCCGCGTGTATTATGGCCAGGTATTCGCCGATGTTGTTGGTGCCGTCTTCGAGAGGACCGATACGGAATATCCGTTCTCCTGTTCCGACCATCACGCCCTGGTATTCCACCGGGCCGGGGTTGCGGGAACATGCGGCGTCGACGGCGATGGCATCGCGGCGTATTTCCGGGAATGCGTCGTAGTTGACGTGCAGCGGCTTGTGGTGTGCCATGGCGCGGAACAGGGCCATCTGTTCGGCGGGATCGCCGCGGTAGGCTTCGGTGGCGGCTTCCAGTGATGTGTAGCTTTTGAACCTTGCGTCCTTGAAGCCTTTTATCTGGAGCTGGCACTCTTCCCATGAGTCATATATGCCAGGGTTTACCCCATTCCATACAACGTAGAATTTTTCTCTTGCCATAGGTGTGACGGGGTTCTATGATAGTTGCAGGAAAAAGTTTATGTCGACATACCGCATTGACAGTGTCTGGGCTGTCGTTCGGTTTACGGGGTGTCCCATGAATGTGTATACGGCGTTCCTCAGTCCGGGCATTATCTTCAGTGCGTTTGTGACCCCTTCGGCGGCTGTTATGTCGCCGAGCATTGTGATGAACGCGTTGCTTAGGGCCATTGCTGCAGTACGGGGTACGGCATTGCCTGCGTTGATGTAGCATGTTCGCCGGTTGCATGCCATGTCGTTGTCGGCCGGTGTCGCTGAGGCGAGGTCGATGGTGGGCATCCAGGGGAATGTGGGGCATGTGCTGTGTGCGAGGTCGAATGTTATGACCCCGCGTTTCATCTCGCGTGCTATGTCGGAGCTTAATATATGTGGTGTCTTTAGCGGTGTGGCTACTACTATGTCGGCGCTCCTGAGCGCCCCAAGCAGTACGTGCGGGATTATGGCAGAGCCGGTGACGGCCGATCCCAGTTCGCGGATAGCCCCGCGCAGCCGGTATACATCGTTGTCGAACATCCGTACCATTGCCCCTAGCCCGAGTGACGAGCGCGCGGCAGCCAAGGCTGCTATCCCAGATCCGATGACGGTCACTTCGCATGGCACTATGCCGGCTATGCCTCCTATGAGTATCCCTTTTCCGCGGGATGCATCGGCGAGGAGTGATGATGCGATGGCTATGGATGCGCGTCCGTCGATTTCGGCCAGTATGTCGGCAAACGGCATGTTGCCGCGGTTGTCGGTGATGAGGTCGAGGGCTATGGACGTTATCCCGCGTTCGAGCAGTGTGCACAGTGCAGCGGGGTCTTGTGCTGACTGGTGGAATAGTGTGAGCAGTAGTGCGCCGCGCTGCAGCTGGCGGGCGTCTGCACGTGCAATGGGCGCCAGGTGTAGCACAATGTCGCTTTTAAGTGCTTCCTGCCGTGTGGTAACGGAGGCGCCTGCCTGTATGTACTGTGTATCGGTGTAATGGATCGAATCGGCTGCGCCTGTTTCAATCCTTACTGTGAATCCGCGGTCGGTAAGCATCCCTGCGGCTTCTGGGGTTATGGGGTAGCGACGTTCGGCTTCGGATTCGCTTGCAGGTACGCCTATTGTCACGTTCCGGCGTGATGTGGCTATTACGGATGGTTGTTCTTGCGGGACAAACATTTGTTGTAGGTGTTCGTTTTGCCGGTCATGCAGGTGGTATGCCGGTGAGTTGTATGAATTTCAGGGCGTTTGTATTGATCTGCTGCGGTGTCTCGAGTTCCCCGGAGGGGAATGTGAGCTTTGCCTTGCTGTAGAACGGCATCCTGGCTTCCATGTTGGATGTTATGAATTGTGCCAGCTCCTGAGGCGGCATGCCTTTTATCAGCGGCCTTTTGCGACGCCCTTCCCATAGCCTGCGGCACAGGCATGGCAATGGCGCTTCGAGGAGTACGGTAAGCCCGCGGCTGTTCATGTAATCCATGTTGTCGAAGAAGCATGGTGTGCCTCCTCCGCATGCTATTATGACGTCCTCGAATTCGCCTACTTCGTGCAGCATGGCCTGTTCGACCTTGCGGAAGCCGTCTTCGCCACGCTCTTCAAACAGCTGGGATACGGAACGGTGAAACCGGCCTTCGATGTAATGGTCGAGGTCGATGAATCTGATATCCCCCAGCCGGGCTACAGCCCGGCCGAGGGTGGATTTTCCGGTGCCCATGTATCCTATGAGGAATATCGGTGTCCGTGGTACGGCCGTAGGCTTCATTGTGCGGACTATTTGTTAGCCTGCTGCTTAAGTAGGTCGCGTATCTCTGTGAGGAGCTTTTCCTGGTTTGAGGGTTCTGGGTCCGGAGCAGGGGCGGGTGCTTCTTCCTCTTTTTTCTTGCGGAGCTTCATGACGAATTTCAGTGCGATGAATATGCACATTGCTATTATCACGAAGTCGACGATGTTCTGTATGAATGTGCCGTAGTTGAGGTATACGGATTCGGCGCTGCCGTCGGCTGCCGCCGGGGTGAGTTCGTATTTCAGTTCAGTGAAAGTGGCGCCTCCGGTCACTTTGCTTATCAACGGCATTATGATGTCATTGACGAGAGAGGATACGATCTTACCGAATGCGCCTCCGATGATTACACCGATGGCCATGTCCATTACGTTGCCTTTTACGGCAAATTCTTTGAATTCCTGCAAAAATTTTTTCATAAATGATGTTTTTTGTAGAACAACGTTGTGGCGCAAAAGTAGCAAAAAAAGTCGATTCGGGCAAAGTGGGTTGTGTGGGAGACATACAAATCCTTATTACTTTGCCCGAATCGACTTTTTTTGCTACTTTTGCGTATGACTGTTAATGAAAAAAGTTTTGCTTTGGCACAGGTTTCCTACCTGGGTTTTGTCGCGGCCTTGTCGTTTGCGTTGCTGTCGATTCCTTGGATGGCTTTTCTGGGGTTGTCGTGCGTGTGGGTTGTGGCTATGCTTGTGTATCAGTGTACGCCCTGGCGCTCGATGGGCGGATGGTGGTGTCTGCTCGCTGCCACTGTGGCGGTGGCCTTGCGGCTGATATTGCAGACATATGCCGGCGGGTTGCAGTTGTGGCCTGCCGTATGGGGGTCTGTGCTGGCGTTGCTTACGGTGATTGCCACCGGCGGCCTCGGTTGGCGCCTGCTCCGTGACGATACTCCCTGGCATTCGTATTCGGCCTCGTGGGTTGTCATGGCGGCGGGAGTGGCGGTCACTGCGCTTATGGCTTATGGTGTGGCCGATGTGGGCTGCCTGGCTGTGGTGTTTGCGATGGTGGCCGGCGCTTTGGGCCTTACTGCGCTGAGGCGCGTGCCTTATCAGGGCAAGCATAAGGCTGTCTATGTTGTATTGTTTATTTTGTCGGCTTGTCTGGCGGTGCTGTACAGCCCTCCGGGGTGGGTGATGCTGCTGGCTGGTGTGGCTATGCTTACCCGTTGGCGTTCACAGCGTTCGAGGACAATCATGTTTGCGATGGCGGGGGCGCTTACCGGAGTCGCCGTGTGGGGCGGATACCGTCTTTATGGCCATATGGGTGTGGATGCTTTGTGTGTGCCGGGTCTTGGCGGCGATGTGGCGTATGGCATGCTGGCTGTCTGGTGTGTTGTCGGAGGGTTGGTGTCGTATTACCTGCTTTTTTGCCGTAGGCGTACTCCTAAGGTTGTAGGCCGTATGACTTTATGGGCGGTGCTGATGTGGGCGGTGTCTGTTTTTGTGTATCCTTCTCCGGTATGGGTAGGTGGGCTTCCGTTTGTGCTGGTGATGCTTCCTGCCTGTGTGTATGTCTTGGCCAGTTGCCGCGGACGCAGGTTATGGATATGGGCCGGCGTATGGACTGTCCTGTCGGTGTCGGTTGCCTTTTCGGCGAAAATGTTGTTATAGATGAGGAAGGGTGCAGGGTGCAGTGTGGCTGCTTTTATGACCGTGTTTATTACTGCGGTCTATTTTGTGGCGTATCTGTACACCCCTTATAATGGTGATGACCTGTACCAGCTCGGTGTGTTTGATGATGGCGGTGTACATGGAGGGTCGCGCAAATGGCATGTGTGGGGCGACATGTTGCGTTGGGTGTGGGCACACTGGAACAGTGTGAACGGCCGGATGTCGGATATCATGCATTATTTCTTTCTGGGGGCGCTGCCTCGCTGGTCGAATGCGTTGATCAATGCGTGTAGTGTAGGCGGGATGTTCTGGCTGGCTGTGATGCTTGTGCGTATGGCTGGCGGCGGCTTTGGCCGGGTGAAGGCTGTTGCGTTGGTGGCTGCCTTGGCGTTTGTGTTGCCTTGGTGGGATTCTACGATGTGCTATGCTGTGGTGAGGAACTATGTTCTGGGTTCTGTAGCTGTGATGTTGTGGCTTTATTTGTTTTTCTATATGGGAATGTCCTGGCGTGGCTGGACGGCGGCTTTGTCGGTGGCGTACAGTTTTGTGGCCGGCGGCATGCATGAGGCTGCTTCGCCGCCGTTGGTTTGCGGCCTGGCTGTATGGGTAGCTGTGTCGCATGGCCTTTCTGGGATTACGCGTAATGGGAAATGGATGCTTGGGGCTTTTGTCTGCGGTGCGGCCTGGACGGCGTGTTCGCCGGCGATGTGGGATCGGGTGTCGTCGGGGGCTGAGCCTGATGACCCGTTGTTGTGGCTGTTGCTCAAGAGTGTGCCTGTGGTGGCTGCCATGTCGGCGGCAATGCTGGTGATGCTGTCGAGAAAGGGCTGGCGCGACAGGCTTGTATCTGCATGCCGGACGCGTTGGGTTGTATTCCCGGTGGCTGCGTTGGCTTCGTCGGTGGTGTGTGCCGCTGGCGGCATAGTGGGGCGCAGTGGCTGGTTTGCAGAGATATATGCCTTGATTGCGGTCTTTACATGGCCTGGCTGGAATGGTGTCAGGGTAGGGCGCGTGTGCGGCAATGCCGTGGTGTGGTGCGTGACACTGGCGGTGTGTGCGCATTTCCTGTATTTTATGGTATGGCAGGTGAAGGTGGGTGGTGAGCATTCGGATGTAATTGATATGTACCGCCGGTCGGATGACGGCCAGGTGTATTATGATGCAACCAGGGATGATGATGCGCCATGGTGGCTGCTGAACCGTGCCCGTGGTGTCCCCGATGCGGATGATGTGTACCAGAATTATACCATTGCTCTGTATTATGGCGATGCCGGCCGCAGGCTGGCCGTGCTGCCGTCCTGTCTGGAGGGACTGTCGCCTGGGGCAGTGCCTGATGGGGGTATGGCCCTGGATGGCGGTGATATGGTGGTGTGGCGCCGTCCGGAAGGGACGCGTACGGTAACCTATTACGGTGGCAAGGCGTGGATTGACATCGCGGATATCGGTGGAGTGGAATATGTTGTCGTGCCTTTCCGTAGTGGCGGGGCTGACCTTTATTATGTAACGCGCCGGGTGCTTGACCCGGGGGACAGATGATGGGTATGTCCGGTTTGTCAAAGGCAGGTGCTATGGCATGGTCGCTGGTGTGTTTTACGGCAGTGGCTATACTTGCGGTGATGGGTCTGCGTATGTTTTCGCCCAGGGAGGCGCATATTGATGTCCCGCGAGACAGGTATCCTGTGAAGGGCATAGATGTGTCGTCGCATAATGGGGGTGATATCGATTTTGAGGCGGTGGCGGCTGACAGTGTGGATTTTGTCTATATAAAGGCCTCGGAGGGCAACACTTTCCGGGATACGTTGTTCTACCGTAATTATGCGGGGGCTGTAAGGGCGGGGCTGAAAGTCGGGGCGTACCATTATTTCCGCTTTGACTGTGAGGGATGGCGTCAGGGCCGTAACCTGCTTGATGCCATAGACCGCCTTAGCTTCGACCTGCCTTTGGCCATAGATGTGGAGGAGTGGGGCAATGTCAGGAATTATACTACGGATGATGTGGTGAGGCAGCTTACCGATATGGTGGACTATCTGCATGAATACGGATACAAGGTGATAATATATACCAACCGTACTGGCTATAACCGGTTCATACGGTTCAGGCTGGACCATATCCCGGTGTGGATATCTTCGTTCTATCCGCGTCCGCTGGATGCCCACTGGACTCTTTGGCAGCATAGCCATAAGGGGCGTGTCAGTGGGATCGAGGGCGTTACGGATCTTGATACGTTTAACGGTTCGCGTGTGGAATGGGAATCGTGGCTGGAGGAGATGGGACGGGAATATGTACATGGGCATCTGCGGAAAATATAATAAATGGCGGGATTTAACGTTAATTACCTATCCAAACAAGTCTTCCAGATGAACCAATCATACTCTCCGATACGATATATAAGGCAAATATTGGCTGTGGCCTGTGTGGCAATGGCCTCATTGTGTGCGCCGCCGGGTGTATATGCATTCAATCTGTCGGCCTATGCCCAGGAGTCGGTCCTGGCCAATGGCAGATGGGTGAAGATATCCGTGCCTGTTTCTGGCCTGTACATGATACCATTGGCCGATTTGCGGTCGTGGGGCTTTTCTGATGTGTCGAAGGTGCGTGTTCACGGATATGGCGCCAGGCGTATACCGGACCTGCTGACGCTGGACAATTATGTCGACGACTTGCCGCAGGTGCAGTCGGAGCTTACCAGCCAGGGACTGGTGTTCTATGCCGTAGGTCCTGAGATATGGGTTCAGGGTGAGCGGGGACGCTATACCATGCAGCATAATATCTACAGCGTAGATGCCTACTATTTTTTGACGGATTCGGATACGGAAGCGCCCGGAATACCTGTGCGCGGGTCTGGAAGGAGGACTGATGGCGCGGCGATGGTGTTCAATGAGTGTGTGCACCATGAGCAGAACCTATATTCGGCATCGGAGAACGGATGGCTCATGCTCGGAGAGGACTTCAGGGTCAACCCGTCAAGGACTTTTACGTTTGATATGCCCGGAAGGGTGGAGGATGAGCCTGTGTGGTTACAGTCTTCGTTCGTTGCGAAGACATCGGGGACTTCAAGGCTGACTTTTACGGCTAACAATATGCCGTTGCCGACTATTGACGATGATAATTTCCTGATAGTGGTGTCGGATATAGACGGGGTGGAGCATGTGGCCAGGCGCACTTTCGACATGAAGGGCACAAAACTTTCGCTGGGACTGAAGTTCTCTGGGGCGGGAACGGTAAGCAGTGCCGGGCTTAACTATTTGACAATAAATTATACGCGGCGTCTGGAACTGGGGGCTGAACCGTTGGAGTTTGATATAGAGAACAACACATCGGTGGCGCTTAAGGTGGTGCGTGAGGGCGCAGATGTAAAGGTGTGGGATGTTACCGACCCATCGTCAATCAGCAGGATGGAGTGTACGCCGCTGTCGGCCGGCGAGACGGCGTGGGTGAATGATTATACTGGCAAGCACAAGTATGTGGCATGGTATCCCGGGCAGGCTTTCAGCCGGCCTTCGTATGAGGGTGCGGTATCATGTCAGAACCTGCACGGGCTGGAGACGCCGGATATGGTGATAGTGACGCCATCGCAATGGCGTATGCAGGCAGAACGTATCGCGGACCTGCACCGCGCTGCCCCTGACAATATGGATGTAGTGGTGGTGACGGATACTGAGGTGTACAATGAGTTTGCCTCGGGTGCGGCTGATGTGTCGGCGCTGCGCAAATTTTTCAAGATGTTCTATGACCGTGGCGCTGAGGGACGTACGTCAAAGTTCAAGTATGCGTTGCTGATGGGTGCCCCTACGTATGACAACCGGCATCTTACCGAACAGATGCGTTCGCAGCGGGGCTATCCCACGTTGCCTTCATGGTATGGCGGCAATGCGTCGGCACAGATGAACGAGTCTTCGGCATTCGGGACGGATGATTTTGTGGCGATTCTGGGCAATAATTCGGGGTTCAATACTGCCAATTCGAGTCTCAGCATAGCTGTAGGCCGTATGCCTGTAAAGACATTGGCTGAGGCACGGAATGCTGTCGACAAACTGGAGGAGTACATGCGCCGTCCACGCATGACCTCATGGAAGACTAATATTATGCTTGTGGCCGACAACGGTAATGCTGCCGACCATATGAAGCAGAGTGATGCCATGGCGCTTAACATATCGTGTGTCGACAAGCAGCCATATCTTTTGGACAAGGTGTACATTGATGCTTATCCCAGGGAGGGTGGCATTTATCAGGGTGCACGTGATGACATGTTCAGGCTTTTGAATGAGGGCGTGGCATGGTGGATGTATCTTGGGCATGCCAATACGACTTCTTGGACCTCTGACGGCCTGCTGACATATAATGACATCAACAACCGGATGTACTATAACAGTTACCCAATGCTTTTTGCTGCTACATGTGAATTCCTTCGCTGGGATTCGCATAATATCAGTGGGGGCGAGTTGCTTTACCATGAGCGCAATGGCGGGATTATAGGTGCGATCAGTGCTGTGCGACCTGTGTATATCGGCGACAACGGCAAGCTTGCGGCATCGTTGAGCCGGTTTATATCACAGCGGGATGAGGACGGCAGGCTTCTGGCTGTCGGTGAGATGTACAGGCAGGCAAAAAATGCCTCCCCGGAGGAGAATAACCGTAGGTATGTATTTATGGGCGACCCTGCGTTGCGGATTGCCACTCCTTATAATGTGGCTGTGCTCAAGTCTGTGAATTCTGTTGAAGTGAAAGGGCTGTCGATTGAAGACCTGCCGGTTGTCGGCGCTTTGGACCAACCTGTGTTCGCAGGGGTGGTCACAGACCCTTCGGGAAATGTGCTTGAGGATTTTAACGGGTTAATAACCGTCAGTATATATGATGCCGAATATAGTGTTACCAGCAACGGTGACCCTAATTCGCCTGAATCACCTGCCGGAGACGGAGTAAAGCATACTTTTGAGAAGCATGGCTCGCGGATATATGCCGGCAGTACGTCTGTGAAGGACGGGCATTGGGAAATCAAGGCGTCGATACCACTGGATATTGCTGACAATTTCCGGCCGGCGTCATTGAGCATGTATGCATATTCCACGGCTGACGGCGATGGACGTGAGGCTGCAGGCATAAGCAGTGATTTTTATGTGTACGGGTATGCGGAATCTCCCGAATTAGATACGACTGCACCTGTGATAGAGACAATGGTGCTGAACCACAGTTCATTCAAGGACGGGGATAGGGTGAATACCAATCCTGTGCTCCTTGCATGCGTCAGGGATGATATAGGGTTGAACCTGTCATCGTCGGGCATAGGGCACCAGATGTCGCTGGTAATTGATGAAAAGACATCGATAAGCGGCCTGTCTCAGTATTTTGTCCCGTCGACCGATGGTTCGGCTTCAGGTACAATCACATATCCTCTGGAAGAGCTTGCCGAAGGGAAGCATACGTTACGCCTAAGGGTGTGGGATACTTCAGGTAATTCTGTGTCGCGTACGATAAGCTTTGAGGTGGGCCGGAATGTAGCTCCTGTGATACATGATGTGTATACGGATGTGAACCCGGCTTCGGTGTCGGCTAATTTCTATGTGTCGCATAACCGTCCGGAAGTGATGGCAGATGTGACTGTCACAGTCTATAACCTTATGGGACAGGCTATATGGAGCGGAAAGGTGAGCGGACGTAGCGATTCGTTCATTTCCACGCCTGTGACGTGGGATCTTACGGATTATTCAGGCCGCCGTGTGGCGCGTGGAATATACCTTTACCGCGCAGCCATAACTACTGACGGCGAGACCTATGATACGGCGGCAAAGCGTATAGCCGTTACAGGAAATTGATTAATTATTCTTGATGGAGACTACATTCAACATACAGCAGCAGATAAAACGCCGTTTTTTTGCCATGCGCAACGGTATAGTGGCAGATACGTTGAGGAAAGGCGGGGCTGGATACAAGATAGTGTTTGGCCTGAACCTTCCGCAGATTGTGGAAATATCCAATGAGTTTCCGCATGATCCGGCGTTGGCTGAGATGCTGTGGCATAATGACTCGACACGCGAGAGCCTGCTACTAGCTCCGATGCTTTACCCTGCGGAACTTATGGACATGGCTACGGCCATGGAATGGGCTGGGGATGTAAAGGAAATAGAGGTGGCCGATGTCCTGTGCCACAGATTGCTGAGGAGTCTTCCCTATGCGGTTGACATCGCGCGGGCGTTCATATCGGACGAGAGTCCTGTCAAAAGGTATATATCGCTCAGGCTTATGATGAACCTGCTGCCTGAATATAAGGAGGAGGCCAGGTGTATGGCGGAAAAGGAAATGGCTGTGTCCGAGCCGCTGACATACCGGTTGTGCGCCATGATAAAGGATGAGGCCGACTTCCTTGACGGTGTCTAGGGCCTTTCGGGACGTATTGCCATGATGCTGTGTGACTCTATATAGTCAGCCAGTTGCTGCCGGTACGAATCGCCGATAGGTATTGACAGGCCGCCGAATGATATGCGGTTACGTTCGATAACCTTTATTTTGCTTGTATTTGCTATGTACGAGCGGTGTACCCTAAGGAATGATGATGTCGGCAGTGTCTGTTCGAGAGCTTTCATGTTCATAAGGGTCATGATGGGCCTTTCCTCTCCGTCAAGGTACAGCATTACGTAGTCTTTCTGGCCTTCGATATATATTATGTCGCTGACTGCTATCTGCTGCATGCGGTATCCGCTTTTCACGACAATGTGTGATATGCGGCTGTCGGTGCTTTTGCTGGAATCATGGTCTTCCGGCCTGGATGTAAGCTCTTTCCATTCCAGTGCTTTTTGTGCTGCGCTTAGGAATTCATCGTAGCTTACAGGCTTCAGAAGGTAGTCGAGGGCATTTACCTTGAAGCCTTCGATGGCGTAGTCGACGTAGGCGGTTGTGAATATGACGCGGCATTTGCCTGATGTGATGCGTGCCAGTTCAAGCCCGTTGAGTGCAGGCATGTGTATATCAAGAAATATCAGTTCGATATCGCTGTCCAATAGTTCTTGTACAGCTTCGCTGGCGTTGTGGAATATCCTTGAAAGTGTCAGGTATGGAGTCTTTTCGACATATGATGCGATAAGGTGTGCGGCGAGTGGCTCATCGTCAATTACACAGCATTTTATATTGTCGATCATGCGTTCTTTTTATTGGTTGATGGATTTAACGGGAGTGTAAGGTCGGCGGTGTAAGTACCTTCGGCAGTATCCGTTTTGCATTCGAGGGAGGCGTTGCCTCCATATATTATGTTGAGTCTCCGGCGTAGGTTTGCTATTCCGATGCCGCCATTTCCGTTTATGCTGTCCTTGCTGACGTGGTTGTGGGTATGGCAAATTATGGTGTTGTCCGAAAGGGATATAGATATTGTTATCGGCTGGTCAAGGCGGCCGGTATTGCCGTACTTGAAGGCATTTTCTATAATTGCGATGAACAGCAGTGGGGGCACTTGTATGTTGCTTGAGTCGGCGGCAGGGAATGTGGCGTTGACAGGGACTTCGCCCAGGCGCATTTTCATCAATGTCACATAGTTGCGTATAAAATCGATTTCCTTGTCAAGACTGACTGTCGATGGGTTTTCGTACAGTACATATCTGAGCAGGTGGCTAAGCCGGTGGACAGCCCCGCGTGCCTGCTCGGGATTTATGTCGATCAGTGCATATATGGAATTGAGGGTGTTGAAAAGGAAATGCGGGTTAAGCTGGCTTTTGAGGTTGTGGAGCTCGTCATCGCGTTGTGAGGCCATTAGCTGTTGCTGGCGGCGTTCTAGCGACAGCCACATGTCGCCCATCCTTATAGCAAGGCTAAGGCCGATTGTCAGTATTATTATGACAAAGTCGCGGACGGTGAAGGATAGAGCCTTGACTACAATAGGGACATGGTGTGAAACGGGCCATGGCCTTGGGAACTGGGCACGGTAGGACTGCCAGCTATAGGATATGGCGAACAGCGCGGCCATGGCTGCAGCGACAAGTATGGCGTTGTAGCCTGTGAACCTCCATATCCTCCGTGGCCTTATTAGCGTCCGCCCGATTATGAAGTAGTAGTCAGTATAGAACACGGCTATATATACCATGGATTTTGCATAGACATTCCACCTTATTATCCCGGTATCGGCTATGCGTGGGTTGCCTATGCCCATGACCAACTCCGGCAGGAAAAAGAGCATGAATATGAGTATGGCGTGGGACAGGATGTGCGCCGCTCTGCTTTTCCCGATAATCATGGTTGATGTGGCTAGTGGTTTTTCCATGTCTATTGTACTGTCTCAGGGAAGGGGCTTGCGCGGGAATGCGTCAATGAAGCTTTCAGGGGTGGCGTTGTATATTTCCACTCCTATGCGTGATGCATGGCGGGCTATGGCGAAATAGCTTTTGAATGCCACGTAAAAGCTGTAGAGTATCTGATGTAGCGGATAGCGGAGGTAGTCGGTGCGTACGCGTTCGATTTCCTTTTCGTCCTCTTTGTAGAAATGTGGCTGTATGGATACTACTTCGTTCCGGTCGTTTACGCTGATGGTGCGTGTCCATGAGTGGTCTGCACCTGTGATGTATATCTGTCTGTAACCCATAAGTATCCCTACCATGATTGACGGTATGAGCACATTTCGTGGGCGGGGCATGCCGCGGCCGCTACGGAATGCTGTGCCTTCCAGCCATTGCCATCCTTCGACTCCTACGGCATTGAATGTCTCTATCTTTATGGCGGGGTTGGATTTTATGCCGGATGCAACACTGCCTATGGACTGGACAGGGACGAACAGAGTCATTTCCCATGTTACGGCCGTTGCCAGGTTGTCGGTGAGGCGTGCCACATTGGCATCGTCCTTTCTTGTGAAGAAATGGGGGTCTGCAAGCAGGTAATATCTTGGTTTCAGGGATGTGAATTCTGGTGCGTTCGCCGCAAAATTGACGGCGAGTGTCGGGTTGCTGTGCAATGCCTGGGAATGTAGGCGTATGGTGTCGGCCAGAGATGGGCCGTTGCCCATTATGATCAGCGGTCGTGAGGCCTCGTCTTCCGGAATATGTGATATGGTGTGCCGCCGTGACTGAAGGATGATTTTTACGATGCTTTTCAGTGATTTCGCGGCGGTGGATATGGAATCTGACAGTTTCATATTGGCAAAAATACTAAAAGTAGACAATCCTGCAAAATTACGGGGCTTTGATTATTGCTGGGTTTTAGCTAAATTTGCGGTATTGGTAACTAAATAGAGGAAATATGCTGAATTTCAATTATTATACGCCTACACGGTATGTGTTTGGTCGTGGTGTGGAGATGCAGGCCGGTAACCTGACAAGGGAAATGGGTTGCCGTAATGTGCTGTTGGTGTACGGTATGGGGTCTGTGGTGCGGAGCGGGCTTCTCGACCGAGTGAAGGGTGCGTTAGAGGCGTCAGGTATCGGTTTTACGGATTTTGGAGGCATAAAGCCCAATCCTACTGACGACAGGGTGTATGAGGGTATTGGCCTGGTGCGCTCGTCGGGCATCGACGGCATTGTTGCAGTTGGTGGCGGTTCGGCCATAGATACGGCCAAGGCTATAGCCTGCGGCGTACCTTACGATGGCGATTTCTGGGATTTCTATGCAGGACGTGCTGTGGTGGAGCAGGCGCTCCCTGTGGGTGTCGTGCTTACTATCCCGGCGGCCGGTAGCGAGGGCAGCGGAAACTCGGTAATCACCAAGCTTGACGGGATGCACAAGATATCCTTGCGTACGGACTGGGCACTGCGCCCAAAGTTCGCCTGCCTGAATCCAGAGCTTACATTTACCTTGCCTCCCTACCAGACTGCAAGCGGTATCGCCGATATGATGGCGCATATATTTGAGCGGTATTTTTCCACTACTGAGGGCGTGGAGGTCACCGACCGTGTGGCCGAGGGTGTGCTCCAGGCTATTATAGCCGAAGCCCCTAAGGTCATGGCCAAACCTGACGACTATGATGCGCGTGCAAACATTATGTGGTGCGGTACGCTGGCCCATAACGGCATATGCGGCACCGGACGCAAGGAAGACTGGGTGTCGCATTTCATGGAGCATGAATTGAGTGCCGTATACGGTGTGACCCATGGCGCAGGACTTGCCGTAATCACTCCGGCATGGATGACATTCATGGCCGCGCACCGTCCTTCAAAGATTGCGCAGTTTGCGCGCCGTGTGTTCCATGTGGATACGATCGATGACCGCCTTGCGGCACTTGAAGGCATATCCCGGTTGCGTGCGTTCTACAGTTCGCTCGGACTTCCTGTGACGTTGGCCGGACTGGGCATTGAAAATCCGGATTTTGACCTTCTGGTAAGTAAGCTGCATGAAAATAAGGGTGAGGAGTTTGGCGGATATTACCGTCTGACCAAAGCAGAGACCCGCGAGATATATGGACTGGCACTCTGATGGAGCTTTCAGTCTACAGCAGTGAGCTCAAGCCGGAATGGAACGGGATGGTATCGCGTTCTAAGAATGCTACTTTCCTGTTGCACCGTGACTACATGGAGTACCATTCAGACCGTTTCCGGGACTTTTCTCTGGTATTTACATCGCATGACGGTGAGGTAAGGGGGCTGTTGCCGGCCAATATATCCGGGGATACGCTTGTGAGCCATGGCGGGCTGACATATGGCGGCCTGGTGATGGACGATAAGACTTCGGGTATAGATCCGATCGGTATGTTTGATGTGATGCGCCGTGATCTCCCGCGTATGGGCATACGCAGGTTGGTATATAAGCCTGTGCCATGGATATATCACAGGCATCCGGCAGAGGAGGACCTTTATGCGCTTTTCCGTAACGGTGCGCGGCTTGTTGTCAGAAATCTGGCCACTGTGGTTGACCTGGGGTCGCCCATACCGTCATCGCGTCTGTGGAAGCGTGCGGCTAAGCGCCGCAGGCAGGGATGTATTGATGTGGTGGAGGTGGATTCTCCTGCTGAGTTCTGGGAAATTATAGTGGAGGACAGGCGTGTGCGCCATAATGCAGTGCCTGTGCATACATATGATGAGATGGCGCGGCTTAAGGCCATGTTTCCGGACAAAATAAGGTGCATGGCCGCTTACGGGCCTTGCGGCGATGTCCTTGCCGGTGCTGTGATATATGCCGACAGGGGTGTGCTGCATTTGCAGTATGCGGCGGCTACCAGTGCAGGAAAGGGCCTATATGCCACGGATGTCATATACCATGATGTGGTGTCGGGGCGTTTTCCAGGGGCGAGGTTCTTTGATTTCGGCACATCTAATGAGGACGGTGGCCGTTACCTTAATGCCGGCATGGTGGCGCATAAGGAGGAGTTTGGCGGCCGTTCTGTGGTGTATGATACCTATGAACTTGAATTCTGACTTCCTATTGACGCAGTGTGCCTGTCCCTTCCCTGGTGATTTCAGGATACGAGCTGTCAAGGCAGTCGACAATGGTTGATTGTCCAGTAGAACCTGTGCCGCCATCGACAAGGAGGTCTACGGTGTCTTCGTATTGTATTGCCAGCGATAGCGGTTCGACTGTCTCGTATCCTTCCAGTCGGTCAATGCTCACTGATGTGCTCAGCAGCGGGTTGCCCAGTGCATCGGCAATGGCACGGGCGATGTCGTTGTCGGGAATGCGGACACCCACCGTATGCCGCCCCTTGAAGGCTTTCGGCAGTGTGGTTGCGGCTGGCAGTATGAACGTAAACGGGCCTGGAAGGTTGCTGCGCATGAGCCTGAATGCATTATTGTCTATGCGGGCATACTCGGCTGCCTGTGAGATGTCGCTGCATACGATTGAAAGTAGCTGTTTGGCCGGATTGATGCCTTTTATGCGGCATATCTTTTCAATGGCGCGGTTGTTGAGCGCGTCACAGCCTATTGCGTACAGTGTGTCTGTGGGATATATTATAAGTTTCCCGTCACGCAGTGCTGAGACAGTCTCGTCTATATAGCGCCGGTTGATATTGGTGGGATAGAATTTAAGGGATTTCATGTGTGTAATGTGGTGCTATATTGTTTTTATGGCCGGAATAGCTTTGTTGAGAAAGAAGAGAGGCTGCAATATTTTTCGAGTAGCCTTCTGGTGATACATTCCACTTCCTCCGGCGGCATTTCAATGCCGTAAATGTTGACAAGCATAAGGAGGTGGCGTGTTTCCGGGGTAAGCTTTGTGCGTTCATGATCGCTTGTGGGTGTGCCTATAGGGCCTGTGTCATCACGGTAGACTGGCAGCCCCTCTATGTTGAGTTGTCCGCGGCCTATGGCCTCGAATGGTTCGGCCTGGCGTCCGCGTCCAAGGGTCACAGTATCGCCATCAATGATGTCGGCATCGAACCCTCCGATAGAGTATCCTGACTGCATGGACACTATATTTATTATATCAACGAGCGAGTCGATGCGGTATAGGCCCATCCCTTTTACGGCCCGGCGGCAAAGTGCCTCTGCTGACGGACGGTAGCGGTTCGGTTCTTTTCCCAGGGCCTTATATGCCGCGCGCGTGGCCGCTATTGCGGGCCTTTTGTTGATTTGCTGGAGGCTGTATTTGCGGGCAATTCCGGACGCCGTATCGGTGACTTCTGCCCAGAGTGCATCTGACGTGGGAGGGTTTGTCAACTCGGCCTCTATGGCCAGTACTTCCATGGAAGGCGCGGCCTGTTGTATCTCATTGTCGAATCTGACGGTTATCATGTGGTGTATGCGTTACGGATTATTGCTGCTGTGTTGCAAAATTAAGAAAACTACAGGGTTTATGGTATAAATTACAATAAAAAAGCGATGTCTCCCGACATCGCTTTTCCTTTAAACCTTTATCTTAATCTAATACTATGAAAAACACACGCACAAAAGTACTGCTTTTTTTGAATATACCATAAAAATACCCCCCCCATTAACTTTTATTAACGGTATTTTTGTTCAAATACTCCCAAAATTCGACCAAATGATACCGTATTTTCGACAAGTAGTAATTTTGGGGCTGGTGATTTAACATTTGGTGTCCTGAAAATGTGAAAATCGGTTATTTCTGCGGTACGGGGCGTTCCTTGAAGTGGTCGCCAGTATGACGGACGATGTTGTCGAAATATTCCTGGTTGTAGCCTCCGAATACCGGCGATACAGCCATACCTTCCGGAGTGCGGGCGAAAGATCCGTCAGGGTTTTCCTTCTTGATGTTTCCGTCCAGGTATTTCACCAGCAGTCGGTCGCCCAGGGCCTTATAGTCACGCGTTACTTTGGCGGCCCAATGGTCGGCCATGTCCTGGAGATAACGTGCGGCCTCTTCCCGTCCCATGGATGGGACGGCCTTGTCGGCGGCATTGACTGCGAGGGCCATTGCATCCTCTAGTGACGACTGTACCTTGCGGATGTCAGGTATCATTTGTGAATAGCGGTTGTAGGCCTGGTTGGCCACATAGTTTGTGACCCAGAACATGGCATCCCATGAAAGGGTAAGCATGTCGCCGTTGCCTGGAGCAAGTTCGTAGGGCGGGGTTGTGACTGCGCAGAATATGGGGATGTATGCGCATGTGTTGGCATCGTCAACCCCAAACCATAGAAGCCCTTTCATTCCGTCCGGGCGGTCGGAACGCATCTGTGACACGAATGAAAATCCGGTCTGTTGGGTGGCTATGGCGCGTTCGTGCACATAGTTTTCACCGTTTACCGTATAGGACATGGGACGCCAGCGGTAGGGGACGGCAAACGGTCCTGCACCTATGTCCTTAGTCATGTCCATCGGGGTGTCCTCAAAGTGGTCGCGCATCATCCATTTCATATCATCGACCGTTACCGGGCGAGATGGTTTCACCCACAGGGGCATCGTTTCGCCTTCGCCACGCATGGCCCACGGAAGGTACTGCGGTAGTCCGCCTTCCGTCATCTTATTGAAATAGCTCCATACGCGGGCATCGCATCCGCGTAGTGCGCCCATGTCGTAGACGGCATATGCACGGGAGAAGTTGAAATCCTTGTCCTTGCCTTTGAAGAAGCCTTTGCTGCGGGCAAAGTCTATCACATCGGGGCTGTATATCGTTTCAGGGTCGTCCAGCGGGAATGTGTGTATGCGTGAATGGTTGGCATGTCCGGATATATGTCCGTCAGGTACGCGGCGTGCCACCCATACAGCGCCTTTCTGTCCAGGCCCTTTGCCGATAAGTTCCATTATCCATACTTCCGTAGGGTCGGCAATGGAGAACGACTCTCCGGTGCTGGCATATCCGTAATCTCGGATTAGGCCGGTCATTACGTCCAGGGCTTCCCTTGCGGTGCGTGCACGCTGGAGGGTGATGTATATCAAAGAACCGTAGTCTATGATCCCTTCAGTGCCTTCAAGTTCAGGCCGTCCGCCCCATGTGCTTTCGCTTATTGTAAGGCCGTGCTCGTTCATGTTGCCTATGGTCGCATAGGTGTGGGGCACTTCTGGTATCTCTCCAAGAAATTTACCAGTGTCCCATTCCACAACACGCCGCATTGTGCCTGCGGGGTGGTCGGCTGCCGGCTGACTGTAAAGTTCGCCGTATAAAGTATGGCTGTCGGCGGCGTAGGTGATCATTGTGCTGCCATCGGCAGTAGCGCCCTTCGCCGCTATAAGGCTTGTACAGGCCCAGGAGATGGCCGTTGAGGCCATAGCGGCCAGGAGAAATGTCAGGAAACGTCTTCTGTTCATTGCGATATTTAATTGGTTCTAATTGTCTAACGTATGGATAGGCTCTATATTGCCTTAATTGCTATAGGGTTACGCGGATTATGTCGCCTGATATCGGATACCACAGGAAGCCCCGCACGTTGCTGTAGCCCATGGATTCCAGAAGCCGCATGTAGCGGCGTACCTGGAGCATATGGCTGTCGTGGCTGGCGTTTGTGAATTTATAGTCCACGATGTCGATGTTGCCTCCGGCTGTCCATACGATACGGTCGGGGCGGTACGTGGCCTGCCGTCCCGGATGGTAGATGGGCCTTTCGTTCAGGATGCGTGTGTATCCGTTGAACCATGACTTTACGTACGGGCTGTCTGTGGACAGGGCATTGTGCAGTATCTCAAGGTACTCAAGGCGTTTGTCCTTGTCCAGTCGGGATGCGCGTGCCACTTTCCTGAATGCATCGTCAAGGTCGTCGGGTGTCATGACTTTGCTGAGTACATAGTGGAGCACCAGTCCCCGCCGCCGTTCTTCTTCGGCGATTCCGGTATCTTGGGAAGCCCCGGAGTCTTCGCCGTCCTCCAGGTATGGCGGTTGGCTGTCATCGGGGATCTGCGTGAACTGCTGTGTGTCATCCCGGAATGTCGATATGTAGCGGGGTGCGGCCAGGGCCTGTCCCGGATTCCCTGATGAGCCATTTGTGGGGCGTATCGGGACGGTAGGTGTCCCTATTGTCATTGACATGGAGACTGGATCGTACATTCCGCATATGTCGGTATAGAGCTCTTTGTCGTTGCCGGGCATGGAGGCCGACATGGCTGCCTCGGCGACCAGATTGCCTACGAGTCCGCTTTTTGAGGTGTTGTAGTATATTGAAAGTTCTGATACTGCACGTGTGAATGCTACATATATGAGGTTGAGGTTGTCGGATTCCTCATCCTTGACCATTTTGCGGAATTGTTCCCTCATTGGTGAAAGCGGGTTTGCAAGCAGGCTGTCGCCTTTTGCCAGGAATATGGGTGGTGTTATCGCGGGGGCAATACCAGGGAACGTTATGCCTGAATACCAGGCCTCGCCGGTTTTGGACATGGGCCATGACAGGAATGGTATGTGTACACACTGGTATTGCAGCCCTTTGGATTTGTGGATGGTGAGTACGCGTATGGAGTCTTGTGCGTCACCGGCGGGGACTGACAGCTTGTCTTTCATTGCATCCCACCACCGTATGAATGAGTGCAGGTCACCGCTGTTGTGGGCGCAATATTCGGTTACGTTGTCCTGGAATGCCACAAGATATGCGTTGTCGGCATCGCGGGAGGCTTCTGGCAACACCTTATATACTATATATTCTACAAGGCTCATTATTGTGGACGGCCTTTGTGCATTTATTTCCCCGATGAGGGCTGCGAGGTCGCCGCGTCCGCCGATAGCCCGGTCTACGGCTTCGGATGCGTCCATGCCGTTACTGAGGTGGAATTCAAACCGGTTGAGTATCATCATGATCTCCTTTGCTGACGCAAATCTGCTGTTGCTGTGATGCCTTTCACCGGTCCTGGAACTCTCGATCAACCTGAGCAGGCTGACTATCATGCGAACTGAACGGCAGGATGACAGCAGCAATGATTCATCACTCATGACGTGTATGCCGGGATGTTCTTTCAGGAGGTAATTGACGACGGCTTCCCCTTGCTGGCGTGTGCGTACAAGGATTGCGATCTCGCCCGGACGGTAACCGGATTCTATCTGGCGCAGTATGTCTCCGGCCATAAGGGGGAAGGCCTGTGAATGATAGGCGTCTATATTGGGCGCATCTATGCCGCGCAGCTGTATGTATCCGCCTTTGCCGTCATATTTTGTGGATATGGCCTGTGTGGCGTTGCTGTAGTATTCTGAGTCCAATATCTCAGCCAGACGCCGGAACAAGGTGTTGTTGAAACGCACTATGCCGTCACGGCTGCGGTAGTTGGTGTTTTCGGCGATATTGTTTCCCCGGATGCGGTGGTTTGTCGGGAATTGGCTGGCCACTGCCGAATGTAGCAATGACGAGTCTGCGTTGCGGAAACGGTAGATACTCTGTTTCTCATCGCCGATTATCAGGCTGTCGTTGCCTGTTGACAGGCTGTTGGCGACCAGCGGCCTGAGGTTGTGCCACTGCATCCTGGACGTGTCCTGGAATTCGTCGATGAGGTAATTCTTCAGCTGTAGGCCTATCCGTTCGTATATGAATGGTGTGTCGCTGTCGGATATTATCTGCCGCAGGAGGTCGTTTGTGTCGCTCAACAGTATTATGTTGTTGTCCTTCCGGAATTGTTCGACATACGTCATGGCATGGCCTATCAGGCCAAGGTGAAAGAGGTTGGAGCGTACCGCTTCCAGTATGCCTGCTGTCACCACGGCGTTGTATCCGCTTGTTATGGCATCAACGATTGCGGCATCGAGGCTTGCCGGAGGCCGGGCAGGATTTTTCCTGTAGGCTGCCATATAGATGGTGGGCGACTGGACGCCATCGGACAGTATGGAGGTGAGGGCGGCAGGCGCTTTCGCGTCAAAGAAACGCTTCTTGGCAGGGCGTGTTCCCTGGGCCATCAGTGTCAGTTCGGACATTATTGTCTTGTTGACGCATCCTTCGGACGGCAGGCCCATGGATGTCATCATGGCTATTGCCCGCCTGGAGTTTTCGGAACATACGGCATCGGCCTTTGCAATCTGTACAGAAAGAGCCTTTATGAAGGATTGTAGCCTTGACGGGTCTTCCAGATACTGAAGCAGCGTGTCTGCCGATTGCTTGAAATCTTCGTTGCACATCCTTCCAATGAACCTCACCATGGCGGAATGCAGGGAGCTGTTGCGGTTGAAGACATTGAATCCTTTCCCGCTGTCCATGGCTTCCAGCATGAAGCCTGTGAGCCATGAAGCCAGTTGGCGTGTGCGCGGCGTATCGTTGGCGTTGAGGTCGCCAAGCATCATGCCGACGCCGACGGCTACGGCATAGTTGTCGTTTAGCTCTACCTCATAGTTGCCTGGTTTGTCGATCTCGCGTGCAAATGTACGCAGCACCATCTGGAAAAATGAGTCAATGGTGCTGACATTGAAGTACTGGAAGTCATAAAGCAGTTGCTGCATGGCCACTAGTGCACTTGCCGACAGTTCCGACGGCTGGCAACCGAGCTCCTGCGACAGCATATTCATGTATTCTGTGTCCTCTCCGGCGGCTATAGCATGCAGTTCCTGCACGATACGGCTCTTCATTTCCTCTGTGGCCTTGTTGGTGAATGTTATGGCCAGGATGGAACGGTGTCGACCTGATATGTGCTGTTTCGGCACAAGACGGTAGCTTCCGTCATCGGATTTGTCGGAAAGGAGGGCCTTTATGTATTCATAGGCAAGGGTGAATGTCTTGCCTGCCCCTGCGGAAGCCTTGTATATGGTAAGCATCTGGTGGGTCAGATGATGCGGGCCTTATATCCTTTTGCAGTCAGGAAATCCAGGGCCTCCTGCCTCCTGTCGCCCTGTAGGAGTATCTCTCCTCCGCGGGCAGAGCCACCGCATCCCATTTTCTGTTTCATGCTTGAGGCCAGTACCGGCAGTTCCGGACAGTCATCCCCGAAACCGGATATTATGGTCGCAGGTTTACCTGCCCGTCCTTTACGTTCATATATTATGTCAAGACGTGTCCGGGAAACGTGTATGGCGTCATTTTCGGTAACATTTACGGTGCTCTCTTCAGCTCCAGGTGGCATGTCTGGGTTTGCCTCAAGGAATGCCTTTAGGGAGTCTTGCCATGATGCGGATGTATGTTTTGCTGAGGCCATTTTATAGATTTCAATCGGTGATGGTTAATGAATCCGCTGCTGTCATGGATATGATGGATGAATCCTGTGGGGCATGCTCCCCGAGATCGATGGCGGTATGCTCCATTGCGTGCAGTTTGCTTACGACATCGAATGCTGCCGCGTCCTCAAGCGGGACACGCAGGCGGAATGCCTCAACGGAGTCGGCGTCAAGCGTACAGGCCGCCGCATAGTAGGTAAGTGCACGGTCATTGTTATAGTCTTCAAGGCTTTTGTCGCCGTTGTCGGCCAATTTTTTGTATATTACGGCCAGCCGGCATAGGCCGGTTGCTGTCGATGCCTTTATGTTTGCCGTGTCTGCTGTGAAACTGTCGGCCTCTTTCTGTGCCCTGCGGGTGTCGGCGGCCTTGATGGCAGCTTCGGCGTTGTCAATGGCAGTCATGCCACCACCGGAGGATGTGCATGCGGCCATTGTTATGTAAGATAGGAATAAAACTATAAGAAATCTCATGATTATGGCGTAGGAGTATTGTGGAGTGAATGTAATTTAAAGCAAATTTACGTTTTTTCTTCCGCATGGCAATGCTTGTGATGAAAATATGTAAATGGCATGGGTGTGAAAATCCGTTAATTCTATGTAACTTTGCGCCATTATAACAATGATAGCTTATGAAAATTACAGATTCAGGGAAAAAGGTGGCAATGTGCAGCGACCATGCCGGATATGAACTTAAGAGCATTATAGAGGGATATCTGGAGTCGCAGGGTATTGAATATGAGGATTTCGGTACGACATCTGCCGAGAGTTGCGATTATCCTGACTTTGCGCATCCTGCAGCCGTTGCTGTGGAGGAAGGCCGTTGCTATCCGGGTATCGCCATGTGTGGCACAGGCAATGGCATAGCGATGACGCTAAACAAGCATCAGGGTGTGCGTGCTGCATTGTGCTGGAACAAGGACCTAGCCCGCCTTGCACGTGAGCATAACGATGCAAATGTGCTGGTGCTGCCCGCACGCTTTGTCGAACCTGCTGAGGCCCTTGCCATAGTCGATGTATTTCTTTCTACGCCTTTTGAAGGCGGGCGTCATGTGCGGCGTATAGAAAAAATCGCTGTAAAATAAGACAATAATTTTCCAATTTTGCCAAAGTTGTGTATTTTTGCATAAAATTTTGGTAAAATATGGAAGAGAATATACGGATATCAGATATCGCTTCCATACGGGAACATTCGTCAATGTTCAGCCGTATGGAAGATGACTATATATTTTCGCGGGGTACGTTCAATGACCTGTCCACCGATGTCCCGGCCAGGTTCAATGGCCTGACGATGTATCTGTGCCGTAGCGGAAAAGCCCGGCTTGAGGTCAATATGGCGGAATATGAGATTGCCCCGAAGTCTCTGACTATCATAAATCCTGGGCAGCTTGTGAGTTGCGGCCAGATGGATATCAATGGTGATACGCTCTTCATCTCGATTGATTTCCTTAAGGATATCAATATTGACCTTAATGCTGTGACATCGCCACCATTGCTGAAGAACCCTATAAGTCCGGTGATGCCGTTGTCGGACAATGAGTTTGACCTGATAGCCAGATACTTTGAATTGCTCCACAGTAACGCTGTAAACAATACCACACAACTGTACGCGAGGAATATCGGGCGTACGCTCATTGCGGCCACCATATACCAGATACTCCAGTTTGTGGATTCACGCCGTGCCGAGGAGAACGCGTTGGTCGGAAGCGGCACGACGACATTGAGCACACGCCGTATGAGCTATGTGCATGAGTTCGGACGTCTGGTACACAAGTATTTCCGTAAGGAGCGTTCGGTGGCGTTCTATGCCGATAAGTTGTTTATATCCCCCAAGTATCTTTCTCTTCTGGTGAAGGAAGCTACCGGACGTTCGGCTGCCAACTGGATTGATGAGTATGTGATCATGGAGGCCAAGAACATGCTGCGGTTCTCAGGCCGTAACATACAGCAAGTGACATATGACCTTAATTTCCCCAACCAGTCATCGTTCGGGAAGTATTTCAAGCACCTTACAGGCATGTCGCCGACGCAGTATCAGCGTTCATGATTCACGGTTGCCGTCAGTTGGATTCCTCTTCCGGCGGCATGTATACGTATGCGCCAAGATCGGGGGCTGCCCCGCGGGGAAGGCCATAGCGGTCGGTTGATCCAGGGCCGCCAGGGGTCATTGACGGGTCGGCTGCTCCTATTGCGGGTGAGTTTTCCTTCAGGCGGTAGTCGAATATGTACTTTTCCCTTTCAGTGTAGTACAATGGGTTGGAATCCCATACACAATTTATGAAATTGTCATCGTCCGTACCACGGTTTTTCAGCAAACATCGCCGTAGGTAGACCTGTGTCCCGGTAAGGTCGCCGTGTGATATGGTTGAGCCGTTGCCAAAGATTATAGTATTGTCTATAGTGGCGGATAGCAGTGGTTCGGATGGGTCTGTGCCATCCTCGGTTTCATCAGGTGTTATGTGGGCTAAGCTCAGGGATGCATCGCGGATTCCTGAAAACAGATAGTAGTTGGCCAGGGTGCAGTGGCTTATTGAAGCCCGGCCGCCTTCAAGCCTCAATACAGATTTGGCCGCTTCTGCAAATTCGCACCCTACAGCTGTGAGGTCGCTATGTATGGAATTCATGGCATTCCCTCCAGAGTTACGGAGTACGCAGTTGGTCATCGACATGTCTGAGTGGTTGAGGAAGACCCCGGATGTCGTGTTCTTTATTATCGTGCCTTCCAATGTGTTGCCCGTAGATGATGGGGTGAATGTGACGCCTTCCCATTGGTTGGACATAAGGTCAAACGAAATCTGTCCTACCACGTTTCCCTGCCTGTCTCCAGTGAGGACGACCGGCTGTGACGGCGTGCCGTGACTTATCAGAGTGCCATGTACGATGAGCGATGACTTGTCGTGGAAGTATATTACAGTCCCTGGGCGCAGGGTCAAGGTCGCATTTTCTGCTACTACCAGACTGTCGGTGATGCGGTATGGGCGACTTGCATTCCAGTCGGTGTCTTCAGTCATTATATGGGCCTTATACCGTGTGACGTCTTGTCCGAAAGCGGAAAGTACCACTTCCTGGGCCACCCCGTTTGTAATGAAGTCGATAGATGCGCGTACCTCTTCCGGGATGTCTTGCCCGTTGGACGGCAGTGTGGCCTCTACAAATATATATATTGAATCTTTGGCGCGGATCTCTACATTGGAGAATCCTTGGCCGCTCATGCCATCGACATTCATCCGGAACATGCCTGCATTTTCTCCTCCGATGGTGATTGATGATATGTTCAGTCCTTTGCTGTGCCGGTTGCGAACTGTGAAGCGGTAGGTTGCCGTGCCCTCTTCCGTTATTACTGTGCCCATCTTCAATGTGTCAACGGAAAACGATGGAAGGTCGGACGGCGAAGATGTGAACCCGTCTTCGATACAGCCAGACAGTATTGCAGAAACTGCCGCAGCCATTATAAATATAATTGTGGAAATCCTTGTCATGATTGTATGTGGAATCGGCGGTATGCGCCTGGATGCTACATTATAACGTGTTATGCTGCATTTTATTACATTTTTTGGATATATGTGGCGTGAAAATCCGTCCATAATTCATAACTTTGTGAACTGAACAGAGAAAAATATCAATTAACAACATACAACTATATACCTCTTGTCATGGCAGAAATCAAATGCATCGGTATTCTTACTTCCGGAGGCGATGCCCCGGGCATGAATGCCGCTATACGTGCCGTCACCCGTACGGCAATATACAATGGGTTGAAAGTCAAAGGTATCTATCGTGGATACCGTGGCCTTATTACAGATGAGATTGTAGACTTCAAGACGCAGAACGTGTCTAATATAATCCAACAGGGCGGTACGATACTAAAGACGGCCCGCTGCAAGGAGTTCCAGACCCCGGAGGGACGCCAGCTTGCATATGACGTGCTCAGGCGTCATGAGATAGATGCGCTGGTGGTGATCGGCGGTGATGGTTCACTTACGGGCGCGCGTATATTCGCCAATGAATTCAACTTGCCAATAATCGGCCTGCCGGGCACTATAGACAATGACCTTTATGGAACGGATACCACTATCGGTTATGACACGGCCTTGAATACAATCATGGAGTGTGTCGACAAGATACGCGATACGGCAACAAGTCACGAACGCTTGTTCTTTATTGAGGTCATGGGACGCGATGCGGGATTCCTGGCCCTTAACGGTGCGATCGCCTCAGGTGCGGAGGCAGCCATCATACCGGAAATATCAACAGAGGTTGACCAGTTGGCCGAACTTATTCAGAACGGTTTCCGTAAGAGCAAGAACTCGTCGATTGTGCTGGTGGCTGAAAGTCCTGTGACCGGAGGTGCCATGGGGCTTGCCGAACGTGTAGCCAATGAGTATCCCGGTTATGATGTACGTGTTTCTATCCTAGGACATTTGCAGCGTGGCGGTTCACCGACAGCCCATGACCGTATCCTGGCATCGCGTATGGGTGCTGCTGCCATTGACGCATTGATGGAGGACCAGCGCAATGTCATGATCGGTGTCAAGAACGATGAGATTGTATATGTACCCTTCACCAAGGCCATAAAAAATGACAAGCCTATAAACCGCGAACTGCTCAACACTTTGCGCCGCCTGTCAATCTAATATCATTTTTTCTTACAATAAAATCACACGATGAAAAATTTTTATTCAATCAAGAATGCCTTTATTGCTGTAGCAGTAGCCGTTATCGGCCTTGCTATGGCTTCGTGCAATGGAAAAGTTTCTGAAATACAGAAGACTATACCAGCCGATGTAGATGTTGTATGTGCGCTGAATGTCGCAAACATACTTGACAATGCTGATTGCAAGGCTACATCCGAAGGTATTGAGCTTTCACCTGTATTGGCCAAGCATTTTAATGCATTGGCCGGAGAAAGTGCTCTGGAGATGCTCTCAAAAATCAAAGGAGTAAATTACGAGAGTGTATATATCTATGGGTATTATACCGGCATAGGCGTGGTTTCGTTTGAATTGACAGATGCCGCTGCTTTTGGCGAGGGCCTTGTGTCGCTTGGCGCAAAAAAGGACAGTGATAACGGTTTTGATGTATACGATTCAGAGGGGACAAAGCTTTTTGTCAACGGTAATGTTGTATGGATGGGTCTTGGCAGCAATTGCAATCCGGAAAAGATCAACGATATACTTGATAAGGCCAAGAAAGAGTCAATAGCTGATGTAGCATGGAAGCATGACTACTTGGGCAAGGGCCAGGCTGTAGCGATGTTGCTTGATTTCAAGAATATGCCCGGTATCATCAAGTCGCAGCTCATCAATAGCGCAAGTGTGAATGCCGATGCCGTAAAGGAAATGCTTGACGGTTCGTTGACTATTGATGTCACCCTAGAGGGTCTCAAAATGTCTACTGTATTCGGGCTGAAAAAGGCTGACGGTTCTAAACTGGCCATGAATCCTGGTATTACCGGTGTGGATATAGACACAGACTTCCTTAAATACCTCAACAAGGATATTATTGCCGTGATGGCTGCAGGCATACCTGGTGACTATGACTGGGATACAGCGTTGAATGCCATTGGTGCGCAGATGGGTGCAAACCAGGATGTACTGTCTATGGTAGGAGGATACCTGAAGAGTCTTGACGGGAAATTTATGGTCGCTGCCGGGCCTATCGCAGAAAAAGGTCATGGCTGGTTCGGCTTGAACATCAACAATGTATTTGATTATTGGAATGTTGTCGCTTGCGTGGGTCTTAAAGACGGCAAGAGCGAAGAATATCTCAATCAGTTGGCTGCCATTGTCGATGCCCAGTTGCCGACAGCAGGTAAGATGAGTGCAGACGGTAAGACATATACTATCAACTACAATGCAATGACGCTATATGTCGGTGCGCGCGGCAATCAGCTGGTAGCTAGTTTTGCGCCGATTTCCGATGAGAATACATCAATATTTAAGGCATCTGATTTCCGTAAGACCATGGGTGAACTGCTTGTCATGATCCCTAAAGGCAATGTGGTTATGCAGCAGATAAATGCTCCTTATGGTGTCCGTTTCGACATCTATGGTACAGCGGATAATACAGAATGCGTGATGGATTTTGAACTTATCGACTGCGAAGGCAAGCTGTTGGTAAATGTCATCAACCATGTGATGTCAATGGCGATGTAATAAAGTGCTGTTGATGAAAAAATACGTTACATACATCGCCGCTTTTGCGGCGATGTCGCTTATGTCGCTCCTGCTCTCATGTATAGAGAAGGAGCGGCCTTTGCTTTCTACTGTACCTGGCGATGCCAGGATGGTGGCTAAAGGCAGGATTCCGGAATTCTTGTCCGGCATATGTGGGGATACCGTGTGGTGTGGGCATATTGGAGAGTTGGCGGAAGCTGCTGATACGTCGTCGGCTGTCTTATTTGAGACTGACGACGGGGAGTTGCTTCTGACCATGCGTGTGTACAGTCAGGAAAAGGCCAAGGCTTTTGGCCGTGACTATTTCGGACGGCTTTCCCGCTATGAGGATTTGTTTGTATATACCCATCAGGATGGTGCTGTCATGTATGTGACACGTACGCAATTGTGGATTACACTTATGAATCCTGTACGGCCTAAGCGGCTGTGGCGTATTCTTAAGGAATCGCGCAAGTCTTCATTTGAGGCTGATACAATCATGTCCGGTTTCCTTGGCCTGGATGGTGGTATGCTTAGGGCTGTCAGGAGAATCGAGGGGCAAGCACAATGGATGCCTTCCGGTTCGTTCATTGCTGCATCAGTGGCAGACGGAAACGGGTTTGTTGATATCGATATCAGTGTAAGGGATGGTCGTGGCGGTATGGTTGAGCCCCTTCCAGGCCTTGTACAGGCAGATCTCTCTGATTTAGGCATGCTCCCGTCTGGCTGTGTTTTCAAGGCTGCGGCGGGCATTGGCGATATTGATTGGGGGGATATAGGAAAAGAGGTTTCCAGGCGGTTGCCGTTTGGGATGAAAGCATTTGTCCCGCTTGCGGAAAAGATTATGGAAAGGGTGGATGGGACTGTAGTTTTTGGTGTCACATCCGGAGAAGAAAAACCGGGTTGGATATTGGTGCTTCCCATGGGCTCAGAGACAGATGCCGACATGACATTGAGGGAATCATGTAGATTGCTGAAGGCTTCGGGCGTACATGCCATGAAATATGGGACGTCTGGAGTATCTTTGTCGAATGTTGGCCTGATTCCGGGTAATGTTCCTGTGTATGCTCCGGATTCTGTGATATCCGGGGGCTTGTCTGTATATGCAGACGGAATCCTTCCAGTGGTAAACCGTCATGTAGAAGTCAGTGTTGATAAAACGGTCATACATATAAGAGTGAGTGATGATTGAACGTATCATATTGAAAAATGTACTTCCCGCGGTGTTTGCTGGCGCGGAAAATGAACCTCCGGTATGTGATTCGCAGGTATGGCTGCGAGATGTGACGTTTGAGCGTGGACGGCATTATCTGGTGGAGGCGGAGTCGGGTACAGGTAAGTCCAGCCTGTGCTCATTCCTGTACGGGAACAGGAGTGATTATTCAGGCAGCATCATGTTCAATGATTCTGATATTTCCAGATATGGCATTGATGAATGGTGTGATGTGAGGCGTCATGCACTGGCCATATTGCCACAGGAGATGCGCCTGTTTCCGGAACTGACGGCGATGGAAAACATAATGATAAAGAACCGGCTTACCCACCATCATTCCGCTGAGCACATAATGGGTATGCTCACTGCGCTTGAACTTGGCCATAAGGCAGATGTGCCCGCAGGCCACCTTTCGGTGGGACAGCAACAGAGGGTTGCAATAGTCCGGGCACTGTGCCAGCCGTTCGACTTTATCCTGCTCGATGAGCCGGTCAGCCATCTGGATGCGCGAAACAATGTTGCAGTGGCGGAGCTGATACTTACGGAATCCGTTGCTCAAGGTGCAGGCATAATTGCGACTTCGGTCGGAAACAACATCTCAATCACGCCTGACAAGGTATTGATGCTGTAAACATAAAAAGGATACAATGAAGAATAAACGTATTGTATGGCTTCTGCTCCGCAGGAACATAAGTGCCGGACAGATTGCCGGGTATGCATTGGCCAATTTTATAGGATTGGCCATAGTGTTGTGTGCCATACAGTTCTATAGGGATATAAGTGCCGCATGGGACTCTGACGGCGATTCTTACATAACCCGCGATTATATGATAATATCAAAGGAGGTGTCATCGCTGAACACTCTTGGGTTCGGGGCTTCAACCACATTCTCAAAGGATGAGGTGGAGGAAATTTCCCGTCAGCCGTGGGCTATGCGTGTAGGGGAGTTCTCTTCATCGGATTTCAATGTGTATGCGTCCATAGAACTTGGTGGCCGTGGAATGTCCACATACCTTTTCTTTGAATCAATCCCGGATGAGTTCTTTGACGTAAAACCTGACGGGTGGTTTTTCGATCCTGAAAATCCTGTCATACCGATTATTTTGTCCAAAGATTACCTGGCCCTATACAATTTCGGCTTTGCCGCATCACGTGGTATGCCGCAATTGAGCGAAGGGCTGATATCTAAAGTCCCATTACGTATCCGTATGGGAAATAACGGCAACTATGAGACATATTCTGCCAGGATTGTAGGGTTTTCTTCAAGGTTGAACACCATTGCTGTGCCTGCCGGATTCTTGGAATGGGCAAATGCACGGTATGCACCAGGTGAGACACACGAGCCGTCGCGTATCATGGTAGAGGTGAACCGCCCGGGCGATCCTGCTATTTCAGAATTCCTTTATTCGCATGGCTATGAGAGCGCTGGAGACAAGGCAGAATCCGGGAAGGCTTCATTTTTCCTTACCCTCGTCACCGGTATAGTCATCGCTGTAGGTGCTGTAATATCCTTGCTGGCATTCTTTATACTGATGCTGAGCATATACCTGCTGCTGCAGAAGAACCGCAGGAAACTCCATGACCTGATGCTGCTCGGGTATTCGCCGATGCAGGTGTCGCGTTATTATTATGCGCTTGTCGGTGCGGTAAACACTGCTGTGCTGCTGTTGGCCGTAGCCACAATGCTGTCGGCGTCCTATTGGTGGAGTACCAGGCTTGATGCAATCGAGGTGCATAGTTCGGGCATATGGCTGACAGTCATTGTCGGGACAGTGATGATGCTACTTGTCACTGCAGGTAATTTTGCGGCGATATACTCAACGGTGAAACGGAATTTCCGTAACTGACACTATATATGCATCAGGTCGCGGTAAATGTCCAATGCCGCGCGTATGGTATCAGGATCGACTGTTATGCCGGTCTCGATGACGCCTATATCCCGTAGCAGGGAGAATGTTATGGCGTCCGGTGACTCGTTTTTCTTGTCGTGTCCCATCAGTTGCAGCAATGACGGATAGTCATCGCATGAAATCTCATATGCCCCATAGTTCTCGTATATGAATTTTGCCAATGGATATATGATGTCTGTCGGCAACCCCAGAGTCATGTGCGATATGAGGAGCTCGGTCACCAGACCCCATGCAACTGCATATCCGTGGGCTATCGGTATACCGTGCCTCAGGGCGTGGCTCTCAAATGCATGGCCTACCGTGTGTCCGAGGTTAAGTATGCGCCTGAGTCCGGTTTCCTTGAAATCCTTTGATACGATGTCCTGCTTCACCATTACACTGCGGCGGACATGCTCCAGGAAGTTGCTGCCGGTATACGTCCCTGCCGATATGTCTGACCGCAGCAGGTCTCCAAGACCCACGTTTGCATCTATAATTGCATGCTTTATCATTTCGGCAAATCCTGACAGTATCTCTTCTCGGGGGAGGGTGTCGAAGAAGCACGTCGATATAATCACAGCATGAGCATTGCAGAACAGGCCTACTTCATTTTTGTATTGGTTGAAGTTGATGCCTGTCTTGCCGCCTACTGACGCATCTACGGAAGCAAGCAGGGTGGTGGGTATGTTGACGAAACGCAGTCCGCGTTTGAACGTTGCGGCAGCAAACCCGCCCATGTCGGTAACCATTCCGCCGCCAATGTTTACCACCAATGAATTGCGTGTAGCCCCTTGGCGGTTGAGTTCCTTCCAGATATCTGTGACTGATTCAATTGTCTTGTTTATATCTCCGCTCTTTACCGTGATCCTGTGTGCACCGGCAATTGCTGTGCTTGTCTTTGCGAGCCTGTCTACAACGAATGTGGCTGTGTTTACATCAGCGATTACATATATGCCTGCCGGAGACAGCTCTTTGGCTATGGCATCGATGTTTCCGGAAACATCGTTTGAAAAAATCAGATTTTTAACATTATTATCCATAAAAACGAACCTTAGAAATTTGTTGTGTTACCTATTATCCCAATGAAGAGTTAAACATATCGTATACGAGGTTATGGAAGTCATCGGCGAGTGCCTGCATCGAGGGGTACACTATGTCGGCCCCAGCCTCCTTGAGTTCCCTGCCGGGAATCGGGCCGGTTGTCAGGCCTATGGTGAATGCTCCAGCCGCTGATGCCGATTTCACTCCCAGTGGTGCATTTTCTATGGCTATTGATTGCGACGGCTTTACCCGGGCCATCTGCATTGCGCGTATATAAGGCTCGGGATGGGGCTTGCCGTGTGTCACGTTGCGTGATGTTACCATCATTTGCGGGGAGAAAGCCCCAGGGAAATCCCGTTCAAGGCGTTCGATCAATGATGCCTGTCCAGAGCCTGTGACAAGCACACGACGCATGCCAATCTCTTGCATCATGTCAAGAAGCTGCGCTGCGCCAGGCATTGGTGCGACAGCCGACATGCTGTTGAAATATTCTGTTTTAAGGTGATATAGACGTTCGATTTCCTCTTGAGTGGCGTCACGTCCGTAAGCCTTATTGAAAATGATATTTATAGTAGACGCTCCGGTGCGCCCTTCATAACGGAAAAATTCATCGCGTGGCATATTTATGCCGAGACCCGACACCATTTTCATCCATGCGTCAGCATGGTGTCCCATAGAGTCGTATAATGTGCCGTCCATGTCTATAAGGGCGGCCACCGGGTTAATCGCGGCGTAATGCCGCTTGGCCAGAAAGTCTGATATTGCCTGATGTCTGTCCATTTTCACTTCTTTTTCTTTTGTTCCCTTTAGTGTCGTTGTCACTGTTCATGTTTTTGCTGTTAGTCCGCGTAGCGTCCTGTGGCGGTATCTCGATAAGCCCTTCACGAATGAATGCTGCTGAGTCGGCAGCTGACAATGTGTCGGCCTCAGGGGTTGCATCCATCTTTTCTGGCCGCGAAGATAAAGGCAGTGCGCGTAGGCGGCCATTGTTTACGCCCCGTTGGAACACGTCGCGTATCTGGTTGAGGAGGTTTACTCTTGTGGTATCTACAATGTTGACTTTCTGGGCCTCCATGCCTTTCTTGAACTTGCATCCGCCGAGCCTGATTTTCATCTTGTCGGGGGTCCCGGACACATTTACCCCAAATTTGAATGGTATCGGTGATTTTAATACGCCTATGTGGTAGTTGAAGTTCATGTCAAAGTCATTATTGCCCATTACGCCGAGTTTGTATCTGTCAAAATTGAATGTAAATGGGAATATCTGTAGCTGGGAATCCTCCACTATCATTTCTACCGACATAGAGTCAATGATATTCCGGTTCTTTTTCTTGAAGAATAGCCATTTTGATATTGTCTTGAATGTTTCTTCATCAAGTACGACAAGGCTGTCGCCGTGCAGTTTGATTGCAGCCTTCAGTGACGGTATGTCAATATCCATCTGCTTGCTGATGTCGCATGTGGCGGCAATTTCCGCGTCTATTATTCCGCCGAGACCGCGCATGAGCGGCAGTACGGAGTCAATGGCTGGTACAAGGTTCAGGAAACGGGATATGTTGAATTCACGGGCCTGCATCCCGAATCCGAACGACATGTCATTGGCCCGCGGTGCGGAGTAAAGGGCGGAGAGGTCAATCGACCCTACATCGCTGGATGCTGTAAGGTTGTTGAGGTTCAATGCACCGTTACGCACCTGTACACATCCGTTGAATTTATGCAGAAGCAGGTCTGAGTACATTATATTTTTTGCGCTCAGGTCTATGTCGGCATCGATATTTGACGGTATAAGCAGCGGGCCTGTGCTCTCAAGTGACGACTGGAGGTTTTCCATGTCCTTTTCCAGTGATTCGTCGCTGTCTGAGCCACTGAAGTCAAGAGTGCTGTTGAGTGAATCTGCTTTTGCGCTGTATGCTGCGCCAGAGAATACGGCGGCGGCTATCTGGTTGATGTCTATTGTGTCCGACTGCATGTCAAACCTGACTTTAAGCGGGGAGCGGCCATGTGACAATACAGCCCTGCGCATATTGGAGATTGTACCTTTTACCTTGAAGTCGGAATGTCCAGCCTGGTACGCAACGTTGGATATCTTGAGGCTGTCGGATGTGAAATCCAATGCCAGGTTGTTCATGCGGTTACGCAGTGGGAATACGGGGGTGAACAGTCTGGCGCTTTTTGCTGACACTTTCCCGTCAAGTACCCAATTGCGCAGGAAACGGGCGAATCCGTCTGCTATCTCGAATTCAATGGTCTCCATTTCTGACCTGTCCAATGCCTTTTGCGTCCGATGCTTATTGAATTTCTTTCCGGCTAGCAGGAATATAGAGTCGGCCGGAAGTGTAGGGTGCGCGCGCTTCAAGGAATCGACAGTGGCAGCCATGGGATGTCTGCGGGCTCGTCTGTGCGTTGTGTCGCGGTGGGCAGAGATCTTGCATTCCGCACCTGAAAGTGAGAATCTTAATGAACGGTTGCCCATATTCACCCGGCGGGCGTTTATTGCAGCGATGATTTCAGGTACGCGTTCCATGTGTTGGTATCTCTTTATGGTGGCAAAGCAGCCCACATCCCGCAGTCTGAGGCGTGTTGAGTCGCTTAGTTGCACCATATTAAGGGTATTGAGCCGTATTGTTGCCCCAATCGGATTGATTTTTGTCGTATCATTGCTGTCCTTATCGTTGACACATCCCATTCCAGCACGGAAACCGGTCATGATAACGGAAAGGCCGGCGGTATGCGCGCGTGCAGAATCAATTGCTAACGATGCTGTGAGCAAATTGGGCGATCTTTGCGAATCATGGACGAAAGAGTTGTTTGTCCCCAGTTCAATCTTTCCATGGTCAATATATATTGAATCGCCTGTCTCTAAGAATGCGACCTTTACTTTGTCTAGGCCGACAATTCCTTTAAGGTGGAGGTTATGGAATGAGTTGCGGTTAAGTTGTGATGGACGTGCCTCTATTTCCGTATCAATGGTTATATTGCCTCCGATCTCAGTCCCGTAGTGTTCGTAAATGGCCCTTGGCAAAAGCCCCGGACGGATATTGCCGTTTACCGTGCCATTGAAATAGGGATCAGTCAACAGGTTTGTCAATATTCCGCGTATGCTGATGTCAAGTCCTCTGTTACGGCCGCAGGCATATAGTTCCTTGATTTCAATCCTTGCATTGTCAGGGTTACCGTCTTTGGTGGTGGTCATGCATATGCTGGCCTTAAATTTGCCCAGATCGATATTCCGGTAACATATCTGGCAGTCAGGGACGGATACGTTCAATGTGATATGAGGTAATAGGTCCGTGTCGGTATTGAACGGGCTTAACAGGTTGGCTGATACATATATGTCGGCATTGGACCGTAGGCGGTCAAGGCCATATTCCTTTTTAAGGCTGTTAGGAATATATGAAATTGCCTCAGACAGTGGTATCGGTTCTAGATTAAGGTCAAGTGATTCAACGGTGATGCCGTTGTCAAATTCAATTTCGGTATCGATTTTGGCTGTTATGAACGCCGCATGTGCGGTGAAGCCGGAAAGCGACAGGGATGTCGGGTGTTTCTGATCCCATTTTATGTTTCCGTCCAAGCCTATGCTTATTTCCGTTTTGTTAAATTCTTCAAGTAGGGGTGAATGGACATTGGTCTGTATATCCATACTGTATGTAGGCGCTTCGTCTCCATGGAAATCCACGGATTTTATTGCCAATATGGCGGATGTGCTGTCTGTAAGGTTGTAGTATTTTATCTGTCGGGGTTCTATAAGGCGTATCCTGTTGAATTCGATTGTAGGTAAGTCTGGCGACGGACCGTCATCTTCTTCTGATGGCCTTACTATATCATAATTGGAGACCCCGTCACTTATGTCGACTAATGTAAGCTTTGGGGAGGTAAGCTCTACATCCCTCAATTCTATGGTGTAAGTGGCGAGTTTTGCCAGATTGACTGATGCCTTGAACTTTTCAAATGACATTACCGTGTCAGTGCCTTGGGGCATCTGGCTACGTATGTCGGCTGGCAGTCTTCTGATGTTTCCAGGCAATACTTCCAGTGAGTCAATCTCTATTGTAAGGAACGGAAAATTGTCCCATAAAGACAGTTCTGTCCGTGATATCTTTATGTCTGCATCCAGTACGCTTGATGCGACCTGTTCAACAATTGGTGTAAGCCGTTGCGGATTGAGGACTTTTGTTATCATTACAATCGTGGCAAACAATGCCAGCAGTATTGCCATTACGGTCCAGGCGGCATATTTTATAGTTTTCGCTAAAATATGCATGATGCGCCTGCCGGGCTTCCTGTTTTCGGTTGTGTTGTTATTGTTATCCATGTCTTATCGGTTAATCATATAAAAGAACGGGCTCATTGCCTTGCCGTTATATGGAAGCAGCCTTGTTTCCGTTCATATTTGACATAGCATCTGCCTTCTTGGCGAAGGTCGCTGATGATCTCGGCAAGCAGGTTTTTCAGGTCGTTGGCCGTCCGTGGGTGATTTGTGCCGTCACATATATATTTATTGTATGCTATGTCGAATGTTGTACCGAACTGGTGTGCTGACGTGTCTACCGCATTGCGGTTTATGCGGCGTAGCCGCCTGATTGTACCAGAAGTGCGCAGCGCGCTCGTCATGCGGATGCGGTATTCACCTCCGCCTCTGGCATGGAGTGTGTCGCGGAAACGGTGTCCTATCTCCTGTAGAAGGTCTGCTGCTTCAGGTACAAGGTACGGATATGAGTGGGTGAGTGTGTCTACAAAGTATTCTTCGCATGACGATACCCTGACAATTGGGCGTTTTGTATTCCAGGCCCTGTAAGGGCCATCTACTATTTCAAGTCCAAGTGTCTTTGCTGCCTGTTTATGGAGATGATTGCTGTCATTCAGTAATCGTCCGAATGTCTGGCGGAAGTGCCGTGTGCGTATAGGTTCGCATTCTTCATCGGGCATTGCCGGGAGGTGTTCGGCATATGCTTTTTCTCCTTCAAAACTGTCAAGTATATCCCCGAGACACTCTTGTGTTTCAACGTCCGTCCCATTGCCGCATCCCAGACAGCATATCATAAGGCATGCGGAGAAGATGGCGCATATGTACAGTCTATACATCACCTTCATGACAGGCCTATGCTTGTTCGTTTTCCAGTGATGAGAGGATTGAGCGCAATTCGTTGTCTGTGGCTGTTAGGCGTGAACGGCAGGCGGACAGTAGTTCAGTCGCGCGTTGAGTAAGTATTGTAAGCCTGTCAATGTCGCAATTGTCAGATTGTAGGGTGCGCACGATGCTTTCCAGTTCGGCGAGGGCTTCCGAATACTTTAATTTATCTATAGGGGTGAACTTTGTATTGTTTTCTGTTGGCATGGCAGAATGGTTAAAATATGCTAATTAACTATTGATGTCAGTGTGCCGTTGGCGAGTGTAGTGGTTATTGTGTCGCCATTCCTTATAGAGGAGACATCTTTTATGCTTTTCCCGTCAATACGGGTGATAGAGTATCCCCGTTTCAATGTTGAAAGTGGCGACAGTGCTTCCAACAGGGATTCCAGGCTATCAAGGGATGCCTTTTTCTTTTCTATGTTCACGGCGTTGTTCCTTACAATGGCCTGGGCAAGGTTTGACAGCTTGTCCATGTTGCTGCGGAGTGCCGAAGATGTGATACCTTTGACGGATATGGCTGTTTGCCGGAGTCGTGCCCTTGAGCGTTCAATGGCGGAGCAGGCTATGGCAGGAATCCGGCCTTCTATAAACGACATCTGGCGTTGGCTTCCCTGTATTCGGTCGGTTACTGCCTGTAGCAATACTCCTCCTAGCATACGTAGGTTCTGAAGGGCCTCATTGTTATGTGTTATCAACCATTCGGCTGCAGCTGTCGGTGTCTTGACGCGCATGTTTGCCACATAGTCGAGAATGGTTATATCCCGTTCATGGCCAATGCCGACAATAACCGGTAGAGGAAACTGTGCTATATGGGAGGCAAGTTCGTAATTGTCAAGTGTGGCCAGATCGCTTGTAGAGCCACCTCCTCTTATTATCACCACAGCGTCCCAGTCATCCGTCTGGACAGATATGCGTGTCAGTGCATCGATTATGTCTGCCGGAGCTTTGTCGCCTTGCATTGTGGCTTTGAAAAGGCGTGTGCTGAACCGCAGTCGGCGTGGGTTGGTATAGAGCTGGTGTATAAAATCGCCGTATCCGGCAGCTCCTGGGGCTGATATGATGGCTATCCTTTGTGCAACATCGGGCCATGGCAGTGTGCGGTTGAGATCGAAGATGCCTTCTTTTTGCAGGCGTTCGATCATCATGCGACGCCGGCGGATCACATCGCCTATGGTATATTCCGGATTGATGTCGCTTATTACCAGCGACAGCCCGAATACGCTATGGAAATTAGCATTTACACAAAGCATTACCTTAAGGCCTGTTGACAGTTGCTGTCCGGTGGCTTCAAGGAAACGGCGGGATAGGGCATGGTATGAACTGGCCCATATTATTCCGCGTATCTTTGCCATTGTCTGTCCTGTCGACGGGTCTTTGTCGATAAGCTCCATATAGCAATGCCCGCCCCTGACGGCGACGTCGAGAAGTTCGGCTGTCACCCACACATTATGCATGGCCGGTGTGTTGACCAGCCTGGCAATCCTTTCATTGAATTGGCGTAATGTTATGGCATCCATTGGCAATGTACGTCATTTGTATGGACATTACTGTTTGGTGAATTGTTTTCCGTTCCATCTGTAGGCTATGGATGCCTTTAATTTGGCCGATATGTCCTTCCAGTCTTCAGGAGTATAATAATTCTCCATTGTATTGGATATTGTCAGCACCTTGCTGTCAGGGTCATAGTCATATCTGGCCATGATGAAAGGCACAACTTCCTCGATGTAGGCCCGTTCCCTTTTCCCGTCTTCGGTCAACCAATCTTTTAATGCAGGAGACTTGAACAGTCCTTTCTGTTTGGGCAGTTCATTCCAATTACGGTCATAAAATGTGATATGGCTGTCGGGGACAGTTGATGCCACTGTCTCGATCAATGCTATAATTGTATTTTTGCCGTCATACAGTAATGCCAGCTGGAAATCTGTCTGTCCGACAGTTAGCTTGATGGACTTAGGCTTCTCTTCAGTGATCCGTGCCGTGCCGCCGATGATGGCTGCCGATGGGGTTGCAGAGCCACTGCGGTAATAGTCAAGCATATCCATACGTGTGATCGAATCGATAAGGAATATGCCTGCCGATGGGGTCTCAAGGTAGGCCTCGGCTGCAGTAGGCAGTCCGTTGGCATCCTTGTCCCCGGCAGTAGCGGCAATATATGATGTAATCAATAATATGATTGACAGTAATGTTCTGTATCTCATATTGATAAGGTTTACAGTATGGGTTATTTCCTCATATTCCTTTTAGGCTTGCGTGTACGACGCTCAGATGACTGAGAATAGTCCTTGTCGGCATCTGCGATTTCGCTGTATACCCTCTTGCCCATGAAGTCGATGCTGCGTAGGGCCGACACTACACGTTTGGCGTCTGATTTCTTTACATCAAACAGTGAATATCCGCGGAGCAGGTCGATACGTCCGACATCAACACGTGCGCCTGTAACGTTTTTATTGAGGATTTCGATTAGATTTCCAGCAAAGAAGCCATCGGATTTGCCGACATTCACATATATGCGCGACATGCCGCGTTCCGCTGTGCGGCGGTCTTTTTCCTTATCGTTGCGGGGGATGCTATCGCCTTGTTCGTGCCTCTTTTTTGACTTGCGTTCAGGCTTTTCATCTATAAAGTCGATTTTCGGGGCGTCCTTATAATAGTCGAGCAGGCGGTTGAATTCCAGGGAAAGTACACGTTTAAGCAGGTCATCGCTTGACAGCCAGCTCAGTTTGCGGGATACACCGAGGAAATATTTGTCTATCTCCTGGTCATTGACCTCTACGCGTTCGAGGCGGTCGGCAAGGTTGTAAAGTTGTTTTTCGATTATATGCTCGGGAGTGGGGACTTCCTTGCGCTCGAATTTCTTGCCAATTATCTTTTCTATTTCACGAAGGCGTCCTTTCTCGCGGGAGTGTATTATGGCTATTGACACACCTGTCTTGCCTGCGCGTCCGGTACGGCCAGAACGGTGTGTGTATACTGAAGTGTCATCGGGCAGGCCATAATTTATCACGTGGGTCAGATTGTCGACATCAAGTCCGCGTGCAGCTACATCGGTGGCAACCAGCAGAGGTATTACCTTGTCGCGGAATTTTTTCATCACTATGTCGCGTTGCTGCTGGGAAAGGTCTCCGTGCAATGCCTCGGCGTTATATCCGTCGGCAATGAGGTGGTCGGCTATCTCCTGAGTGTCGCGGCGTGTGCGGCAGAATATTATGGCGTATATGTTGGGGCTGTTGTCGGCCACACGTTTGAGGGCAAGGTATTTGTCGCGGGCGTTGACCATATAGTATATGTGCCGCACGTTTTCGGCGCCTTCGTTGCGTGTGCCCACTACAATCTCCATGGGGGATTGCATGAATTTATTGGCAATCTTGGCGACTTCCTTCGGCATTGTGGCCGAAAACATGAGCATGCGTCGGTCTTCCGGGACATGCGAAAGTATCTGGTTTATGTCATCAATGAAACCCATGTTAAGCATTTCATCGGCCTCGTCAAGCACCACGGTATGGACATCGCCAAGTTTAACTACGCCTCGGTTGATGAGGTCGATAAGCCTTCCTGGGGTGGCCACGATTATCTGTACGCCTGAACGTAAAGCCCGTATCTGGCTTTCGATGCTTGACCCGCCATATACGGGTAGCACGCTTAGTTCAGGTGTGTATTTGGAAAAGTCGGCGAGGTCGCCGGCTATCTGTAGGCACAGTTCCCTGGTCGGGGCTATAATCAGTGCCTGCGGCCGCCGAATGGAAGTATCTATCCTTTGTATGACAGGCAGGCCAAATGCGGCTGTCTTTCCTGTGCCGGTTTGTGCCAGAGCAACAACATCACGTACCTCATCGCCCAAAAGGACGGGTATTACTTTTTCCTGGACAGGCATCGGTGACTCGAATCCCATTTCTGTAATACCATGCAACAAGTCCTCACGGACTCCTAATTCTTCAAAATTCATATAAAAAGAGTATAAGTTTGTCTATTTAGCTAAAGTCACGGCAAAGATACAACAAGTTGGCTCAATAATTTGCTCATTAACGATAATAATTGCTAACTTTACAAACTATTAAGTATAAAACCTCTCTTTTATATGAATATATCGCTTCCTCCAATGCAGGATGGGCGGAATGTACGGCTCGACCTGCCGGCACGTTCGCTGGTTGTGATAGGGGCAAACGGTTCCGGAAAGTCGCGGTTCACTTTTTGGATGGTGAATGACCTAAGGGGGCATTCTGTGAAGGTTTCCGCTATCAAGGCTCTATATGTCACTACTGGACGTGATGACCTTCCGGGGTCTATTGATGAAAGTTTTGAAAAGGCCGTTGCTGCATCAAGGCTGTTGCGTCCCGACTGTGAGACCCGTTTTGAACGTCTCATGGGGCTGTTGCTACATGAAGAGGTCCTTAACCTTATTTCATATAAAGTGGCATTCGACAGGGAGGCAGGAGCTTCAGTGCCGGCACTCCGTCCTACTCGGCTTGATGGGGTGGTGGCTCTTTGGCAGGAACTTTTTCCGGAAAACCGGGTGCTGATAGAAGGCGGGAAACTGCTTTTTACAAGGTCGACAGACATGGATGCATATTCATCATTGCGCCTGAGTGACGGGGAAAAGGCTGTCCTCTATTATATAGGTGCTACGCTTATGGCAATGGATGGAGCTGTTATCTTTGTTGAGAATCCGTCAGCATTATTGCATCCGTCGATAGCAGGCCGCCTGTGGGACAGGCTCGAGGACATGAGGCCCGATTGTACGTTTGTATACACTACCCATGACCTTGATTTTGCCTCATCGCGGGCCGATTCGGAGATTGTGTGGGTCAAAAGTTTTGACGCTTCGGGCAATACATGGGACTATAGCGTCATGCCGCCGCATACAGGGCTTCCTGATGAAGTGTACATGGCTATAATCGGTGAACGCCGCCCTGTGCTTTTTATTGAAGGTGATGATACCCACTCGATAGACTCCAAGCTTTATCCGCTTATATTCCCTACACATACGGTAAAGCCGTTGGGTAGCTGCAATAAGGTCATTGAGGCGGTGAGGTCGTTTAACGGGCTTACCTCTTTCCATCACTTGGACAGCTATGGTATCGTGGACCGTGACAGGCGTGATGACGGGGAGGTGGCATATCTCAGGGGTAAACGTATACTTGTACCCGCTGTTGCGGAGGTTGAGAATATACTCATGCTGGAAGATATTGTAAGGACGGTTGCCGCATCACGCGGGAGGGATGAGGACAGGGCGTTCAATAAGGTGAAACGTTCGGTGGTCTCTTCATTCCAAGGCGAGCTTAAGGCCCAGGCCATGTTGCACACACGGCACAAGGTGAAGCGGACAGTGGAGTATAGGATAGATGGACGCTTCAACAATATAGGTTCATTGGAGGAACATATGCATGATCTGGTTGATGAGATCAATCCACGGGGGCTTTATGAAGGTTTCTGCCGTGAATTCCGGCGTTATGTGGCTGAAGAAGACTATGCATCTATCCTTAGGGTATACAACCGTAAGACAATGTTGTCGTCATCTAATGTGGCAAGCATATGCGGGGTTCAGGGCAACAAGAACGGGTATCTGGGGGCCGTGACCGACCTGTTGCGTGCCGGAGGAAAGCCTGCGGAGAGGATACGCCTTGCTGTAAGGAGATGTTTCGGTTTGTCGGATAAGGAGATGGCGGCAGCTAAGGAGAATGCGGCATCATTGCAATCGGATATAGATATAATAAAAGATGAAAATTAGGCCCTGGATCGAGGCTATGCGCCTGCGTACGTTGCCGGTATCAGTTTCTGGTGTGGTAGTGGCGGCAGGTCTTGCTGTTTTTGCGGGATGTTTCAACATCCCGGTATTCGTGCTGTGTACGGTATTTGCCGTGCTGTCACAGATAGCTTCTAATTTTGCAAATGAATATTATGATTACCGGGACGGTCTGGACCGCCCTGGACGTGAAGGCCCGCGTAGGGGGGTTACGGAAGGTGACATCTCCCCGCGTGCCATGGCATATGCTACGGGAGTGACCCTTGTACTGGCCTGCCTTGTCGGGTGCTCGCTGATATATTATGGCGGGTGGTGGCTGATTCCTGCAGGTATACTTATCGCTTTGGGCGTTGTGGCATACAGTGCAGGTCCTTATCCTTTGTCAAGGCATTCGCTTGGCGAGGTGGCGGTTGTACTATTTTTCGGTATAATTCCGGTCAACCTTACATTTTACATTATGGATGGGGGCTGGAGCTTGTATGTTATTTTGTCTTCCATATCGGTGGGGCTGCTCGGGGCTGATATACTTATCGTAAATAATTACCGTGACGCGGATGATGACCGTGCGGTAGGAAAGATTACCTTGGCGGTAAGGGTCGGCAGGAAGCCCGTATGGTGGCTATATCTTTTAAATGGATATATGGCTGTGGCGCTAATGATGCCTTTATGGTCATATTTTGGGCTATGGTGGCTGTTATTGCCTGCTGTTTTCCTGTCATTGCATACGTTTTTGTGGTGGCGTATCGGTAAAACCGAAGGCTCGGCGCTTAATCCTATGCTCGGAATGACCGCAATGGCAATGCTGTTATACAGCCTTATGTTCATTGCCATGGTGGCTGCCAACTGTTGATTCCCGGATCATAATCAAATCAAATATAAATTACACACAAATGAAAATAAGCAGACTATTAAACTCAATCATCCTGTTTTCTTCATTCTTATTTTTGCCGTGCAATGCTTTTGCCCAGGAACAGCAGCCGGTTGGTCCGTTTGAGTTCGAGATATCGGCCGGTCTTACCATGCCTCTGGGTGGGTATCACGGAGGAAGTAACCATGTCGGGGCATTGATAGGCATGGAGGGACGTTACAATTTTGCAAATCTGCCGATATCTGTAGGCGGCCTATTAGATTTGACCACGGCTGTCCATGAATACCCTATGGTCAGTTCTACAAACTTTTATGAGCAGAGCAACCGCACTTTGTCGCTGGCGGTAGTCGCCGATTATAATTTCAATAGGGGACGTTCGGTGGGTGTATTTGCCGGTGGCGGTATTGGCTATGCATTCAACGATTGTGTCGGCGATGTGCGCTTCAACAGTGCCGGTTCTTCTATGGCATTTATACCTCGGTGTGGTGTGGAACTGTTCAATTGGGTACGCATAACATTCTCCAGCCATATTTCCCGTCATGGCTACAACAACGCCAGCATTTCCATAGGGCTATGTCTGGGAGGAAAGCCTAAGGCTTATTAGAGCGCGCGCATTATCTGTGGCAGTGTAGCTTCTTTGAGCAGCACTGTCCCATTGTTGTCGAGCATATACATTGCAGGATATTCCATTACAGGATATAGCCCATCGCAATCAATTGCCGAATCTGTACCTATGGCAATTGTCCAGTTTGACGGATATTTGCCGGCTGTCTGTTCCCATTCATATCGGTCATCCCCGCCATATATGGCTATTACCTGAAGCATATTTTTTGATATCATCCAATTTATGCCTTCGTCCTTGCTTAAGGCCTCTATTGTTGCGCTGCACGTTTCGCATGTAGGATCATATATCACCATGAGGGTCTTTGGCGATTTGGTAGAGAATTGTGATATGGTGCTCTCGCTACCGTCCCTTGCTGTAAAGTTGAAATCTGTTGCTTTTGATCCCGGACGGTTATGCTTTGCGCTTTCAAGACGGAAATTCGGGCGTATCCGTTCCGTATCGTTTAAGGACGGTTGCCGCAGGTATGCTTCCAGGAAAGCTATGTAATATTCTGTATTATAGACTGGCGAAACGGGGTCTGACAGATAATTTTCAGCGGTCTCCATGAGGAATTCGTATGATTTTCGGCATATCGCCGCCCTGGATATCATGTTGTCCATCCCTTTGGCTATTGAAACGCTGTCAGCCACGGCAAAGAGCGTCGTGAAATTGGAAAAGGCCTGTCCGGTGAACCGCTCATCCATGCATTTGACCGTGTCAGTAAAGTCGGTCATGTCCCAATAATGCTCCACAAGGTATTTGCCACGCTCTTCCGGTATTACTAGTTCATTAGGTATCGTTGGGTAATTGAAACCGATGTCTTCTGTTGTCTCATCTTTTGCGGCTATGGCAAACGTGCATGAAATTATCAAGGATATCAGTATATAGTACCGTTTCATTTGTCTGGTCTGTTAGGTCATATAGTTATCAAGGGTGGCTTTCAGTTGTTCTGTTACCATGGCGCGGAGTTCCGGAGGGCTGATTACCGTCACATTCGGTCCGAAAGACAGCAGTTCCTTTACAAGGTCGGGGGTAAGGCGCATGCGGTATGTGAACATAGAATACTCGTCATGTACCATTTCATTTTGTGTATGGTGCAGCGGTAGAGTACGTAGGTACTTTGCCTGCTGTGAATTTGCCCTTATCATGATGTCTTTCACTTCGCCGTGGCTGAAAATGATGCCGAAACTGTACTGAGAATATGACTCGGCGTCAAAATCTGCCGGCATGGTAAATACATCCTGCAGCATCACCACATCTCCCATACGGTCCAGGGCGTATGTCTTGATTTTTCCGTCATGTAAATTCAGGCCGGTTATATACCATCTTTGGCGGAATATTTTCAGGAAATAAGGGTCTATTACAATTCCGGAAGATGCCTTCGATCTGTAATAAGGGCAATATGTGAAGCGTAGCCTATGGTTGGATTTCAAGGCATTCACTACGGTTGAGAGATGCTCACGTGCCGAAGGCACATCCTCAAGGAAAATCCTATCGGCCACATCACGCGATGCGCTCAATGTGTCGTTGAGCGAGGCAGAATTAAGCAGCCAGTTGGTTACGCTTCGGTCATGATCATCCGATTCGGATATGTAATATTCAAACGTAGACGCATCGCATTCGATATTGATGTTGAATATCTCCTCTACAGCTTCGCGGTAATTGAAGAACGTGCGTCTCGCCAGATCGTTGCCGTTAGAGAACGGGGTGCGGCGCCACAGTGAGTTAAGTTCATTACGGCTTATCTTGCCGTAGCGACGGATTGTGTCTACGAGCCACACATATCGGCTGAAGAGGTCTTTTGGCATGATGGTCGTATTGATATTATAAGAAGACCGGCGAACGTGAATGCGGCGTTGATGAGGAGCAGCTCAAAACTTGTATGGTAGTCCCAAAATTTCAGCATACACCACTGCAGGCCCCATGACAGGAAGGGTGCTGCAATGCATACTGCCGGCACGAGCCGGTCATGCACGGGCTTGTGGCAGAACATGCCGAATACGAATAGGCCAAGTATAGGCCCATAGGTGTATGACGCCAGCGTATACACTGCGCTTATGGCATCCTGGTCGCTGAGGTAATAGAAAGCGATAATTATCAGGCCCATCAGAGCCGACATGGCCATATGTACGCCTTTGCGCACTCTGGTAAGTTTGTCCGCTGTGTGCTTTTTGTGCGCACCAAGTATGTCTACAGTAAAAGAGGTGGTCAATGACGTCAGCGCAGATCCTGCGGCAGAGTAGGCCGCCGACACCAGTCCCAGGATGAAAAGTATGCCCACTATCACCGGCATTGCATCATGGGTGGCCACCAGGCCGAATATTTCGTCAGGTTTCTCGGGCATGGCGATACCGTTACGTTCGATGAACAGCAACAGCAGCGTGCCCAGCAACAAGAACAGCGCTATCACGAAAAACTGCATTATTCCGCTCACTATCATGTTTTTCTGGCTCTGCCTTGAATCCTTGCAGGCAAGGTTGCGTTGCATCATGTCTTGGTCCAGGCCATTTGTCGCTATAGCCATGAATACGCCGGCGATGAACTGTTTCCAGAAATATGAACCGCTTTTAGGGTCATCGAAAAAGAACATCCGTGATGTATGGTGGCTTCTGATTGCCTCTGTCATTTCTCCAAAAGAGAAGCCTAGGTTTGCCGCTACAAAATATATGCATAATATAACCGACATTATGAGGCAGAAGCTCTTGAGTGTGTCTGTCCATATAAGGGTCTTGACCCCGCCTTGCACCGTATAAAGCCAGATAAGGGCTATAGTGACGATTACGTTGAAGACAAACGGGATTCCCAGCGGGGAAAATACCAGCAACTGTAGCACTGCACATACCACGAAAAACCTCACTGCCGCCCCCAGCATTTTCGATGCGAAGAAGAACCATGCCCCGGTGCGGTATGTCGACTGCCCGAAGCGTTCTCCCAGATATCCGTATATCGAAAGAAGGTTGCGCCTATAGAAAAGCGGCACTAGTACGAAGGCTATCACGAAATAGCCGACAATGAATCCCAGCACCATCTGCAGGTATGCATATCCTTTATCCGCCACCATTCCCGGGACGGATATGAAAGTGACTCCGGAAATCGATGCGCCTATCATGGCGAAAGCCACCATCGGCCATGGCGCATTTCGGCCACCGGTAAAGAACGTTGAATTGTCGCTCCCGCGCGAAGCCAGATAAGACAGCCCCATCAGCACGGCAAAATACCCCGCTATCGTTATGATTATTATTATCGGAAGTGTCATGGATGTAATTATTCAGGATATATTAGGTATGGCGCGCGTTGCCGACGGAATTTCTCAACATCGCCGCTCCACGTGGCCTTGATCTCTTCGGCGTTCATTCCCGCCTTTATCATTCCGCGGATGTCTCCGCGTCCGATAAGCTTTTCAAAGAACGGTGTAAAGAACCTGTCTCCCATACCCAGGTCCTTGTATGCATCAATCAGATAGCTTAGGTCTACTCCGCGTGCTATTATGGAATCGTCATCAAGCCCACGTAAGTCCCGTCCATAGCATTGCTTGTTGAGTTGTGGCGGGTTCTTTGCCCCGTCTATGCTTTTGGGTGTGAAAGAGAAATCCCGGTCATCCATCTCGGGATGGCCGTACACCTCAAAAGGCATGTCCGTCCCGCGCCCGAGGCTTACAGGGGTTGCCTCGAAATAGCATATCGACGGGTATAGGTAAATGGCATGCATCGTGCGCAGGTTGGGCGATGGCGCAACAGGTAGCTCATACCGTGTGGAATGGCTGTAACCTTCGCATGGTATCACCGTAAGGTCTATTTTCGCCTTTCCGTCCAGCCAGCCCTCTCCGTTTGCCATCATGGCCAGTTCGCCCAGGGTCATTCCGTGTACCACAGGGATCGGAAGCCGTCCTACCCCCGACCTATACTTCATGTCCAGGATAGGTCCGTCAACAGTCATCCCGTTGGGGTTAGGCCTGTCGAGCACCATAAATTTCTTGCCATGCTTTGCAGCAGCGTTCATCAGGTCCACCATTGTGATGTAATATGTATAATATCGCAACCCTACATCCTGGATGTCGGTTACGATTACATCGATGTTGTCCATGACAGCCTTTGCTGGCCCTCGCTTGCCGCCGTCATATAGCGATGCGATTGGGATTCCCGTAACAGGGTCTACCGACGACTTGACATGCTCGCCTGCATCCGCCGTCCCGCGGAAACCGTGTTCCGGTGAGAAGATGGTAGTCACATTGACTCCTCCATCCAGCATCACATCCAGAGTGTGGCGGTCGCCGACCATTCCTGTATGGTTGCTGAACAGAGCTACGCGCAGCCCTTCGAGTCGGGGTAAATATTCATCGGTACGTTCAGCACCGGTTTTCAGGGCCAAGCCGGCATCCGCAGCGGCGCACATGGCAGCCGCATATAGCAACATGGCTGTAAATACAATTAAAGCTTTACCTTTCACTGGAATTTTGGTTTTATCTTTGCATCAAAGATACCAATTAAAGCTGATACCCAGCAACGGCTACAGGTTAAATATGGCCGCAAACATCCAATAAATGTTAAAACCGCGTTACATGTATCATCCTTTGCCTATTTTGGGCATCATCGGGTTGCCAGTTCGGAAAATTATCAATAACTTTGCGCAGCAATGTAAGGGGTATTAGCTCATCTGGCTAGAGCGCGACACTGGCAGTGTCGAGGTGAGCGGTTCGAGTCCGCTATACTCCACATTTAAGAGTCACCAATAATCTTATCACATTTTTCATCCGGACTGATGTTTTTGAGGTACAATCAGTCCGGATGGTTTTTATATCCCCCTCATAAATAGCCGTTGTGTATTTGTTTCTCATTTATTGAAGCTCACTTATACAACATGCCTGCCGCCGGAAATGTTCACGCCCTCTGCGGGAGCAGTGCCTGTACGGTCCTTCCGGCTATGAAGACCCCGGCCAGGAGTATCACGATTACAGCCGAGCACGGGACGTCTATTGCCGCCGCAAGGAAAAGGCCAGCCACACAGCATGTCACGGATACCACCACCGATGCCACGGCCATTGTCTTGAAACGGTGGAAAAAGGTCTCGGCCACCATCTGGGGAAGTGTAAGCATAGACATGAGCAGCATTATGCCCACAAGACGGATGGTCAGCACTATGCAGACGGCTACCATCACCGTCATTGTATAGTTGATAAGCCTTACCTTCAGCCCGTTCACCTGGGCGAAGTCGCGGTCAAAGGCACATGCGATGATTTTCTGGTATGACGAACAGAAAAACACAAGCAATACGGCAAGATAGATTCCGAAAGCCCACAGGTCGCCGTCAGAAATGTTCAGGATGTTCCCGAACAGGAACGAATTCAGCTCTGGAACATATCCGGGTGTTAGGAAAACGAACAGCACACCGATGGCCATCCCGATGGCCCACACCACCGCTATGGCAGAATCCTCACGTATCCTCATCCGCGACGACAGCCATTCGACGCCCACCGATGATGCCACCGCAAACACGGCCGCCATCGCCACAGGACTGACCCCTAGGAAATATCCCAGTCCTAGCCCCCCGAAACAGGCGTGTGTCACGCCGCCGGATATTGCCACCAGACGTCGGGTTATTATATATGTACCTATTATAGCTGCAGCTATACTGATTATGGCCACACCATAAAGGGCATGGCGGAAAAACGGATATTGAAGGAACTCTATCACTTTACTCCCTTTCGATCAGTTATGTTTCGATTCCCGGCGTTCGGCAACAATCATCAGAAGCTCCTCGCGCACATCCGCAGGCAGCGTTATTCCGCGTAGCTGGAGGCTTCTGGCCCAACCGGCTATATCTTCAGGCAAAAGGGTAAGCAGCACATCGCGGAACTGCTCGGTCTCCTCCTCCGAATACCCGTCAGCCCCCCGGCCCTTATATGCATCAAGCTCCTCATCCTCGTAGTACTCGATGCTCTTGCTTATCCCGGCAAGGAGCGAGTCCTTTTCGCAGGTTATGTGCATTCCGCAGCACTCTTCCTCTTCATCCTCCGGCGTGCCGGTTGATGCCGTGTCCGTTGGCGCATCTGCCTCCCGGTCAGCTTCGCGCCTGCCTGTATATATATGGTGGGCATAAAGTAGAGCGCCCACCACAATCAATGCTGTCAGTATTATCAAAGATGCCCACATAGGCCAATATCCGTTTTATTCCAGTTCAGATTTCATTTGTTCGTATTTCTCCGAATCCACTATATGGAATCCTGCCGATGCCATGTCCTTCCAGAAACCAGGGTACGACTTCGTTACCACCTTGGCATCTTTGATTTCTATTCCAGGTATGAATACCGCCGCCGGGGCGAATGCCATGGCCATCCTGTGGTCGCCGTATGTATCTATCGATGGCAGTTCATGCACCGGACACCTGGCGCCCTCCCATACCAGCGTGTCGCCTCTTTCAATCTCGGTTACCGCGCTGAGTTTCAGTAATTCTGTGCGCAGGGCTTCCAGGCGGTCGGTCTCCTTTATGCGCAACGTCTGCAACCCGCTTAACCTGAACGGTATGTTCAGCATGCAGCATGTCACAGCCACTGTCGGCACTAGGTCTGGTGTATCCGTCATGTCCAGCGAAAGCCTCGGCGCCTGGTCGGGCATTGGGCTCAGATGGGCCACGCCATCCTCCCATTCGGTTGATATGCACAGCCGTTCAAAAAGCTTGCCCACTGCGCGGTCTCCTTGTGCGCTGTCTTCCGACAGTCCCTTCAGGTCTATCCACCCAGCTGACAGCGCCGCTATTTCATACCAGTACGAAGCCGCGCTCCAGTCACCGTCTCCATGCAGCCCGGAAGCATCATATTTTCCCGGTTCTATCCTTATCTTGTTGCCCCCGCGTGCCACCTCAATCCCGCAGTCGCGCATCATGGATGCCGTAAGGTCTACATATGGCATCGACACGGCATCGCCATCTATTGTGATTTCCAGCCCGTTATCCATGGCCGGCGCGGCAAGCATAAGCGCCGATACATATTGCGACGACACCTCCCCGTTAAGGCATACGCTGCCACCGGCGAGCCGTCTGCCGGCGATCCTCAAAGGCGGATAGCCCTCACATCCGGCATATGATATGTCAGCCCCTAGTGAACGCAGCGCATCCACCAGTACACCTATCGGGCGCTGGCACATTCTCCCGTTCCCGGTCAGTGTCACCGCCGTTCCCGGTTTAGATGCGAAGTAGGCCGTCAGGAAGCGCATCGCAGTCCCAGCCCCCTCGATATCGGCGGTATCCGCTCCGGAAGCCGTGCCCGACAAAGCCGCTTCCATTACACGCGAATCGTCGCATGCCGCTGCCGTCAATTCAACCGACGCATCCGACATGGCGTTGATTATCAGCGCACGGTTGCTTACGCTCTTTGAAAGCGGCATCTCGATTGCCGCCTCGATTATCTCTTCAGGGGGGAATATGCGTATATCCATATATGGTAGTCAGTGTATGTCAGACTATTATAAGGCAGTCTCTGCGGCCTTTAGCGAAGCGCAGGCCTGCCTCACATGCTCCAGGGCCTCGGCCAGCACCTTGCGGGGAGTGCCTATGTTCAGCCTCATGAACCCCGTACCCTCGACTCCGAACATCGTCCCGTCATTGAGCGCCAGATGCGCCTTGTCCAGCATCAGGTCCATAAGCTCTGGCTGTGAGAGCCCGAGCTGGCGGAAGTCCACCCACAGAAGGAAAGAGGCCTGCGGCCTCACAGCCTTGACGCACGGTATATTCTCCTTTATATAGTCACATGCAAAATTGATATTTCCCTCCACATACTCCAGCATTTCGTCAAGCCATTCCTCACCGTAGGTGTATGCCGCCTCTGCGCCTATGCAGGCAGTCATTGTGGGGGCGTTGAACTCGTTCGCCTCGAGCCACGAGTAATATGGTTTACGTAGGCTGGGGTTCTTCACATACATCCACGAGCTTACAAGCCCCGGGATATTGAACGTCTTCGATGGCGCGCCAAGCGTTATCGCTATTTCCGCGGCGTCATCGCTTACCGATGCAAATGCCACATGGCGGCGTTTGCCAAGCATCAGGTCGCCGTGGATTTCATCGCTCACCACCACCATTCCGGCCTTCCGGCACATTGACGCCACCTTGCGCAACGTATCTGCGTCCCACTGTATGCCTATCGGGTTATGCGGATTGCAGAGCACCATCATCTTCGGATGCTCGCGGTCTATGATTTCCTGTAGACCCTCCAGGTCCATGGAATAGTTCACTCCGTCAAATTTCAGCGGGTTGGCCACCACATGGCGCTGGTTGCCCTCTATCACCATACGGAACGGATGGTACACTGGAGGCTGTATCACCACCTTGTCCCCGCGCGAAGTGAAATAATTGATGGCCAATGCTATGCCCTTAACTACGCCCGGCACGAAAGAAAGCTCATCGCGGTCTATCGTCAGTCCGTGGCGCGACTTCAGCCAGTCTATTATAGCCTGCCAGTATGAATCCGGCGCAGCCGAATAGCCTAGCACAGGGTGCTCAAGGCGTTGCCGCAAAGCCGCCATAATATCGGGGCACACTGCAAAGTCGAGGTCTGCTATCCATAGCGGGGTCACATCATGACGTCCGAACATCAGGTCAAGTGACTCATATTTCATCGCGCCTGTTCCGTGGCGGTCTATGACCTGGTCAAAATCGTAGGTATTTCTCATGGGGATATATTATGAAGCTGTTGTCTTTTTGTCGTGTACGGAGTTGTCTGGATTTATTATACAGGTTTGGTCTAGATACCCAGTAGCCGATAACAATTGCAAAGATACGAATAAGCGGGAGCAAAAAGCAAATAAATTTGAATTTTGCCGGGCGAGAGTGTCTAAGCCAAAGTCAAAGATACGGATAATTGCAATTATTTTTGTACGTTTGTATTTAAATTAATTGTTAAAAATATGAACCAGTTCCTTCAATGGGGGATAGACGTGCAGCGTGGGATGGGCATCGACCCCGCATACCACAACCTATGTGCCACGCTGGCCGTCTCTGCTGCTGCCATTGCCGTTGCGGTAGCCGTCTATTACATATGCTCACGGGTGGTAAGCCCTATGGTGCTGCGCATTGCGGCCCGCACATCCATCAAATGGGATGACATCCTGCTCAACCCCGGCATGATGAAGGCCCTTTCCGAAGTAGTCCCGGCCATAATGCTGTCCATGATGCTTCCCGGGGCTGTTGCCCTATATCCCGAGGCCGTAGGATGGGTCACGCCAATAATGTCCATAACCGTAGTGATAGCGGTTACAAACGTGGCCAACCGGATACTCCTGGCCGTATACGAACTTATATGCAGCCACACGACAATCCCGGCGCAGTCGCTCAAGGGCATACGCCAGATGCTACAGCTCATAGCCATAATCGTGGCGTTCATCATAGTTGTCAGCATCCTTGTCGGCAAAAGCCCTGTGATAATACTCTCCGGACTGGGGGCGTCGGCAGCCGTGCTGATGTTGGTTTTCAAGGACTCGATTTTGGGTCTGGTGGCCGGGGTGCAGCTCACCGTCAACGACATGCTCCATCCCGGCGACTGGATTACGGCGCCACGCTACGGCGTCAACGGCGTAGTGCAGGAAGTCACCCTCACTACTGTAAAGGTGCAGAACTTCGACATGACCATCGTCACCATACCTCCGTACTCCCTCGTCAGCGATGCCTTCCAGAACTGGCGCGGTATGCAGAGCAGTGGAGGGCGTCGCATAATGCGCTCCATAAACATCGATGCAAACTCCGTCACCTTCATGACGCCCGGCCAGCTTTCACGCTTCTCCGGCCAGCCGTGGGCGTCCCGTCTCGACCTTTCCGTCCGTCAGGTCAACCTCACCGTCTTCCGCCACTACCTGGAGCACTACATATCCACCCTTGCCTCATGCGTCAGCTCCATGACTGCCATGGTGCGTGAGCTACAGCCGACATCCGAAGGCATACCCGTAGAGATATACTTCTTTACCTCCCTCCAGGAATGGGTGTCATATGAACACACACAGGCCGATGTCCTTGACCATGTCATCGCCATGGTGCCAGGATTCGGCCTGCGCATCTACCAGTCGCCGTCCGGGCTTGACCTCCGCGCGGCGTTGGCAGGAAAATAATATCACCTCCGCCACCCACTGGCGGGGGTGGAAAAGGGTTAATATCCCGTATATGTATGCGGCGACAGACGGTGCAGCTCTTCCCTTACGCTGTCAGTCACATCAAGCGTGTCGATAAATTCCGATATGCTCTCCGCAGTCACTGTCGAATTCGTACGGGTAAGTTGCTTCAACGTCTCATACGGATGCGGATAGCCTTCGCGGCGCAGTATCGTCTGTATGCCCTCGGCCACTACGCTCCACATCGCATTCAGGTCATTGTCTATGGCATCGCGGTTGAGCAGGAGCTTGTTGAGGCCCTTCAGCGTGCTGCCTATAGCTATTAGCCCGTGCGCCAGGGGTACGCCCACATTGCGCAGCACAGTCGAGTCTGTCAGGTCACGCTGCAGGCGCGATACAGGAAGCTTTGTTGCCAGATGTCCCAATATCGCATTCGCAATGCCCAGGTTTCCCTCTGAATTCTCGAAGTCGATAGGGTTCACCTTATGCGGCATAGCCGACGAGCCCACCTCACCGGCCTTGATCTTCTGCTTGAAATACTCCATCGAGATATACATCCACATATCCCGGTCAAGGTCAAGGACTATGGTATTGATACGGCGGAGCGCATCAAACAGTGCGGCCAGGTTGTCATAGTTCGATATCTGCGTAGTCAGGGCCTCGCGCTTTATGCCCAGGCGCTCCGACAGGAACTTGGCCGCGAACTCACGCCAGTCAATGTCGGGGTAAGCCACACGGTGGGCATTGAAATTGCCCGTAGCGCCGCCGAACTTGCCGCTTATCTTCACCGAGTCCAGAGCCTCAAGCTGCTTGCGCAGGCGGTATGCGAACACTCCGATTTCCTTGCCCAGATGTGTCGGCGAAGCAGGCTGTCCGTGCGTTTTTGCTAGCATAGGAAGGTCTGCCCACTCCTCGGCACGGCCCTCAAGGTGTGATACCAGGCTCTCGATGGCCGGGCGGAATACCTCGGCGATAGCCTCCTTTATCGACAGCGGTACTGCCGTATTGTTGATGTCCTGCGATGTCAGGCCGAAGTGGATGAACTCCTTGTATGCCTCCAGGCCCATGGCGTCAAACCGCTCCTTAAGGAAATACTCTACTGCCTTCACGTCATGGTTGGTCACGCTCTCGATCTCCTTGACATGCTCGGCGTCCGCAAGCGAGAAATCCAGATAGATATCGCGCAGGCCGTCCATGGCCTCGGCAGGCACACCCGCAAGCTGGGGAAGGCCCTGCTCACAAAGGGCGATGAAATACTCCACCTCCACACGTATACGGTAGCGGATCAAGGCATATTCCGAAAAATACTCGTCAAGCGACTCGCACTTGTTGCGGTAGCGGCCGTCAATAGGGGAAATGGCCGTAAGTGGGCTTAATTGCATAATTTGAAATCTTAGATATGAGGGGTTAAAAAATTGGCATACATGTCACGGTACGCGCAGCCGGAGGCAGCACCTTTATATGATGCAAAATTAGCAATTATTTCTTATCCCCGCAAATTGGATGATTCTCATTGTTGCCCGTAATACATTGGATACTAATGATGTACTTTTTAGGGGCTATGTCCGTGGGTATTCTTTCAAAAAATATTCTTGTCTGGGATGTCATTTATATATCCATAGGCAACTTCCGCTGCTCAATCATGAAAGTTTGCGGGAATTTCTGTATGTCTATGGCCAGTGCGGATAAATGCACTCTTATATGTTTTTAATCACGCCGCGGATAACCCGGTCTACATCCTCAAATGAACGGCAGTCTTTTAAAAAAAATCCATGCCAGTTGGGCCTGCCGTGGGTGTGCCCTGAAAAATTTTTGTGAATTTCTTGCCAAAAAATTTGTCAATTCAAAAAAAGTGCGTACCTTTGCAACGCTTTCAGCGGGAAAGGGCGCTTAGCTCAGCTGGTTCAGAGCGTCTGCCTTACAAGCAGAGGGTCG
>ERZ777305.130-NODE-130-length-119329-cov-8.539984_pt1 | contig 119329 bp, 109 predicted proteins | sample MGYA00374965_ERZ777305 | MGnify/ENA primary metagenome ERZ777305 (study PRJEB29328, sample SAMD00013331) | mouse gut metagenome | study: EMG produced TPA metagenomics assembly of the Metagenome analysis of fecal microbiota from mouse which was promoted... | reverse complement strand
ACTATTACGCACACGCAACATTCGCTTCCGCAAGGGCTGAAATGGAAAGGCTGATCGCAGCATAGCCGCAGACGGATTTACTACTTCTTTTACTACCATTGAGAGGGAAAACCTAAGAGGTTATGAGGGTATATAAGAACTTCTCCCCATATCTAAAATGCCGGGAAAGCCCGAAAATACGGGCTATACCGACATATAAGAACTTCTAAAGAGATAATCTAAATTCACCATAAATTTTCTGCATAAAAAAGAGAGTAGTTATAGTAATGAGGTCAATGGATGTGGATAACGTTCCCAATTCTACGGAAAACTTTAAAATGAAAAATTTGAGGTGCCCGGGCAGGCTATAAAAGAATTTACCTTTCAAAGCTGGAAAGTTTATCAGAAGTTTGCCTCGGAAGAAGTTTTGTGCTATTATGAACTATTAAAGGATAATCGGCAAACAGATATCCTGGCCGCAAACGCGGCAGAATGAGAGGAAATATGCTGGAATTGAAACACATCTCTTTCCAGGCGGAAGATACCGGGAAAGAAGTAGAGATTTTAAGAGATATCAATCTTGTGATTGAAGACCGGTTTGTGGCGGTCACGGGGCCTAATGGCAGCGGTAAATCCACATTGGCCAAGATTGTGGCGGGGATTCTGACACCCACCGAGGGACAGATTCTTTTGGACGGTGTGGATATCACGGAGAAATCTATTACGGAGCGGGCGAATCTGGGAGTAGGCTTTGCTTTTCAGCAACCAGTCCGGTTTAAGGGCATTACGGTAAAGGATATGCTCTCCATTGCGGCTGGCAAGGACACGGCCATGTCGGAAATCTGTGCCATGCTCTCCGAGGTGGGATTGTGCGCCAGGGATTATGTAAACCGTGAGATCAATGCTAGTCTCTCCGGCGGGGAGCTAAAACGCATCGAGATTGCCATGATTATGGCAAGAAAGACAAGGCTGTCTATCTTTGATGAGCCGGAAGCCGGGATTGATTTGTGGAGTTTTCAGAATCTGATTCGGGTTTTTGAAAAGATGTATGAGGAGACAAAGGGTACGATTCTCATCATATCTCATCAGGAAAGAATCCTGAATATAGCGGATCAGATCGTGCTTTTGGCAGATGGCAGGGTAAAGAAGGTGGGAACCAGGGAAGAATTGATGCCGGAGCTGTTAGGAGCCGGCAAACCTTGTAAGACTTTAGCTGATAAACTGTAGAAATGAGGGTAATCTATCAATGGATGCAATACAACAGAACCTGTTGGAGCAGGTGGCAGGCCTGCATGAGATACCTGCCGGTGCCTATAATATCCGAGCCAATGGCCAGATGGCAGGGCGCAATACCACAGCGAATATAGATATTGTGAGTAAAGAGGATAAGTCTGGTATCGATATCAGAATCAAACCAGGCACCCGTTCTGAGAGTGTACACATTCCGGTGGTGTTGAGTCAGAGCGGCTTAAAGGAGAGTGTGTACAATGATTTCTTTGTGGGAGAGGATTGCGATATTACCATCATAGCCGGATGCGGGATTCACAACGGAGGTTCCCAGGCATCGGAGCATTCCGGAATCCATCGTTTCTTTGTGGAGAAGAATGCCAGGGTGCGCTATGTGGAGAAGCATTATGGGGCTGGTGACGGCAATGGAGAGAGGATCATGAATCCTACCACAGAGATACATTTGGCTCAGGGTGCTTCTCTGGAGATGGAGACCGTACAGATTAAGGGCATTGACTCTACGAAGCGGGTGACTGCGGCAACGGTTGCCCATGGGGCATCCCTGGTGATTCGTGAGAAAATCATGACGCATGGAAAGCAATATGCGGAGACGGACTTCGTGGTGAACATGGAGGGAGAAGGATCCAGTGTCAATCTGATATCCAGATCCGTGGCCAAAGAACATTCCAGACAGCTTTTTAAGAGCCGTATCATTGGCAACAGCAGTTGTCAGGGACACAGTGAATGTGACGCCATTATCATGGATGATGCCAGTGTCAGCGCCATTCCGGAATTGACGGCCAATGACATAGATGCGAACCTGATCCATGAGGCGGCGATTGGTAAAATAGCGGGAGAACAACTGATTAAGCTCATGACGCTGGGACTTACGGAAAAAGAGGCGGAAGAGCAGATAGTAAACGGATTTTTAAAATGAGAAAATTATTGCAGCGTGCTTTAAATCGAGTAGTGATCACAGCCATTATCGTACTGTTCCAGATAGGATTTTTCCTGCTGGAAATCTTACGGTGGGGAAATTATTATGTGGGGATTGCCTTTGTGCTGCGGCTGCTCAGTTTCTGTGCGGTAGTCTATATTATCTGGCGGCAGAATAATCCGGCGGTGAAACTGGCGTGGATTGTACCGATTCTTACTTTTCCGCTTTTTGGCGGTGTGATGTATCTTTTCTTTGGACATGTCATTGTGCCAAGAAAGCTCAGGGACAGTATAGAGCGCACTTATGCGTTGGTGAAGAAGAATCTGGTACAGGATGAAACAGTGTGGGAATCCCTTGGACGTGAAGACCAGTCGGTATTTAACCAGAGCAGGTATCTTCTGTCTTATTCCGGGGCGCCGGTTTGGAATCACACGGACACTACCTATTTCCCGGATGGACTGCCCTATTGGGAGAGCCTGCTTGCAGATTTGGAGACGGCACAGCATTTCATTTTCCTGGAATATTTTATTCTGGGAGAGGGTAAGATGTGGAATACAGTCCTGGAAATTCTGGAGCGTAAGGCGAGGGATGGTGTTGAAGTACGATTGATTTATGACGATGTAGGATGTGTTTTTCTTCTGCCTAAGAATTATCATGAGATTCTTGAAAAAAGAGGAATCAAATGCGTAGCATTTAACAGACTGGTACCTTTTATGTCACTTGTCCTTAACAACAGGGATCACAGAAAGATTGTGGTGATTGACGGCAGAGTCGGTTATACCGGTGGTATCAATATGGCGGATGAGTATATCAATTACAGACATCCTTACGGGGAACACTGGAAAGATGCGGGGATTCGGATTGCAGGAGAGGCGGTCTGGAATTTCACGGTGATGTTTCTGCAGATGTGGAATATGTCCCGTTATACGGAAGAAGATTATGGCAGATATCGTTATCACTTTGAAGAAACACTTTCGGTGAAGGGTTACGTGCAGCCGTATATGGATACACCGCTTGACGAGGAGACTGTGGGAGAGAACGTTTATCTGAACATGATCAGTAATGCCAGGAAGTATGTCTATATTTATACGCCTTATCTGGTCACGGATAATGAGATGATCACAGCCCTTAAGCTTGCCTCTAAGCGGGGAGTGGATGTACGGATTGTGACACCGGGCATACCGGATAAGAAGTTTGTCTACTGGCTCACCCAGTCCAACTATCAGAATCTGATTGAGTCTGGGGTAGGCATTTATCAGTATACGCCGGGATTTATTCATTCCAAGTGTGTGCTCTGCGATGATGAACTGGCCACTGTAGGTACCATCAATTTTGACTATAGAAGCTTCTATCACCATTTTGAATGTGGTGTTTTCTTGTATCAGACAGACTCGATAGAAGCCTTAAAAAGAGATATGGAAGAGACCTTTGCAGTTTCAGAACAGATTACGCTGGACTGGTGCAGGGATAAGTTTGTTAAGATCAATGTGGTCGGCCCCATATTAAAATTATTTTCGCCGCTGCTTTAGAGGGAGAAAGGGTATAGTGAATATGATACGATTTGTAAAGGTCATTGTGTGGAATCTGCCAAGAATTTATATGATACCCAGAATGGCATATATGGCTAAACATGCGAACCGCTACAGGGAAGAGGAGTGTTATGATTATGCCCGTCTTGCCATTCGGCGCATGATGCGGGCGGGACGCATAACAACGAAAAAGTATGGTACGGAAAACCTGCCTGCGGAGGGCGGATATATTATCTGTCCCAACCATCAGGGAAAATATGATGCGCTGGGTATTATGATATCCCATGAAAAACCCTGCTCGGTGGTCATGGACGATGCCAAATCCCATGTCATATTAGTCAAGCAGTTTATTGACCTGGTACATGGAAAAAGGCTGATCAAAAATGATGTGAAACAGTCAGTCAGAATCATCAAAGAGCTTGCAGAGGAAACGAAGAAGGGACGCAGGTTCATTATCTTTCCGGAGGGTGGATATTTTCATAATCATAATACGGTGGGAGAATTTAAACCCGGTTGTTTTAAGAGCGCTGTGAAAGCAAGAGTGCCAATTGTACCGGTGGCACTCATAGATTCCTATAAAGTGTTCGAGGAGTGGACTTTGAGAAAGGTTGAGACTCAGGTACACTTCCTGCAGGCAATCTCTTATGATGAGTACAGAGGTATGACAACATTGGAGATTGCCGAAATGGTAAAGAGCAGGATTACGAACAGAATCAAAGAGGTGTTAAACCCTGCCTGAGAGTAAACTTATATTTTAATAATAGCCTCTCGGTATTCATTGATTTCGGATAACCTGTTCTGTCCGGGAAATTTATAGCGGACGATGCTCTGATATACGTGGCTTGCATAGATATCTTTATCCAGCATGCTCCTGCCTGTTTGTGTCAGCAGGTTTCCGGCATCAGCCAGTTTGGAGAGCAGAGGGACACAGGACTTTTGTTTGATGGCATTAAGAAGCGGTCCGGCACTTTCCTGAAAGCCCAGCATGCGTGCGTAGAAAATCTGATCCTCTGACAGATAATGGGTTACATCTTCCCGGTATATCTGCAGCAGGATGTGGAGCAGACTGCGGGAGATGCGTGTGTAGGTACGATTTTTTGTCTTCAAAAGGTCGCAGAATGAGGGAAAGTCCTGATACTGCGGCAGAAGTTTGATTATGCGGTCCGACAATTCCCTGTCGATGTCGGGATACCGGGTAAATCCTCCGGACGGTTCTGAGAGAAGGCGGTAATGCATCAGTAAAGACAAATCGTCTGTAAAGACAGGGTAAGTTTTTGAGTATTGTTCTTCCATCAGCATGCGGGTGGAAGCAGGCACCTGGTTTAAAATACTGTCCGGTGAGTTAGAACTCTTCAGGGCTTCCCTGAGTGCCAGGGCAGAACAGCAGTCTGCCTGCAGGCTCTCATCATGATAAGAAGCGCCGGCCCGGCGTATGGTGCAGGGCTCTATGGCGCTGTTTCTCTTAAGGAGGGCCTTACAGTATTCGATTCCCAGAATATTATTAGGGGTGGATAATATGTCTGTGTGAGCCGTCAGATGGGGCGCAGAAGCCTCAATGGCGGCATTTCTTGCCTGAGGATAAGAATGACCTTTGCGCATCTTACGATCCAGTGTCTGCTTAAACACTTCGTCTTCATGAAGCAGCAGCTGTGCAAAGGTAGTGAGTAGTCTGACATCTCCGCATTCACTTCCAAAGCAGAGACTGTTCACTATGCCTAACTTATCAAGAAGGGTCACAGCGCCGCCGGCAAAATACTCTGCACTGCCGAGCGCATAATAGACAGGCAGCTCCAGAACCAGATCTGCGCCATTTAAGAGGGCAATTCTTGCACGAAGATACTTGTCCATCATGGCCGGTGCACCGCGCTGTACAAAATCGCCACTCATGACAACGATACAATAGTCTGCGCCGGTAAGTTCTTTTGCCTTTCTGATGTGATAGGCATGACCGTTGTGAAACGGATTGTATTCCGCAATGATACCTACAGTATTCATGATGATTGTCCTTTCCCCTTAATACGATAGATTATCTGTACACAGTCTAACATAAAATGGTAATTTTGTATTGTTTTTTTATGAAAACAGACAAGAAAATCCCTTGTGTCAGACTCCGTAATTTTGTATGATTAAAGGAGTGAAGAAAAGCCTGGGGGGCTTATCGGATAGAAAAGGAGGATAAAGTAATGTCTTATATCGATCTGATGAAGGAGAAGGCCAGAAGTGATAAGAAAACCATTGTGCTTCCGGAGACAAATGATAAGAGGACACTGATTGCGGCGGCCAATATCATGAAAGAAGACATTGCCAATATTATTATGGTAGGCAATGAGGAAAAGATTATGGATGGTGCCGGCTGGCTGGAAGTGGAACTGGACGGCGTACAGATCATTGACCCGGAGAAAACGGAGAAACTGGATGAGTACGTAGAGCTGCTGTATGAGACCAGAAAGAATAAAGGTATGACACCGGAGAAAGCCAGGGATATATTATTGAAGGATTACCTGACCTTTGGAGTGGTCATGGTAAAGGCTAATGATGCGGATGGTATGGTGGCCGGCGCCTGTCATGCCACAGCAGACACACTTCGTCCTGCGCTGCAGATTTTAAAGACAGCACCAGGCGTAAAACTGGTGTCCGGTTTCTTTATATTGGATGTGCCGGATTGTGAACTGGGGGAGAATGGTACTTTTATTTTTGCGGACTGCGGTCTGAATCAGGATCCCACAGCAGAAGAACTGGCGGCCATTGCGGATACGTCAGCCAAGAGCTTTAAGAGTCTGGTGGGAGCGAAACCCATCATCGCCATGCTGTCACATTCCACCAAGGGCAGTGCGAAACATCCGCTGGTAGACAAGATGGTGGAAGCTACCAGGATCGCCCATGAGCAGTATCCGCATCTGTGTATTGACGGTGAATTACAGTCTGATGCCGCTCTTGTGCCTCAGGTGGCGAAATCCAAGGCGCCCGGCAGTGAGGTGGCAGGTAAAGCCAATGTGCTGATCTTCCCGAATCTGGACTGCGGTAACATCGGCTATAAACTGGTGCAGAGGCTGGGCAAGGCCGAAGCCTATGGCCCCATGCTTCAGGGAATCGCAAAACCTGTAAACGACCTTTCCCGCGGCTGCTCCTGGCAGGACATCGTAGGCGTGGTAGCCCTGACAGCAGTACAGGCACAGCTTGCGTGACAGATAGTATGAAGAACAAAGAATTCTTAGATTTTCTGATACAAAGATTTGAAATAGAAAGCGAAAGATTTGACAGATCTGGTGTGTATGCATATACGCAGCGTTTACTTGCATATAACTCAAATAAGATTGAGGGGAGCACTCTGACGGAGGAGCAAACCGCTTCCTTGTTTGATAATGGCACACTGCCGCAATCAGATGATTGTTACAGAGCAAAGGATGTTGAGGAAATGAGTGGGCATTTTCTCATGTTCAATAAGATGCTGCATACGTTGGACGAGCCTTTGTCTCAGGAACTAATAAAGCAGTTTCATTATGAGTTAAAGTCTGGGGTGTTTGAGGATCGTGCGAATGGATATGCTATTGGTGATTATAAACAGCGTCCTAATATGATTGGAATATATCAGACTGCAAGACCTGAGGATGTTGAAGAAAATATGAATGCTCTCATAGGATGGTATGCCGGTAAAGAAGTAAATGTTGCTGTGTTGGCAGAATTTCATGCAGAATACGAAAGTATTCATCCGTTTCAAGATGGCAATGGCAGGACAGGCAGGCTGCTTCTTTTCAGGGAATGTCTGAAGAATGGTATTGTGCCAGTTGTGATTGAAGATGCAAATAGAAGTGAGTATCTGCAGGCTCTGAAGGAGTATAGAGAAGAAAAAACTCTGAATAAGTTAATCAGACTGTTTGAAAAAGAGCAGCAGTTTTATTTTGAAAAGTGTAAGTATTTTATATGATATTTGAACGGGTGTTCAGTTAAAGGAGGTAGAAAACATGAACATATTAGTCATTAACTGTGGCAGTTCTTCCCTGAAATTCCAGCTCATCAACGCAGAGACGGAACAATTGATTGCCAAAGGTCTGTGCGAGCGTATCGGTATCGAGGGCAGCCAGATTGTCTATCAGCCGGCGGGCGGTGTGAAAGAAGAGACAGTAAACCCGATGCCTGACCATACCAGGGCTATAGAGCTGGTATTGGAGGCACTGACCAATGAAAAGACCGGCGTTGTGAAATCTCTGCAGGAGATTGGCGCAGTAGGACATCGTATCGTGCACGGCGGCGAGAAGTTTGCGGCATCGACGGTTATCACAGATGAGGTGATTGAGGCGATTAAAGCCTGCAATGATCTGGCGCCCTTACATAATCCGGCGAACCTGATCGGTATTGACGCCTGCCAGAAACTGATGCCGAAAACCCCTATGGTGGGTGTATTCGATACGGCCTTTCATCAGACAATGCCGAAGGAGGCTTATCTGTACGGCCTTCCGTATGAATATTATGAGAAATACCAGGTGAGAAGATATGGATTCCATGGCACCAGCCATGCCTATGTATCCAAACGTACAGCAGAGCTTTTGGGACGAAATTATGAGGATATGAAGATTATAGTCTGCCACCTGGGCAATGGCGCAAGCATATCAGCAGTGGAGAAGGGCAAATGTGTAGATACTTCTATGGGTCTTACCCCTTTGGAAGGATTGATCATGGGAACCCGCTGTGGCGATATCGATCCTGCTATCGTGGAATATATTGCCCATAAAGAAAATAAGAGTATTGATGAAGTGATGACGGTTCTGAATAAGAAATCCGGCGTGCTGGGTCTTTCTGACGGCCTTTCTTCTGATTTCAGGGATCTGGAGAAGTCTTATAATGCCGGGGAGGACAGGGGACTTCGCACCATCAGGGCTTTTTCCTATCGCGTGGCTAAATATATCGGAGCCTACACGGCGGTCATGAATGGTGTGGATGCTATCTGCTTTACGGCAGGTGTGGGTGAGAACAACCCCTTAGTCCGCAGTCTGGCCTGTGAGCGCCTGGGGTATCTGGGGATTATTCTGGATCAGGAGAAAAATAATACACGCGGGGAAGAACTGGAAGTCAGTACACCGGATTCCAGGGTGAAGGTGATGGTGGTTCCCACCAATGAGGAACTCGCAATTGCGAGGGAGACATTCGCGTTGGTAAAATAGCCTGTAGTATCATGGAGGAAGGATAAATGAGTATTTATAGATCACAGTTGAGTAAATCCTTAGTCATCAACCTGTATAACGCGCAGATTGCCAAATTGGATATTCCCTATCAGGACATTTTTGTGGAGACCAGTTTCGGCAGGACACATGTGGTGGAGATTGGCAATCCGGAAGGAAAGCCGCTTCTTGTATTTCATGGCGGCAACAGTACCACAGCCTATAATCTGCTGGAAAGCAGGTTTTTGCTGGAAAAGTTCCATGTCTACGCGGTGGATATCATCGGACATCCGGGAAAGAGCGCGGAGAATATCCTGATGCCTTTTGGCTATCATTATGGCAGATGGGCGGGGGAAGTGATCTCAGCCCTCGGATATGAGAAAATCTGCTGTCTTGGCAGTTCTTTCGGAGGAGGCGTACTGACGAAACTGATGTGTATCGCGCCTTCCAAGGTGGAGCGGGCCGTACTTTTAGTACCGGCAGGCATCAACAATGCCTTTCCTGCAGACACGGCAAAGATGATAGTGCCGCTTGCCAAATACTATCTGACGAAGGATGAAAAATATATGAAAGAGACAGCCATGTATATGGCTTTGTCAGAGAAGGCACTCAAGAAGGATTTCATGGCTGTGATCAAAAATACGTTGGACAATGTGAAGATTCATCCGTTCATGCCTTCCAATGTGGAGATGGCACGCCTGCACAAATGCAAAGCACCTGCGCTTGTGATGGCGGCAGAATATGACTGTCTTTTCCCGGCAAGGAAAGTATTGCCTAAGGCAAAGAAAGTGCTTCCCAATTGTAAGATACATATGTTGAAGGGAAGGGGACACATTCCTGTCCTCAGAAAGAGAGAGAAACAGATTATTGTGGATTTCCTGATGTGACGGTTGTATTTTTCGATATTTTTCGATGCGGAAGCGCCGAAAATTCCCGGTTGACAAACTATGACTGCCTATGTATAATTGTTTGAGTATGGATAGGAGTCTACTATGTTCGTGAACTTAACTGATGTGTTGACAAACCAGGGGAAAGTGCTTCCGATGCAGATAGAAACGGGAATCAAGCAGGTTCTTGTGGGCGGGGAAGGCTACCAGGTGCTTAAAAGTGTTCCGGTGGATTTCGTGTTTACCAACACACAAAAAGGCAGAGCGCGGATTGAGGGTAAAACCGAGTTTACATTTGCAGTAACTTGTGACAGATGTTTAAAACCCGTAGAGCAGAAAATTGCGCTTGTATTTACCAGGGAAGTGACGGCGCCGGATATGAGCACTGGTTCGTCCGAGGAAGATGAACAGGATTTCATGGATGGATACCAGTTGAATGTGGAAGACTTACTAAACAGTGAGATAGTGACAAGCTGGCCTATGAAGATTCTGTGTAAGCCGGATTGTAAGGGGATCTGCCCCAAATGCGGCAGGGATTTGAATACGGGGACATGTGACTGTGATACCTTTGTTCCTGATCCCAGAATGGCGGCAATCAAAGATATCTTTGAAGCGGATAAGGAGGTGTGACGATGTCTATTTGTCCTAAGAACAAATCTTCTAAAGGTAGAAGAGATAAGAGAAGAGCAAACTGGAAGATGACTGCTCCTACATTGGTGAAATGTAGCAAATGCGGCGCCCTGATGGTGCCCCACAGAGTATGTAAGAAATGCGGAACATACAACAAAAAAGAAATCATTGCAGTTGACTGATCAGTGAAAGATGTAGAGAAATCAAGGTTTATAGATATATAATCCTTGATTTCTTTGTTTTCATCACTATTCTGTGATAAATTGTGTACCGGGTGTAAGCTGGTAAGCAGAAGGAGAAACAATAATGGATTTGATATTATTTGGAGCAGGGCATTATGGAAAGGATGCAGGATGAATGGATCAAACCGTTCCTGACATATGGTCTGATCGGAGCCGTCAGACATCAGGGATTTGTTCCCTGGGATGATGACCTGGATTTTGGACTGATCAGAAACGAGTATGAAAATACGGAATTCTGGGCGCCGCATGATATGGAAGCAGTGCTGCGGTATGAATACATAGATTATATGAAATTTCCGGATAATGTGGGAATTATGACACATGAGGGAATGAAAGCGGATTGACGGCAGGGCTTTTCGAGACTTCTCGAAGAGCCTTGATTTTTGTGTGCATATTTAGTATATTAGTATAGATATATAAAGATAATTCCGCAGGGATTTTCTTTTGGGAAATTTCTTTCAGGAAATGGAAGGGTACATATGAGCGAATGGGTAAAAGTGGCAGTGGATGCCATGGGCGGTGACAATGCGCCTGCAGAGACAGTAAAGGGAGCCGTGGAAGCGGTCAATGAGAGTAATAAGGTCAAAGTGTATCTGGTGGGCCTTGAGGATGTCCTGAAAAAGGAACTGGCAGGGTATACTTATAAAAAGGAGCAGATTGAAGTGGTACATGCTTCTGAAATCATAGAGACGGCAGAGCCGCCTGTGATGGCAATCCGCAAGAAGAAGGACTCTTCTTTGGTCAGAGCATTAAACCTGGTCAAGGATGGCACCTGTGATGCTTATGTATCAGCAGGAAGTACCGGCGCGACACTGGTGGGAGGACAGGTTATTGTGGGGCGTATCAAGGGAGTGGAGAGACCGCCGCTTGCACCGTTAATTCCCACAGCCACAGGCTGTTCCCTGTTAATCGACTGCGGTGCCAATGTGGACGCCAGACCCTCTCATCTGGTACAGTTTGCCAAGATGGGATCTGTTTATATGGAACACGTGATGGGGATAAAAAATCCAAAGGTCGGTATTGTGAATATCGGCGCCGAGGAGGAGAAGGGCAACGCTCTGGTCAAGGAAACGTTCCCGTTATTGAAGAACTGTCCCGACATTAATTTTATCGGCAGTGTGGAAGCCAGGGATATTCCGGCAGGCGCAGCAGATGTTGTGGTCTGTGAGGCTTTTGTGGGCAATGTGATTTTAAAGACCTATGAGGGAGTAGGACTGACCCTGATCAAGAAAGTGAAAGAGGGGATGATGACATCCTTTAGAAGCAAGATGGGAGCACTGCTTGTGAAACCGGCTCTGAAGACGACTCTGAAGGCTTTTGATTTAGAGCAGTACGGCGGAGCGCCAATGCTTGGGTTAAAAGGACTGGTGGTCAAGACCCATGGCAGTTCTAAAGCCAATGAGATTAAGAATTCTATTCTGCAGTGTATTACCTTTACGGAGCAGAAGATCAGCGATAAAATCCGGGAGAAGATTGCAACGCAGGAGGTTGTGTCCGAACCGAAGAACTAGACGATAGAGAAAAGCGAAAGGTTGGCTTTAGCTATGGAATTAGAGAAATTACAGGAAGTAATAGCAAGCGTCTTAAGCGTTGACCCCAAGGAGATAACGCCGGAGACTACCTTTTTGGAAGATCTGGGAGCAGATTCCCTGGATGTTTTTCAGATTATCATGGGAATCGAAGAGGTTTTTCATATAGAGATACCTGCCGAGAAAGCGGAGCGCATCACCACGGTGGGAGAGGCGGTTGCGCTGATCAAAAACAGTAGGGAGTAAACGAAAGCCCTTTCTGAAAGGAAGGGGCTTTTCCATGTGGAGGATTATATGTTGGAAGAGCGGCTTACACAGCTGGAAGAAAAAATTCAATACCATTTTAAAAGCAGACGCCTTTTACGCCAGGCACTCACACACAGTTCCTATGCCAATGAGCAGCGGATCAATAAATCTGAGGATTATGAGCGGCTGGAATTTCTGGGAGATGCGGTGCTGGAGCTGGTGAGCAGCGATTATTTGTTTCGGGAAGAAAAAGATATGCCGGAAGGCCAACTGACAAAAAGGCGTTCTTCCATAGTCTGTGAGCCTGCTTTAGCTTTTTGTGCCAGGGATATTGCCCTGGAGCAGTATATTCTTCTGGGTAAGGGAGAGGAGACCACTGGCGGCAGGGGCAGGGATTCCATCGTATCCGATGTGATGGAGGCAGTGATCGGCGCCATATATTTAGACAGCGGCATTGAGGAGGCGGCCGGCTTTATCCATCGGTTTATTCTCTCGGATCTGGAGCATAAGCAGCTTTTCTATGATGCTAAGACAATTTTGCAGGAAGTCATACAGCAGGAGGGGAAAGAGACGCTGCACTATGAGCTGCTGAAGGAGGAAGGGCCGGAGCATGCCAAGACCTTTCTGGTGGAAGTCATGGTGGGAGAACAGAAGCTGGGGAGCGGGAGCGGTCATTCCAAGAAAGCGGCGGAGCAGCAGGCTGCATATCAGGCGCTTCTTAGCAGGAAGCATGAGAAATCCGCTTGCGGTGAGAAGGTTGACAGATGATGGGAAAATTTGATGTTATGTGTCAGCAGCGATAAGCGGTTTATGATAAATGTGAGGTACATATGTATTTAAAGAGTATTGAGGTGCATGGATTTAAATCCTTTGCAAATAAGATCACGTTCAAATTTCATAACGGCATTACGGGTATTGTGGGTCCTAACGGCTCTGGTAAAAGTAATGTGGCAGATGCAGTCAGATGGGTGTTGGGTGAGCAGCGGATCAAGCAGCTTCGCGGCGCGTCCATGCAGGATGTGATCTTTTCCGGGACGGAAATGAGAAAGCCTTTGGGGTATGCTTATGTGGCGATTACGCTGGACAATTCCGACCATCAACTGGCCATTGATTATGATGAAGTGACAGTATCCAGAAGATTGTACCGCTCCGGTGAGAGTGAGTATATGCTCAATGGGACGGCTTGCCGTCTGAAAGATGTCAATGAATTGTTCTATGATACGGGTATTGGTAAGGAGGGTTACTCTATCATAGGACAGGGTCAGATCGATAAGATCCTGAGCGGTAAGCCGGAAGAGCGCAGAGAGCTCTTTGACGAGGCGGCAGGTATCGTGAAGTTTAAGCGCAGGAAGTATGCAGCCCAGAAGAAGCTGGAAGATGAGAAGCAGAACCTGGTGCGTGTGAACGATATTCTGGCGGAGCTTGAGAAACAGACAGGGCCTTTGGAGAAACAGGCGGAGAAGGCAAGGGTTTATCTTCGCAAGAAAGAAGAGTTAAAGAATCTGGATGTGAATGTTTTCCTGCTGGAAAATGTGCGTGTCAGAGAGCAGCTTGTGGAAGTGGAGGGCAAACTGCAGATAGCTGCAGGGGATTTGCAGGAGACCACTGACAGGTATGAATCCATCAAGGAAGAGTATGAGCGCATACAGGGACGGATAGAACAGCTGGACCAGGAGATAGAAGCCGCCAGGGCAACACTTACGGACACCGGTGTTATGCGTTCCAAACTGGAAGGTGAGATTAATGTCTTAAAAGAGCAGATTCATTCTGCCGAGGGCAATGAGGAACATTTACAGAATCGGATCCGCAGTATCAGTGAACAGCTTTCTGAGCGGGACAAAGAACGGGATGCGATACTTGCAGATAAGAAGGAGACAGACGATAAGCTTTCGGCACTGGAAGAAGAGCGGATGCAGGCCAGGGAGCTTCTGGAACAGACACAGCGTGAGATAGAAGAACTCAATAATAATATTGAGAATGGGAAGAATACTATTATAGATGCGCTTAACAACCGTGCCACCATCAAATCCAAGCTGGGACGGTTTGATACCATGTTTGAACAGGTCAATATCCGCAAGGCAGAGTTAAACTCAAGGCTTCTTCGGGCCAAGTCCGATGAGGCGGAACAGACCGAGACCATCAAGAAGCTGGAAGAAGAATTTGAAGCTGTCACAGCCGCGATCAAAGAGCTGACGGAGCAGCAGGAGCTGATGGACGAGCGTCTTGCAGGCGTCCGGGAGGAACTGGCGGGCAAGGATCAGAAGCTGCGGGATACACAGATTCTGTATCACCAGCAGAAGTCCAAGCTGGAAGCGCTCTCTAACCTGACAGAGCGGTACGAGGGATATGGCGGCAGTGTCAAAGCTGTCATGGAACAAAAGGACAGTGAAAAGGGCATTATCGGCGTGGTGGCTGATATTATCAAGGTGGATTCTAAGTACGAAACAGCCATTGAGACTGCGCTGGGCGGTAATATTCAGAATATTGTGACAGAGGATGAAGAGACAGCCAAGCGCATGATCGGTTTCTTAAAGAAGGCCAGGGCAGGCCGGGCAACCTTTCTTCCGCTCACCAGCATTACCCGTCCCCAGGAGTTCAAGAATCCTGAGGCGCTGAAAGAAAAAGGTGTGGTGGGAATGGCTGATGCCCTGGTGAAGATTGATAAGAAGTATCAGAATGTGGCGAAAGCTATGCTGGGCCGTATCATGGTGGTAGACCATGTGGATAATGCAGTGAAGATTGCCAGGAAGTTTGATTATGGCATTCGTATGGTGACACTGGAAGGAGAGCTGTTGGTACCTGGCGGCGCCATCAGCGGCGGTGCCTTTAAGAACAATTCCAATCTTCTGGGAAGACGCCGGGAAATGGAGGAACTAGAGAAGAAGGTCAAGCAGTATCTGGTGGATATTGACCAGATTTTAAATGATATTGAAGAGACCAAGAAAGGCCGCAATAAGATGCGTCTGGAACTGGAAGACATCAAGGGACAGATTCAGCGCAAGTTCATCGAGCAGAATACTGCCAGGATGAATGTGATGCAGGCGGAGGAGAAAAAGAGTGAGACGACAGAAGGGTTTGATGAGTTAAAGACCGAAGAGCAGGATATCGAGACCCAGATGAAGGAGATACAGGCAGGCAAGGACGAGGCGGCAGCAGAATTAGAGGCTTCCGAGGCTCTGGAAAAGAACGTGGAAGTGCAGATTGCCGGTTTCCAGACCCAGCTTGAGACGAAGCGGACGGAAGAATCCGCACAGGCATCTAAAGTATCCGAGTGGGATGTGGAAGTGGAAAAGATGCGCCAGAGCGCGGACTTCCAGCGCCAGAACTTAGAGCGTGTGGAGAGTGAGAGATCCCGTTACACGGCAGAATTGAATGAAGTGAAGGAAGGACTGCATCTGGGCAAGGAAGAGGTAGAACGCAAGAAAGAAAGCATTCTGGAAATTGAGAAGACCATTGCTGCTTCCCATACGGCTCAGAGCGATGCGGAACAGAAGCTCAAAGAAGATATTCAGACCAAGGAAGAACTGTCTGGCAAACAGAAGAATTTCTTTGCATCCAGAGAGGAACTCTCTGAGCGGATGACAGCGCTGGACAAGGAAGTGTACCGTCTGAACAGCCAGAAGGAGCGGATGGAGGAGTCGATAGAATCCCAGATCAACTATATGTGGGATGAATATGAGATTACCTTATCTGATGCAGAGTCCTTAAAAAATGAAGAGATGAACGATCTGCCGGCTATGAAGAGAAGCATCAGCGGATTAAAAGATGAGATACGTAAGCTGGGGGATGTGAATGTAAATGCCATCGAAGATTACAGGAATCTGATGGAACGTTACACCTTCTTAAAGACCCAGCATGATGATCTGGTGGAGGCGGAGAAGACGCTGCTGGGCATCATCGAGGAACTGGATACTTCCATGCGCAAGCAGTTTAATGAGAAGTTTGAGCAGATCAACAGAGAGTTTGATAAGGTCTTTAAGGAACTCTTTGGCGGCGGTAAAGGCACTTTGGAATTGATCGAGGATGAGGATGTGCTGGAAGCAGGTATCCGAGTGATCGCACAGCCGCCGGGAAAGAAGCTGGTGAATATGATGCAGATGTCCGGTGGGGAAAAGTCGCTGACGGCAATCTGTCTGTTGTTTGCGATTCAGAATTTGAAGCCTTCGCCCTTCTGCCTTCTGGATGAGATTGAGGCGGCCCTGGATGAGAGCAACGTGACCAGATTCGCCAAGTATCTGCACAAGCTGACTAAGAATACGCAGTTTATCGTGATCACGCACAGACGAGGGACTATGGAAAAGGCTGACAGATTGTATGGTATTACCATGCAGGAAAAAGGGATTTCCACACTGGTAAGTGTAAATTTAATCGACAAGGAACTAGACGATTAGCGTATTCGTATTTAGAATACCGCAGGACGGTATGGATTTAAGATAACATGAGGCGGCATGAGGGAGGTTTGGTATGGCTGAAGAAAAGAAAGGGTTTTTCAGCAGACTGCGGGAAGGACTCACCAAGACAAGAAATAATATTGTACATGGGATTGATTCTGTTTTTAACGGCTTTTCTTCCATTGATGAGGATTTCTATGAAGAACTGGAAGAGATTCTGATCATGGGAGATATCGGGGTGGAAGCCACGGAAGCTATTTTAGAGAGGCTGAGAGAACAGGTCAGAGAAAATCATATCAAGGAGCCGGCAGCCTGTAAGGAATATCTGATCCAGAACATCAAAGAGCAGATGCGGGTGGAGGAGACGGCTTATGATTTCGAGACCAGACAGTCTGTGGTGCTGGTGATCGGTGTGAATGGTGTGGGCAAGACTACCACAGTTGGAAAACTGGCGGGCAAGCTGAAAGGCCAGGGCAGAAAGGTGCTCATTGCGGCGGCGGATACTTTCCGTGCGGCAGCGGGAGAGCAGCTTGGCGAGTGGGCAAACCGTGCCGGAGTGGATATCATCGGCGGCAGGGAAGGCGCCGATCCGGCCAGTGTGATCTTTGATGCGGTGAGTGCGGCGAAAGCCCGAAATGTGGATGTGCTTTTGTGTGATACGGCGGGACGGCTTCATAATAAAAAGAATCTGATGGAAGAGCTGAAGAAGATTGACCGCATCATCGGCAAAGAATTTCCGGATGCCCACAGAGAGAATCTGGTGGTGTTAGATGGCACCACAGGACAGAACGCTCTGCAGCAGGCTAAGGAGTTTCGTGAGGTGGCTGATCTTACGGGAATCATTTTGACGAAGCTTGATGGAACGGCTAAGGGCGGTATTGCAGTGGCAATCCAGTCACAGCTGCAGATTCCGGTAAAGTATATCGGAGTGGGAGAGACCATCGAAGATCTGCAGAAATTTGATGCCGATCAGTTTGTGGATGCGCTTTTTGATGTGAAAACTTCTGCGGAAGAAGGAACAGGTGCAGAGGAAGAATAGATTGAACAGGGAAGAGAGATGCAGCTTGTTTGTGAAAGAGAGGGGAAGAAGATATGGGAACAAAAGAATTGTCATTGGATAAGTTTGAGGAAGCTTATGAAATCGTTAAGGAGGTAGCTTCGGAGACGAAGCTGGTATACAGTGACTATTTCAGCGCGCAGACAGGCAATAAGATTTATCTAAAGCCAGAAAATATGCAGCTTACGGGCGCTTATAAGCTGCGGGGCGCTTACTATAAGATCAGTACCCTGACACCGGAGGAGCGGGAGAAGGGGTTGATCACGGCTTCTGCCGGAAATCATGCCCAGGGCGTCGCCTATGCGGCCAAATGTTATGGGGTAAAGGCTGTGATTGTGATGCCCACTACCACGCCGTTAATCAAGGTAAACCGCACCAAAGGTTATGGGGCGGAAGTGGTTCTGTATGGGGATGTGTACGATGAAGCCTGCGCTCACGCCTATGAACTGGCTAAAGAACAGGGATATACTTTCGTGCATCCCTTTGACGATCTGGATGTGGCTACAGGCCAGGGCACTATCGCCATGGAGATTATCAAGGAACTTCCTCTGGTAGATTATATTCTGGTACCCATCGGCGGCGGCGGACTTGCCACCGGTGTGTCAACTCTGGCCAAACTGCTGAATCCGAAGATTAAGGTGATTGGTGTGGAACCGGCAGGGGCCAACTGCATGGAGGCTTCCATCAAGGCCGGTAAGGTGCTGACGTTAGACAAAGTAAATACCATAGCCGACGGTACGGCAGTGAAGACACCGGGAGAGAATATATTCCCTTATGTGAGCAAGAATCTGGATGATATCATTACCGTAGAGGACGAGGAACTTGTGGTTGCTTTTCTGGATATGGTGGAGAACCATAAGATGGTGGTGGAAAATTCCGGTCTGCTTACGGCTGCGGCTTTAAAGCATCTGGATGTAAAGAATAAAAAGATTGTGGCAATCTTAAGCGGCGGCAATATGGATGTGATTACCATGTCCAGCGTGGTACAGCAGGGACTGGTGCTGCGTGACAGGATTTTTACAGTGTCAGTGCTTTTGCCGGATAAGCCGGGAGAGTTAAGCAGAGTGTCTGATGTCATTGCCAAAGAGAGCGGCAATGTGATCAAGCTGGAACATAACCAGTTCGTATCCATCAACCGCAATGCGGCAGTGGAACTGCGGATTACGCTGGAAGCTTATGGGACTCAGCATAAGAACCAGATTATTCAAGCACTCAATGAGCATGGATATCAACCGAAGCTTGTGCGGGCAAGTATTTAAGCCAGACTTTGCGGACATTCAGGGAATCTTTTCATAAATCAAATGCAAGAGAATTAAAATCCGTATATTACTATGCGGATTTTAATGTGTCATGATATCTTAAAAAGAGGATATGCTAGTAGATAAAGAAGAGAGGTGGCGTCAATCATGGAGCAAGGGAATCACAGGAAATTTGAAAAAATTTCAAAAAAAAGCAAGACAGAATTGCTAAAGAAATATATTATTATATCAGCGGCAGCTTTTGTGTATGCTGTGGGAGTCAGCCTCTTTACAGATCCCAACGATATGGCGCCTGGCGGTGTGACCGGTATTTCCATTATTTTAAGCAGAATAGTGCCGCTGGGTACGGGTACGCTGATTATGCTGATCAATATACCGATTCTGATCTTCGGGGTATGGAAGTTTGGCTTTGGCCTGACGATTTCGTCTATTTATGCCACAGCCCTGATATCGGTCTTTACGAATCTGCTGGCCACGCTGGGGGCAGCCACAGATGATATTCTGCTGGCAGCTCTTTCGGGCGGCGTGCTGATAGCGATTTCCGTGGGACTGATCTTTCGGGTCGGTGCCACCACGGGCGGTGTGGACATTATCATCAAGGCGCTGCGGCTGCGCTTTCCACATTTAAAGACGGGGAAGATATTTTTTATCATGGACGCCATGGTAGTTACTTTATCCGGTATTGTTTTCAGGGATATCAATGCAGCTTTATATGCGGCTATCTCCGCTACCTGCACATCCCTGGTCATGGATTTGGTGCTCTATGGCAGGGATGAGGCCAAGCTGATTTATATTATCAGCGGGAAGTCCGAACAGATTGCCCAGAGACTCTTAGAGGATCTGGATATTGGGGTGACATATATAAAAGGGCAGGGCGCATATAGTGGAGATAACAAGAAAGTGATCATGTGTGTGGTGAAAAAGCCCGTTTCACCTCAGGCAGAAGAGATTGTCAAAGAGGAAGATGCCCATTCTTTCATGATCATTACAAGTGCTACGGAAGTGTTCGGAGAGGGGTACAAAAGCTACTTTAGTGAACGAATCTAAAAAGGAGAGTCTATGCGGGAAAATAATCTACAGGGCAAGAGACGAAAAAAGAAACATAAGAGAAGTGAAAACGGCATTCTGGCAGGATCCATCCTGTTGTGTATTGTCACATTGGCCTCCATCACCATTTGTCTTGTGATGGTCTTTCAGAACCGGGCGGCCCAGCTTCAGAATGTGGAAGTGATGAGTGAACTGGAAACGGCCAGGCAGGAGATGGAGACGTCTTATACACAGGACGAAGTAGATCAGATGGTCCAGGAGGCGGTGACCCAGACCAGGGATCAGACCAGTCAGGAAGTGAGCGGTGAATTTTTAAGTAAACTGAAGGAAATGATGCAGTCTGGCGACGGTGCCACAGAAATGCTGCGGTACTTTTTCCCGGAGGAAATCGTGGTGGCGGATGCCGGGCAGTACTACTTTTTCCCCATACAGGAGGGGTTGAAGAAGCATACATATGATCCGCAGGGTTTCCAGATGGATGGCGACCAGGTCATGCATTATTACGAAAACGGAGAGCGTGTATCCCACAAGGGGATAGACGTTTCCAAATACCAAGAGGAAATCAACTGGAAGAAAGTGGCCGATGATGAGGTGGAATACGCCTTTATCCGGCTGGGAATCCGCGGCTATACAGAAGGGGAGATTCTGGTGGATGATAACTTCCAGGAAAATATAAAAGGGGCTCTGGAGAATGGCATTGATGTGGGTGTTTACTTCTTTACCCAGGCCACAAGCGAGGCGGAGGCCGAAGAGGAAGCGGCCTTTGTGATAGATTCCATTGAGCAGTATGATGTCAGTTACCCGGTGGTCATAGATATAGAGGCGGTGTCCAACAATAATGCAAGAACTAAAGATCTGACGAAGGAAGAGAGGACTAAATACTGTATCACCTTCTGTGAGAAGATTAAGGAAGCAGGCTATACACCGATGATCTATGGCAATTTAAAGTCTTTTATGCTGATGCTGGATATGGAACAGCTGGAAGAGTATGACAAGTGGTTTGCCTACTATGATGATAGGATGTATTTCCCTTATGCTCATAAGATATGGCAGTATACCAGTACCGGCAGAGTGTCCGGGATTGCGGGAGATGTGGATTTGAATATCAGTTTTGAGGAATTGAAAGATGAATGAGAACAGGTTGTCTGTATAGAGTGATTCATGGTATACTAGACGCGGAAGTAATGATTTATACTATACACGAAAGGCAGGGTTACAGATATGAAATATGAATTTGAAGGTACGGTGGAATTTCGGGAGAATGAGAATGCCATCGCCGTACCCTTTAATGTGTGGGAAGTATGTGAGAAGGTAGGAGATGCGCCGGTGAGGGTATGCTTTGACGATGTATGCTTTATCTGCGATCTGTTGCCTAAGGGACAGGGATATTATGATATTCCGGTCAGCCAGGACACCCTCTCTAAAGTGGAACTTGGCAAGAAATATCTGATTTCCATTGAAATTGTTGGAAATGTGGTGAGCATAGGCGGTGACAGCCCTTACAGTGTGGAACATCCAATCCGTAAGATTGACGGGGTAGATCTTGTGACACAGCCTTGGGACGGGCTCTGCGGACAGTCCTGTATCGCGATGATAGCGGGAACAACGCTGGATGAGGCCTGTGATATCATGAAATGCAGGGAGTGGCAGGCTAATATGAGTAAGATGATAGCTACTCTTGAGTACCTTGGCATCCGCCATGCAGACAGGATTGTCTATACGCTGGGTAAGATGGCAGAGCTTCCCAGATGCTGTATTATCATGGAACGCATGGGAAGATACAGCCATTATCTGGTGGGATATGAAGGCAGATATTATGATCCGAACCTGGGTGTACTGAAGGAATTTGATCTGACCAAGGTGGTAGGATATCTGGAGATTATTGCATAATGGACGCAGGGTGACAGCCTTGATGAAATAATATACTTGAAACTGGGAATAAGAAGGCCGGTGTTTAAACGATTCATATCGTGAAACACCGGCCTTCCTTTTTCGGGAAAAGTTGACAATTTCCGGAAAAGACGATATAGTATAGGAGACTACAAATATTAGTCAACTATGATTGATAATGGAATGAGAAAAGAGGAAAAGCATGAAAAATTTTTTCGATATTTCTGAGGCAGAGCTGACAGTAATGGAAAAGCTGTGGGAACAGGAGGAAAGTATAAAACAGTCCCAGCTGCTTGCGTTGTTTGAGGAGGATGGAAAGGAATGGAAACGGCAGACCCTCAATACCTTTCTGAGCAGACTGGAAGATAAGGGGCTGGTGGAACGAAAGAACAGACTGGTGAAAGCCGTGTACAGCAGGGAAGAGTATAACTGTATGCAGATGAAGGCGGCGATTGATTATATGTATGGGGGAAGGCTGAGTAATTTTATGACAGCCTTTGTGAAGAAAAATAAGATCAATGAGAGCGAAGCAAAAGAGCTGATCAGGATTTTGGAGGACAGCTGAGGGAGGAATGATGGAATACTTACTAATGATGTCGCTTTCAGGAAGTGTGATGACGGTCATCTATCTGGTGATGCGATGCCTGTTTCGGGATAAGGTCAGTGAAAGGTTCTATTATCTGCTGGCAAAGGCGGCAGTTCTGTATTATCTGATTCCACTGCCCTTTTTGAAAGAATGGTACAGGGAGGCGTTTTGGCGGATTCTGCCGGAAGAGAAGATAGAAATTGTACAAATACCGCTTGCGTGGACTAGTTATATAATTCGTAAGGACGAGAAAATGTTTTTCAATTTCTTTATCATCCTGCAGGGGGCTGTGGTGGCAGTATGGCTGCTTATCGTCTGTTTTCTGACGGGAAGAATGGTTATGGATTATATGCGGGCAAGCCGGGTGATAGTCAGGTGCGCGGATAGAAGCATAGCGGAGCGCCGGATGACACTTCTTGAGCAGATCAAAGCGCAGTGTGGGGTGAGGCAGAAGGTGATTTTATGCAGTGGATATGCGGGGACGCATACCATGACCTTTGGGGTCAGAAAGCCAGTTATAGTCTGTGACAGGGAAATAGGAAACCGGGATGCGGAACTGCTTCTGCGTCATGAGATGGTTCATATTAAACGCCGGGATGTACTCTGGAAGATTCTGATGCAGTTTACGGTAATCCTGCACTGGTGGAATCCATTTGTGTGGGTGCTAAACAATGATTTTGAGTACATCTGTGAATGCTCCTGTGATGATATGGTGATGCAGGGAAAGACAGAAAAGGAGGTGAGAGTGTACCGTGCCTTGTTGGTGAGAGAGGCACTGGGACTGAGACAAACGGAGAAGACTCCATTGCGGTGGGAAGCCGGCTTTGGAATCAGGCAGAATGGAATAAAAGAAAGGGTGGAAAATTTGATGAAGAAGAAAAAGTGGAACCGATTTACAGCAACGGCGTTGGTAGCAGTGCTTGCCTTTGCCAATTCTTTGACAGTGTTTGCGTACAGGGATACGTATCAGGAGACTGCGTTGGAGTGTGTTTCAGAGGAAGACGTAGAGTGGGCATTGCATAACGATATGTGTTTGTTCATTCCTGACAGTGCTAGTGAGGAAGAGATACGGGAGTTTAGTCTGGTGAAAGAGACAGAGATTCGGTACGACTATCAGTTTATTGATGAAGAAGGTAATATTTATCCGATTTCCGAGGAACCATCTGAATCCGTTTATAGGGCATGCAGTCATACTTATTCATCGGGAACAATATCAAAGCATGAAAAGAATTCTAACGGTGGTTGTGTGGTGAAAACATATAAAGCGCAAAGGTGCACTAAATGCGGTGATACGATTTGGGGTGAGCATATTAGTTCAGCTACATATAATGTTTGTCCACACTGATAAAGCAGGATAGGAAGCAAGTCAACTGTTTCGGTCTAAATAGTCTGAAAGATCAGAGAGGCTCAACTTTTTGTTGTAAAAAAGTATCGCAGGTAAGCTTGTGATATGCACGAAGATTTGTGTGACAAATCAATATATGATTTTAAATAACAAAATTTTACATGAATCCGAACAAATCTGTTGACAAATTGGAAAAAGATGGATACGATATAAATGACTACAATAAGTAGTCGTTTATATCGTATTTTTGTATTGCAAAGCAGCAGGGATATATGCGGCAGGATTCTATCTTTATTTTACGCAGGAAAATGCAGGGAAGTTGGAGGAAAACAGTAGGATGAAAGACAAGGAACAGTTTAATCCCTTTATCCATTTGATGGAGACACCCTATGGAAAGTACGTATATGATCTGAACAAGAGTTCTGTAATCAAGGTATCGGCTTCTGTATATGCCTATTTGCAGGATATGTCAGGCGAACCGGATGCGCAGGTGGGAGAGTACCTGGAGGAACTAAAGGCGCAGGGATATCTGAAGGAAAAGCGTGTCAAGGTAAGTGAACATCCGGTCACTGGATTTTATCATTCCTTCATCATGCATAATCTGGGACAGCTTACTTTGCAGGTGACACAGGGATGTAACTTAAAATGTGAATACTGTTCCTATTCGGGGAATTACTTTAACAGGGAACATACTAATAAAAAGATGTCTTTCGAGACAGCGAAGAAAGCCATTGACTATTTTATTTCCCATGCAAGGGACGCCAGCTTTTTTGGGATTTCATTTTACGGCGGGGAACCCTTATTGGAATTTGAGTTGATCAAAAAGTGTGTGGCGTATGCTGACAGCAGGGCCGAGGGCAGAAAGGTGTCCTACAATTTCACCACAAACGGGACACTGCTCACGGAGGAAAAATATGAGTTTCTTGTGAGTCATGATTTTTCCATACTCGTGAGTCTGGATGGTCCGCAGGCGGTACATGACAGGCACAGGGTATTTGCAGGAACAACTGTGGGGTCTTTTCAGAAGATGTCGGAGAACCTTAAGTTATTCAAAGAGAAATATCCCAAATATTATGCTGAAAAGATTGGATTTAACACAGTGCTGGATCCGGCATATCCATTGAAAGAGATTTGTGACTTTACGGATACAGATGAGTGGGTCAGCAGCGCAAACATTTCCTCTTCCCTGATTAATGATACACATGCAAAAGAAAAGAATCATTATGATGAGGTGTTTGTGAATGAGCATGAATATGAAAAGTTCAAGGTTTTATTATGGAAAGCAGGAAGGTTGGAGACAAAAGACATATCGCCTCTGATGCGGAAACATTTTACGGGAATCAAGCAGGCTGCCATATGCTTTGAGAGAACAGATCAGAACGAGATGCCTGATAAGGGGCATCGGGGCGGCCCCTGTATACCGGGAGTGAGAAAACTATTTGTGGATGTGGATGGCAGGCTATTTCCTTGTGAGCGGGTAAGCGAGACATCAGAGACTGCCTGCATCGGGCATATCGATCAGGGCGTCGACGAGGAAAAGGCGCTGCAGCTGTTGAATATAGAACGCCTTACATCGGAGAACTGCAGGAATTGCTGGGCATATACTATGTGTCCGACCTGTTTTACCCATGCGGATGATGGGGATGGGCTGTCAAAGGAGCAACAGTTGATGGAGTGCAGGTCTAACAGGGCAAATGTGGAGGAAGGCATAAAAGATTATCTCGTTCTGCGTGAATTGGGATATAGCGGACAGTTAGATACATAGAGAGGACAGGTTATGGAGAAGGTGATGATTTACCCTTACAGCAGGGCATATGAACCGTATGTAAGGAACGCAGAGGTGATGGGGGAATATGCGGTTACTGCCCTGGTCAGCCCCAGAGGATGGGGATATGAAGGGGATGTTATTACGGACAGGCGAAAGAGGGAACATGTGGTTTCCGCAGAGTTTGCCGAGAAGCTGGAGCATTGTACCTGTGTGTGGTTTGTGGCAGACGGAAGGCTGGAAATACCCAGGAAGTTATTGCGGGATAAATTGCTGGAAGCGGTGAAACATGGGAAAAGAATCCTCTATACAAGGTATGGCGATGATGATTTTGAGGAAATGAAGAAACTGATTCCGGCAGAATTATACATAGAGAAAAAAGCGGATCCGGAAAGACTGCTGACTTTGTCAACGGACAGAATATATGATATCGATACGCCGGTTATTGTTGTTGCAGGAATGGGGGAGGATACAGAAAAGCTGGCCGTGCAATTAGCACTGAGGCAGAAGTTTCTGGAAAAGGGTTATGAAACGGTAGTGGTCTCTTCCCGTCGGGACGGTAACTGGGATGACGTCTACAGCATGCCAGAGTATATGTTTGACCATTCTGTCGGAGAGGCAGATAAGATTATCAGGCTGAATCATTATGTGAAACAGATTGAAGCGGCTAAAAGGCCGGATTTGTTTATTCTGGGTGTGCCAGGTGCGGTTTTACCCTTCGATGGCATCGATCATAACGGGTTTGGGATTCTGGCTTATGAGATATCCTTTGCGGTGCCCTGTGACGCGTCTGTAATGTGTATGATGTATAATCCGACGTTTGACGGTGATTACAGGCAGCTTGCGGAGGATGTGGAGCATCGTTTCGGTTATCCAGTCGTGGGAATCCATATGGCGGCGGTTGTGACGGATGTGCAGGGATTCTATGAGGAGCGAAAGATGTCCATTGTATCCATAGATCGAAGTGTGGTGGACCGGAAAGTGGCGGAAATCGATGAGGACACCGTGTGGAATATATTAAGCGAACAGGGGGCAGAGCGTGCTGTAACACGGCTTATTGATACGCTGTCAGAATAGAAAACGGGGGCTTGTGATATATGAAAAAAGAGGCTGGACATGTGCTGGAAGATATTCTGCTTGATAAGTGGAACATTGATATGCAATCAAATGAAAAGCTGCGAGATGAAAAGTTGCTTGGGGATAAGGTGAACATGAAAGCCAGGGACTTGGTGGTGCTACTGTGTACGCTGGAAGAGGAATTGGATATTCATATCAGCACGCAAGACATTGTCGATGGAAAATTTGATACATTTCATCACATTAAGGAACTCATATGTAGTGCTTTATCATAAATATGAGAATTTATAGGGAAGGAGGAAACGCTATGAAGAAGTTACTGAAGAAACGGGAGAACCGTGGACAGAAGAGTTTGCAGTTGTATGGATATTCATGTGGTTGTGCTGGATGTGGCAGTGTGCCGGCAAATGATTTCGAAAGAGTGTACAGTAAACGAGAGTCGTAAGAAACTGCATAAGTCAAGAAGGTTAGTAATTTATTAGCAGGCTGTTTATAATTTGTGAAGTGATTAGGACTAGCATGGTGTAATTAAAAATATACCATGTTAGTTCTGTTATATGCCAACCCAAAAGCTTGTAAGAATAAATATTAAAGTGTAATATTGTAAGTAGCAAAAAGGAAAGTAACGGATGGCAATGTCTATCAATAATGAACATTGAAGGAAAATTATTGTGGCGATTATTGTAGGAAGAAAGGCAGTTTCGGATGAAAAATCATATAAAGCAGATGCTGCGTACACCTGTGCAGTCTGTGCTCATCATAGTACTGGTCATGATTGTGACAGTGATGCTTTCTGTGGGCGGTAATCTTTGGGTAGCCAGCGACAGACTCGCGAAGATTTATGAAGAAGATTTTATAACCATCGGTACGGTTACTCAGAAACCAGATACTATGTTGGAAGAGTTGAAATGGGATGCCGAGAAACGGGATTATCTGATTTATAAAAATAATGGGTATAACTATTATGTTACGGCTAAAGACCTGAAATTTCCGGAGATAAGATATCTTGTAGAACCGGAGAAAAGGGTGTATTGGGGATCATATGGGCCGGAATATATTCATGAGGCTAAAGAAAATGTATATAGAATGGACGACTCTGGTTTTGTGGCAGAATTTACGCTAAAAGAGGATTGTGTTCCGGATGAATCTGTAAAGATTCTGATTACGAAGGTTTTGGGAAGCAGCAAGCTAATGGAGGGAAGTGTGCTGTGGGCCTGTGATCATTATAACAAAGAGCCGATGGAACTGAAAGCAGGCAGAACCTATGTGGCGAAGATTTCGTTTGGGCATCCGGACAGGCACGGAAAGCGGTGGGAGGAGACCGGAGACGAGTTCCCGTGGCGGGAATATGTGTTTTTACCAGCGACCCTGACACTTTATACACCAGAAGGAGAAAAGATAGAGGATCCTGTTGAAATGCAGAGTATATATGAAGTTACGGAAGGGTTCTACGATACAGAGGCAGGTAAGAGGCTTTTGGCACTGTCGGAGGCGACGGTTTCTATCTTTGATTCACAGCCTGTGGTGGGAACGAACAGTACAGATTTAATCATGCCGTTTTATGAGGGAAATGCCTGGGTCTATGAAGGTCGATATCCTACAACAGAGGAATATACCCAAGGGAGCGCAGTATGCCTTGCCCCCAGAACTTTTGCTGAAAATAATGGATTAACGGTAGGAGACAGTATTGCGACAAGATTATATTATACGGATGTAGGGAATGATGTTGATCAATTTCCTGTGTTTAATTTTACGCTTCTTGATTTAGATGGAAGTATACCGGAACCCTTTGAGGAGAAAGCATATACCATAGTAGGACTTTATGATCATAAGCCTCAGGTAGAGGGGATTGGTGTGGATGAATTGATTGTGCCCCTCAATTCTATAAAGAACCGGACAGAGAATATCGTGGTATATGGAGCGATGTCAGATGAGAACACATCGTTTCGCATTGAGAACGGAACCATCGCGGACTTCCTGGAGATCAGTGCAAGATATGGCACGGACAATCTGATTTTTAACTTCTATGACAGAGGGTATTCGGTGCTGGTACAGGGGATTCAGAATCTGAAAAATATGTCTGTGGCCCTGCTCGTTATGGGGATGATCGCCGCAGTGATATTGACTTTGCAGATCTCTCACATCTATATCACAAAACAGAAGAGGAGACTGGCGATTGAGAGACTGCTTGGCATAACAGGAAAGCGGTGCAGGCATATCAGTTTGACGGGGATTTTGCTTCTGCTGATTTTGGGGACGATTCCCGGCGTGACAGTTGGTACGGTTCTGGCTGATGAGATCAGTATAGAAGAGGAAGGTGCAGATGAACTGGCAGCTGAAGAGAACACAGAGCAGATGACAACCGAAAATATATCCACTAAAAGTGGAGAACAGATAGATATGGAGTCAGAGGAATTTAACAGGAAATACAGTAATCTGAGAATGGCGGTGGATAAAGAGATTGATTTATCAATGCAAAACCAGGGAAGCCTGGCAGTTTCTGGTATTATGGGATGTCTGGTAATCTTGCTTGGGATGATGATATCGGGTATTAAAGTGAGGAGAGTGTTGAGAGGAGAGCCGTTATATCTGCTGGAAGATAGTATGGCAGGCAGACGATGATAGGAATGTGTTGAATCTTTATAACCTGGAGATGGTATTGAGAGTAAATGAAGGAAAAGTAGGAATGGGAAATAGAGAGTAGAAAATAGATGGGAAGTATTATATACTAAAAATAGATATGAATTATGCGGCTGGTGATAGCAATCTCTACACAAAGGAAGAGGTGATTTCGGATGAAAAATCATATAAAGCAGATACTTCGTACCCCGATGCAGTCTGTGTTCATCATTGTCTTAGTCATGATAGTGACCGTGATGCTCACGGTAGGAGGTAATCTTTGGGTTGCCAGTGACAGGCTCTCGAAGACCTATGATAGAGACTTCACTACCATCGGCACCGTCACCCAGAAGCCGGATACAGTGCAGGATAATCCAAGATGGGATGCAGAGAAAAAGGATTATAGAATATATAAAGAAAACAGGTATAATCGCTATGTTACACCGGAGGATTTGAAATTTTCGGAGGTGAAGTATCTTGTAGAACCGGAGAAGAGGGTGTACTGGGGTTCTTATGTGCCGGAATATCTGCTTACGGTTGATACCAAATATGACGTGAGCAGGTCTGGTTTTGTGGCAGAATTTTCTCCTATGGAAGATTGCGTGCCGGATGAGAGCGTGAAGGTTTCTGTCACGAAGGTTTTGGGAAGTGATAAGACAATGGAAGGCAGTGTGCTTTGGTTTTGTGATCATTATAACAGGGAACCGATGGAACTGAAAGCGGACAGAAGCTACATAGCATGGATAGGTGAGAGGCCATGGAGGCATGGAAAGCGGTGGGAACAGGCCGAAAGCTCATATCTGGAGCAACTGGAATATTATGCCCAGCCTGTTGATTTGACGCTATATGAGCCAGAAGGGACTAAGATTGAAGACGCCGCTGCAATACAGAGTATCTACGAGGTATCGGAAGGATTTTATGATACGGAGATTGGGAAAAGATTTTTAGAGTTGGAGGATATGGCGATTTACATATTTGATACACAGCCTGTGGTAGGAACGAACAGTACGGATCTTATTATGCCGTTCTATGAAGGGAATGCCTGGGTATATGAGGGACGGTATCCAACGGCAGAGGAATATGCCGAGGGGAGTGCAGTATGTCTTGCACCCAGAACCTTTGTCGAAAACAATGAACTGACAGTAGGGGATAAGGTCACGACTAGACTGTATTTTACGGATGCCAGGCGGGGGCCGCAAGTACTTCCAGGTTTCAATTTTTCACTTCTTGGTCCGGAGGGAGAACTATTAAAGCCGTTTGAAGAAAAGGATTATACCATAGTTGGCCTTTATGATCATAAGCCTCTTGTAGAAGGAATCGGATATGATGAATTAATCGTACCGCTTAATTCTGTTCAGAACCAAACGGCGAACATCGTTGATTACGGGGCGATGGCAGATGAGAATACCTCTTTTCAGATAGAGAATGGAACCATTGCAGATTTCATGGAAGTCAGCGCGAAGTATGATACAGATAACTTAATCTTCACCTTCTATGACAGAGGCTATTCTGCCTTGATGGAGGGGATTGAGAATCTAAGGAATATGTCGATTACCCTGCTGGTGATGGGAGTGATCGCGGCCATCGTATTGAGTTTACAGATATCCCATATCTACATCACGAAGCGAAAGAGACAATTGTCCATAGAACGGATGATGGGAATGACGAGAAAGAGATGTCGTCATATCAGCATGGCAGGTATCTTAGTTCTTCTGATTTTAGGGACAGTCCCCGGCATGGTTGCTGGCATGATTCTGGCAGATGAGATTAGTATGTCTGACAGGGGGCAGAAGACTGGAGCTCAAGTGGATGAAAAAAGCCCGGAGATGACCACCGCTGGGCAGGAGGTCGATGAAGGCAGGCAGGATATAACGGAGCAGACAGAAGGATACGACAGCAGACAGATAGATGGAACATCAGAAGAGTTTAGCAGGAAATACAGCAATCTGGAGCTGGCTGTGGAAATGGATGATATCGATCTGTCAATGCAAACCCAGGGAAGTATGGCAGTTTCTGGTATCATGGGAGGTTTGATAATCCTGCTCGGTATGGGGCTTTCTGATGTGAAGATTCGGAAAGTGTTAAGAGAAGAACCCTTATATCTGTTGGAGGATAGTGTGGCAGGTATATAGAATCAGAGTTGGAATTTATTTATGTTTCAGTGTGTGTCAGATGAAGGGAAACAGAGATGAAAAACCATGTGAAGCAGATGTTGCGCACTCCGGTGCATTCAGTGTTTATCGTTATACTGATTATGATTGTGACGGTAATGCTTTCCGTGGGAGGCAATCTTAGGATTGTAAGTGACAGACTCTCAAAAATGTATGAGGAAGATTTTATCACCATCGGTACAGTGACCCAAAAACCGGATGCAGTAAAAAAGATTGCGATGTGGGATGCGGAGAAAGAGGGTTATCTGTTTTATAAGGCAAATAGATATAATAGTTATGTTTCACCAGAAGATCTCAAATTTCCAGAGACAACTTTTATTGCCGGGCCTGAGAAGCGGGTATATTGGGCTTCTTATGTGCCGGAATATCTGCATATAATTGAGACATGGCCTCTTTCAAGTGATTTCTTTTGGGTGGCAGAGTTTTCACCAAAAGAAGACGGGATACCTGATCAGTCCATGAAAATTGAAATTAAGAAGGTTTTGGGGAGTGATAAGACGATGGAAGGGAGTGTGGTATGGTTTTGTGAACATGATAATCCTGCTCCTGATGAACTGAAAGCCGACAAAACTTATATTACTGTATTGGTGCCGCAGTTTGATACTCATGGTAAAAGGTGGGAAGAAAGTGGGAGTTCTTATAGGACGCAGGAATATATACCGTATTCTTGTGTGGCAATCTTGTATACAGTAGATGGGCAGAAGATGAAAGGGCCTGATGATGTTGAGGACATTTATGAGGTTACAGAAGGATTTTACGATACAGGGATTGGGCAGCGTTTTCTGGTGATGGCAGATTTGAGAGATGTATTCTTGGAAACGCAGCCGGTAGTGGGTACAAATAGCATAAATCTTTTGAGGCCTTTCTACGAGGGTAAGGCATGGGTTTATATGGGGCGTTATCCTACGCAGGAGGAATTTGAAAAAGGAAGTGAAGTATGCCTTGTCCCCAGAGCTTTTGCAGAAAATAATGGCCTTTCGGTGGGAGACAGAGTTATGACGCGACTCTATTATACAAATGCGCGGGGTGATGTCAGTCTGAATTTTGCTTTGAGTGGTGGGGAATGTCTTTCCAGCCGATAGATTTTGAGGGGAAATTATTACAGCCTTTTGAGGAAAAAGAGTACACTATAGTTGGTCTTTATGATTATATGCCGCTTGTAGATGGGATTGGAAGAGATGAATTAATCGTACCGCTTAATTCTGTCCAGAACCAGACGGCGAACATCGTTGATTACGGGGCGATGGCAGATGAGAATACCTCTTTTCAGATAGAGAATGGAACCATTGCAGATTTCATGGAAGTCAGCGCGAAGTATGATACAGATAACTTAATCTTCACCTTCTATGACAGAGGCTATTCTGCCTTGATGGAGGGGATTGAGAATCTAAGGAATATGTCGATTACCCTGCTGGTGATGGGAGTGATCGCGGCCATCGTATTGAGTTTACAGATATCCCATATCTACATCACGAAGCAAAAGAGACAATTGTCCATAGAACGGCTGATGGGAATGACGAAAAAGAGATGTCGTCATGTTAGTATGGCAGGTATCTTACTTCTTCTGATTTTAGGGACAGTCCCCGGCATGGCTGCTGGCACGATTCTGGCAGATGAGATTAGTATGTCTGACAGGTGGCAAGAGAACGGGAATCAAGAGGATGAAGGGAGCGAGGAAGTGGCCGAACAGGATACCGGAGAAACCACGGGGCAGACTGTACCAAGGCAGGCAGAAAGAGATGGTAGTGGGCAGATGGATGGAACATCAGAGGCGTTTAGCAGGAAATACAGCAATCTGGGGTTGGCTGTAGAGATGAAAGATATCGAACTGTCAATGCAGAACCAGGGAAGTATGGCAGTTTCTGGTATTATGGGATGTCTGGTAATCCTGCTCGGTATGGGGTTTTCTGATGTGAAGATTCGGAAAGTGTTAAGAGAAGAACCCTTATATCTGTTGGAGGATAGTATGGCAGGCAGACGCTGATAAAGATGGTTGATGTTAGAATATAATACATTTTTTGTCCTGAATATAGGCAATAGCAGATGACAGAAGAGTTCCTTTATGAAGGCCCGGGAAGTGTTAAAGGAGAGCTGTTGTGTCTGCTGAAGATAGATAGTATGACAAGAATAAAGGAGGGGAAACATTGTATCACTATATTGGAAAGAGTATCCAAAGGCAAAGAAGCAGAAGTATCCTGGTGATTCTTGTAAACTGTGTGTTGGCCATTCTGTTGAACCTGTATTTTGGGCTGATTGGCAGTTATCGGACACAGCTTACGGATCTGGCGGAGAATACTCCCATCAAGTGTACCATCACCAATCCAGACGGAACAATGGAAGTGGGGATTGCGGTGAGGAGTGATATCCTGCGTGACCTGCAGGAGGCACAGCAGATTAAGGAGTTGGACTGTTCTACCCAGCTAAAGGCCGGTTTCGGGGAATTTGAGATAGCCCGTTGGGAAGAAAATCTGAATCTGGATGTGAGTGCGGTTAATAAGATAGACAGTTCAGTCCTGCCTGATCATATGAATGTAAGTTATCAGGAAGGGTGGGATGAAACTCTCTTTGCAGGAGCAGAGAAGGTATGTCTCCTGAGAAAGTCAGATATGGAAGAGCAGGGGCTTTCTTATGGAGACGAGATTCCCTTTACTGTATACCATTATGTGATGGTTGATGAGAAAAGGGATATGGATATTCTGGAATTGGGCTATATCAATCTGAAAGTGGTGGGAGAGATTGATGATTCCGACCCGGTGGAATCCCGTGAATATCCGGATATGCTGATACCTTTTCAGACCATCTGGGATGAGTTCGATGCGAGAGGGGTTACTTTTACGGCGGAGGCAGTTTCCTTCTACGTCAAAGATCCCCTTGCACTCAACGCCTTTAAGGAAGAAATGGAACAGATTGGAGAAAATGGTCTCTTTGAGATATATAAGGGGGAAGGAGCCAGATTTTCCTATAAAGGAAGTGCCCTGTATGTGCAGGACGGTATTTTTATCACTATGGCAGGCAGACTGAAAACAGCGATTCGTATCCTTACAGCTTTTCTGCTTCCCATGGGAGTCCTGGTCTTTATCGTTGGTTATGTGATCAGTCATCTGCTGGCAAACGGCAGGGTGAAAGAATTCGCTCTGTTCCGGTCACTGGGGGTGAAGCAGTTTGGCGCCGTGGGGGTGTTTTGGAGCGAACAGCTGGCCTTGGTGTTTCTGGGGAATGTACTGGGATGTCTGGCAGCCTTGCTTATGGGGCAACTGGGGATACAGGATATTCTGACGGTCTGTGGGGCAGCCTTTAGCGGCTATATGCTTGGCACTACAGTAGCCTTGCTGTTACTGGCCAGAAATAAGCCATTGGAGCTTTTGGCTTCAGAGTAGAAAGAATAGATGAAATTAAAAAATAATGCACTGTTATAGCAAAGCAGAGAAAAAGCAGCGCAGAAATGGAGAGAAAAATGGGGAAAATAATCGAAGCGGAAAGTGTGAGTTATGTCTATCAGACAAAATACCAGAAGACAAGGGCACTTTCTGGGGTAAACTGTTCTTTTGAAAGAGGAAAGGTGTATGCTATCACAGGTAAGTCGGGAAGTGGAAAGAGCACATTGTTGTCATTACTTGCGGGACTGGATGTGCCAACGGAAGGGACATTGTACATAGACGGTGAGGATATGAGGAAGATTGACCGGGATGCTTACCGGATGCAACGTGCTTCTGTCATCTATCAGGCCTTTCATCTGTTCCCGCTTCTGACCGTACAGGAAAATGTGATGTTTCCCATGGAACTGCAGCATGTCGCCAAGAAGGAAGCAGGGGCAAAAGCGAAAGAACATCTGGCGAAGGTTGGATTGCCGGATACGCTCTATAAGAAGATGCCGAACATGATCAGCGGCGGAGAACAGCAGAGAGTTGCCATCGCCAGGGCAATGGCGTCTGGTGGAGAGATTCTCCTTGCGGATGAGCCCACAGGAAACCTGGACAGCCAAAATGAGAAAGTGATTGTGGATCTGCTCTGCCAGCTGGCTCATGAAGAAAACTATGCGGTGATCATTGTCACCCATAACGAGGCAGTGGCAGCAGCGGCTGATGTGGTCTTTGGCATGTCAGACGGTGTGCTCTCAGTAGTCCGTGAATAAAGGGAAAGTCTTTTGGAGCGAACCTTACGAGATTTGCCTTGCGGCCTCGGATAAAGGACAATCCGGAGATGATGTAGAAAAGGGAGACGAATAGAAAAGGCTGCACACAGCCTGTTATGCACTGTGTACAGCCTCTTAGTTTGCCTGACGGCCTCTTTCTTATCTGACGGGAAGAGGCATAGAAAATATCTCGCTCGAATTACGTTTGATTCATTTTATTGATAGATTCAGAGATTTTGTTGGCATCTTCTGTAATCTTTTTATATATTTCCGCAGACAGTTTGGAAAAGTCCCCCATCTGTTTGGCGATGATTCCGAACCCGGCGCCTACTGCACCGACCCTTGCTGTTTCGATAGAAGCATTGAGAGCCATAATGGTCTGTTTGGAGGCAATGGATTGCAGCTGTCTGGTATTTTCTTTGATTCTGGCCACAGTACCGGTAGCGTTGGCAATTTCTTCTTCCCATACGTGGATCTTTTTATATTCTGTATTATCCATATATTCCTGCTGGACTGCGCGATTTATCACATCATCTAACAGTGCCGCGGCAGCGCGGATGGACTTTTCGGGACGTACAGGCACTTTTCTGACAGCCTTAATGTATTGAGACGGATTAATGCCCAGTTCCTGGGCGATGGCGGTAAATTTATCTTCATCCGGATCGTGGGGAAGAACCTGTCCGCCGATCATTTTACCAAGCTTCTCACCATTTAAGATGATATCAATGGAAAAGTCCATCAGGCCTGCATGACATTCATAGGTGCCCTGTCCTGTGGCGTCACATTGCTGGCAGCGCTTAGCCCCTTCACTGCAGCCTCTGGTATGTTTCATACAAAAATCTGTAAAATTACTGCCTTTGGTAATATAATTGCCTTCTGCATCGACGGCGATGGCAGCAAGTCCTGTAGCATCGGAAAACGCATCCTGAATTCTCTGCAGATGTGCCATATCCATAAAATCAGTAAGTTTCATGGTGATCGTAACCCTCCTTAGAATGATAAATTGATATATCTGATAATAGCTAAAACCCCAATAATGTATTTATTATAACATCTTTAAGGATATCTGCCTATCAATTTTGCAACTTTTATGCCTCTCTTGCCCACTCTTTTATGCCTGTCAAGAAAAAATACTTGACACAAACAGGACGCTATAGTAAAATGCATAAGTCGGCAAATATGTAATGGTGAAAATCCATGCGGATATGTCTTGTATGCCACATGCAAAAGCAAGCAGAAGCCGACAGAGGCTTGGTCATGGAGAAAATCGTAGCACAGGGATTACTATATGATTTCTATGGAGAATTGCTGACAAAACATCAGCAGGAAATATATGAGAGTGTGGTGTACGATAATCTTTCCCTGGGGGAGATTGCCGAGGCGGAGGGTATCAGCCGACAGGCGGTGCACGACATCGTGAAGCGCTGTGACAGGACGTTGCAGGGATATGAAGAGAAGCTGCGGTTGATTGACAGGTTTATGAGCATCAAGGACAAGATATCGCAGATTCGAGAACTTTCTGTGCAATATGAGGAGAGTGATCCAAAGGACTGGAACACTTATGGCGCACGGATCAGGGAGTTGTCTGAAAGAATCATGCAGGAATTATAAGAGTGCAGAAAGGCGTGGGCATATGGCATTTGAAAGTCTGACCGATAAACTGCAGAACGTATTCAAGAACTTGAGGAGCAAGGGACGGCTTACAGAGGCAGATGTAAAGACTGCTCTGAAAGAAGTCAAGATGGCGCTCTTAGAAGCTGATGTTAACTTTAAGGTAGTGAAACAGTTCGTAAAATCCGTGGAGGAGCGCGCCATTGGTGCAGATGTGCTGAATGGACTCAATCCGGGACAGATGGTCATCAAGATCGTCAACGAGGAAATGGTGTCCCTGATGGGCTCTGAGACTACGGAGATTGTTATGCAGCCGGGTAAGTCCATCACAGTCATCATGATGTGCGGTCTGCAGGGTGCAGGTAAGACCACCACAACAGCTAAAATTGCCGGTAAACTTAAATTAAAAGGTAAGAAATCTCTGTTGGTTGCCTGTGATGTCTACAGGCCGGCGGCCATTAAACAGTTACAGATAAACGGCGAGAAACAGCAGGTGGAAGTTTTTTCCATGGGGGAGAACCATAAGCCGGTGAATATCGCGAAGGCAGCCATAGAGCATGCACAGAAGAATGGCCACAATGTGGTGATTCTGGATACCGCGGGGCGTCTTCACATTGATGAGGAGATGATGGCGGAGCTGCAGGAGATTAAGGAGAATGTGGCAGTGCATCAGACCCTTCTGGTGGTGGATGCCATGACCGGACAGGATGCCGTTAATGTAGCCAAGGATTTCGACGAGAAGGTGGGTATAGACGGTGTGATCCTCTCCAAGATGGATGGTGATTCCAGAGGCGGTGCGGCGCTTTCCATTAAGGCGGTGACAGGTAAGCCGATTCTCTATATCGGTATGGGAGAGAAACTTTCCGATTTGGAGCAGTTCTATCCGGATCGTATGGCGAACCGGATTTTAGGCATGGGTGATGTGCTGACGCTGATCGAGAAGGCCCAGCAGAACCTTGATATAGATGAAGAGAAAGAAAAGCAGATGGCGGCCCGGATGAAGAAGGGCAAGTTCGACTTCGAGGATTATCTGGAGAGCATGAAGCAGATGCGCAATATGGGCGGTCTTTCCAGTATTCTTGGCATGATGCCCGGCATGGGCAAGCAGATGGCGGATATCGAGTCGGCAGTGGATGAGAAGCAGCTGGCACGTATGGAGGCCATAGTCCTTAGTATGACGCCTGCAGAAAGGCAGAATCCCAAGCTTTTAAATCCCAGCAGGAAACATCGCATCGCGGTAGGGGCCGGGGTGGATATCGCACTGGTCAACAGGTTTATCAAGCAGTTTGAGCAGTCCCAGAAAATGATGAAGCAGCTTCCCGGCATGATGGGCGGTAAGAAAGGCCGCGGCATGTTCGGTGGTATGGGTGGTATGAAATTCCCATTTTAGGGTTTCAAAATAAACAATTAATTTACAATGGAGGCAAAGAAAATGGCAGTTAAAATCAGATTAAGAAGAATGGGTCAGAAGAAACATCCTTTTTACAGGATCGTAGTTGCGGATTCAAGATCCCCCAGAGATGGAAGATGTATCGCAGAGATCGGTACTTATGATCCCAACACAGATCCCAGCACCTACAAGGTGAATGAGGAAGAGGCTAAGAAATGGTTAGCCAATGGCGCACAGCCCACAGAAATCGTTAGCAGAATCTTCAAGACGGTAGGGGTGACGAAATAGTTTGGCTTTTGGAGGTGGACTATGAAAGAATTAGTGGAAGTGATCGCAAAAGCTCTCGTCGAGAACCCGGATGAAGTAATCGTGACACAGAAGGAAGAAGGTAAGAATATTACCATAGAACTTCATGTGGCATCCTCAGATATGGGGAAAGTAATCGGTAAACAGGGCCGTATTGCCAAGGCAATCCGCTCTGTCGTTAAGGCGGCATCGTCGAAAGACAATAAGAGAGTGGATGTAGAAATCATCTGACAACCAGCCCCATGGAATTTCTGTGGGGCTGATTCTATCGTTAACGACATTGGAAATTTCTTTGGCGATTTGAAAGGAAAGAAGTTATTTTCGGATAACAGTGAGGCAGTTATGAGTGATGAATTACAGGTGGGTGTGATCACCCAGACACATGGAATCCGGGGAGAAGTCAAAGTATTTCCCACCACGGATGATGCGGCCCGGTTTAAGAGATTGAAAGAAGTGATACTGGATACAGGGCGGGAACGTCACATACTTAAGATAGAGAGTGTGAAATTTTTCAAACAATTCGTAATCTTGAAGTTTCAGGGATACGATTCTATTAATGATATTGAGAAATATAAGAGATCCAGGCTTCTGGTGCCCAGGGAACAGGCTGTGAAATTGAAGAAAGATGAGTATTTCGTGGCTGATATGATAGGACTTAAGGTTATGACAGATGAGGACGAGGAGTTTGGAGAGTTGAGGGACGTGCTTGCAACCGGCGCCAACGATGTATATGTGGTGGTGCGCACGGACGGCACGGAGGTTCTTCTGCCGGCTATCAAAGAGTGTATTCTTGCTGTGGATATGGAGCAGCGGATGATGAGAGTGCATATCATGGATGGTCTTTTGGGATAAGAGACAGATAAAGAGTAGATAGATTGAACATAAAGGGAGAAGTATGGTAAATTTCCATATCATGACACTGTTTCCGAACATGGTCCTGTCAGGGCTTCATACAAGCATTTTGGGCAGGGCAGCGGAGAGAGGGTATATTTCCATAGAAGCGATAAATATCAGGGACTATACGCAGGATAAGCACGGTAAGGTGGATGATTATACGTACGGTGGAGGAGCCGGCATGTTGATGCAGGCACAGCCGGTATATGATGCGTACCAGTCCATAGTGGAGCGAATCGGCCAGGATAGAAAGAGGCGGGTGATCTATGTATCGCCTCAGGGAAAGACCTTTCATCAGGAGATGGCGCAGGAATTATCCGGTGAGGAAGACTTGATTTTCCTGTGCGGCCACTATGAGGGAATTGATGAGAGAGTGATAGAAGAGATTGTGACGGATGAAATATCACTGGGAGATTATGTGCTTACTGGCGGGGAATTGGCAGCGATGGTGATGGTAGACGCCATCGCCAGATTAGTACCGGGGGTACTTCATAACGGGGAGTCTGCCGTGACAGAATCTTTCGGGGACGGCCTCTTAGAATATCCGCAGTATTCCAGACCGGAGATCTGGCATGAAAAACAGGTACCGGAAGTGCTTCTTTCCGGAGATCATGCGAAAGTGGATGCCTGGCGGCTGGAACAATCCCTTCTTAGAACGAAAGAACGCCGCCCGGATCTGTATGAGAAATATCTGGAACTGCATCCGCCTGTGGAGAAGAAGAAACGCAGGAAAAGGGAAGCGGCAGAGGGTTAAAAAGATAAAAGAAAAGCCAAAAACCGCTTGCATTTGGCAGTACAATATGGTAAGTTATTAATGTTGTGAAAAGAGATGGTCCTCTGTTACAGAATGTATTAAGAACATCCAGGTCATTTTAGGAGGAAGATTATGAACGAAATCATCAGAGAAATCGAAGCGGCGCAGTTGAAAGAGAATGTCAGCGACTTTAACGTAGGTGATACAGTTAAGGTGTATGGTAAGATCAAAGAGGGTAACCGCGAAAGAATCCAGGTTTTTGAGGGAACCGTATTAAAGATTCAGGGCGGCGGCAACAGAACCACATTTACAGTGAGAAAGGTATCAAACGGTGTGGGCGTTGAGAAGACATGGCCTATGCATTCCCCTAATGTGGAGAAGGTAGAGGTTGTCAGAAGGGGTAAAGTAAGACGTGCTAAACTGAATTACCTGAGAGACCGTGTCGGTAAGAAGGCTAAAGTGAAAGAGCTGGTTAAATAAACGAGAGTGATGATGGAACAGATACCTTGGAGCGATTCGGGGTATCTGTTTTTTGAAAGGAAAAGGGTCGTGGCAAGAAGGAAGGGCTTGACTTTTTATCAGAAAAAAAAGAGGTTAAATCCCAGGATCATTAAAGATGTCCTGGAGCTGTTCGTGGGCGGTCTGGTTGCCGTCTTCTTAGCCTTTGTCATCGTTTTTTCCGTGGGGATGCGTACCAGTGTGATCGGTGATTCCATGGAGCCGGTTTTGTATAATGGGCAGGAAATATTGATGAACCGAATCATCTACAGGCTTTCTACGCCTAAGAGAGGGGACGTGATCGTCTTTTTGCCAAACGGCAATCAGAATTCCCATTTCTATGTGAAGCGGGTGGTGGGGCTGCCGGGGGAAACGATTCAGATCCGTGATGGAAGAGTGTACATAGACGGCCTGTTGCTGCACGAGGATGATTCTCTTGATGAGATGGTAGATTCCGGGATTGCCCAGAATGAACTGCTTCTTGCCCAGGATGAGTTCTTCGTGCTGGGAGATAATCGGAACAGCAGTGAGGACAGCCGTTCCGGTAACATCGGTGCGGTCAAGAAGAATAATATTGTTGGCAAGGCATGGTTCCATATGGCTACGGATGATGTATCTATTGGACTGATTGAATAGACGGCTGTCAGTAGAGGCTTGCAGACGGAGAGAGGAGTGTACAGCACATGAACTACCAGTGGTATCCGGGTCACATGACCAAGGCGAAGCGCATGATGCAGGAAAATATCAGCCTGATCGATCTGGTGATTGAGCTTGTGGATGCAAGAGTGCCGCTTTCCAGCAGAAATCCTGATATTGATGAGCTTGGCAAAAATAAATCCCGTCTGATTCTCTTAAACAAATCAGACTTGGCTGATCCCAGGGTAAACCAATGCTGGATGAAGTATTTTAAAGAGAAAGGCTTTTATGTGCTGGAAGTGAATGCCAAAACCGGACAGGGGTTAAAAGCGATTCAGGGTATGGTGCGGGAAGCCTGTAGGGAGAAGATAGAGAGGGACAGAAAGAGGGGGATCAAGAACCGGCCTGTGAGGGCTATCGTGGTGGGGATTCCCAACGTTGGTAAATCTACTTTTATCAATTCTTTTGCGGGAAAAGCCTGTACGAAGACAGGCAATAAGCCGGGTGTGACCAAGGGAAAGCAATGGATCAGACTGAATAAAGAGTTGGAACTTCTGGATACACCGGGGATTCTCTGGCCTAAGTTCGAGAGTGAAGAAGTGGGTCAGAAGCTGGCCATGATTGGATCCATGAACGATGAGATATTGCAGATGACAGAACTGGCCGGCGATCTGGTGACATATCTGTTGTCTCATTATCGGAGTGACCTTTTAGGACGCTATCAGATTGCGGAAGAAGGGCAGGCACTCACCGCACAGCAGGTGATGGAGACCGTCTGTGAGAACCGTAAATGTTATAAAAAGGGGCAGGAACCGGATTATGAGAAGGCAGCCGCATTGGTGATTGAGGATTTCAGAAGCGGCAGAATAGGCAGGATTACACTGGAAGAACCAGCGTGCTGATGACCTGCAGGATAGATATCACGAAGCAGTGGAGGATGGAGTCATGAAAAAAGTGTTGCGGGAAATATTGAGCACAAGCCTGTATTTACTGGGTGTACTATGTGCCGTCTATCTGGTGATTCATTTTGTGGGACAGAGGACGCAGGTGCAGGGAGATTCCATGGAACCCAAACTCAGCACGGAGGATAATCTGATCGTGGATAAGATCAGTTATCGGTTCCATGATCCGGAGCGGTTTGATATCATTGTATTTCCCTTTCAATATGAAAAGGATACTTTTTACATCAAGCGGATCATTGGCCTGCCTGGTGAGACAGTGCAGATTGATGAAGAAGGCAATATTTTGATAGACGGAGAGATTCTGGAAGAATCCTACGGCAAGGAAGTCATTATGAATCCCGGCAGGGCCTATGAACCTGTGGAGCTTGGAGAGGATGAATACTTTGTCATGGGCGATAACAGAAACAACAGTACAGACAGCAGAGAGCCTTCTGTGGGAAATATCAAAAGAGAGGATATCATAGGCAGGGCATGGTTACGGATATGGCCTTTTGATAAATTTGGATTGATAAAACACCGCTAACTCAAGTACATTCCTTTGGGAGAGTGAATAAGATGGCAGAAGATATGAAGACAATCAGACAAAAATTGCAGGCAGCGACTATGGAAGAGCTGCCTGTTTTGTTTCTGCAATATGAGAGGGATCCGCGTACCGGTGTGCACAAGGAGATAGAGAAGGCCAGAAGAAGGATTGCAGCCTATGAAAAGGAACTGGCACGCATGGAGGAACTCAAGAAATATGAGCGGGAGTACAGTGCCTGTGCCCATATCTGCGGGATAGATGAGGTGGGCAGGGGGCCTCTTGCAGGGCCGGTTGTGGCTGGGGCAGTTATTTTGCCGAAAGATTGTGACATTTTATATATCAATGATTCTAAGAAACTGTCCGAAAAAAAGAGAGAGGAACTTTATGAGGTCATCCTGGAGAAGGCTGTTGCGGTGGGACTAGGATACAGTACCCCGAAACGGATTGATGAGATCAATATCCTGCAGGCCACTTATGAGGCTATGCGGGAGGCTGTCGGACAGCTGAGTATCGTGCCGGATCTTCTTCTGAATGATGCGGTGACGATTCCGGAGGTGGCGATCAGACAGGTACCCATCATCAAGGGAGATGCGAAGAGCATTTCCATCGGGGCGGCCAGCATTGTGGCCAAGGTCACCAGGGACCGTCTTATGGTGCAATATGACGAGGTGTATCCGGCTTACGGGTTTGCAGCCAACAAGGGATATGGCGCGCAGATGCATATTGAGGCACTGAAAAAGTACGGGCCGTGCCCGATTCACCGGAAAACATTTATAACACATTTTTGTGAGGTATGAATTTGAATCTGGGAAATATTTTTAAGAAAGACAATCGAACGATCAGGACTAACGACACCGGCAGAGTATCAGAATCCATGAGCAAGGGGGAACGTCTCTACCGCTTGCAGAATGAGATCCGGAATATGAAACCAGGACAGACACTGCAGGGTACGGTAGTAAACAGAAATGGAAATTCCGTGCAGATTGAACTGGCCCAGGATTTCAGTATCAATGCCAAGATTGACCAGAGCGTGAGTCTGGCACTGGGACAGATGATGAGCTTTGAGATTAAGGCAAACAGCGGGTCTCTTTTGTCCTTGGCGCCACTGTATACCAACACGGCCAATACGGCAACCATACTGCGGGCGCTTGCGGCGGCGGGCCTGCCGGAGACGGCGCAGAATATTGAGATGGTGGCGGCCATGATGGAGGAGGGCATGCCCATCGATAAGGAATCTGTCCTGAACATGTGCAGACAGCTTATGGAATTCCCGGGTCAGAATCCTGCCTCGATCATACAGATGACGAAACTGGGACTGCCTGTTACGGAGGCAAATATAGAGCAGTTTGAACATTATATGAATGCCAATCATCAGATACTCGGCAGTGTGGAGACCATTATGGATGAACTGCCTCAGGTATTCAGGGAACTGATGGCGGCAGGCAAAAACAGCCAGGCCTATGCCTTCTATGAAGCGGTGCTGCATATTTTTACAGAAGGAGAAGCGGAAGGAAGCGTTATCCTGCAGGGGCAGAATCCTGAGCAGACAGCCGGGGAACAGTCTGTCACACACAATGGCGGGCAGGAGAATGTTACACAGACCCAGGGACAGACGCCTGCACAGGATACTGCACAGACCGGAATACCACAAGCCGGGGAGCAACAGGCCGAACAGGCCCAGAATGCGGTGCATAAGGCACAGACCCAGGCAGATGCTGCAGTACTCAATATGACAGATGCCGCCGGGGAAGAAGGCGGCAGGCAGACGATTCTCACCAACAGACAATGGAACAGTCTGGCAGATATGTTAAGAAACCTCGGCGTGGATGAAGAGACTGCCGGGCAGGTACAGAAGGGAGAAATCCCGGCCAAGGAAGTGCTGAATTTAGTCAGGGATTTACTGCCCAGAGCCATGCATGATCAGGACGCCGGAAGAATCATGGAAAGACTGCTTGGGGGGAAAGAGTTCCAGAACCTTTTGAAAGCAGAGATTGGGAAACAGTGGTTGATTGAGCCCAGGGAAGTGGCGGATCCCAAACAGGTGGAGCAGCTTTATGAGAGGGTCAGGGAGCAGACCATGCGTCTGCACCAGGCACTTGCGGCGGCGGAAAAAGGTGATGCGCCGGTGGCAAGAAGCGTGCAGAATCTACAGAATAATGTGGATTTCCTGAATCAGATGAATCATATGTACTCCTATGTCCAGCTGCCCCTTAAGATGCTTGGCAATAATGCTCATGGGGATCTGTATGTCTATACCAACAAGAAGAATCTGGCGGCAAAGGACGGAAACGTGAGCGCTCTGCTGCATTTGGACATGGAGCATTTAGGACCATTGGATGTGTATGTTACCATGCAGAACCAGAAAGTCAGCACTAACTTTACGGTACAGGATGACAGCATTCTTATGCTGATTGAAAAGCATATCGAACTTCTGCATGACAGACTGGCCAAACGGGGATATGATTTTAAGGCAAAGATGCAGATAAAGGATACAGAAGAGACAGATGAGCAGGACTCTATTATGAAGACAATCCTCCATCAGCAGAAGAATATATCCGTTTTAAGCAGGACTTCCTTTGACATGAGGGCATAAGGTAACAAGGCAGCAGGACTTCGGATTTTGACATGGAAAGGAGCAGAGAATGGCTTTACAGGATAAGAAGCGGGAGAAACCGAAACAGGCGATTGCCCTGGAATATGATCCTGACGAGGCGGCGCCGCGGGTCATAGCTACCGGTAAGGGGGCCTTGGCAGAGCGTATCATTGAGCGGGCTAAAGAGTCTGATGTGCCGGTCCATCGGGATGATAAGCTGGCAGAGACACTGTCGCGCTTAGAGATCGGTGATATGATACCGCCGGAACTTTATGAAGTGGTGGCAGAGATTTTAGTCTTTGTGGACTCCATGGACAAGATTCGGGCCAAGATAGCGAAAGGTCAGTGAGCATGATAAGAAAGACTATGAATACGAGAGAAAAGGGGGCACAGAAGGAACAACAGGTCTGTGCCTATTTATTGTCCGAGGGCGTGGAGATTTTGGAGAGAAATTTTCGTGCCGGACAAGGAGAAATCGATGTGATTGGCCGTGACGGGTCCTACCTGGTATTCTTTGAAGTCAAGTACAGGGCAGGTGCAGGCCGGGGCAGTGCAGCGGAGGCTGTGGGAAGCGCTAAGCAGAGAAAAATCTGTCAGGTGGCGGATTATTACAGACTGCGTCACCAATGCAGCGAGGATACCCCCATAAGGTTCGACGTGGTAGCCATTGACGGGGAGAGACTGCGCTGGATTAAAAATGCGTATGATTATGTGGGCAGATGAGAAAGGCCGGGCAGCGGTAAGACAAGGGACAGACTGCCCGGCAGATATTGGTATAAGCGGACAGAGAGGGTTGACATATGGAATTATACAGACACCAAAAGGAAAGACAGATGAAACGAAATCGTACAGGCGAACTGGAGTATCTTACCTTTCCGCTTCTGGAAGAGACGGGCATGGTAAAACACTTGTTTTCCACCAGGCTTGGCGGCGTCAGCAAAGGAATCTATGCTTCCATGAACTTAAGTTATACAAGAGGGGATGAGAGGGAAGCAGTGGATGAGAACTATAGACGGATTGCAGACGTGCTTGGCTGTCAGATGGAAGATATCGTCTGTTCTGACCAGACCCATACCACGAATCTTATGGTGGCTGGCAGACAAGACGGCGGCAAGGGAGTCACAAGATCACGTGATTATCATGATGTGGACGGACTTCTGACGGATGAGCCAGGTATTGTTCTGGCGACCTTTTATGCAGACTGTGTTCCTTTATATTTTGTGGACACGAAACACCGCGCCATTGCACTGGCGCATTCCGGCTGGCGCGGCACTGTAGGCCGGATGGGGCGGTGTGTGGTGGAGAAGATGAAAGAAGTCTATGGTACGGATCCTGCGGATGTGGTGGCGGCTGTGGGACCCTCCATATGTCAGGCGTGCTATGAAGTCAGCGAGGATGTGGCCGGGGCTTTCAGAGAGGAATTTCGTAAGCCGGGACAGGAGCAGGAGATACTGCTTTCCAAAGGCGGCGGGAAGTATCAGCTTGATCTGTGGCGTGCAAATGAGATTGTGTTAACAGAAGCGGGAATACTGCCGTCCAGTATTCAGGTGACAGATTTGTGTACTTGTCACAACAGCGATTACCTTTTCTCCCATCGGGCGAGTCAGGGCAGGAGAGGAAATCTGGGAGCTTTTCTGGGGCTGCTGTAAATGTTACTATGAATTAAGAAACTATTAAAAAATTTCCCATCTATTCCTTTATGTTTCTATGTTTGAATGATACTATACGAAAGCACAAGAGAGGTGAAAACAAATGGCCAATATTCTGGTATGTGATGATGACAAGGAGATTGTGGATGCAATCGAAATCTATCTGTTACAGGAAGGATATACAATCTTTAAAGCCTACGATGGACAGCAGGCAATCAAGGTGTTAAAGGAGCAACAGATTCATCTGCTTCTGATCGATATCATGATGCCCAAGCTGGATGGTATTCATGCTACTTTAAAAATCCGGGAATACTCCAGCATTCCGATCATCTTCCTGTCAGCCAAGTCAGAGGACAGTGATAAGATTTTAGGGTTAAATATCGGAGCCGATGATTATATCACAAAACCCTTTAACCCGCTGGAACTGGTGGCGAGAGTGAAATCAAACCTGCGCAGGTACACCACTCTCGGTAATCTGAACACAGACAACAATGCGCTTTTTCAAGTGGGAGGTCTGTGTATCAATGATGATACCAAGGAAGTGACAGTGGATGGTGACAGTGTGAAACTGACGCCAATAGAATACAATATACTGCTGCTTCTTGTGAAGAATTGCGGCCGGGTTTTTTCTATTGACCAGATTTATGAGAGTATCTGGAACGAGGAGGCTATCGGAGCGGACAATACGGTAGCGGTACATATCAGACACATTCGTGAAAAAATTGAAATCAATCCCAAAGAACCCAGATACCTCAAGGTAGTATGGGGTGTAGGCTATAAGATTGAAAAGCAATAGCAAAGGAACTCGTTCATGCGTAATCTTGACAGGGGTAAGGCGATAGCAGCGCAGAAATGGAGAAGCAGATGGGGAAAAAAGCAGAGAAAGATAAAAAGCCGAAAAAACAAAGATACGGCATCAGAATTATCTGCCGCATCATACAGCATGTGATGTTAGCAGTCATGGTGCTGGCACTGGTAGTAACAGTTGCCAGCACAACGGTGCGGATTGAAGGATTTCGTTCCAATGGCAGTTATACCAGTTACACGCATTACGCCGGCAAGGAGAAAAACTTTGAAGATTCTGAACTGTTCAACACTATTTTTGGCTATGCCATGGCGGATGTTATCCGTCTGGGAGTCGTGAGCAGCCAGCTGGAGACGGAAGAAGTGTTTGATGGCGGTAAGGTGGTAGATGTGACGGCTTATAACTGCCGTGATATCGGGCTGCCGGAACAGTATGTGACGGCGAATTATTATCTGGAGGATCTGCTCAAGTGGGCCAACTATGGTTTTGAGTATATTCCTACAGACATGACCAGGGAACAGGCAGATAACTTCCTGGCACCGATGACTAAGGTCACGACCATGGATTCTAAGAGTAAATATTACAATACTTCGGATGCTAGTTATCTGAAATCCGATATTCAGAGTTATACTTTCGTAAGTGATGTATCTGCCAATCAAATCTTTAGCCCGGGAAGTGATGAGGGAGACGGGTTTGTGTCAGGGTATCAGCCGGTCAATGAACTGAATACCTTGGAGGAGACAAAGATCAGTGAGGTTACAGACAGTGTGAATGAAGACGGGGTGCCAATATACACTTATAATGTTATGGTGAACCGTTATAAAACCGTGGAAGATAAGAATCTGGAAGAATATGTATCTGATTGGACGCTTTACGGGGAGCTTTGTGCAAACGTTGAAAGGGCGGCAGAAAATCTTGCTTACAATTATAACGAATATGTGGATTACCGGGAGTATTATAGTGCCCAAAATTCCAATGTGCGTTATCTGATCGCCAAGACAGTGGGGGATGAGGTTCAGTATTATAGCAATATGGAAGCCGAAAGTTCTTACAGAGAGTGGGTTCTTGAAATGATGGAAACATTTGCAGAACCTGAAAGCAGTGCTGTGATGCCGCATGAGAAGTTTGTTTATTACAGTCCTTCTGAAATGATTTATAAGACCAATACCAATATTGCTGAGAGTACAATCCGTAAAATTTTGCAGGAATATGATTATGCTTATCCGGAGACAGTCAAGATCTGGATTAACGTTGACACTTCTTATCCGGTAAAGGATGCCTTTACCCAGGGGGCGGAATATATGCCTTACCGGTGGCAGTGGACAGTGGTATTTCTGACTGCGGCGATTCTGTATCTGCTGCTCTTCCTTTACCAGACCATGGTAACAGGGCGCTATTTGGATGAAGAGGGGAATCGTTATACCAGACTGGGATCTTTTGATAAAGTCCCTACAGAAGCGGCATTGTTCATCGCGGCTGGTGTAGCAGTCCTTGTGATATGGGTGATGATTGTTGTGACCCAGATGCTGGGCGTTAAGCTTATGAGTCTGACCTATTGCAGGGAAGCAATCCATGAGGATTGGTTTAAGGCGCTTATCCTTGGCAGTGTGTTTGTTGCAGATGTAATCTTTACTTTCTTTTTCTATAGTCTGGTCAGAAGGGTAAAAGCCAGGACTTTGTGGAAAAACAGTTATCTGTACAGACTTTTGAGCAGGGCGAAAAAATTTGCCTGGAATGTGTATGACAACGGGAATGTTGTTATAAGGACCTGGGTTCCTTACGGTATCTTCCTGGGATTCAACTTATTTATGGTGCTGTGGTCTGTCAGCGCCGGCAATCTGTTCATACTTTTTATTGCGGTGGCAGTAGATATCCTGGTGGGAATTTTGATCTACAAAGACACAAAGGAACGCCAGGGCATTGTGAAGGGCATTGAGACTATCGCCAGCGGAGAGATAAATTACCAGATTCATACCGGTGAACTGCACGGGGATAACCTGACGCTTGCCAATTCAGTCAACAGCATAGGAAAAGGCATTAAGGAAGCGGTGGAGATCAGCATGAAGGATGAACGTATGAAGGCAGATCTGATCACCAATGTATCCCATGATATCAAGACGCCTCTCACTTCCATCATCAATTATGTGGATCTTCTGAAGAGAGAACAGGTGGACAATAAGAAGATACAGAATTATATCCGGGTACTGGATGAGAAATCCCAGCGTCTGAAACAGCTTACGGACGATCTGGTGGAAGCCAGCAAGATTACTTCCGGCAATATCAGTCTTAATTTTGAGCGGATCAATCTGACGGAACTGATGAACCAGACGATTGGAGAGTTTTCCGAGAAGTTTGAGCAGAAGGGGCTCACCACAGTGATGAATGTCAATACCCAGGAGGCGGTCATTGAGGCAGACAGCCGCAGAATCTGGCGCGTGATGGAGAACCTTTTTAATAATATATATAAGTATGCAATGACCGGTACAAGGGTCTATGTGAGTATAGACGGGCGGCAGGATGCATCAGAGATTGTGATATCCATCAAGAATATTTCCGCCACGCCCTTAAACTGTAATCCGGAGGAACTGACAGAACGTTTTATCCGCGGAGATGTATCCAGGACAACGGAGGGCAGTGGGCTTGGACTGTCCATAGCCAAGAATCTGACGGTGGCCCAGAAGGGGGCATTCGAGATTCAGCTGGATGGTGACTTGTTTAAAGTATTGTTGACCTTCCCGGTGGCAAAGAGTCTGGCCGAATAGCACAAAATCAGGAAAAGCTTTTGCTTAAGTTTGGTGAAGCTTTTCCTGATTTGCTTTTGACTTTTCATTGGGAACTTGTTATAATGGACAGAATATAGATATCACTTAATGCTATAGCAGGAAAGCATGGTAATAGATATGGGCGATCAAGTTTCTAACAAACAGCAGGAAGTACATTTTCCGATGATGGAAAATTCCGAATATCAGAAAGCACAGAATCAGGAGATTAAGCTTGGAAAAGAAGAGGGATTGGACGTTTCTGTCTATACCAATCCGGAATTCAACTGGCTGCAGATGGAACAGATTCGTATGGGACTTAAGGATAAGGTAGATGCTTCAATCTATGCCAATCCGGATTATAGCTATGAGACCATGCGGCAGATTCGGCTTGCACTGTATTCTGCAACCAACCTGATTCCCTATGTCAAGAGGGGATTTGAGGATGACGATCTGGAGGAAATCCGGCTCGCATTGCTCAACAGGCTGCCGTTAGATCAGTGGATCAGTGATGATATGTGTGCACCGCAGATTCACGAGATTCGGATTGGATTGTGCGAAGAATTAGATATTTCCCCTTATGCCGACAGCCGGTATAATTGGATGCAGATGCAGGAGATTCGTCTGGGCCTGGAGAAGAAGCTGGATGTATCTGTTTATACAAATCATCTGTATAGTCATGCACAGATGAAACAGATTCGCCTGGGGATGGAGGCGGGTCTGGATGTATCCACATACAGCAGTCTGGTTTTTTCTGCCACAGACATGAAGGAGAAACGTCAGGCGGTTATCAACAGAAAGAGAGCCAGCGGAACATCCGGTGAAGTATCTGAGAAGAAATCTGAAAGGGAAAACCGTCAGGAAAATAATGGCGGTAAAAAATCATTTTTTGAGTCACATAGGAAGTGTGAATTTGTTATTTCCATAGAGGAAAACGGTAATAAGGCTTATGCATATATCCCTTGGGTTCCGGGTAACATGGTCACCAAAGAAGATATTTACCAGGATTTGGAAAGACGGGAAATCGTTTATGGAATTAAGCAGGACGCCATCGCAGACATGATTGATAAGAAAAGGCTCAATGAAAAGATACTGATTGCGGAAGGAATTCCTGCCCAGAGGGGTAAGGATGGATGGTTTGAATTTTTCGTCAGACTTGATTTGCCTCGTATTCCGGCGCCGCTTCCGGATGGAAGTGTTGATTATGTCAATATTGAGGCTTTTGAGATGGTGGATGAAGGGGAAAAGATAGCCGTCTATCACCGGGCTGAGAAAGGTATCAGCGGAAAGAATATTTATGGTGAATCCATACATGCCGAAAATGGAACAGAGAAAAAGCCCATCAGAGGTGTAGGTTTTACCATAGCAGATGATGGTGTGACATATCTTTCCAGAATGAACGGCAAATTTGAATATACAGCCGGGCGTATCACAATTACCAACATATTGGTGGTACGGGAAGATGTGACTGCTGTTACCGGTAAACTTGAAGTGGATGGTTCCGTATATGTGGTCGGCAGTATTTCTTCGGGCGGATATATCAAGGCAAGCGGAGACATTATTATCGAGCAGAATGTAGAGGCTGCCAGATTGATTGCCGGCGGAAATATTATGATCAAGCAGGGAAGCTGTTCTAAGAACGACTGTTTTATTGAAGCAGGCGGCGAGGTTTCCGGAAGCTTTTTTGAAGCAGTGAAAATCCAGGCCGGCGGTAATGTGAAGGCTAACTATATTATGAACAGCAATATCAGTACCATGGGAAAGGTGATCGTATCAGGGAGCAAAGGGGTGCTGCTTGGCGGAACGATAAGCGCGGTAAGAGGTGTGGATACCTACAATCTTGGAAACAGACTGCACCTTAAGACAGTTTTGGATGTGGGAAGAAACGAGCTGTATGAGAAAGAGCAGGCAGAGTACGTGCAGGAGAGAGAGAAACTCTTAAAGAACATGGAGGCTTTGGAAAAGCAGAGGGACAAAATACTTGCTTTGTATTCTGCTGGCAAAGAGGTTCCGGAAGAGATACAGCGTAAGATTTTTGCGGCGATGGAGGTAGAGGGTCAAAGACTTGCAGAATTAGATGGAGAAGCAGCCAAACTGGCTAATATGACAGATCAGGTCATGGCGGAACCGGTTTATGTCAGGGGGAGGGCATATGAGGGCAGTCTGATCATCATCAACAGTATAAAGTATATGCTGCCTGCTGAAGTGAAGAGGGTCATCTTTAAGCTCAAGAATAAACAGGTAGTCATGGTGAGCATGTAGCAGGTCGCTGGAAAGCAGCATCAAATAAAATAACAGAAAGTATGAGAAGACCATGAAGCGTGATACAATATTAATTTTTGAAGACAATGCAATTGACCGTGCCATTCTGGTGGAATTATTTCAATCGGATTATAAAATTTTAGAGGCCAGCAACGGCAAGGAAGGGATTGAGCTTCTGAACAGTCATTTCGCCTCTATAGCCATAGTTTTGTTGGATAACCTGATGCCGATTATGGATGGCTTTACCGTATTGGAACATTTGAAGGAGAGAAATATCCTGAATAAAATCCCCTTTATTATGCTTACGGCAGAATCTTCTCCTGAAATGGAACGGAAGGGGTATGAGTATGGTATTGTGAGCTACCTTAAGAAGCCCTATCAGCCGGATGTGGTGAAACAGGTGGTTTATAATGCAGCCGGTTGGTTCCAGTATAAAATGCAGCTGGAATTGATGGTCAAGAAGCAGAATATCAATATCCAGAAACAGAACAGTATTTTAAGACAGCAGACAAAGAAGCTCAATCAGGTAAATGAGATATTGATTGATTCTCTCAGTAATATTGTGGAATTCAGGAATATGGAGTCCAAGCAGCATATTAAGAGAATCCGGGAGTACTCTTTATGTCTGGGCAAGAGCGTCATGAAACTTTATCCGGAGTATGAATTGACGGAAGAAAAGATAGAACAGATTGGATGGGCTTCTTCACTCCATGATATCGGAAAGATAGCCATTCCGGACAGTATTATTTTAAAACCCGGTAAGCTGACAGCGGATGAGTTTGAACTGATTAAGTCACACACGACCAAAGGCGCGGAGATCATACAGCATAGGATTCGCCTGAATGACAGAGTTATCTTTGATTACGCATGTGATATCGCAAGACATCATCATGAAAAATACGATGGCAAAGGATATCCGGATGGTTTGAAAGGTGATGAGATCAGTATCGCGGCACAGATTGTCTCTTTGGTGGATGTATATGATGCATTGACTTCGAAGCGCGTCTATAAAGCTGCTTATGAATCGGAAAAGGCATATCAGATGATAATCAATGGACACAGCGGTATGTTCTCACCTAAGCTTCTCAAAGCTTTTACAGAGGTGAAGGCCGAGTTTGAACATTTACTGGCTGTGTATCATGATGAAGAATAGAGAATCCGAAGAAAGGGCGTCCCAAAAGTCATAAAATGACAAAAGGGACACCCTTTTTATAGTTTGCGTTTACAGGATCTGATGACTGGAAAGTCTGTAACATAACTTTCCGGGGTCAGATATCCAGTGCGTTCACTTCCCGGTTATTATATTTTGCAAGAATCTGGTGAATCTTGTCTGTGGGAGTATAGATATTGGCCATGGAAGCATCATGGTTCATAAAATCGATAATGGACGCGATGAATTTGCTCATATCAGCCTCAATGTAGTAGGGTTTATCTTTCAGTTCCGGCGGCTGGTAGCAGAGGTTTGTGGTTACGATCCGGTCAATATAGCATTTCTCATAGGCATCGTCGAAAGCGGACAGACCATCCGTGAAAAGACCGAAAGTACAGCAGACGAAAACCCGTTTGGCATTCATCTTCTTGAGCTGTCTGGCAGTATCTATCATACTGCCGCCGGAAGAAATCATATCATCTATGACTATCACGTCTTTGCCGTCAATATTATCTCCCAGAAACTCATGGGCAACGATGGGGTTCTTGCCGCCAACCATGGTAGAATAGTCCCTTCGTTTGTAGAACATGCCGGTGTCCACCCCTAATACGTTGGCAAAATATACGGCTCTGTCAAGCGCACCTTCATCGGGGCTGATAACGATAGTATGCTCCTTATCAATAATGAGGTTTTTTTCCATGCGGAGTAAGGCACGGATAAATTGATAAGGTGGGGTAAAATTATCAAATCCCTTTATAGGGACAGAATTCTGTACTCTTGGATCATGAGCATCAAAGGTGATGAAGTTAGATACCCCCATGTCCATCAGTTCCTTGATAGCATAAGCACAGTCCAGGGATTCCCGTCCGTTTCTCTTATGCTGCCGGCCTTCATAGAGGAAAGGCATAATGACATTGATTCTGTGTGCTTTGCCGTTGACGGCAGAAATGATTCTTTTTAAGTCCTGATAATGATCATCGGGAGACATATGGTTTCTAAAGCCGTTCATGGTGTAAGTGATGCTGTGGTTGCACACGTCAATCAGAATAAAGATATCTTTGCCGCGGATGGAATCATTCAGGATTGCTTTTCCCTCGCCGGTCCCGAAACGCGGACAGGCTACTTCCATAAGGTAATTGTCCTCCATATAACCATGAAAGGCAGGATCATTTTTGACGCTGTTGTTAAGATTTCTGCGAAAGTCCACAAGATGGCTGTTTACTTTCTCAGCCAGTGGGAGAGCAGATTTATCGGTGAGCAGTTTTACCGGTGCTACCGGCATGGAATGTTCCAGTTGTTCTGTATTAGGCATTTCATCCTCCTGTGTAATATGAACTGTACAGACCGGAGAGACCTTTCGCTGTCTGTGTATTCTCTTTTTTTATATCATTATGCTAGTGACACGTCAAGGAATTTCTAGTAAAATAAGAATGGATAAGTAGTCATAAAGCTTTCAACTTCACTGTCTCACGGATAAAACTTTACAAGTGGGCGCAGATGTTGTAAAATCAAGCGGTATCGTAAACAGACAGGAAGATAATTGAAATAAGCCGGACGGCATATTTTCAAATGGAGGATAACATGAGTAAAAAGAATGCCAAGCCGATTGTGGCGGTTGTGGGGCGGCCTAATGTGGGTAAGTCCACACTGTTTAACGCTCTGGCGGGTGAAAATATATCTATCGTAAAAGATATGCCGGGGATTACCAGAGACCGGATTTATGCGGATGTCAGCTGGCTTACCATGAACTTTACGCTGATTGATACCGGCGGTATTGAACCGGAAAGTAAGGACATTATTCTTTCACAGATGCGGGAACAGGCGCAGATCGCCATTGATACAGCTGACGTGATCATTTTCCTTGTGGATGTAAAGCAGGGCCTGCAGGATGCAGATTCCAAAGTGGCGGACATGCTCAGGCGGTCCAGAAAGCCTGTGGTGCTTGCGGTCAATAAGGTGGATGACTTTAAGAAATATATGGCGGATGTCTACGAGTTCTATAATCTGGGCATCGGAGAGCCCTATCCAATCTCTTCCGTAAACCGTCTTGGATTTGGTGAACTGCTGGATGAGGTGACTTCTTATTTTGATAAGGAGGCGGCAAAGGAAGAGGAAGATGACCGGGTCAAGGTTGCCATTGTCGGTAAACCGAATGTGGGAAAATCCTCTATTATCAATCGACTGATTGGCCAGAACCGGGTCATTGTATCTGACATTGCAGGCACTACCAGGGATGCTATCGACACGGAGATTACCCATGATGGGAAGGAGTACGTGTTCATCGACACGGCGGGGCTGCGCAGAAAGAATAAGATTAAAGAGGAACTGGAACGTTATATGATCATACGGACCGTGGCTGCAGTGGAGCGGGCGGATATTGTGATATTAGTGATAGATGCGGTGGAGGGTGTGACGGAACAGGATGCCAAGATTGCCGGAATTGCCCATGACCGGGGGAAGGCAGTCATTATTGCAGTCAATAAGTGGGACGCTGTTGAGAAAAATGATAAGACGGTGAAAGAGTATACGCAGAAGATTCGTCAGGTACTTTCCTTTATGTCCTATGCGGAGATCATGTTTATCTCGGCGGTGAGCGGACAGCGGCTTATGAAACTCTATGATATGATAGATGCAGTGTATGAAAATCATTCCATGCGGGTTGCTACAGGAGTGCTCAATGAGATCATGGCGGAAGCGGTGGCCTTACAGCAGCCGCCCTCTGATAAAGGTAAAAGGCTGCGCCTTTATTATATTACCCAGGCAGCGGTCAAGCCTCCCACCTTTGTGATTTTTGTCAATGACAAGGAGCTGATGCATTTTTCCTATCAGCGTTATCTGGAAAATCAGATCAGAGATACCTTTGGTTTTATAGGAACGCCCCTTAAATTTATTATTAGAGAGAGAAAGGAAAACAAGTAAAAGTGGAACGGATTATTTGCTTACTGATCGGCTATGCCTTTGGACTTTTTCAGACGGCATATATTTACGGAAGACTGCATGGAATTGATATCAGAAACTATGGAAGCGGCAATGCGGGTACCACCAATACCCTGCGGGTCTTTGGAACAAAGGCAGGGCTGCTGGTGCTTGTGGGAGATATCATGAAATGTATTCTTGCGGTGGCGCTTGTGAGTTGTCTTTTTGGTAGTTCCCATCCGGAGATGGTCTATCTGCTTAAGCTGTATGCAGCCATGGGAGCAATTGTCGGACATAATTTTCCTTTTTACCTGAAATTCAAGGGGGGAAAGGGAATAGCCGCTACAGCGGGGTTGATTTTATCATTTCACCCATACCTGATTCCTGTGGGCGTAATCTTGTTCTTCGGCGTATTTTTTACGACCCATTATGTGTCTCTTGGCTCTCTTTTGGTGTACACAGGTTTTATGGTGGAGCTGATAATCCTTGGACAAAGCGGCGTTTTCCGTATGACACAGCCTTTATTAAATGAAATGTATGTCCTGGCTGCTTTTTTGACGGTGATGGCATTTTATAAACACAGGGAGAATATCAAGCGGCTTCTTAGCGGTACGGAACGTAAGACTTACCTGACACATAAGAGTGAAGGAGCAGAACAAAACGCAGAGAATACGAAATAACTGTTGGACTTGAGATGTCACAGGATACCGTTATGGCGGTTACTGTGTCAGCAGGAAGAACCAGGAAACCAGGTGCAGGCAGAAAGAGTAAGGAGGAAGGATCATGGCAGATATCAGTATCATAGGTGCAGGAAGCTGGGGAACAGCGTTAGCAGTTCTGCTTCACAGGAATGGACATAAGATTACAGTCTGGTCTATTGTGGAAGCGGAGATTCGTATGCTTCAGCAAGAGCGGGAGCATAAAGATAAACTGCCTGGCGTCAGGCTGCCGGAAGACATGGTATTTACCACCAATCTGGAGGAGGCGGTGAAGGATAAGGATGTGCTGGTGTTAGCGGTACCTTCCCTCTATACCAGAAGCACTTCACACAATATGGCGCCTTTGGTGAAAGAGGGGCAGATCATTGTCAATGTGGCAAAAGGAATAGAGGAGAACAGTCTTCTGACCCTGTCGCAGATTATTGAAGAAGAGATTCCGCAGGCTGTGGTGGCTGTGTTATCCGGACCTTCTCATGCAGAAGAAGTGGGAAGGGGGATTCCCACAACTATCGTGGTGGGCGCCAGAAAAAAGACCACAGCAGAGTACTTGCAGAATGTTTTCATGAATGAAGTGTTCCGTGTCTATATCAGTCCGGATATGCTGGGGATTGAGCTGGGAGCGGCGCTTAAAAATGTGGTCGCCTTAGCGGCAGGCATAGCCGATGGATTAGGATATGGAGATAACACCAAGGCAGCGCTGATTACCAGGGGTATTGCAGAGATTGCCAGGCTTGGTATGTCCATGGGCGGAAAGATTGAGACGTTCAGCGGCCTGACCGGTATTGGGGATCTGATTGTGACCTGTGCCTCCATGCATTCCAGAAACCGTCGGGCGGGTATCCTGATTGGTAAAGGGTATACCATGGAACAGGCCATGGATGAGGTAAAGATGGTGGTGGAAGGTGTTTATTCGGCCAAGGCGGCTATGGGTCTTGCAGAGAAATACCAGGTGCAGCTTCCTATCATAGAGCAGGTAAACAATATCCTCTTCAAAGGAATGCCGGTGGATGAAGCAGTGAAGAACCTGATGCTTCGGGATAAGAAGATTGAGAATCCTCTGATTCCCTGGGATGAAGATAATGAGTGATTTTAAATATATGCAAGTTGATTATAAAAATAAAGCGGGTGGCCTAGGCTGCCCGCTTTTTATCAGAAATATTTTGCCTGATTTCTATATTTGTCCGCAGATTTCAGTGGTAGTCTTTAATTTATTCATGGAATAAAGATGTATGCCGTCTACGCCATGTTCTTTCAGATCGCGGATCTGACGAACCGCAAAGTCAATCCCGGCTTTGCGCATGTCCTCCTTGTTCTCTCCGTAAGTGGCAATGATATCAGCCAGCTCTTTGGGAACGGAGGAGCCAGAGAGGGAGACGGTGGTACCCAGCTGTTTGGCGGTTGTGATGGGCATGATACCGGCGTGGATCGGCACATCGATTCCCAGGGCCCGCGCTTTTTCCAGAAAGCGGTAAAAGTAAGTATTGTCAAAGAACATCTGTGTGACGAGGGAAGTGACACCGGCATCCACCTTTTCCCGCAGATGTCTCAAATCCGTTTCCAGATCGGGGGCCTCAAAATGTTTCTCCGGATAGCAGGCACCGGAAATCTGCAGATCTGTATGGGTCTTTAAATGACGGACCAAGTCTGTGGCGTAGAAAAATTCCCGCCGGTTAAACTGTTCATCAGACATATCTTTAGGCCTGTCTCCGCGCAGCGCCAGCACATGGTTTACGCCGGCCTCCTGTAAAGCGGCACAGTTTTTCTCAAGATCTTCTCTGGTAAAGCCCACACAGGTGATGTGGGCGATGGCATCAATCTTTAGTTCTTTCTGAATATAAGAGGCAATCTCGATTGTCTTGCCGGCGCGTGAGCCGCCGGCACCGTAAGTACAGCTGATAAAATCGGGATGCAGTTTGGCAGTTTCCTGTAAAAAACTGAATATGTTTTCAAATTCTTCTTCCTTTTTGGGTGGAAATATCTCAAAGGAAAGACTGGGTTTATTTTTAGTTGTTTGGGTCTTTGACATATGATAGCTTCCTTTCATCTGCTCTTGTATTCTTCCTGTACGATAGAACTGCTGCATTTATGTATGTTGCTTTTCGATGCAGCTTTTTGGTGAAAAGCCCTGTATTAATTCCTTGCTTTTACATCTGAAATATCGTAACATAAATTTATAGTGTGTGCAATAACTGAAATCCATAAGCTATACAGGCAGATAACAGCAGCCTGCATGGAAAATGGTAAGACCGAAAGAAAAGTTCAGAAAGGATATTGAAATGGTAAATACAAAGTTTGAGAGTACGAATGATTATGTGGCTTCTGAGCAGCTTCTGTCCAGTGTGAATGTGGCGATTGCCCTGAAGAAACCCCTGCTGGTGAAGGGGGAACCGGGTACTGGTAAGACGATGCTGGCACAGGCGATTGCCAAATCCCTTGGGAAGAAACTGATTATCTGGAACATCAAGTCTACAACAAAGGCCCAGGACGGCCTGTATATGTATGATACGATTCAGAGACTTTATGATGGGCAGTTCGGGGAGGAAGGCGTGGATGACATCGCCCACTATATTAAGCTTGGCAAGCTGGGAGAGGCATTTGATTCGGAAGAGCAGGTTATTATTCTGATTGATGAGATAGACAAGGCGGATTTGGAGTTTCCCAACGATCTTTTGTGGGAACTGGACCAGATGGAATTTTATATCCATGAGACCAAACGTACCGTGAAAGCAAAACACAGACCGATTGTGATCATCACCTCCAATGCGGAGAAGGAACTGCCGGATGCTTTCCTGCGCAGATGTATTTTCCATTATATTGATTTCCCGGATCAGGCCTTGATGGAAGAGATTGTGAGAACCCATTATCCGGATGTGGAGGATAAGCTGCTGAAGGATGCCATGGAAGTGTTTTACTGGATTCGTTCCATGAAAGATATCCGCAAGAAACCCAGCACCTCAGAATTGATTGACTGGATCAATGCCCTGCAGATTGGCGGCATCTCCACGGAAAGACTGAGACAGGAACTGCCGTTTATCGGTGTGGTGGTTAAGAAGGATGAGGATTTAGAGACCGTCAGAGTGAAGAAAGACTTCTAAATGATAGCAGACGGAACCACTGATATGGACAGCAGAGCATTGTATTGTCTGCTGTACCGATATTCTGAGATGAATGTTCGTATGAGGATGGTTTATGTTTAGTAAATTTTTCTATACCTTGAAAGATAAGGGACTGGAAGTCTCTTTAAGTGAGTGGCTGACATTACAGGAAGCCCTGGACCAGGGGTTGTGTCACAGCAGTCTCACAGAATTCTATTATCTGGCGCGCATGATTTTAGTAAAGTCAGAGACGGAGTTTGATAAGTTTGATATGGCCTTCGATGAAGTGTTTAAGGGAATACAGTCGGAGAACGAGATCGGCAAGAACATGATGCGCTGGCTGGACAAACCGGAGATGCAGGAAGTGTTTGAAGAGATGCGCCATGAGATGAACCAGGAAGTGATTACCCTGGATAAGGAAGACGTGGAGAATAAGTTTAAGGAAAGGCTCAGGGACCAGAGTGAGGAGCATAATGGCGGCAGTCATTGGATTGGAACCATGGGCAAGACGTCTTTCGGCAATATGGGCGGCAATATGGGCGGTATCCGCGTGGGCGGCACTACAGGTTACCAGTCTGCATTCCAGGTAGTTGGCGCCAGAAAATATCGTGATTTCAGGAATGATAAGGTGTTGGATAACAGGCAGTTCCAGATGGCCCTTCGGAAGCTGCGGCAGTTTTCCAGCAAGCTGGATATACCGGAGACAGAGCTTGATATAAACGGTACCGTGGACGCCACCTGCAATAACGGCGGCTGTCTGCAGATCGTGATGGAGAAGCCCCGGAAAAATGCGGTGAAACTTTTACTTTTGATGGATTCCGGCGGTACCATGATTCCTTATACGACATTATTAAATGAGTTGTTTCATTCTGTGCATAAATCCAATCATTATAAAGATGTCAAGACCTACTTCTTCCACAACTGTATCTATGCCAATCTCTATAACACACCAGAGTGTGAAAATGGAGACTGGATTGAGACGGAATGGATGTTTCGGAATCTGGACAGTGATTATAAAGTAATCATTGTGGGGGATGCGGCCATGGCGCCGGAAGAGCTGTATTCCACCACAGGAAACTATAGAGGTCCTAATGGCGGGCTGTGTGGAATGGACTGGCTGCTGTTGATGAAACGACACTATAAGAAGGTGGTGTGGCTGAATCCGAAAATGGCACCCGGCCACGCGCCATGGCGTGAGGCGGAGACGGCAATCAAAGGATTGTTCCCCATGTATAAACTGACAGTGGACGGTCTGAATCAGGCGATGATGAAATTGATGGTAAATCGGTGACAGGGATTCCTGCTACCGATTTTTCCATCTCACTTGACTTTAACGATTAAAAGTGCTAAAGTGTTAAAAGTGATTTTATTGTCAATTTGTCGGATTAAGATATCCGAGGGATATCAGACAGGAAAGAGGAGACCGGTTATGTCAGCTTTAGAAGAGATTCGCAGTCGTTTTCAACAGGATCATTTTGCTACGGATGCCACAGGAGTTGTCATTGATGCAGCAGAGCCTGGGAAGGCTGTCTGTTCTCTGACTTTAGAAGAAAAGCATATGAATGAGAATCATGTGCCCATGGGCGGCGCCATTTTTACATTGGCTGACATTGCCTGTGCTGTTGCTGCCAATGGATATTCTGAGAAAAAGACAGTCAGTCAGCAGGCATCCATTACCTTTCTTGCACCGGCCAAAGGAAAGCGTCTGATTGCAGAGGCATCCTGTCTGCGGGCTGGGCGTACCACGGCGTTATATATGGCAGATGTAAGGGATGAACTGGGTACTTATGTGGCCCATGCAACGATGAATGCTTATATTATCGGATAACATATACAAAAAGGAGGAACCATGTAATGGTTATCACAGAGTTTTTGGAGCGGAATGCTCGTCTATACGGTTCAGATACTGCTCTTGTGGAGTTAAATCCGTCTCAGGAACGCGACAGTGCGGTGACCTGGCGGGAGGCAAGCCTGATTGAGAGCGCGGGAAATGGAGCGCCATACCGCCGGGAGCTGAGCTGGGCTGATTTTGACAGACGGGCCAATCGTTTTGCCAATCTGTTATTAAGCCGGGGGATGAGTCGGGAAACAAAGGTGGGTATTCTGATGATGAACTGTCTGGAATGGCTGCCTATTTATTTTGGAATATTGAAGGCTGGCGGGGTGGCTGTGCCTCTGAATTTCCGTTATTCTGCAGAAGAAATTAAGTATTGTCTGGAACTTGCAGATGTGGAGGTGTTGGTATTTGGACCGGAATTTATCAGCCGAATGGATGCCATAGCGGAGAATCTTCCGGATGTTAAGATGATGTTTTTCCCCGGTTCAGATGGGCCCTCTTACACAGAGGACTGTTTGAAGCTGATGGGATTTTGCTCTTCCAGTGCACCGCCTATTGCACTTACAGAAACAGATTATGCGGCGATCTATTTTTCTTCCGGTACCACCGGGTTTCCCAAAGCGATTCTGCATAACCACCGCGCGCTGCGTTCTTCCTGTGAGACGGAGCAGAACCATCATGGGCAGACGAGGGAGGACGTATTTTTGTGTATACCGCCGCTATATCATACCGGCGCGAAAATGCACTGGTTCGGGTCTCTGATTACGGCCGGTAAGGCAGTTCTTCTTCGGGGTGTGAAGCCGGAGTGGATTTTGAGGGCGGTCACGGAAGAAAAATGTACGATTGTATGGCTGCTGGTGCCCTGGGCACAGGATCTTCTGGATGCAATTGATTCCGGACAGGTGGATATGGAACATTATCTTTTGGAGCAGTGGCGCCTGATGCATATCGGGGCGCAGCCCGTTCCACCCAGTCTGATTCAGCGTTGGAAGAAGCATTTCCCGCACCATCAATATGATACCAACTATGGTCTCAGTGAGTCCATAGGGCCTGGCTGTGTACATCTGGGCGTAGAGAATATACATAAAGTAGGAGCAATCGGCAAGCCGGGATATCATTGGGAAGCGAAGATTGTGGATGAACAGGGACAGGCGGTTGCACAGGGAGAAGTGGGAGAACTCATCGTCCATGGACCGGGTGTTATGCTCTGTTATTATAAAAATTCCGAGGCCACAGAAGAAATCTTAAAAGAAGGCTGGCTCTATACAGGGGATATGGCTCGTATGGATGAGGATGGGTTTATCTATCTGGTTGATCGGAAAAAGGATGTTATCATCTCAGGGGGTGAGAACCTGTATCCGGTACAGATTGAGGACTTCCTGCGCCGAAATGACAGGATTAAGGATGTGGCAGTGATTGGTCTGCCGGATGCAAGACTTGGAGAAATTGCGGCGGCAATCATTGAATTGAAAGAAGCGGTATCCTGTACGGAAGCGGAGATTATGGAATTCTGCAAGGAGCTTCCCCGTTATAAGCGGCCAAGAAAGGTTATCTTTGAGAAAGTGCCAAGAAATCCTACAGGTAAGATTGAGAAACCTCTTCTCAGGGAGCGGTACTGCCATGGCAGTCTTGTGGAAGCACAGATTAAGAACTAGAGGAAGAAGTACCCATTTATGCGGGCGATGTCTGAACGTATCAATGGGTGTGGGAGAGAAAGGGGTAAGGTGATAGAAATGGATCTTTTTATCAAATTGATCATGCTCATGATATTCTTCGGGGTGATGATTGGTATCGGATTATATTGTCGTCGTCATGCAACCGATGTGAATGGTTTTGTGCTGGGAGGCAGGAGCGTGGGGCCTTGGCTTACGGCATTTGCTTATGGAACCAGCTATTTTTCTGCTGTGGTCTTTGTGGGCTATGCGGGACAGTTTGGTTGGAAATACGGCATTGCAGCAACCTGGGCAGGGCTTGGGAATGCGTTTCTCGGTTCCCTTCTTGCCTGGGCTGTGCTGGGACGCCGTACCCGTATTATGACACAGCATTTGGACAGTGCCACCATGCCGCAGTTTTTTGGGGAGCGGTTTGAGAGTAAGCCTTTGAAGCTGGCAGCTTCGGCAATCATCTTTATCTTTTTGATTCCCTATACAGCCAGTCTCTATAATGGGTTAAGCAGGCTTTTTGGAATGGCCTTTGCTATAGATTACAGTGTGTGTGTGATTGTCATGGCAGTGCTTACCGGTATTTATGTGATAGCAGGCGGTTATATGGCTACTGCCATCAATGATTTTATTCAGGGCATCATTATGATTTTTGGTATCGTGGCAGTGGTCTTTGCCGTGTTAAACAGCCAGGGAGGTTTCCTTGCTGCGCTTGATAAGCTGGCGTCTGTGAGTGATGAGACGGTCTCGGCTGCACCAGGGGTGTTTAATTCCTTTTTCGGGCCGGATCCGGTGGGGTTGTTGGGTGTGGTGATACTTACAAGTCTGGGAACCTGGGGACTGCCGCAGATGGTGCAGAAGTTTTATGCTATCAAGAGCGAGAGCGCGATCAATAAGGGAATGATTATTTCTACCGTTTTTGCGACGATTGTTTCGGGCGGCTGCTATTTTCTGGGTGGTTTTGGACGGCTTTTTAGTGATAAGATAGACATCGCGGCTAATGGTTATGACTCTGTAGTGCCCACCATGCTTTCCGGGCTTCCCACAATTTTGATTGCAGTAGTAGTCATTCTGGTACTTTCAGCTTCCATGTCCACACTTTCTTCCCTGGTATTGGCATCGAGCTCTACCTTGACGCTGGACTTCATTAAAGGTAATATTAAAAAGGAGATGGATGAGAAGGAACAGGTTAGGTGGATGCGGGCGCTTCTGGTAGTGTTTATCGCCATTTCCGTGGTGCTTGCATTGATTCAATACCGTTCGAATGTCACTTTTATCGCGCAGCTTATGGGAGTGAGCTGGGGTGCGCTGGCCGGCGCATTTCTGGCGCCCTTCCTCTATGGGTTATATTGGAAGCGGACCACGAAGGCGGCTTGTTGGGTAAGTTTTATGTTCTCGACGGTGGTCATGCTTGCCAATATCTTTTTCCGTTCCAGCTTTCCGGCTTATTTGCAGTCACCGATCAATGCCGGTGCTTTCTGCATGCTGGCAGGACTTGTGATCGTTCCTGTGGTAAGTGTTTTGACAAAGGCGCCTGACCAAAAGATACTGGAGGAGATTTTCTCCTGTTATGAGAAGAAGGTGACGGTTTCCGTGAAGGATTCCATCGGTGATCAGACTTAAGGAGGATAAGAATATATGAAAACACTAATGCTTGGCAACGAGGCGGTTGCCAGAGGTCTCTATGAGGCTGGCTGTTGCTTTGTGTCCAGTTATCCTGGAACGCCCAGCACGGAGATTACGGAGTGTGTGGCAAAATATGAGGAAGTATATGCGGAGTGGGCGCCCAATGAGAAGGTTGCGCTGGAAGCGGCGCTGGGGGCATCCCTGGCGGGAAAGAGAAGTTTCTGTGCCATGAAGCATGTGGGCTTAAACGTGGCGGCAGATCCGCTCTTTACCATTTCCTATACGGGTGTAAATGCAGGGCTTGTGATCGGCGTAGCTGATGACGCCGGCATGCACAGTTCTCAGAATGAGCAGGACTCCAGATATTATGCCAAAGCTTCGAAAGTACCTATGTTGGAGCCATCTGATTCCGCAGAAGCGCTGCGTTTTGCCAAGCTTGCCTATGAGCTTTCAGAAACATTTGACACCGCCGTTTTGATGAAAATGTGTACCCGTGTCAGCCATTCCCAGAGTGTGGTGGAACCAGGAGAACGGGTAGTTCCTGAACAGAAGAAATATGAAAAGAATCCGGCGAAATATATCATGATGCCGGCTAATGCGAAGAAACGCCACCCGGAGGTGGAAGCGAGGATTAAGGCGCTGACAGCCTGGGCAGAGACAGCTGAGATTAACAGGGTGGAGGCCGGACAGGATTCTTCCTGCGGTATCATCACATCTTCCACCTGCTATCAGTATGTGAAGGAAGCATTTGGAGATACCTATCCCATTTTGAAACTGGGCATGATCTGGCCTATGCCGGAGCAGAAGATAAAGGATTTTGCTGCCACGGTGGATAAGCTGGTGGTGGTGGAGGAACTGGACGGCTTTGTGGAGACGCATTGCAGGAATCTGGGCCTTTCTGTATCCGGAAAAGATCTTTTTACGAATATTGGAGAGCTGAGCCAGAATCTGGTGAAAGAGAAACTGGGCGGCACAGTGCAGACGGGCGCCTGTCTGGATGAAAACATCCCGGCAAGACCGCCTGTGATGTGTGCGGGCTGTCCTCACCGCAGTATCTTCTATGTTCTGAAGAAACTGAATCTTACGGTACTGGGTGATATTGGATGCTATACATTAGGAGCGGTGCCGCCTCTGGGGGCCATTGACACCACCATATGTATGGGAGCCTCTGTTTCTGGTCTGCATGGCTTTGTGAAGGCAGACGGTGAAGCGAATGCGGGACGTACTGTGGCAGTGATCGGTGACTCTACCTTCATTCACTCCGGAATCACAGGATTGATTAATGTTGCTTATAATGAGTCGAATTCGACAGTGATTATTCTGGATAATTCCATCACGGGTATGACGGGACACCAGCAGAATCCTACGACAGGGTATAACCTGAAAGGAGATCCCTGCACGAAGATTGATTTGGAAAGCCTGTGTCATGCGGTGGGAATCAACCGTGTAAGAGTGGTGGATCCCTATGATATGGAAACCTGTCAGAAGGTAGTTCAGGAAGAACTGGCGGCGAAAGAACCTTCTGTTATTATTTCCCGTCGTCCCTGTGCCCTGCTAAAATATGTGAAACATCCGGGGCCCATCTGTTCCGATACTGAAAAGTGCAAAGGCTGTAAGGCCTGTATGAAGATTGGCTGTCCCGCCATCAGCATGGTGGACGGCAAGGCGAAGATTGATGCTACGCTCTGTGTGGGCTGTGGGGTTTGTGAACAGCTTTGTAAGTTTGATGCACTTGGTTAATAATTGAAGATATTTTACAAGACATAATACAAGTACGAAAGGTATGATGCCTGTGAGAGGATATCGGATACAGGCAGGAAAGGCGTTTAGTATGGAAACAAAGAATATCATGATTGTAGGCGTAGGCGGACAGGGGACACTGCTTGCCAGCAAGCTTCTGGGACGTCTGCTCCTCAGTAAGGGATATGATGTTAAGGTCAGCGAAGTGCATGGTATGAGCCAGCGGGGCGGAAGTGTTGTCACTTATGTCCGCTGGGGTGACAGGGTCTGTTCTCCCATTATAGATAAAGGACAGGCGGATTGTGTTCTTTCTTTTGAACTTCTGGAAGCGGCCCGTTACACGGAGTATGTGAAACCGGGCGGCAGAATTATTGTCAACAGCCAGCAGATTAACCCCATGCCGGTCATTGCAGGTGCCGCAGCCTATCCGGAGAATCTGGTGGAAAAGCTGGGAACACTTGACATTCACGTTGATGCCTTTGACGCGCTTTCCCTGGCGGAAGAGGCAGGAAACAGCAAGGCTGTAAATCTGGTGCTCATGGGCAGACTTGCCAGACATTTTGACTTTACAAAAGAAGAGTGGATGGATGCAATCGAGCACAGTGTGCCGCCGAAGTTCCTGGAATTGAATAAAAAGGCATTTGCGCTGGGGCAGAGTACATAACGTGCCAGTGATAGTGCAGGATGATAGTTTGGCAACTGGTGAAAGGTGAACAAAATTTTGGAGGTCATAGAATATGGAACGGTATTACCAGAAAGAGATTGAAACTGCGGACAGGGAGCAGATTCTTGCATGGCAGAACGAACGCCTGGTGAAGCAAGTGCGGCATGTGTGGGATAATGTACCCTATTACCGCAGGAAGATGGAAGAAAAGGGCGTTACGGCTGAGGATATTCAGGGCGTAGCAGATTTGCATAAACTGCCCTTTTTAACCAAGGACGATCTGAGGGAGGCTTATCCATACGGCCTTCTTGCGATGCCTCTGAAAGACTGTGTTCGCATCCAGTCTACGTCCGGCACAACGGGCCGCAGGGTAGTGGCTTTTTATACCCAGCATGATATAGATTTGTGGGAGGACTGCTGTGCCAGGGCTATTATGGCGGCAGGAGGCACCGATGAGGACGTCTGCCATGTCAGTTATGGTTATGGTCTTTTTACCGGAGGTCCCGGACTGAATGGAGGAAGCCATAAGGTGGGATGTCTGACGCTTCCCATGTCGTCAGGTAATACGGACCGCCAGCTGCAGTTTATGGTGGATCTGGAGGCTACCATTATCTGTTGTACCCCTTCCTATGCAGCCTATCTGGCGGAGAGCATCCATGAGCGTGGACTGCGGGATAAGATCAAGTTAAAGGCCGGCATCTTTGGTGCAGAAGCATGGAGTGAAGAGATGCGTCAGGATATTCAGAATAAGCTGGGAATTAAGGCTTATGATATCTATGGACTGACAGAGACAAGCGGTCCCGGCGTTGCTTTTGAGTGCAGTGAGCAGACCGGCATGCATATCAATGAAGACCATTTTATAGCGGAGATTATCAATCCGGATACGGGAGAGGTTCTGCCGGAAGGCAGTAAAGGCGAACTGGTATTTACGGCCATCACCAAGGAGGCATTCCCGCTTTTGCGTTATCGTACCAGAGACATCTGTATACTGACCAGGGAGAAATGTTCCTGTGGCCGTACTCACATAAAGATGAGCAAACCCATGGGCAGAAGCGATGACATGCTGATTGTCAAGGGCGTCAATGTATTCCCGTCTCAGATTGAGACAGTGCTTCTGGAGCAGGGATATCCGGCTAACTATCAGATTATCGTGGATCGTGTCAATAATTCCGATACGATTGAGGTGATGGTGGAAATGACGCCTGAGAACTTCTCCGATAATCTGGGAAAGATTACAGAGATGGAGAAAGGGCTGGTATCAGCCCTCAAGGCTATGCTGGGAATTTATGCAAAGGTGCGTCTGGTGGCGCCCAAGTCCATTACTAGAAGTGAGGGCAAGGCAGTACGTGTCATTGATAAGCGTAAGATTTAAGATGTAACATAAAATTGGTAGCTTAAGAAAGGAGCAGGTTTCAATATGACAATACCTCAAATATCTGTATTTCTGGAAAATAAAGCAGGACAGCTTGCGGATATAACCAATATTCTGTCAGACAATCAGGTGAACATGCGGGCAATCAATATTGCAGAGACCGCGGATTATGGCGTCCTGCGGCTGATTGTGGATGATGCTGCTAAGGCCTCCTCTATTCTTTTAGAACAGGGCTTTATTTTGACCATGACACCCGTTGTGGGTGTGGCGGTTCCGGATACACCGGGCGGTTTAAGTAAAGTGCTCGGCGTGATTTCCTGTGCGGGGATTGATGTGGAGTATATGTATTCTGTTTTCGGACAGAAGGACGGACAGGCGTGCATGATTTTCCGTGTGGCGGACACAGAGGGACTGACAGATGTCCTTGGAAAAAACGGAATTGGCACGATTACGGGAGAAAATCTGGGACTTCATTAGACGGATAAGTCAAGAGAGCTTGCGGCTTAAGTGGCTGCAGGCTCTTTTATGTATCAAAGGTTTTTATAACTTTATAAGTTTTTATAAAAATTGATAAAAAGTACTTGCTATTTTTATACCGGGGGGGGGGTATAATCTAATTGCAAAATCCACACTCAATATCGAAAAGGAGATAAAAATATGAAAACAATGAGAAAATATTTTGCCTTTGTATTGGCAATGGGACTGATGTTATCCAGTATGACAGTCATGGCAGAAGAGGGTAACGATACACAGGAATCAGGATCAGTTTCCAATGAAAATAAATATAGCGGCGGAACAGTGATCGATGCGGGTGGCTACAAACAGTTTGAAGGCTCCATGCCAGGCAGTGGCGACAATGTTCAGAAGGGTGATTACTGGTGGAATACAGCTACCAGTACTATGAAGCAGTGGAATGGCTCTGCATGGGTGGCAGTAGGGTGTGATGACAATAGCTCCAGCTCTTCCCGTTCCTTAAGCAGCGAGGAGAAGGCGGCAATAGCGGCTGCCAAAGAAAAGGCAGAGGCAGAACGCGCGGCACAGGCAGAGGCAAGCAGAGAAGCGGTACGCATGGAAGCAGAAGCAGCAGGCGAGGGATTTGAAAATGCAGCCCACATGCAGTATGCGCAGGCTGCGAATAAGTCTGCAGGTGAGTATTATAATAATGCCGTATTGACTGCACAGGGGATTGAAGAGGCAACACCTGTGGCACAGGGCGGCAATCTGGTAGTAGATGGTAAAGTCACCAATATGACTGCTACAATCTCTAAAGTACCGGTTTCCTTTGTGGATTCCGTGCGTGCGGCTAAAGAAGGTACCGTATTAAATGTTGTAGATGTTCAGTTCCCCTCTGTTGAGGCAACCATTAACTTCTATATGCCTGGTGTGACAGATGGCGCTGCCGTTACAGCTGTACAGTATATAGATGGCGCATGGGCAGATGTGGAAGTGGAAGAAGTAAGAGCAGATCACGTGGTTCTTAACTTAAAGAGCAATGGCATTGTTGCATTTCTTTCTAAATAAGGGGTCCATAGAGTGATGCGGTTTCAGGAAGTTAACGAGTAAGAGGGTGTGGGAGATGGGAAGCCACTGCGGATACGTCATTGAGGTGCCGCGGTGGCTTTTATATATTCTTTCATAATTTAACTTGAAATAATTAGCATTCAGTTTATAGTTGCAATAAAAGGTTTCAAAATCAACAATAAAAAGTGGTTGACAAACAGGCAGATTTCGTATACATTATAAGGCAGTAAAGTTTTGCAGAGTATATATGACAGGCGTTGATAAGAACAAGTAGTGGATTAGGGAACGAACAGAAAGCAGCCGGCAGATGAGAGGCGCGCGGGAACTTTTTCATGAATACATCTTGGAGCTTCATGGCAGAATAGGGTTGGTGTTATGTCAGAGTATCAGCAGACAGATATCAGGTATCTTAGTAGGTCATGACGGAGGGATGCACGTTATAGCAGGAAAGTATCATCATATATGGCGCAGTAAATGATATATCATGATTGTACTCAATGAGACAGGCGGTGTGAGTCGTCTGTGAAATTAGGTGGTAACACGAGTTTGGCCCTCGTCCTGATAGCAGGACGGGGTTTTTTTGTGCGAACTTGAAAGGTAGTGCATTTCAAGTCGGCGCATTTACTGCTTCATAAAACCAGAGAATTGAAAGGGAGGACACAAAACATGGGAATTTATGAGGAATTACAGGCAAGAGGACTTCTTGCACAGCTGACGGATGCGGAAGAAATCAGAGATCTGATCAATAATGGGAAGGCAACATTTTATATTGGCTTTGACCCTACGGCGGATAGTCTGCATGTGGGACATTTTATGGCACTGTGTCTGATGAAGCGTCTGCAGGAGGCAGGTAATAAGCCGATTGCCTTGATTGGCGGGGGAACCGCAATGATCGGGGATCCTTCCGGACGGACGGATATGCGTTCCATGATGACAAAGGAGACCATCGAGCATAACTGCGAGTGTTTTAAGAAGCAGATGAGCCGGTTTATTGATTTTTCGGACGGCAAAGCACTTATGGTCAACAATGCGGACTGGCTGTTGGATTTAAACTATGTAGCGTTTATCAGGGAGGTAGGTGCCTGCTTCAGCGTCAACAATATGCTTCGTGCGGAATGCTATAAGCAGAGAATGGAGAAGGGGTTGAGCTTCCTTGAATTTAACTATATGATCATGCAAAGCTATGATTTCCTGGAACTTTACAAAAGATATGGCTGTAACATGCAGTTTGGCGGAGACGATCAGTGGAGCAATATGCTGGGCGGTACAGATTTGATTCGACGCAAGCTGAGCAAGGATGCTTATGCTATGACCATCACGCTTTTAATGAATTCTGAAGGAAAGAAGATGGGTAAAACACAAAAAGGTGCAGTATGGCTTGATCCTGATAAAACCACGCCTTTTGAATTTTATCAGTACTGGCGTAATGTGGATGATGCTGACGTGCTTAAATGTATGCGCATGTTGACTTTCCTGCCTTTGGAGAAGATTGATGAGATGGATCAATGGGAAGGAAGTCAGTTGAATGAGGCAAAAGAGATTCTGGCTTATGAACTGACGAATCTTGTGCACGGTGAAGAGGAAGCACAGAAAGCAAAGGAGGCATCAAGAGCCCTTTTTGCAGGCGGCGGGAGCCTGGAGAACATGCCTACGGTGACGCTTTCTGAGACAGATTTTAAGGAGGGTTCCATCGATATTCTGGGAATCCTGGTAGCAGCCGGGTTGGCAGCGTCCCGCTCTGAAGCCCGTCGGGCGGTGGAACAGGGCGGCGTATCTGTAAAGGGAGAAAAGGTGAGTGATGTTAAGACCGCTTACACCAGAGAAGATATTGCAGACCAGGAATTTATTGTGAAGAAAGGTAAGAAGAGTTTTAAAAAGATTTTGGTTTAGACAAATAAGAGCAGGATTGCAGGAGCATCAGGAGTACGTCTGGGTGTCTCAGCGTACAGATGCTTGGGAATGGAGGACAAAGTGGAAAAGAGGGCAAAAGGAAGAACATTACTGTCATACTCACCGGATATTAAGGTGGTGGACTGTACTTTACGTGACGGCGGTCTGGTGAATGAGTTCTTTTTTACCGATGATTTTGTGAAAGAGCTTTATCGTGCAAATATTAAGGCTGGTGTCGATTACATGGAGTTTGGTTACAAGGCGTCGAAGGAAATGTTTGACGTAAATAAGTTCGGTAAGTGGAAATTCTGTGAGGATAAGGACATTCGTGCTGTTGTCGGGGATAATAAGACGGATATGAAGATTGCAGTGATGGCAGATGTGGGACGCTGCGATTTCAAAAAAGATATTCTGAATAAGAAGGACAGTCCGATCGATCTGATACGTGTGGCAACTTATATCAATACCATCCCGGCGGCGGTTGAAATGATTGAGGATTGTACCAAAAAAGGTTATGAGACAACGGTTAACATTATGGCAATCTCCAAATCCAATGAGACGGATCTCGATGCGGCCCTGGAACTGCTTGGGCAAAGCAGCGTGGGGACCATATATCTGGTGGACAGCTATGGCTCTCTGTATCCGGAGCAGGCGAGGCGTCTGGCAGATAAGTATTTGGAAGTGGCGGCGAAATATAATAAGAAGGTGGGCATACATGCCCATAATAATCAGCAGCTTGCTTTTGCAAACACAGCGGAAGTTATCATCATGGGTGTCAGTTACTTGGATGCAACGGTAAGTGGCATGGGCCGCGGATGCGGCAATTGTCCAAGTGAGCTGTTGCTGGGATTTCTGAAGAATCCCAAATATAATATCAATCCCATTTTGAATTTCGTGGAGAAGCAAATCGTTCCTTTAAGGGAGTCTGGTGTGACATGGGGATATGATGTGCCTTATCTGCTGACCGGGATTTTGAACCAGCATCCGAAGTCTGCCATTCAGTTTATGAAGGAGAACCGGAAAGATTATTATGAGTTCTACCTGGAACTGCTGGAGAACTTCTAAGCCGGATATGTGCAGGAAGTAATAGATTCTACAGGTATGAGGGATACAATCGGAAAAGGAGACATCTCTACAGATGAAACATAAGAACGACTGGGATATGGAATTTATTGATCTGGACGATGACAACAAAAATACGGCAAGAATAAAAACACAGAAAAGGGCGCAGCAAAAGGGGAAGAAATCTAAGCCTTCGGTTCAGCTGCCGTTTATTATCATAACGTTTGTTATTGTCGTTGTTGCGGCAGCGTTTCTGCTCTTCATACTAAGTAATCATGGAGAATCAGGGGAAGTCTCTGTGCCTGTGATGGAAGAGACAGAAGGTGAAGGCATACAGGAAAGTCAGGAACCGGGTTCGGCACAGCAGGCGGGGCAGGAGCTGCCTGGTATTGCAAGCCAGGAACCCTCGGAGACCGCAGGAGAAGAAAAGGCAGGGGAGGAGGCTGAGACAGAACAGCAGACAGCGATGGATCCGCAGACGGAAACGATGGGGACAGAGCAGGGCACAGAAGTGGATGTGACAGAACTTCTCTCCTCTGGGACGGTGGCTGAGACAGAAAAAATAACAATTGGTATTGACGTGGCCAGGTATCAGGGAACGATAGATTGGGCACAGGTGGCGGCATCAGGCATTGAGTTTGTCATGGTTCGAGTGGGATACCGCACCGACAGTACACGGGAAATCTGTGCGGACACCAATGCCAGATTTAATATGCAGGAAGCACAAAAGAATGGTATTAAGGTGGGTGCGTATTTCTTTTCTACTGCAACAAGTACCCAGGAAGCGTTAGAAGAGGCAGATTGGGTAGCGGATTATATAGCACAGTATCAGATTACTTACCCTGTGGTGTATGATTGTGAAGGGTTTGACAGACCGGAGAGTGCCCAGTATGAATTGACTAAGACACAGCGCACGGATATTGCCATAGCCTTTCTGGATCGGATTTACAGCAGGGGTTATACACCCATGTTTTATGCTTCCATGAGTGAACTGACCGGAGAAGCCAAATGGGAGACGTCCAGAATTGATAAGACCTATAAGATATGGGTATCCCAGTATCCGGCAACACCCTATCCCCAGACAGCAAAGTCTTCCTATGGCGGCAGCCATGCCATGTGGCAGTACACAAACCGGGGGACAGTTGCAGGGATTGATAAGCCGGTGGATGTAAACATTGCATATTTTGGCTATGAGGGTACGGCAGATGCTGTGAGTGAAGAGCCTCCTGAAGAAGTGCAGGCAGATGCGGAGGCGTTGATGAATTTCACGCAAGTAAATGAGACCGTGACCGCCAAAGATTCCACGAATCTGCGAAACATTCCCAGTCAGGGAAGTGACAGTACAGTGGTGTATACGCTGCAAAATGGCGAGACTCTTACGAGAACCGGCGTAAGTGACAGCGGCTGGTCCAGATTAGAATATAATGGACAGAAAGTTTATGCTGTATCCAGCTATCTGACGACAGATTTATCGGTGCAGGCGCCTGAGCCGGAGGTACAGGAAGGAAGCGGCAGCGGAGATGGCCTGAAGACCAGATTTGACGATAGAAACGAGCAGGTGACGGCTAAGATAGAAGTGAATCTGCGTACTTTACCCAGTGTGACCAATCCGGATGCAACGGTGACGGCAGTGCTGCACAATGGGGAATATGTGACCAGAACAGGCATTAATGAGGCTTATGGCTGGTCCAGGGTGGATTATAACGGACAGACCTTATACTGTATTACGAGTTATCTGACGCAGTAATAAAAGAAAATCAGAATATGACAGGAAGACATCTTGTGTTTCGGCAAGGTGTCTTTATATCGTATTTCATATGGTGGAAGATATTTCTGAAAGCTGAGGCATAGTATGCAATATATGATGGAAAGTGAGAAACAGGAAGAATCTGTTTGAGGCAGATAAGGAGGATTCGTATGAGAACGAATATTAGTAACAGGCAATTTGATGAAGAACGAGCGTTATATAATTTACAGCAGGCAGATGTGGTGGAGTGCACTTTTGCCGGACCGGCAGACGGAGAGTCTGTACTGAAAGAGTCCAGAGATGTGAATCTGCAAAAATGCGTATTTTCTCTGCGATATCCGTTGTGGCATGTGAAGGGATTTGTGATGGAGCATTCCACCATGGATGAGTTGACAAGAGCGGCAATTTGGTATGCGGAGGACGGTTTGGTGAGGGAATCGGTACTGGGCGGCATTAAGGCGGTCCGAGAGTGTGCAAGGATATGTCTTGAACATTGCCGCGTGGTTTCGCAGGAATTTGGCTGGAAATCCTGTGATATTACACTGAAAGATACAGACATTACATCTGAGTACCTGTTTTTTGACAGCTGTGATGTGAGATTAGAGCGTGTGAAGATGCAGGGGAAATACTCCTTTCAGTATATGAAGAATTTGGAGATTACGGATAGCGTGCTGGATACCAAGGATGCTTTCTGGCACAGTGAGAATGTGACTGTCAGAAATAGTGTGGTGAAGGGGGAGTATCTGGGGTGGTTCTCTGACGGTCTCACACTGATAGATTGTAAAATCAGCGGAACACAGCCGTTATGTTATTGTAAGAATCTGAAGCTGATCAACTGTACCATGGAGGATACAGATCTTTCCTTTGAGTACTCAGATGTGGAGGCTGATGTGAAAGGACACGTGATTTCCATCAAGAATCCCAGATCCGGTATCATTACGGTGGATAGTGTGGGAGAAATCATTCAGGAAGATCCGGTTATGGAGTGTACAGGGCAGGTAATTATCCGCGGGCAGGAAGAACATGAAAAAGGGTGATGCGGCAGGCATCGTGTGTTGTTCTAACGGTCTGCGTGCAGAGTGTATACGCGATGTTGAAAAGTTGATACAAATACTGAAACAGATAGGAATCACACCTGTTATCAGCGAACATATTTATGAAAAGAACGCTGTGTTCTCAGGAACTGGCAGGGAACGGGCACAGGCGCTGATGAGCTTTTACGAGAGGGAAGATGTAAAGGCTGTTTTTGATATATCCGGTGGGGATATCGCCAACGAGATTTTGTCTTACCTGGATTTTGATGTGATACAAAGAAATCCGAAACAGTTCTGGGGATATAGTGATCTGACCACAATACTGAATGCGGTCTATACAAAGACCGGCAATGAGGGGGTCCTTTATCAGGTAATGAATCTGGTGCGGGTCAAAGACAGTGTTATGTGCAGGAGCTTTGCCAAGACGGTACTGGGACAAGAGGAATCTCTGTTTGACTTCCCTTATCGCTTTATACAGGGCAAGCATATGGAAGGCGTTGTGGCGGGAGGTAATATCCGCTGCCTTTTGAAACTGGCGGGAACAGAATTTTTTCCGGATTTGCAGGATAAGATTTTGGTGTTGGAAGCAATGGGAGGAAGTACAGCACAATTCGTGACATACTTAAGTCAATTGCAGTGTATGGGAGTGTTTACGAAGATCGCAGGAATTGTGCTTGGAACTTTTACACAGATGGAGGCAGAGGGCGGCAGTCCGGATATCGTCACACTGGTACAGGAATATGCAGGATGCCTGCCAATCGTTAAAACATCCAGAATCGGGCATGGTGCAGATTCCTGTGGTGTGGTGATCGGGCGATACAGAGTGTTTTCTTAAGTAGTATAGATTTTTTTCAGATTCTCTATTCTGGCACTGGCATTGACCATCAAAGCATCCAGGATAGTGATAGCGGCCATGGATTCCACTACCACCACAGCACGGGGAACGATGATGGGGTCATGACGTCCTTTGATGGAGATTTCAATCTCTTCCCCCTGTTGATTAACGGTTTGCTGGGGTGAAAAGATGGAAGGAGTGGGTTTTACGTGGGCCCGCAATATGATGCGGGATCCGTCGCTGATGCCGCCCAGAATGCCGCCTGCGTGGTTTGAGGCTTTGACGATTCTGCCGTCTTGTATGCGGAAGGAGTCATTGTTCGTAGAGCCATGGTGCAGGGAAACGTCTGTGCCGTCACCAATCTCCACCGCTTTCACTGCGCCGATAGACATGACGGCTTTGGCAAGATTAGCATCTAATTTCTCAAAGACAGGGTCACCCAGACCGGCGGGCACACCGTCTATCACACATTCAATGACGCCGCCGGCAGAATCATAATCTTTCATACAGTCTGCCAGATACTTTTCCGCCAGAGAAGAAGCATTTCGATCCGGCATGGCGGTGGGTGTCTCTAAGATGGCCTTTCGGTCAAAATTTTCCATGGAAACGGTAATTGGTCCGATGGACTTGGTATAGGCACATAACTGAATACCGAATTGTGATAATACTTTGGCGGCAACGGCGCCTGCGGCCACTCGCCCGATGGTTTCCCGGCCAGAGGAACGGCCACCGCCACGATAGTCCCGGAAACCATATTTCTGGTCAAAGGTATAATCAGCATGGCCAGGACGGTAATAACCGGCAATCTCACGATAGTCCCCAGAGTGTTGAGAAGTGTTTTTAACCAGCATGGAGATGGGTGTACCGGTGGTTTTACCCTCAAATATGCCAGAGAGAATCTGTACATCATCTGCTTCCTTACGAGGAGTGGATATTTTGGTCTGCCCAGGCTTTCTTCTGTTTAAATAGGTCTGAATATCGCCTTCATTAAGATGCAATCCTGCAGGACAGCCATCCACCACGACACCAAGTGCCGCGCCGTGTGACTCTCCCCATGTAGTGAGTTGAAAGATAATTCCTAGTGATGAACCTGCCATTGTGTATTCCTTTCTTGTTTCGCGATGAAGTATTCTGAAAATAATTTGCAGGATAACCTGCAAAATTAAATAACTGACGGAATGTAAAATGTGTATTTAATATTGAAGACGGAAATGTTGCATTTTATGCGCCTTTTAACAATATTTTACAAGTAAACCAATTTGCTCTTGTAGCATAACATATTTTATGATAAAAATAAACAGAAAGGACATTTTCGGAATAAAATAATTAAGAGAGCAGAAAAAAGTTAAGAGATTTACATAAAAAAGGCTGTACAAATAAATTTTATATGTTATGATATAAATTAGGTTTACATATTACATTTTAATACATATTTTGAGGAAGTTCATGAAAAAGACATTTCGGGAAAACATAATAACAAAGTTTGCAGGTATCGCCAGAAGTCACAAAGGATTAAAGTATCCGTGCCTTGCGGCGGCAGCTGTAGTTTTGTTTTTTTACTATATTTCCATGCATTTTGTGAATAATGGCAAACGTTATGTCAGTGTGGCTTTTGTAGCCGTTTTCTTTATGAGCAGCTGTAGCTTTTCTTTTGCAGTGTTTGCAGAGCGTACTGGGTTTATCAGTGCTCAGGAGACATACAGCGCGATTGTGGAGGACTCGGATATTACGCTGGCAGTGGAGCAGACAGTAGATCCAACTGAGCAGATGATTCTGGAGGAAGATAATATTGCATTGGAGTGTGAGACGACAGAAGACACAGAGGACGTGGTTGCTTATTCACTGGATGATCTTTTGGAAAACCGTGAGCAGGATGGTTATCAGGCACCCAGTACAGATGTAGCAATGGCAGGTGAGGAGTATGTATTTGATTCCTCCGACTGGCGGCTGATGCTCATCAACAAGCAGCATCCGATTCCGGAGGAGTATGATTTTACATTGGGAACCTTTACGGCAGGCATGCGGTGTGATGAGCGTATTATTGAAGATCTGCTCCTTATGATGCAGGCGGCCAAAGATGATGGTGTGAATCTGGAGGTGTGTTCTCCGTATCGGGGAGATAACAGGCAGGAATATCTATTTAATAGGAAGATTAAGAATTATATGGGGCAGGGGATGTCTTACATGGAGGCATATAAACGGGCTTCTCAGATTGTTACCGTGCCAGGGGCAAGTGAGCATCAGGTGGGGCTTGCCTTGGATATCTGGAGTGATACATACAAATCCCTGGATAAAGGGTTCGAGGATACAGCGGGGGGTCAGTGGCTGGCGCAGCACAGTTACGAATATGGATTTATCCTGCGTTATCCCGAAGGGAAGGAGTACATTACAAGCATTGAATATGAGCCATGGCACTTTCGTTATGTGGGCAGGGAGGCGGCCATGATCATGAAACAGGAAGACATCTGTCTGGAAGAATTTTGGGATAAATATTTATAATAGATGAGCATGAGGTAATTATGTATAAAATTCTGAAACAGGAAGGACAAGCAAAGCGCGCTGAATTTGCCACAGTACATGGAATCATTCAAACACCGGTCTTTATGAATGTGGGAACTGTGGCGGCTATCAAAGGAGCTGTCTCCACGGAAGATTTGGAGGGGATTGGAACCCAGGTGGAACTTTCCAATACGTATCATCTGCATGTACGTCCAGGAGACCAGGTTATCAAAAAGTTGGGCGGCCTGCATAAGTTTATGTCATGGAATAAACCGATTCTTACAGACTCGGGCGGGTTTCAGGTTTTTTCGCTGGCAGGTCTGCGCAAGATTAAAGAGGAGGGAGTATATTTTCATTCCCATATAGACGGGCGTAAGATATTTATGGGGCCGGAAGAGAGTATGCAGATTCAGTCTAATCTGGCATCAACGATAGCCATGGCTTTTGATGAGTGCCCTTCCAGTGTGGCGGAGCGTCGTTATGTGGAAGATTCTGTGGCCCGCACTACAAGATGGCTTACACGTTGTAAGAAGGAGATGGAGCGGTTAAACAAACTTGAGGATACAATTAATCGCAAACAGCTTCTTTTCGGTATCAACCAGGGGGCGATTTTTGATGATATCCGTATTGATCACGCCAAAAGGATTTCAGAACTTGGCTGTGATGGCTATGCGATTGGCGGGCTGGCAGTGGGGGAGAGCCATGAGCAGATGTATCATGTCATTGAAGAGACGGTACCCTATCTGCCGAAGGACAAGCCAATCTATCTGATGGGGGTGGGAACACCCGCTAATATTCTGGAAGCAGTTGAGCGGGGGGTAGATTTTTTTGACTGTGTATATCCTACCAGAAATGGAAGGCATGGACACTTATATACGAATCAGGGAAAAATCAATCTCTTTAATGCGAAATACGAGCTGGATGAAAGACCAATAGAAGAGGGGTGTACCTGTCCGGCCTGCAGACGCTATTCCAGAGCCTATATCAGACATCTTCTGAAAGCGAAAGAAATGCTGGGGATGCGGCTGTGTGTGCTGCATAATCTGTATTTTTATAATACCATGATGGAAGAAATCAGGAATGCACTGGATGAAGGAAGGTTTGCATCCTATAAGAGACAAAAACTGGAAAGCATGAAAATGCCTCAATCATAAAATTTCTGTGAAAGGGCTTGTTTTTGGGAATTAAATTGTGTATGATATGCTTTAGACTTTTGATGAAAAGATAACGGAGGAAATTGTATGGGAGTATTATTATCAGCTGATGCAGCAGCTGCTACGGGCAGTGGTCTGGTCATGATCATTTATATTGTGGTCATTGTGGCGTTCATGTATTTTCTTATGGTCCGCCCTCAGAAAAAGGAGCAAAAGAGGATGGCAGCAATGCTGGCGGATATGAGTGTGGGCGATGTGGTGCTTACAACCAGCGGATTTTATGGTATTGTCATTGACATCACAGATGATACGCTTATTGTTGAATTTGGCAATAATAAAAACTGCCGTATTCCGATGCAGAAATCTGCAGTAGCACAGATTGAAAAGCCGGAAGCGGAATAAGCAGTCACGAATTTTAGATCATAGCTCTCAGGCTATGGTCTTTTGCTGTTATTTATTAATAATTCTTTAATGTTAACGTGCAGGGTATTGACAAGATAAAGTAAATCCTGTAAAATTGCCATTTGTGTGAGGGCACACGAGAGAATACTATTGCAATGATGGAGGAGATGGATTCATGAAGAGAAGAACAATGAAATCAGTTTTATGTGCGGCACTTATGGTACTGACCATGTCCATGACCGCATGTGGTGGGGCGGATAATCTGGAAGATTATTTGAACTCTACAGATGGCGCTATGGAAGCGGTTGAGGAGGAGATTGCCGGTGCGAGCCAGGATGGCATGTCTGTTTCGGCAGAGGTAAAGGGTAATGATTTTACTTTTAATTTTACCATCGAGGATGCTTCTCTGGTTACAGATGATACAACTGCGCAGTTAGAGGCGGGTTTTGATGCTACTGCATCTTTGTTCCAGGAGATGGCTGGTCAGATGGATGATGAAGCTGGTTTGGATAAAGGTTCTGTACAGATTATAATCAAATACCTTGATCCCGATGGGAAAGTACTTGCTGAAAGAGGTTTCAAAGCACAGTAAGGGAGAACCAGAATACATAAAAAAAGAATAAAAGGCTGTATTTGAAGGATATGGCCTTTTTGATAAGTATTGCAATAATGGAGGAGACAGTTATGAAGAGAAGAGCAGTAAAATCAGTTTTATGTGCGGCATTGATGGCACTCACTTTGTCTATGACAGCATGCGGCGGTTCTGATGATGCGGCGAAGGACGCAGCAACAGAAGAGCAGGAGGAAGCATCTGAAGAAGAGGCAGAGGAGCCTGAAGAGGAAGCGCCGGAGGAGGCAGAGAAGTCTGAAGAGGAAGCACCTGAAGAAGAGGCAGAGGAGCCTGAAGAGGAAAAAGCTGCGGAAGCCACAGCTAATACACTGGAGGAGTATCTGAACTCTACAGATGGCGCTATGGAAGCGGTTGAGGAGCAGATTGCTGGTTCGAACGGAGATGGAATGTCTGTTTCTGGAGAGGTAAAGGGTAATGATTTTACTTTTAACTTTACCATCGAGGATGCTTCTCTGATTACAGATGACACGGCTGCGCAGTTAGAGGCAGGTCTTGATGCTACCGCATCTGTTTTCGAAGAGATGGCTGGTCAGATGGATGATGAAGTTGGTCTGGATAGAGGTTCTATACAGGTTGTAATCAAGTACTGTGATCCTGATGGGAATGTACTTGCTGAGAGGGGCTTTAAGGCACAATAGAAGGGAACCAGAATATATAATGAAAAGACAGAAGGCCGTATCGCAGATGATACGGCCTTCTGACATGTGGGATAAGAAATTATACATTGACAAGAAGCATGATATGATTCAAAATAGTAATGGCAATATAAAATACAGGAAGAGATCTATTGATCAGAAAGGAGCACTATGAAAAGGGGATTTGTAAAAGTTTTGACAGTAACAGCAGCTATGGTAAGTATGTTGTCCATGAGCATGACCGTTTGTGCCGCGGAGAATTATACGGTAGCGCAGGGGGATCATCTGATGAAGATTGCCCAGAACAAATATGGAGATGAAGCGAAATGGAATGTTATCTTTGAGGCCAACAAGGAAGCGATTAAAGAGCCTACTAAGATATATCCGGGACAGGTGCTTGTGATACCGGATCTTGCGGCAGAGACACCGGCACAGCTTCCGGCAGTACAGCCTGAAGAAGCTGCTCCTGTGGCACCGGCAGCGCCCGAAGCAGCACCGGCACCCGTGGCACCGGCAGCACCTGAAGTTGCTGCGCCAACAGTAGCAGAGCCTGAGGCAGCGCCTGCACCAGCAGCACCGGCAGTAGAGCCTGAGGCAGAGTCTGCACCGGCAGGGATGACGCTTGAGGAGTATGGTAAGGATCCTGAATTCCAGAGTATATTGGATACCCAGATGCAGATGTTTGAGGGAAGCGGTATAGATGTTGCTGTTGTATTTCAGGAGAACACCATGGCTGTTATCGTGACAATCGCAGATTCTTCTTATCTCGTAGATGGAATCGAAGAAGCTTTGGGTGAAGCATTAGAGTCAGTCAGACCTATGGTTCAGGAATTGGTGGTCATGATAGAAAATGAACTTGGTAATCCGGGAAATTGTGTGGTGATCTACAGCTATCAGACAACAGACGGCAGAGTGCTTGCACAGAAAGCATTTACAGCAAAGTAGAATATGATGGACAGTAAAAGCCGGGTCAGAAATGATCCGGCTTTTCCATATTGAAATTTATACGGGAATAGTCTATGATATATAAGTGATATTTTGCAATGATATTGCTTCATTTTATAGTAAATGACATAACAAATTCCTATGTTAGGTTCCTGTTAAAGACATATGCGGAAATTTTATATGACGGAAAGCGAAATTGTAATGTCATTCACTGTAATAAGATAAAGGTGTGTGTCTGGGACACACAGGAATGGAGGAAACGATGGAACTTAGGATAACCTGTATCCCCGGAGACGGTATTGGTCCGGAAATCGTAGCGGAGGCAAAGAAGGTGCTTGATGCGGTGGCAGTAAAATATGGCCATGTAATGCGCTACACCGATATTTTGATGGGTGGCGCGTCCATTGATGTGCATGGTGTACCTTTGACAGAAGAGGCGGTGGAAACTGCAAAGAGTGCAGATGCAGTTTTAATGGGATCTATCGGCGGTGATACGACTACTTCGCCATGGTATAAGCTGGCGCCCAATTTGAGGCCTGAGGCAGGACTTCTCGCCATTCGCAAAGCCCTGAATCTTTTTGCGAATCTTCGGCCTGCGGTTTTATATGAGGAACTGGCAGGAGCCTGTCCTTTGAAGGAAGAAATTTCTGCGGCAGGATTTGACATGATGATCATGCGGGAATTGACGGGAGGATTGTATTTCGGAGAGCGTAAAACAGTTGAAGAGAATGGTGTACGCAAAGCGATTGATACCCTGACTTATGACGAAAATGAAATCCGCAGAATAGCCATCAAGGGGTTTGACATCGCCAGGAAACGCCGGAAAAAGGTGACTAGCGTGGATAAGGCCAATGTACTGGATTCTTCCAGACTCTGGCGTAAGGTGGTGGAGGAGGTGGCTGCAGCGTATCCGGATGTAACGCTGGAGCATATGCTGGTGGACAACTGTGCCATGCAGCTTGTGAAGGATCCGGCACAGTTTGATGTGATTCTGACAGAGAATATGTTTGGTGATATTTTGTCGGATGAGGCGAGTATGGTGACTGGTTCTATCGGCATGCTGGCATCCGCATCCCTGAATGATACCAAATTCGGTCTCTATGAGCCCAGCCATGGTTCTGCACCGGATATTGCAGGCAAGGATATTGCCAATCCCATTGCAACAGTACTCTCTGCGTCCATGATGCTTCGGTACAGCTTTGATCTGGATCAGGAAGCGGATGCCATTGACAGTGCAGTAAAGGCGGTGCTACAGGCAGGATATCGTACCGCAGACATCATGTCAGAGGGCTGTGTGCGTGTGGGCTGTAAGCAGATGGGTGATCTGCTGGCAGAGAGAATTAAATAATAGCATATGTAATTAAAATATTATCCTGATATGATAAAAGGTTTGAATTTATGAGACAGCAACGAAACGGGCCGGCAAAAGATAAAGAAACATATCTATTTATGATATTTCTTTTCGGCATGGCAGCCTACTATGGTTACAGAATGTTTGCAATCACACCATGGTATGATGAACTCTATACTTACTATTACTTTATCAGCAGAGGACCGGTTTATGCGGCAATCCACTGGCCCCTTCCCAACAATCATGTGGGATATTCTGCCATATCTGCCTGTCTTATAATATTTGGCAGCGCCGCTGTGGCCCTAAGAGGTGTATCATGGATATGCAGCCTGGGAAGTCTGATACTTTTGTATAAAACTGGCAAAAAGTGTTTTGCAGGATTTCTTGCATGGATTCCGGTGTTTGTTTTTGCAGGGATGAGTATGGTGAACCAGCTGGCAGTACAGGGCAGAGGCTACGCGCTGGTAACCTTTTGTTATTTGTTGGCTTTATGGGAACTCTTGCATATTGTAGTGGAGCACCGGAGAAAGAAAAGAGACTATATCCTGTTTGGTGTGTCTCTGGTGACGGCCCTGTGGGCGATTCCAAGCAGTCTGTATGTGGTGATGCCGGTATGCATGATCGGCGGTGCGGTGCTTCTTTTCCAGAAGGAGCATAGAGCACTTCTGCAATTGATTGTTACATCTCTGATCAGTGCAGTCTGTACGGCAGGGCTTTATGGGGTGTTGTGGCTGGCAATCGGATCCAATCTGCTGGTGAAGACACCTGACAGCGGCTTTACGGGTATGAGCCATGGGGCGGTCATTTTGCAGGCGCCTTGCGAGGCAATCATAACAGGTGTCACCTATATGCTGGACACGCCCTATATCCAGAGCATGACCAGAGAACAGTTTACAGCACAGGCATCTGACTGGCTGCAGACTCTGTTTGGCACACAGCTTGCTCCAGTGATTGGGATGAAGAATAATATCATGTGTTATATATTGGCGGGTGCTCTTTTGACAGTAACCGGGTGGTCTATCTGGCGGATAAAGAATAAAGTACATCCGTTATTGAAAACCAAACACCTTATCAGACCAGACAAAGCGCAGGGGTTGCCAAAAGCACAGGGAGCAGAGAAGATGCAGGAATTGCTGCCTGAGGAAATGGATCGGGATTGCTTTCGAGAATTTCTGGAATGGTATTTCGGGCTGACCATTTCGTTATTGGCAATAGCCTTGCTCATACAGTGTAAACTGCCTTATCAGAGAGTATTCTCTTTTCTTGGGGTATGGGTCGCACTCCTGATGGCCTGGCTGGTTGATACCCTGGGGATTCTTGCAGACAGGACAAGAGCTGTGAAAGAGAAGAATCCAGATATTTCCGCGCGGATGGGTATTGCGTGCAGTATCCTGACGGGCAGTTTGTGTATCCTGACGCTTCTATTAGACAGAGCACCCTATAGTATGCGGGATGAACTGCTTCGGGATGCGTATGGGCAGTATGCCATGGAGCAGACAGCCAGAGTGGCAGTGACGGACTGCGATCAGGAGTATTTCCTTTTATATGCTTATGATATAAAAGAGGACCGAGTGACCAGACGGATAGAAGAGGCAGATGTTGTATTGTTAGATAAGGCGCTTCTTGGAATGGAATATCAATACCGGGAATCTCCGGAGGAGTGGAAGTTCTATCTGACGAAAGAGGAGATACCGGAAGCGTATCTGGAAGAGAAGATGGAGCCGGTTTATGAGAACTGGCAGTTTATCTTATATGAAAGAAAGCAGTGAAAATAAAGAAGCATTTATAAAGGGGCGCAGAGCGCTTCGGAACGGAGGATACTATGAGAAGTGATAATGTGAAGGCAGGCGCACAGCAGGCACCGCACAGGAGTTTGTTTAATGCACTGGGTTTTACGGAGGAGGAAATGAAGAAACCCATGGTGGGAATTGTCAGTTCCTATAATGAAATTGTGCCAGGACACATAAATCTGGATAAGATTGTGGAAGCAGTGAAGCTGGGGGTAGCCCAGGCAGGCGGTGTACCGGTAGTGTTTCCGGCGATTGCGGTATGTGACGGTATTGCCATGGGACATATCGGTATGAAGTATTCTCTGGTCACCAGAGATCTGATTGCAGACTCCACAGAGTGTATGGCGCTGGCACATCAGTTTGATGCCTTGGTCATGGTACCTAATTGTGACAAGAACGTACCAGGTCTTCTGATGGCGGCGGCACGTATCAATGTTCCCACAGTCTTTGTTTCCGGCGGTCCGATGCTGGCAGGACATGTGCATGGACAGAAGAGAAGCCTTTCCTCCATGTTTGAGGCAGTAGGCTCTCACGCGGCAGGCACTATGACAGAGGAAGAACTTCGGGAATTCGAGGAGAAGGTATGTCCCACTTGTGGATCCTGTTCCGGTATGTATACAGCCAATTCCATGAATTGTCTTACAGAGGCGCTGGGAATGGGGCTTCGGGGCAATGGAACGATTCCTGCGGTCTATTCTGAACGTATCAAGCTGGCTAAGCATGCGGGTATGGCAGTGATGAAACTGTTGGAAAAGGATATCAGACCAAGGGATATTATGACCAAAGATGCTATCTTAAATGCACTTACAGTGGATATGGCACTGGGATGCTCTACAAATTCTATGCTGCATCTGCCGGCAATCGCCCATGAGATTGGCTTTGATTTCGATATTGCTTTTGCTAATGAGATCAGCGAAAAGACGCCTAATGTCTGTCATCTGGCGCCGGCAGGTCCTACTTATATGGAAGATTTGAATGAGGCTGGCGGTGTTTATGCGGTGATGAAAGAGTTAGCGGACATCGGACTGCTTCACACGGACTGCATGACCGTCACAGGTGATACCATCGGTGAGAACATTAAGGGGGCGGTGAACCGCAATACAGAAGTAATCCGCACGGTGGAGAATCCTTATAGTAAGACAGGAGGTCTTGCTGTCTTAAAGGGGAATCTGGCACCTGACGGCAGTGTGGTAAAGCGTTCTGCTGTGGTGGAGGAAATGATGGTTCATGAAGGACCGGCCAGAGTCTTTGACTGTGAGGAAGATGCCATTGCGGCGATTAAGAGCGGTAAGATTGTTGCCGGGGATGTGGTTGTAATCCGTTATGAAGGCCCTAAAGGCGGTCCTGGTATGCGGGAGATGTTAAATCCTACTTCGGCCATTGCAGGAATGGGGCTGGGCTCCAGTGTGGCGTTGATCACAGACGGACGGTTTTCAGGCGCTTCCCGGGGTGCTTCCATTGGACATGTGTCACCGGAGGCGGCAGTGGGCGGTCCCATTGCCCTGGTGGAAGAAGGGGATATCATCAGCATTGACATTCCGCATATGAAACTGGACATTAAAGTTTCCCAGGAGGAACTGGCGCAGCGTAAGCGTAATTGGCAGCCCAGAGAACCCAGGGTGACAAGCGGATATCTGGCGAGATACAGGGAAATGGTTACCAGCGGTAACAGGGGCGCAATTCTGGAAATCCCGGGCGCAAAATAGACTACTAAAATATAATAGCAGATGTTACACATTTTGAAAAAACATTTGTTATCATATAAGACAGGCAGGAGGAAAATATAATGGTATTGACAGGTGCGGAGATTGTAGTGGAATGCCTTAAAGAACAGGGAGTGGACACCGTGTTCGGTTATCCCGGCGGCACAATCTTGAATGTATATGATGCGTTATATAAACATAGTAATGAAATAAACCATATCCTTACCTCCCATGAACAGGGAGCGGCTCATGCGGCAGACGGTTATGCAAGGGCTACAGGTAAGGTGGGGGTATGTCTGGCCACCAGCGGCCCGGGGGCAACGAATCTGGTGACAGGTATCGCCACGGCTTATATGGATTCTGTACCTATAGTGGCCATCACCTGTAACGTGAATCTGCCGCTTCTTGGCAAGGATTCCTTTCAGGAGGTGGATATCGCCGGCATCACGATGCCCATTACGAAACATAACTATATCGTGAAAGACGTGACGATTCTGGCAGATACGCTGCGCAAGGCTTTTGCCATTGCAGGCAGTGGAAGACCGGGGCCGGTACTGGTGGATATTACCAAAGATGTGACGGCCAATAGCTGTGAATACGAGAAGAGAGATCCCATTGTTGTAGATAAGCCGATGCGTTACTCTGAGGAAGGGATGCAGGAGGCAGTAAAGCTGATTGAGCAGTCCAAGAAGCCTTATATCTATGTGGGCGGCGGCGCCGTACTTGCCGGAGCTTATCAGGAAGTACGGGAGTTTGCGCAGATTGTGGATGCACCTGTTTGTGACACGCTGATGGGCAAGGGGGTCTGTGATGGACGGGATGAGCGTTACACAGGCATGATTGGTATGCATGGAACGAAGACTTCCAATTTTGGGGTCAGTGAGTGTGATCTGTTGATTGCCCTGGGAGCCAGATTTTCTGACCGTGTGGTAGGAAATCCGAAGAAATTTGCTGAGAATGCGAAGGTGCTGCACATCGATATTGATGCAGCGGAGATTAATAAGAATATTAGAACGGATGTCTCTTTGGTGGGAGATTTAAAGGAAGTGCTCTCTCAGTTGAACACGCAGCTGACAAAACAGGATCATGCTGCATGGATGGAGCATATTAAAGAGCTGAAGGAAAGATTTCCTTTAAGTTATGATGAGTCTGTTCTGTCCTGTCCTTATGTCATGGAAGAGATTGACCGGGTGACTAAGGGAGAGGCAGTTATCACTACGGATGTGGGACAGCATCAGATGTGGGCCGCACAGTATTATAAATATTCTAAGCCTCGTACACTGCTTACATCTGGCGGTCTCGGAACCATGGGGTATGGATTGGGAGCCTGTATCGGCGCCAAGATGGGTCAGCCTGATAAGATTTGCATTAATATTGCGGGTGACGGATGTTTCCGCATGAATATGAATGAACTTGCCACAGCGAGCAGATATAACATTCCGATCATCCAGGTGGTTATCAACAATCATGTGCTGGGAATGGTCAGACAGTGGCAGACATTGTTCTATGGACAGAGATATTCCCATACCGTGTTGAATGATGGTGTGGATTTCTGTAAGGTGGCGGAAGGACTGGGCTGTGAAGCCATCCTTGTGACGAAGAAAGAAGAAGTAGCACCTGCTATTGAAAAGGCCCTGGCCTTAAAGAGACCGGTGTTATTAAATTGTATTATACCGGAGGATGACAAGGTATTCCCGATGGTGCCTGCAGGTGCGCCTATCAGTGAAGCCTTTGATGCAAAAGACCTGGCAGCAAAGTAACAGGCAGTGAAGGATACGTAAGAAAAACAAAGTGGCGGAAATGATTTATGGGGAAGAGGACAGTGAAGCATCTGGCGGTTATGTTTGCAGTTATCATGATCAGCCTGATGGGGACTTATGTGGGCCTTGCTATTTATTATCATAATGCGTTTACCTATGGAACCTGGATCAATGGTGTGTACTGTACGGGAAAGAGTATCCGTGAGGTGAATGAAGAGCTTGTGAAGGATTTCACATATGAGGGACTTACGATATATGACAGGGATGGAAATGTCTATGTAATTCCGGCAGAAGACATTTCATATCGGTTTGACTTTGCCAAGGCGCTGGAGGTTTATCAGAAACAGCAGAATGCCTGGATGTGGATTGACAGTATACTGCATGGACATATGGCGGAACTGACGCCGGTTGTTTCCTATGATTCGGAGAAATTTGAGGCGTGTTTTGCCGCACTGCCTTTTTGTCAGGAGAAGACGCCGGATGAGCAGCGGAAAGTAGAGATTGTCAAAACCAGTCAGGGTTATGAATTGATCAATGAGAGGACGCAGGTCTTGAATCTGGAAGAAGCCAGAGCAGCTATTCTGGCTGCGGTTGAGGAGTCGAAGCCAGAAGTCTCTCTTCTGGATGCGGGCTGTTATCATGACCTGGAACTGACAGAGCAGATGCAGGAGACACTGGCACTGTGGGGGCAGTTGGATGCATTCCTGCAGTGCGGGATCGTCTACCAGATGGGAGAGGAGCAGATTCCGATTGATGCATCGGTTATCAGTGACTGGATAGCGCTTGATGAGACGGGAGGCTTCCGGCTGGATGAATACGGACAGTTCCAGATCAGAGAGGATGCAATCAAGGAATTTATAGAACAACTTGCCGCAGAGTATGATACGGTGGGAGGAAGCAGACAGTTTCGTGCTACCAGTGGGGAACTCGTGACAGTGGAAGGCGGTGTTTACGGCAACCAGATCGATCAGAAAACGGAAGTTGCTTATCTGACGGAAGCTTTTCAGGCAAGGCGGCAGGAAATACATAAACCAGCTTATCTGCAGGAAGCCTGGCAACAGGGCAAGGAAGATATCGGCTCCACCTATATTGAAGTGGATATGGGGGAGCAGAAGATGTATTATTATGTGAATGGTGTTCTAAAGATTGACACGCCCATTGTGACAGGAAATATTTCCCGCAGGATGGGAACGCCTTCCGGGGTAAATTATGTTTATCTCAAACAGAAGAACCGGGTTTTAAGAGGCAGGGACTATGCTTCACCAGTAGATTTCTGGATGCCGGTAAAAGGAAACATCGGGATTCATGATGCTGCCTGGCGAAATCAGTTTGGGGGTGAGATTTATCAGACGAATGGTTCTCATGGCTGCATAAATACACCCAGAGAGGCGATGGAGCAACTCTATGACATGGCGGAGGTGGGAACACCGGTGGTCATGTTTTATTGATATCGTAACTGGAAGTTTTCCACTGTCTTAAAAAATTTGACGTGGTAATTGACTAAAGTGCTTGAAACAGGTACAATGGATTTTGGTTGTAATTGCGTTGCAGTTATATTTCGGACTTACTGTGACCTTGGTCTGTAAACTTGTACAATATGGGGAGGAGAGAAAAGTGGCTAGAGTATACAATTTTTCAGCTGGTCCCGCGGTGCTGCCTGAGGAGGTATTGAAGGAAGCTGCGGAGGAAATGTTAGATTACAAAGGATCGGGTATGTCGGTGATGGAGATGAGTCACCGCTCCAAAGTGTATGACACGATCATCAAGGAGGCAGAAGCTGATCTGCGCACACTGCTGCAGATTCCGGATAATTATAAAGTTTTATTCTTACAGGGCGGCGCGAGCCTGCTTTTTGCGTCTGTACCCATGAATCTGATGAAGAATCGTAAGGCTGGTTACATTCTGACTGGTCAGTGGGCGAAGAAAGCCTTTGCGGAAGCTAAGATTTACGGGGAGGCAGTGGAACTTGCATCTTCCGCAGACGCGACCTTCTCTTATATACCGGACTGCTCCGATCTTCCCATTACCGAAGATATGGATTATGTTTACATTTGTGAGAACAACACTATCTATGGGACCAAGTATCATAAACTTCCTGACACGAAGGGTAAGATTTTGGTTTCTGATGTATCTTCCTGTTTCCTGTCAGAGCCCATGGACGTGACAAAGTATGGTCTGGTTTATGCAGGCGTGCAGAAAAATGTAGGGCCCGCGGGCACGCAGGTGGTCATTATCAGGGAAGACCTTCTGACGGATGAAGTGCTGCCCGGAACGCCAACCATGATGAAATTTAAAGTGCATGCAGATAATGATTCTTTATATAATACGCCGCCCAGCTATGGCATTTATATCTGCGGCAAGGTGTTTAAGTGGCTGTTACGAAACGGCGGCTTAGAGGCAATGAAAGAGCAGAACGTAAAGAAGGCAAAGGTGCTGTATGATTTCCTGGATGAGAGCGGGATGTTTCAGGGAACTGTGAGAAAAGAAGACCGTTCCTTGATGAATGTGCCTTTTGTGACAGGGAATGATGAACTGGATGCGAAATTTATCAAAGAGGCCACAGCGGCAGGCTTTGTGAATCTGAAAGGCCACAGGACCGTAGGCGGCATGCGTGCCAGCATTTATAATGCTATGCCCATGGAAGGCGTAGAGAAGCTGGTAATGTTTATGAAAAAGTTCGAGCAGGAAAATCAGTAACCGGAAGGCCGGTTATGATAACAGCGGTTTTAGGTCAAAGAGTCATAAGAAAAGAGGATAGTAAAATGTTTAAATATCATTGTTTAAATCCGATTGCGGGTGTGGGTCTGGAGAAATTCAGTGATCTGTATGTGAAGACGGAGAATGTGGCGGAGGCCGATGGCATCCTGGTCAGAAGTGCGGCGATGCATGATATGGAACTGCCGGAGAGTCTGGTTGCCATTGCGCGTGCAGGAGCGGGCGTCAATAATATTCCATTGGATAAGTGTGCCGAGAAAGGTATTGTGGTTTTTAATACACCGGGTGCTAATGCGAATGGTGTGAAAGAACTTGTGATAGCAGGTATGCTGCTGGCATCCCGTGATGTAGCGGGAGGTATTGAATGGGTGAAGGAAAATGTGGCCGATGAGAATATCGCGAAAGATGCGGAGAAGGCCAAGAAAAACTTTGCAGGTACCGAGATTCAGGGTAAGAAGCTTGGTATCATCGGCCTGGGGGCTATCGGTGTCAAGGTGGCAAATGTGGCCAAACATCTGGGAATGGAAGTGTATGGTTATGATCCTTATGTGTCGGTGGATGCGGCCTGGAATTTGAGCAGGGATGTAAAGCATGTACTGAATGTGGAGGAAATTTATGAAGAGTGCGATATCATCACCATTCATGTGCCGCTGTTAGATGCCACCAAGGGGATGATTAATCAAGATGCCTTAGACAAAATGAAAGAGGGCGTGATCTTGTTAAATTTTGCAAGAGATCTTTTGGTGGATGAGAAGGCAGTCCTTGCAAACATCAAGTCCGGCAAGGTGAGAAAATACGTCTCTGATTTTCCGAACCCCACCACAGCGGGACAGGAAGGCTGTATTGTGATTCCCCACCTGGGCGCTTCCACGGAGGAGTCCGAGGATAACTGTGCTGTGATGGCGGTCAAACAGATGAAAGATTATCTGGAAAACGGCAATATCGTCAACAGTGTGAATTATCCTTCCTGTGATATGGGAATCTGTGCGCAGGCAGGACGTGTGGCGATCTTCCATAAGAATATTGCCAATATGATCACGAAATTCACAGCATGTTTCGGCGATAATAATATTAATATTTCCGATATGACCAATAAATCCAGGGGAGAGGTTGCATATACCATGCTTGACATTGAGAAACCGGCTTCAGCGGAGATTATAGGGAAATTACAGTCCATTGACGGCGTATTCAGAGTCAGGGTTGTGAAATAAAAGATTGATAGAAACAAGGATTTCCGGGCGGCGGTAAGACAGCCGGAGATGAAAGCGGTAATAAAGAATATGGCGGCCTGCTGAACAAGGGTTAGCAGGCCGCCATAAATATTTATGTTTTGTCAGTTGAGTCTGTTGGCAATAGAAGAGAAATTGGCGTCTTCATTCTCATCCAGCGTGGCCTGGAGGTTCTTCTCGGCTTCCACGGAGGCTTCACTGGCAAGATCCATGTAGAGGATGAAAATGTCTTCTATGGATTTCCCTGTCTCATCAGCAATTTCCTGCATGATGGGCTTTAAGGCTTCTAATTGAAATGAGATTCTTGTTTTCTGCGGGTCGATATCGGCCAGTTTTTCTTCGGCGTAGGCGTTGATTTTGTCTAAAATTTTCTTGTTTTCTGCTGTCATGATCATACTTCCTTTCTTGTCACAGTGCAGCCTTTGGCTTCACCGGCACTCCTTCTCGTACATTTTAGCACTTCGCGCTTGTACTGCATAGGGGAATTTGATAAAATGATTGTAAAAGTGCCAGAAAAGCGGCAGGCAGTCAGCCGGGCAGAACAATAGAAAGATAAACAGGAGAAAGTATGGCAGATATTATTCCATTTCGGGCAATCAGACCAAGGAGGGATTTGGCATCAAAGATAGCGGCTTTGCCCTATGATGTTTACAGCAGTGAGGAGGCTCGTGGAGCTGTACAAAATGATACCTATACCTTTTTAAGAATAGACAGGCCGGAGACACAGTTTCCGGAAGGGTATGACATGTATGCCCCTGAGGTTTATGAGAAGGCAAAGGATATGCTGCAGGAGATGATTCAGGATGGCCTTTTCATAGAGGAAGAGCAACGGGCCTATTATGTATATGAGCTGGTGATGAATGGGCGTTCTCAGGTTGGGATTGGTGCCTGTGCATCGGTGGATGATTATGATGCAGAGGTTATTAAGAAACATGAAAATACCCGTGCGGATAAGGAAGCAGACCGTATTCGTCATGTGGATGTGTGCAGTGCACAGACGGGGCCTATTTTCCTGGCGTATCGCAGGCGGGAGGCAATTGAGCAGGAAGTGCAGGCGGCGATGGCAAAGGAGCCTGTCTATGATTTTACAGCGCCAGATCAGGTTACGCACAGACTTTGGGTCATTGATGATAAGGAGCGTGTGGAGCGGATTCGCCAGGAGTTTCTGAAGGTGGAGGCGATTTACATTGCGGACGGGCATCACAGATGCGCCTCGGCTGTCAGGGTATCCAGGAAACGGCGGGCAGAACATCCTGACTATACAGGAGCGGAAGAGTTTAATTATTTTCTTTCAGTGCTCTTTCCGGATGAACAGTTGATGATTATGGATTATAATCGTGTGGTCAATTCCTTAAATGGTTATGGGGTGGACGAATTTTTAGAGAAGGTGGGAGAGGTCTTTTATGTAGAGGAGGTTGGTGCGGAAGCCTGTAAACCGCAGAAAAAGGGTGAGATAGGCATGTATCTGCATGACAGATGGTATCGTCTTAGGGTGGATGAGGCAAGCTATACAGGCGATCCCGTAGAAGATCTGGATGTGGCGGTTTTACAGAGAAAACTTCTTGAGCCCATACTTGGGATTGTGGATCCTAAGGTAGATGACCGGATTGATTTTGTAGGGGGTATCAGAGGTCTTCAGGAGTTAGAACGGCGTGTCCATACAGATGCAAAAGTTGCTTTTGCCATGTATCCCACAGATATTCATGAATTGTTTGCGGTTTCGGATGCGGGAAAACTTATGCCGCCAAAGTCCACATGGTTTGAACCGAAACTCAGGAGCGGTATTTTGATTCACAGAATTGAGCAATGATACAGCGGGGCGTTGAAACGAAGAGAATGCATCAGCATAAAAGGGAAAGGCATGGTATAGAATATGAACAAAAAATTATATAAACTGATGAACTGGCCGCAGATAGAGGGCATTATTTATTCGGAGGCAGACGATCCCCACGCAGTCTTAGGAGCCCACGTGGTGGGAAACTCCGTGCTGGTACAGACCTTCCAGCCGGGGGCGAAGAGTGTGCGCCTGCAGCCCCTGGAGGGAGACAAGAGCTATAAGATGGAACAGGCGGACGAAGAAGGGTTTTTCGCCCTGCTTTTGCCGGGCAAGACAGTTCCGGCCTATGAGTATATTGTGGAGTCTGAAAACGGCAGTCTGAGAAAGGTGAAGGATGCCTATAACTTTGCCCCCCAGATCACCAGACAGGATACCGAGAAATTTAATGCCGGGATTCATTATATGATTTATGAGAAACTGGGAGCCCATCCTATGAAGATTGACGGCACGGAGGGAACCTGTTTTGCAGTCTGGGCGCCTAACGCCCTGCGGGTCAGTGTGACGGGAGATTTTAACGGCTGGGATGGCAGAGTGCACCAGATGAGGAGACTCTGGGATTCTGGTATTTTTGAATTGTTTATTCCCGATGTGAAAGAGGGAGATTGTTATAAATTTGAGGTGAAAGCGAAGGGCGGCCTTACCTTTATGAAAGCCGATCCCTATGGGTTTGGTGCACAGCTTCGTCCAGAGAGCGCTTCTGTTGTCAGAAATCTGGACAGTTTTGCCTGGAAGGACAGTAAGTGGATTCAGAACCGCACTGTACGGCAGGCGCAGGATAAGCCCATGAGTGTGTATGAGGTCTATCTGGGTTCTTTTGATAAGCCTAAGGACGGCAGGGAGTTTTATACGTACAGAGAATTGGCGCCTAAGATTATTGCGTATGTGAAGAAGATGGGATATACCCACATCGAACTGATGCCGGTGATGGAGCATCCGCTGGATGAATCCTGGGGGTATCAGGTAATTGGTTATTATGCGCCGACAGCCCGTTATGGAACGGCTGAGGATCTGATGTTCTTTGTGGATGAGATGCATAAGGCCGGGATTGGTGTTATTTTCGATTGGGTACCGGCTCATTTTCCAAGGGATACCTATGGATTGTCCGGGTTTGACGGCACATGTCTTTATGAACATCAAGATCCCAGACAAGGGTTTCACCCTCACTGGGGGACGCTGATTTATAATTACGGAAGGCCGGAAGTGACCAATTATCTGATCGCGAATGCGCTTTACTGGGTTGAGCAGTATCATGCAGACGGCATCCGTATTGATGCGGTGGCATCCATGCTCTACCTGGATTATGGTAAAAACGACGGAGAATGGGTGGCTAACATTTATGGCGGCAATGAAAATCTGGAAGCGGTGGAGTTTTTAAAGCATCTCAACTCTATTATGAAAAAGAGAAATCCCGGTGTCCTGATGATTGCGGAAGAGTCCACAGCGTGGCCCAGGGTGACGGGAAGTTTTGATGAGGATGGACTTGGATTTGACTTAAAGTGGAACATGGGCTTCATGAATGATTATCTGGGCTATATTGCTACAGATCCTTTCTTCAGATCCGGTTGTCATAATGAACTTACTTTCAGCATGATTTATGCTTACAGTGAGAAATTCATGCTTGTTTTGTCTCATGATGAAGTGGTACATGGCAAGAAGACTTTGCTTGGCAAGATGCCGGGAGAGCGGGACAAACAGTTTGCCAACCTGCGTCTGACATTTGCGTACCATATGACCCATCCGGGTAAGAAACTGCTGTTCATGGGACAGGATATCGGGGAGTATGATGAATTTAATGAGAAGCGTGCTGTGGAATGGGAACTTTTGGAGAACGAAGATCATGGAAAGCTGAATCGGATGGTGGCTGATCTGAACAAACTATATGTATCCCAGCCGGCGCTCCATGTAAAGGATACTTCCTGGGAAGGATTCGAGTGGATCAACTGCATTACCCCTAATGCCTGTATGCTGTCTTATATAAGAAAGACTGATAAAACAGACGATATGCTGGTGGTAGTGGCTAATTTTGCCGATGTGAGGCAGGAATTCCGTGTGGGAGTTCCTTTTGAAGGAAAGTATAAGGAAATTTTTAATACGGATGACAGAATTTATGGCGGAAGCGGCTGTGTGAATAAGAAGGCATGTGAAACTAAGGAGATGGAGTGGGATGGTAAGCCCTATGCCATTGACATGGTAAGCGCGTCCTTAAGTATCAGCATTTTTTCTTATACGCCTTACACAGAGGAGGAGAAGGCTGAGATAGAGAAAAAGAGGGCTGAGGAGAGACGTAAGGCCAAAGAGGCTGAGGAGAGAAGGCTGGCCAAGGAGGAAGCGGAGCAGACAGCAAAAGCCGCAGCGGAAGCCAAGGAACTGGCAAAACAGGCAGCTGCAGAGGCTAAAGAGTTGGCAAAGCGGGCCGCAGAAGAAGCCAGACAGCGGGCCAAAGCCGCGGACGAAATGGTGAAAAAGGCAGAAGCTGCGGCATTGAAACTGCAGAAGCTTACGCAAAGGCAGGAACCTCAGACAGCGGATGTGGAGAAGGAAGACAGTTCATCGGAAAAGAAAGAAACGGTGGCAAAGAAACCTGCATCCAGGGAAACATCATCAGCTAAAAAGACGTCTACAGCGAAGAAAGCCGCCGCAGAAAAGAAAACCACAGGCAAGACAGTGAAGAAAGCGTCTGCGGGAAAATAACAGAAAAGTAGAAACAGAGTGGAGAATGACATGGAAGAACGACTCTTGGAAGGACAACTTATAGGCGTAGAATTGGTTGCAGAAAACGAACTTCAGGTAGGGGTGATCGAAACCTATTTACAGGAACTTCCGGACAAAGTATTGCGGTTTGGAATCCGTGTGCTTCTTGCCTTAGTGGTGTTCCTGGTGGGGATGCAGATCATCAAATTGATTCGTAAGATTCTGTGCCGCTCTTTGAGAAGAGGCAGCGCGGATGAGGGCGTGATTCATTTCCTGGATTCTCTGCTTAAAGTTATGCTCTATATACTGCTGGTGTTTATGATTGCTTCCGGTTTCGGATTGGACGCTACCAGTGTGGTGGCATTGGTCGGTTCCGCAGGTGTGGCAATTGGTCTTGCCGTGCAGGGAAGTCTTTCCAACTTTGCAGGCGGCGTGCTTCTCTTGCTGTTAAAACCTTTTAAGACGGACGATTATATCAAGGACAGCAATGGAAATGAGGGAACAGTACAGGAGGTTCAGCTTTTTTATACCAGACTGATTACTCCGGATCACCATGTGGTCATTGTACCCAATGGCACGCTGGCCAATGCGAATATCTTAAACATGAGCACCTTAGAAGACCGCAGGATGGATATTGTGGTAGGAATTTCCTATGATGCGGATATCCGCACAGCCAGAGAAGTGCTTTTAACAGTGCTTAAGGAAGATGCGGATGTGCTGAAAGACAGAGAGCAGCTTGTGTTTGTAGATGAACTGGCGGACAGCGGTGTCATTCTGCATGTGCGCTGCTGGAGCCGGAATGATACCTATTGGAGTACGAAGTGGCGGCTTACGGAGGAAGTGAAGTACGCGCTGGATGAAGCAGGCATATCTATTCCATTTCCCCAGATGGATGTGCATATACAGCCGGCGGGGCAAGAGGAAGCGGAATGAACATTTTATTATGAATATTTTGATGATTTACAAGCATACAAAGATGGCACCAACGTTTTACGTTAGTGCCATTTTTTGACAAGCTGGAAAAGGGACTTGAACCCTCGACCTACTGATTACGAATCAGTTGCGCTGCCAACTGCGCTATTCCAGCATGGTACCTGTAACACCAGATGCCAGGCGTCACCGGACATCCTTATGTCAACAATGATTATTATATGATGGAATGAAGGATTTGGCAAGATGTTTTTATGGAAAATGTTCATGTTTTGCATTAATCGACTAAGTCAGTCGATATGATGGATTGTTTTTGCGAAAAATAATATGACACAATACCTTGACAGGAAAAAACGGCATGATACAATATATAGTATGCGTGGAGAACCAAAAGACGCAATATCCAGTAGTAGAAAAAATATGGGCGGGTGAGAAATGAAGATTATTAAAAGAAGCGGAGTGGAGGTAACCTTTGACTTAAAGAAGATCATAGCAGCGATAGGAAAGGCAAACGACAGTGTCAAAGAGGAAGAACAACTGACGGAAGATGAAATTGATGAGATTGCCATGGTGGTGGCAGATCACTGTGAGGAGATGAATCGGGCTCCCAGCGTGGAGGAGATTCAGGATATGGTGGAGAACCAGCTCATGAAGTATCGGGCTTATACGATATCCAGGAATTATATTACTTACCGTTATAAGAGAGCATTGGTCCGGAAATCCAATTCCACGGATGAGCAGATTCTGAGTCTTTTAGAGTGCAATAATGAGGAAGTAAAACAGGAAAATTCTAACAAAAATCCTACGGTTAACAGTGTACAGAGGGATTATATGGCGGGAGAGGTGAGCAAAGACATTACCAAGAGATTCCTTTTGCCGCCGGATATTGTGGAAGCCCACGAACAGGGGGTCATTCATTTTCACGATGCAGATTATTTTGCACAGCATATGCATAACTGCTGTCTGGTCAATCTGGAAGACATGCTGCAAAACGGTACAGTGATCAGTGAGACTATGATTGATACGCCCAAGAGCTTTTCCACAGCCTGTAATGTGGCGACACAGAGTATTGCGCAGATTGCCAGCTGTCAGTACGGCGGACAGAGTATTTCGCTGGCACATTTGGCGCCCTTTGTGAATGTGAGCCGCGAAAAACTGCGCAAGAAAGTGCGGACGGAGCTGGCCAAGATGGAGATTGAAGTCACAGATGAACAGATCAATGCCATTGCGGAGCGCCGTGTGAGAGATGAAATACGGCAGGGTGTGCAGATTATCCAATATCAGGTAATCACATTGATGACCACCAACGGTCAGGCACCCTTTATTACCGTGTTTATGTATATTGATGAGGTTCCGGAAGGACAGCTTCGGGATGATCTGGCGCTGATCATAGAAGAGATGTTAAACCAACGGATTCAGGGTGTGAAGAATGAGAAGGGGGTCTATATTACACCGGCATTCCCCAAATTGATCTATGTTTTGGAGGAAGATAATATCCATGAGGACAGTAAGTACTGGTATCTGACCAGGCTGGCGGCCAGGTGCACGTCTAAGCGCATGGTGCCGGACTATATATCGGAAAAGATTATGAAGCAGTTAAAGGATGGCAACTGCTATACTTGTATGGGCTGCCGATCTTTTCTCACGGTTTATCATGATGAAGATGATAATCCCAAATTTTATGGCAGGTTTAATCAGGGTGTGGTGACACTGAACCTGGTGGATGCGGCATGTTCGTCCGGAGGAAGTATGGAGAAGTTCTGGCGGATTCTGGATGACAGACTGGAACTCTGCAGACGGGCGTTGATGGCACGGCATAACCGGCTGAAAGGCACATTGTCTGATGTGGCTCCGATTCTGTGGCAAAATGGTGCGCTGGCCAGATTAAAGAAGGGGGAGAAGATAGATAAGCTTCTCTATGGCGGGTATTCCACCATATCCTTAGGGTATGCGGGGTTATGTGAGTGTACCAGATATATGACAGGCAAGAGTCATACAGATCCGGCGGCAACACCCTTTGCCTTAAAGGTCATGCAGTATCTGAACAATGCCTGTAAGGAATGGCGGGAAGAAACCAATATTGATTTCAGTCTGTATGGCACACCGCTGGAATCTACCACATATAAGTTTGCGAAATGCCTGCAGAAGCGTTTCGGTATCATCGAGGGCGTGACGGACCGTAATTATATCACAAACAGTTATCATGTGCATGTGACGGAGGATATCAATGCCTTTGAAAAGTTGAAATTTGAGGCCCAGTTTCAGGAGCTTTCCCCGGGTGGGGCAATCAGCTATGTGGAAGTACCTAATATGGAGAATAATCTGGATGCCGTTTTGTCTGTCATGCAGTATATTTATGAAAATATCATGTATGCGGAGCTGAACACCAAAAGTGATTACTGTCAGGTCTGTGATTATCATGGGGAAATTGAGATTGTCACAGATAAGGACGGGAAGCTTGTATGGAAGTGCCCGAACTGTGGGAATACGAATCAGGATAAGATGAATGTTGCCAGACGGACCTGCGGTTATATCGGCACACAGTTCTGGAATCAGGGACGTACCCAGGAGATTAAGGAGCGGGTATTGCATCTATGAATTATGCAGAGATTAAAAACTGTGATATCGCCAATGGTCCCGGTGTGCGGGTGACACTCTTTGTCAGTGGATGCACGCATCATTGTGAGGGCTGCTTTAATCAGGAAACATGGGATTTTCAGTATGGACAGCCTTTTACACAAAAGACGCAGGAGAGGATACTGACAGAACTTGCCAAAGACTATATTGCAGGACTTACCCTTCTTGGGGGAGAGCCCTTAGAGCCCGGCAATTGGCAGGTTCTTATGCCGTTAGTGAGAGAAGTCAAAGAAAGATATCCGGACAAAGATATCTGGTGCTATACAGGGTATCTTTTTGACCGGGACATTCTGGGAACGTTTTGTGAACGCTGGGAACAGATGGAGGCGTTCTTGTCCTATCTGGATGTGATTGTGGATGGGGAATTTATTCTGGCACAAAAGGACATCAGCCTGCGGTTTCGCGGTTCCACAAACCAACGCATTATCATGGTACAGGAATCTCTTGCGCAGGGAGAAATCATATATTGGGACGAATTGTAATAGGAAAGAGGGTATCGCGCAATCAGCTGTTTGGATTTTGCGATACCCTCTTACCATAGTTTACTTATGAGTAAAGTGACATACCATATCTTATTTTTCTGTAAATCTTATACCCCAAAGTGCCAAAAAGGGAAACAGCAATATAAAGGGTGGACAGTCCGCCTGCAGCGCCACCGATGACAATCAGTATTAAAAGACCTATATTCATAATTTATTCCAATCTCCTTTTATCATGTTTTTATAGTGTTGTAGAATAACAGGAGATTAGTTTTTGCCCGTCTTGATTATGTATATAGTTAATGATAATGATAGCCCGGAAACGATGAGAGGGCGCGCTCTGTTCTTTCAGCTGCCTGCCAGAGAAAAATGTGCTGATAAGAAGGCTGCCATAGAGGAGTGCTGCGATAATATTTCTGATAGTACGGGGCAGCGGTTTTATATGACGTCCTCTGGCGGCAGATACGGTTTCTGATACGCACAGATTTCTGGCAGATAAATATTTTTGAGAAGGGAATGTTCTGCCAACGGAGCTGATGGCAGATGAATGGTTTACATAACAATCATCAGAAGCGCAGACCGTACCAGCTATCTGTGTTGTGTAAGCAGCAGAGGAGAATACGCTCCACAGAAGCAGAAGCAGTATGTAGTATAAAGATATTTTCAGCGTGTAGTTTTTCTGTAACATGCTAAGTCCCATGCCAGGTTATGAAAACACTGGTAACACAGTATGGTTGGTCTGCTTGAATCGAAAAATATTATAGCAAAGATTAACAGGGAAGGCAATTATTTTCAGTGACCTCTTATGACCTCTTATGGCCTCTCTTATGGCGACTCTTATGGCGACACCTTATGGACTGGGCAAGGTATCTGTGTTAAACTTTCCGTTGGAGAGTATGTTTTTAGTCAGCAGCATATTTTATAGAACAAAGAATCAGGAGAAGAAGAGAATGGAGTATTATGTATCGCAGGAAAACGGGCGTCAAAATGGGACAGGTACCCGGGAGAATCCCTTCCGGACCATCGGACAGGCGGCGGAAATTGCCCGTGGGGGAGACCGGATCATTATTGGAAAAGGAATCTATCGTGAATGGGTGTCTCCGTGCTATGGCGGGTTAAACGAACATCAAAGGATCAGTTATATCGCAAAGTCTGGGGAAAAGCCAGTGATCAGCGGGGCAGAAGAAGTGACAGGATGGGAACCTGTGGAAGGTGGATTGTGGAAAAAAGTATTGGATAACACCTTTTTTGGAGAATATAATCCCTTTGCGCATATCCTTAGCGGAGATTGGTATGATGATCTTGGGAAGCCGCATCACACAGGAGAAGTGTATCTGGATGGCCGGGCGATGTATGAAGAGCCATCGGTAAGCGCGCTTACGAAGTCTGTTTCGGCAGAAAAGGGGCTGCGCTGGTATGCGCAGGTCTTGGAAGAAAATACCGAAATCTGGTGCAATTTTGGGGATACCGATCCGAATAGTCATCTTGTGGAAGTCAATGTGAGACCCTTCGGATTCTTTCCCAACAGGGAAGGTGTTGATTATATTCAAATATCTGGTTTGTGGATTCGCCAGGTGGCTTCTAATTGGGCACCGCCAACTGCTTTTCAGCCAGGCGCATTGGGAACGCATTGGAGTAAGGGGTGGATTATTGAGAACTGTACAATCAGTCATTCTAAGTGCAGTGGTATCAGCATTGGAAAAAGAAAAGATGCTTTTGACAATGCCTGGTCGGCAGACCCTGTAAAAGGGGGCGCACAAACTTATACGGAAGCAGTTTTTTCTAATCTGAAGCGCGGTTGGTCCAAAGATTTGGTCGGCAGTCATATCATTCGGAACAATCATATATATGATTGCGGGCAGACTGGTATTGTTGGATGTATGGGAGGCGCATTTTCCACCATTGAAAATAACTATATTCATGATATCAATATTCGGGGTGAGTTCGAGGGGGCTGAGATTGCGGGAATGAAACTTCATGCGCCCATTGATACCATCATCAGAGGAAACTGTTTCCGTAATTGCAATCGGGGATTGTGGCTTGACTGGCAGGCCCAGGGGGCGCGTGTTACACAAAATATCTTTTGGGAAAATGCATGGCAGGATATGTTTCTTGAAATGTGCCATGGGCCGTGTGTGATAGATAACAATTTGTTCCTGTCTAAAACAAATTTACGTAACACATCCCAGGGATCGGCATTGGTACATAATCTGTTCGCTGGAGCACTCAAAGTGCGCAGAGATATCAGCAGGTTTTCTATGTATCATATGGAGCATGACACTTTTGTAAAAGGCGTCATGCTGATCTATGGCGGGGATGACCGGGTGATCAATAATATTTTCCTTGGCGGAGAGGAATCCGGGAAAGAATTTGGCACAGGCGGCTATGATGACTGTCCTGATATGAGCAAGGGGAGAGAAAAACAGACCAATGACAGGCCGCTTGTTTATGCGGATAGTATGCTGCCTGTAGAGATACATCATAATCTCTATTTTAATGGGGCGTGTTCCTATCGGTATGAACAGAATACAGAAGTGGGTTCTCAGAAAGCAGAATGGGAAATTATCGAGGAGGCGGGAGTTTATTACCTGAAAACCAATTTGTTTGACTGCGGTTGGGGAAAGAAAGCAGATCTGATCACTTCCGATGTTCTGGGATATGCGTTTGAGTCAGCGGCCCGCTATGAGAATGCGGATGGATCTGCTCTGCTGGTGGATAAAGACTTAAATGGAAAACAAAGAGAAGCCGGGGGTGCAATGATAGGTCCCTTTGAAGAAAGATTCACAATGTTACAATTAACACCAAAACGATAGATGAAATAGAGAGACGGGCAGGCTGCGGATCGTAAAGTTATCTAAAGCCTGCCCGTCTTATTTTCATACAATAGATTGGGAGATATTTCCCGTTTTGTCAGTATTTCTTGCGGTAATAGTGTTCGGTCTTCTGAATGATCTGGTAAAAGGCCATGGCTATGAGACAGAGGATGATAATGGACGTGATAACCATATTTAACTGGAACACCTGAGAACCGTAGATGATCAGATAGCCAAGTCCGCGCCTGGCAGCCAGGAACTCGCCAATGATGACGCCGACCAAAGACAGTCCGATATTGACTTTCATATTGCTCAGAATCAGAGGAATGGAGCTTGGCAGGATTACTTTACACAGGGCGTCTTTGCGATTGCCGCCCAGGGTATAGATCAGTTTGCACATCTCGGCATCTGTCTGACAGAATCCTGTATAAAGGCTGATAATGGAACCAAAGACAGCCACCGAGATGCCGGCCACAATAATGGTGTCTGTGCCGGTGCCCAGCCATACGATGAGAAGGGGGGCCAGGGCAGATTTCGGCAGGGAATTAAGGACCACAAGGTAGGGTTCCAGAACTTCGGAGAGACTGCCCCAATACCATAGGAGCATTGCCGATAACAGACTTAGGACAGTGACCAGCAGGAAACTTACGATGGTCTCAAGCAGTGTGATACCGGTGTGACTGTAGATGGAGTGGTCTGCAAACATCTGCCCCAGATAGAGCAGGATACCGGAAGGGCTGCTGAAAAAGAAACTGTCAATCCAGGAAAGCCTGGCGGCCAGTTCCCAGAGACCAAGAAAAAGAAAGAACAGAAAAAATCTGCCAAAGGTAACCATGTGGTGATGCCTGTGGTGCGCGCGCAGGAACTCTTCCTGACGGACAGAGACAGGTGTAGCTGCTTCAGTATATGGGTTTGCCATCTGTCAATACCTCCCATAGTTGATTGAAATAGTCCTGATATTCTTTGGTGCTTCTGATTGCCAGGGGATCATCCCGGCTTAAGTCATAGCGGATTGCCATTTCGCATTTGACAAAGGCTGGCCGTTTAGAGAGAACAATCACGCGGTCTGCCAGTGTAATGGCCTCAGAGAGGTCGTGGGTGATCAATATGGCAGTCTTTTTTGTTTTACGGATAATGGATGCAATGTCTGCAGAGACGGAAAGTCTTGTTTGGAAGTCCAGGGCGCTGAAAGGCTCATCGAGAAGAAGAAGATCGGGGTGCACGGCCATGGTGCGGATTAGGGCAGCCCGCTGCCGCATGCCGCCGGAAAGTTCCGAGGGCTTACTGTCCTTAAAAGCGTAAAGACCGTAATCCTCCAGAAGTCTCAGGATATAGTCTGTATTTTCCTTAGAGACCATATGATTCAGTTCCAGTCCCAAAACCACATTCTGATAAATCGTGCGCCATTCAAAGAGATGGTCTTTCTGCAACATGTATCCAATCTTTAAGACGGTGTCCTGACAATAGTCTGACGGGGAAAGCCCTCTGTATAAGACACTTCCCTCCTCTGGCACGAGAAGTCTTGCAATGATGGAGAGCAGGGTGGATTTGCCGCAGCCGCTTGGGCCCACGATGGACACAAATTCTCCCTCGGATACCTGTAGATTTATGTGGGTGAGAGCAGGCGTTTCTCCTTTGAGGCTGTGGTAAGAATAAGAGATATCCTGCAAAGACAGTATTGGCTGCATAGGACAACAACTCCTTATGATTATAAGATATTTTATGTTTTTCATTAAAATATGTGTTCTGAATTGAAATGAAAAGTATTTTGTGGTATCATCAAATTTAGATTTAATTAAAGTGGAGGACTGGCGCATGGCACAATTGTGGGGTGGCCGTTTCACAAAAGAGACGGATCGGCTTGTATATAATTTTAATGCGTCCATCTCTTTTGATCAGAAATTTTTCAGGCAGGACATTGAGGGCAGTATCGCACATGTGATCATGCTGGCCAAGCAGGGAATTCTGACGAAAGAAGAAAAGGACCAGATTTTAAAAGGGCTTACGGGAATCAGACAGGATGTGGAAGAAGGCAGACTGGAGATTACCCGGGAATATGAGGATATTCACAGCTTTGTGGAAGCTAATTTGATTGAGCGGATTGGGGATGCAGGCAAGAAGCTGCATACCGGCAGGAGCCGCAATGACCAGGTAGCCCTTGATATGAGACTGTATGTGAGGCTTGAGGTCCTGTATGTGGATGAGCTGGTGAAAACACTTTTACAGACCCTTGCATCTGTCATGGAAGATAATCTGGAAACCTATATGCCTGGTTTTACACATCTGCAGAAGGCACAGCCGGTGACGCTGGCTCATCATATGGGAGCTTATTTTGAAATGTTCAAAAGAGACCGTTCACGTCTTAAGGATATTTACCACCGCATGAATTACTGTCCTCTTGGAGCAGGAGCGCTGGCAGGCACTACCTATCCGCTGGACAGAAATTATACGGCATCCCTCTTAGGGTTTGAAGGGCCTACTTTCAACAGCATGGACTCTGTGTCTGACAGGGATTATGTGATTGAGTTCCTCTCAGCGCTGTCCACGATTATGATGCATTTGAGCCGTTTCTGCGAGGAAATAATACTCTGGAATTCCAACGAATATGGGTTTGTGGAGATTGACGATGCTTATGCGACGGGGAGCAGTATCATGCCCCAGAAGAAGAACCCGGATATTGCAGAGCTGGTGAGAGGTAAGACCGGGCGGGTTTATGGAGCGCTCTTCTCGATTCTTACCACCATGAAAGGGATTCCGCTGGCTTATAATAAAGATATGCAGGAAGACAAGGAACTGACCTTTGATGCCATTGATACGGCAAAGGGGTGCCTGGCTTTATTTGAAGGTATGATTCGTACCATGAAGTTTAACGCCAAGGTGATGGAAAAGAGCGCGGCCATGGGATTTACCAATGCCACAGATGCGGCGGATTATCTGGTGGGAAGGGGGATGCCCTTCAGGGATGCTCACAGCGTTGTTGGAAAGCTGGTTTTATTCTGTATTGATAAAAAGTGCGGCATCGAGGATCTGACCATCGAAGAACTAAAGGAGATCAGTCCTGTTTTTGAGGAAGATATCTACGATGCTGTCAATATTAAGACTTGTGTGGAGAAACGTCTTACCATAGGCGCGCCGGGGCCGCAGGTAATGCAGAAGGTGATTGAAATGTATAAAGAATATCTTGCGAAGGACTGGCAGGATGAGGATGAAATCAATATTCCCAGATAGTACAAAAAGAGGATGCAATATGAGGAGGACGAGAAATGAGTGAGAAACTGAAAGTAGGAATTTTAGGCGGTACAGGCATGGTGGGACAGAGATTTATTTCTCTGTTGGAGAATCATCCCTGGTTTGAGGTCACGACCATAGCGGCAAGTCCGCGGTCAGCGGGTAAGACTTATAAAGAGGCTGTAGGAGAGCGGTGGAAGATGGATACACCCATGCCGGAAGCAGTCAAGGATATTGTGGTCAAAAATGTGAACGAAGTGGAGCAGGTGGCTGCCGAAGTGGATTTTGTGTTCTCGGCAGTGGATATGACCAAGGAAGAGATTAAGAAGATAGAGGAAGCTTATGCAAAGACGGAGACGCCGGTAGTTTCCAACAACAGCGCGCACCGCTGGACGCCGGATGTACCCATGGTGGTGCCGGAAATCAATCCGGAACATTTTGATGTGATTGAGGATCAGAAGAAGAGACTGGGGACGAAACGCGGATTTATCGCGGTGAAGCCTAACTGTTCCATTCAGAGTTATGCGCCTGTGTTGACAGCATGGAAGGAGTTCGAGCCTTATGAAGTGGTGGCAACTACCTATCAGGCAATTTCCGGTGCCGGTAAGACCTTTAAAGACTGGCCGGAGATGGTGGAGAATGTGATTCCCTATATCGGCGGTGAGGAGGAGAAGAGTGAGAAAGAGCCGCTGCGAATCTGGGGCAGGGTGGAGAACGGACAGATCGTGCCTGCTACAAGCCCTGTGATCACTTGTCAATGCATCCGGGTACCGGTGTTAAATGGACATACGGCAGCCGTTTTTGTAAAGTTTAGAAAGAATCCCACCAAGGAGCAGCTGGTGGAGAAACTGCTTGCCTTTAAGGGCTTGCCGCAGGAACTGGATCTTCCCAGCGCACCCAGACAGTTCATTCAGGTGATGGAGGAGGATAACCGTCCCCAGGTGAAACTGGATGTGGATTATGAAAAGGGTATGGGCATCAGTGTGGGCCGTATCCGGGAGGACAGTGTCTATGACTGGAAGTTCGTGGGGCTTTCCCACAATACTGTCCGCGGCGCTGCAGGGGGTGCAGTGTTATGTGCAGAGACATTGAAGGCCAAAGGATACATCATGAAGAAAGCATAAAAGAAACAGAAGTTTTAAGGGGGCAAAATACAAAAGACAGGGGAACTGCCGCAGTAACAGGGGACTGTCGGCAGATATAGGGGCAAGGTATAGGTATGAATAAATTAGAATATCAGGTGGATCTTTTAAATGCCATCAACAAGAAGCTGCGAAGGGATGAAAAGATGCTCCGGCTGATTTGTGAGACATCTAACAGCGCCTTTTTATACTATAACTATGAAGAGGAAAAGGTGCAGACCATAGCCAATTGGGATCATTTCTTTGACTTTACGATTCAGGATATACGGGATCTGACGAAACTGTATGACTGCGTGGAGGAAAAGTACATGATTTCTCTGCGGGAAGTATTATTTATAGAGAAGCAGGGTATAAAAAGCCAGTCTATTGAGATCAGGCTGAAAGAGAACCGTATCTGCATAGAAGTGGAAGTCAATATTGTCTATGATGATAATAGCAGGCCCACAGATAAGATTATACGCTTTAAAGATGTGACAAAGTTCAACGCACAGAATGATGAACTGACGTACATGGCTTATTATGATATTCTGACAGGGCTCTATAATCGCAATTATTTTGTGCGGCTTCTGGGAGAATTTGTGCGCCGTGCCGGGGAAGAAAACGAGACGGTAGCAGTGATGTTCCTTGATGTAGATGATTTTCGCAAGATCAATGATGGTATGGGTATCATTGTGGGAGATGAGCTGGTTCAGCTGTTTGGACAGTATCTCATCGATCTGATGGGAGACAATGTGGTGATATCCCATTTTAACAGCGATATCTACTGTATTGGCATCTATGGCCCTTATGGAGCCAGAAGTGTGGAGACAATCTATCAGTCCATCAAGGAGCGGCTTAAGAAACCTTTTCGGCTGACTGGGGGCCAGGAAATCTTTATAACCGTGAGCGTTGGTGTGGCGGAATTTCCGGAAGCTGCTTCCAATACACTGGAACTGATCAACTGTGCTGAGATTGTCATGTTTAAGGCCAAGAGCATGGGGAAGGACAAAATCCAGTATTTTGATGGCACGATTCTGAATGATTTCTTACAGAATGTGACGATTGAGAATAAACTGAAAGAAGCAGTCTTTGCACAGAATTTCATTATGTATTTTCAACCTCAGTTCCGCACTACGGACAAGGAGTTAAGAGGTGTGGAGGCGCTGATCAGGTGGAAGGATGATACCGGTGATATGATAAGTCCGGCAGTCTTTATTCCGATTGCGGAAAAGAACGGTACCATCGTTCCCATAGGTACCTGGGTGATTGAGGAGAGTCTGAAAGCTTACGCGGATTGGCGGCGGAAATATCATTATCCTATGATTATGTCCATTAATATATCGGCAATCCAATACAAACAGCCGGATTTTATTGAGAAACTGTTACATATTTTAGAGAAATACCAGATATCACCTTATGAGATAGAACTGGAGATAACGGAATCTATTTTGATAGATGATTTTGAGGAAATTACACAGCGGCTTGCCGTTTTGCGGGATATCGGAATCAAGATATCATTAGATGACTTTGGAACAGGATTTTCGTCGCTGTCTTACCTGAAAGGACTGCCCATCGACACACTGAAGATTGACAAATCCTTTATTGATACCGTGATTACGGATGAGAATACACGGATTATTACGGAATCTATTATTTATATGGTCAAGAAACTGGGATTTGAGACCGTTGCAGAAGGGGTGGAGACCGAGGAACAGTTTAAATATCTGAATGAGATATCCTGTGATATCATTCAGGGATATTATCTGGGTAAACCGATGCCGGCAGACGACATCGAGAAGCTTTTGACAAGTATGTGAGGCAATGTATGTTACTGGGCAGAATAACCGAACTGAAATATCTGAACAACTGTTATGACAGAGAAGGCAGTCAGATTCTGATTGTTTATGGACAAAAGCATATCGGCAAGACGGCGCTTGTGAAGGAGTTTATGAAAGACCGGCCCAACTACTATTATCTGGCGAGGGCATGTTCTGAGAGAGAGCAGGCCTATCAGTGGGGGCGGCAGATGGCACATGACGGTTACGTAGTGGATAAATTCCCCACGTTCCATGATATCTTTGCAAAGATATCTCACCGTATCAATGGCAAGAAAGTGATTGTTATTGACGAGTTTCAGAATATTGTCAGGGCCAGCGATAGTTTTATGAAAGAACTGGTGGCTTTTGTACATAGTCAGTGGAACAGGGACGATGTGATGGTGATTCTTTGCAGTTCTTCCATCGGATGGATAGAGAACAGCATGATCACACGGATCGGCGAGGCGGCTTACGAGCTGTCCGGTCTGTTGAAAATAAAAGGAATGACCTTTTCAGATATCGTGGAGCGTTTTCCGAATTTCCGCATCGAGGAATGCGTGGAGGCCTATGCTATTCTTGGCGGGATTCCCGGATTGTGGAACCAGTTTGATGACAGGCTGACAATCCAGCAGAATATCTGCCGCAATATTTTAGACTGCAACAGTTTTCTCTTTGAAGAGGGAGAACGGATTCTCACAGAACAGCTGCGGGAACCAGCGGTCTATAATACCATCATGGCTTCCATAGCAGCCGGGAACTATAAGTTGAACGATTTGTATCTGCACACGGAGTTTTCCAGGGCGAAGATCAGTGTGTATCTGAAGAATTTGATAGAACTTGAATTGGTGGAGAAAGTCTTTTCCTATGATACCGCAGGCAAAGAGAATGTGCAGAAGGGTATTTACAGAATCAGTCATCCTTTTGTGGATTTCTATTATACCTATATGTATCCTCACATGAGTGACCTGCAGACACTTTCTGTGGGAGAATTTTATAACCATTATATCATGCGGGATTTCAGACGTTATGTGTCGGGATATTTTAAGCAGATCTGCAGACAGCACCTTTCAATGCTGAACGAGAGACACAGGCTGCCCATTCTCCTGAATGATATTGGAGAGTGGATTGGTAAAGTGGGCTCTTTGGATATAGTGTCTCAGGATGAAGAAGGACATACACTGATCGGGCTGTGTAACTGGGAGAAACCCATGACCTATGAGGATTATGAGAATCTGCTCCTCTATGCCAGAAAGGCGAAAATCAGTCCGGATTATGTCTATATGTATACGGCATTCCGATTTGACGAAAAGCTGAATCTGGAAGCCAAGATTAAGACCAACCTGAAACTGGTGCAGATATCAGATCTGTAGAGCGGTATGATCGTGGTTGGGGCATGACAGTGAAGCCGAAGGCACAACTGTTATGCGGTGTGTGAGGAAGTTATGGGAAAGAGTTTATATATTGCTGAGAAACCCAGCGTGGCGAGGGAATTTGCCAAAGCTTTGAAGTATGATATGAAGAACAGGGATGGCTATATGGAGTCCAATGAGGCCGTAGTGACCTGGTGTGTGGGGCATCTGGTGACCATGAGCTACCCGGAAGCCTATGATGAGAAGTATAAAAGGTGGTCTTTGGATACCATTCCTTTTATACCGGATGAGTTTAAGTACGAGGTGATTGACGGGGTCAAGAAGCAGTTTGGGATTGTAAGCGGTCTTTTGAACAGGGAAGATGTGGAAACCATTTATGTTTGTACTGACTCGGGGCGGGAAGGAGAGTATATTTACCGCCTGGTGGAACGGCAGGCAGGGGTGGAAGGCAAAGTCAGGAAACGGGTCTGGATTGACTCCCAGACAGAGGAGGAAATTCTCCGGGGAATCCGGGAGGCCAAAGATCTTTCGGATTATGATAATCTTTCCAGTGCAGCGTATCTGCGGGCCAAGGAAGATTATCTGATGGGTATCAATTTTTCCAGAGCATTGACCTTGAAGTATAGTTATCCGATTAAAAATTACCTGCAGACAGATAAAGCTGTGGTTTCCGTGGGACGTGTGATGACCTGTGTGCTGGGCATGGTGGTAAACAGGGAGCGGGAGATCAGGGAATTTGTGAAGATACCGTTTTATCGGATTCTCTTACAGATTTCGATAGAGGGACATGAGTGTAGCTTTGAGTGGAAGGCGGTGGAAGGGTCAAAGTATTATCAGTCGCCGCAGATTTATAAGGACAATGGTTTCCTGAAAGAAGAAGAGGCGGATGCCTTTATTGGCTTTTTGGAAGAGGAGCCGAAGCAGGATCCTGTCATTGAGAAGATTGAGAAAAAGAAGGAGACCAAGAATCCTCCCTTGTTATATAATCTGGCGGAATTGCAGAATGACTGCTCCAAGTTTTTTAAAATCAGTCCGGATGAAACACTTCGGATTGCCCAGGAACTATATGAGAAGAAGCTCACCACCTATCCCAGAACGGATGCAAGAGTCCTCTCCACGGCAGTGGCGAAGGAAATCCAGAAGAATATCGGGGGACTCAAAAATTATCATGTGGCATCACAGTATGCAGCGGAAGTACTTGAAAAGGGAAGTTATCGGGGTATAGAGAAGACCCGTTACGTGAATGACAAGCAGATTACAGATCATTATGCAATCATTCCCACAGGACAGGGGTTTGGCAGTTTAGGCAGCCTGCATCCGACTTCGGCCAAGGTATATGAGATTATTGTCAGGCGGTTTTTGAGTATTTTCTATCCGGCGGCCATTTATCAGAAGATAACCATAGGCGTGAAGATGAAGGGGGAAATCTTCAGCTCCGGATTCAAGGTGCTTGCCGACCAGGGATATCTGAAAGTGGCGCAGAATTCTTTTGCCAGAAAGAAGGCAGAGGAGTATACTGAAGAAGAGAAAAAGGAAGACACAAAAGAGGAAGAGGCAGCCTGTGACGCTTCTTTTATGGAAGCTCTCGGCGCCCTCAAAAAGGGTATGTCCCTGCCGGCAGGTGAGCTGGGCAAGAAAGAGGGTGAGACTTCACCGCCGAAACGTTATAATTCCGGCAGCATGATTCTTGCCATGGAAAATGCCGGGCAGTTTATTGAGGACGAGGAACTGCGTGCACAGATTAAGGGAAGCGGAATCGGTACTTCGGCTACCCGGGCGGAGATTTTGAAGAAACTGGTACATATTAAATACCTGAATCTGAATAAAAAGACACAGATCATCACGCCAACCCTTCTGGGAGAAATGATTTATGAGGTGGTGTCAGGATCTATCAGGCCGCTTTTGGATCCAAGGCTTACGGCAAGCTGGGAAAAAGGCCTTACCCTGGTGGCATCGGGTGAGATTACAGAGAAAGAATATATGGTCAAGCTGGATGATTTTGTGACCAGAAGGACCAATGCCGTCAAACAGATGAATAATCAGTCGGCGCTGTATCATAGATTTCACTATGCGTCGCAGTTTTATAAAAAATAAAAGGGAGAAAAGGGGAGAAGAAAATGTCAGGATTGCAGGATACTATGATCAAGGAGCTCTATACGCTGGAGGAGACCATTGCCAAGGATATCTTCTTGGGGGTTACCTATCCATGGGAGGTACTTTCCAGGATTAAAGACTTTATTGTGGCGCTTGGAGAGACGCTTCCGGAAGAAAAATATGAGAGAAGAGAAGGAAATATCTGGATCGCCCGAAGTGCTAAGGTGTTTCCAAGCGCTTATATTGGAGGGCCGGCAATCATTGATGAGGAGGCGGAGATCAGGCACTGTGCTTTCATCAGGGGATCAGCGATTGTGGGAAAAGGAGCAGTGGTAGGTAATTCCACGGAACTGAAAAATGTGATTCTTTTTAACAAAGTACAGGTACCTCATTATAATTATGTAGGAGACAGTATTTTAGGATATAAGGCTCATATGGGTGCCGGTTCCATCACTTCCAATGTAAAGAGTGATAAGACGCTTGTGGTAGTGCGTGCCGGAGAGGAAACTTATGAGACCGGACTTAAGAAGTTTGGCGCCATGCTGGGTGATCAAGTGGAAGTTGGATGTAACTCCGTATTAAATCCAGGAACAGTGATTGGTAAGGATTCCAACGTATATCCTACTTCCATGGTGCGTGGATTTATCCCGGCAAACAGCATTTATAAAAAGCAGACTGAGATAACGGCAAAATATTAAACCTGTCGGAGCAGATACCCGTAAACAGACAGAAGAAAGTATTTTGAGGATAAGATGTATGGCGATAGATTTGAGTATTGAGAATTTTGGTTCCATGATCGATCACGTGATCGCAGGAATATGTTTCTTTGATTATGAGGATGGAAAGTTCATACCAGTCTATATCAACGAGGGATTTTTCCGGATGCTTGGCTATTCCAGAAAAGAGGGCTTAAAATATGTTGAGATGATTGAAATGGTCATTATCCCGGAAGATTTACCGGCCTTTCATCAGGCAATAGAAGATGTCTTGAAGGATGACGGTGTTGTGGATGTGGAGTTTCGTACCGTGACTGCTTCCGGCGGACTGCGCTGGCTGCATGTGCGGGGGAACCTCTATGCCAGAGAGGGAAAGAAATACACTATCGTCACAGTTATCCAGGATGTGTCTGAGCGTAAAAATGTGGAGGAAGAGCTGCAAAGACAGGCAGAACGTTTACATATCCTTTCCGAGGCAGAGGGAGAGAAGATTCTGGATTATAACGCCAAGACAGATGTTATGATCATTAAATCATCGGGAGAGTATGGTGTAGGCGGGGAGGAAATCTATAAGAAGTATCTGGAAAAGTTTAATACATCCAACATTTATGAGGAAGATGTGGCATACTACAGGGCGGTCATTGACAGCCTTCTCAAATCGCCAAAACATGATACCATTGAGTTTCGTATAAACCGGTTTGATAAAGATTTTACATGGTATCAGGCTAATCTTACTTCTCTGCTCGGGGCAGAGGGTTATGTGACCAGGATTGTTGGCCGTATGATTAATATCAATGATAAAAAGGTCAAGGAGATGGAGCTCTTGCTGCGGGCTGAGAAAGATGCACTGACAGGACTGTATAATCAGGGCGCAGCAGAGCAGCTGATTCGCAATACCGTTGAAGATAGCGACGACAATACATTAAATGCCCTGATGATCATTGATTTGGATAACTTCAAGGAAGCCAATGATCTGATCGGCCATGCGCAGGGTGACAAACTGTTGGAAGAGACGGCAGGCAGATTGAACGAGATATTCAGGGGCGGTGATATCGTCGGCAGAATCGGTGGTGATGAGTTCATTGTCTATGTCAAAAACTTAAATTCCATTTCCGAGGCGGATGTATTGGCAAGCAACATTGTCAATAACATAAAATATACGCTGGATTCTGAGGAAAAACCAATCTATGTGACCTGCAGTGTGGGTGTTTCGGTGTTCCCTTATCATGGCAGGGAGTATGAGGAACTTTTTAAGAAAGCTGACAGGGCAGTCTATACGGCGAAAGCTAACGGCAAATGCGATTATCGTATTTATGACGCGGCAAGTACTGTGGTCTATCATGCCAATAGAAAGAACGGCTATGATCTGAATCAGGGAATGGATGTTAACAAGGATATCGAGGATCAGGTAATGCAGATCCTGTTTGAGGACAGGGTCATGGAGTCCGCATTGAAGTCAGCCATCGAACTTATTACGGTGAAATACCATTTTCACAGAGGCTATATCTGTGGCAACGATTCTCTGCCTATTTCCAGAACCGTACAGTATTCAGAGTCTGGTTATGAGACCGGAAGGGAAGCAGACGAACATTTTGAATTAAAACGAGTGGTAAATGAAATTCTGTATACTTCGTTTCCCGGGGTGTCAATCATTCATGACTATGATCTGACATTGGAGGAGATGCATGATTATTTCCTGGCTGAGGGTGTTAAGAGTATGTTATTTTACCCATTGACATCCAAAGGAGAATTTCAGGGGGCTATTGTCCTGGAGAATCATGTGGATGTGCAGATGGAGCTGTCTAAGAGTGAGATGGAAGAGATACGTTCCCTGTTCCGAATTATGGAAGCGCATATTCTGCAGATAGGTCTCATGGACAGACTCCAGAATTTTGTGACACAGATTGCGATTTTTGATAATCTGGACAGCTTTGTCTATGTAGTGAATCCGGATACTTATGAGCTTAGTTTTATTAACAAGAGAGTGCTGATGGATTCTCCCAAGGTTAAGATCGGAGACATTTGTTATAAGGCTTTGCAAAACAGAGATACACCCTGTGAGAACTGTATCCTGCGCAATCTGGACAAACGCGATCCCCATTGCAGATGTACGGAGGAATTGTTTAATTATTCCCTGCGGTGCTGGACCAGGTGCAGTGCAAGCTGGCTGGAATGTAAAGAAGAAAACGGACTTGCACTGTTAAACAGTATTGATATTTCTGAATATTTTATGGGATAAGAAAGTATATTGCCATAGAAAAACAGCAAAAGGAACCGATTAAATTACAAGAAATATCTGGATTTTTTTATTACAATATGAGACAATGGAAACAGCGGTTATGACAGGCTTCAATCAGCCTGTTATCAAATAATTTTTACATAATCGAAAGGAGTTATCACATGATCTATTCAAAAGAAGTTGAAGAAATGTGTACAGTGGCACAGGGCGTTCATCATGGCTGTGCTCCTATCCCAGAGGAAGCAAAATGGGTGCAGGCTAAGGAAGTGAAGGATATTTCCGGTCTGACACACGGCGTTGGCTGGTGTGCTCCTCAGCAGGGTGCCTGCAA
>ERZ777305.128-NODE-128-length-119911-cov-16.267988_pt1 | contig 119911 bp, 97 predicted proteins | sample MGYA00374965_ERZ777305 | MGnify/ENA primary metagenome ERZ777305 (study PRJEB29328, sample SAMD00013331) | mouse gut metagenome | study: EMG produced TPA metagenomics assembly of the Metagenome analysis of fecal microbiota from mouse which was promoted... | reverse complement strand
GGTTGATGGCGTCATAAACATAGGTGGTGGCAAGCCCTTCCCTGTCGGTTATCTTCACAAGGTTGTCATTCAAATCGTACTCGTAGCGCACCTGCGTACCGTCAGGATAGGTGACGGCGGAGAGGTTGTCCGCCTCATCATAGGTATAGGATACGGTATCTCCCCGGCCCTCCTCGTGGGAAAAGCCGGATTCGGCCTCCGAAAGCCCGCTGTCCTCTCCTCCCGGCGTCCGGTAGGTGGTCACGGAGGTGATGCGTCCCAAGCTGTCATAGGTATACTCCGTATCTCCCGTGCTGTCATACATGGACACCCGTTCCCCGAGGGCATTGTAGGCGTATGCCACGGGCGCCCCGGTTTCTTCTCCGGCGGCATCCCTGTAGGTCTTCTCCACCAGACTGTTTAACCTGTCATAATCGTACCAGATGGTATTTCCGCCGTTTGAGGTGTAGGCAGTAAGCCTTCCCGCCGCATCATAGGACATGGTTTCCCTGCGTCCGGCGCTGTCTGTAATGGAGGTAAGGTTTCCCTCCAAATCATAGCCGTAATGGGTGCCCCTGCCTGCAAAATCCGTAACGGCAGTAAGGTTTCCCATTTCATCGTAGGCGTAATAAGCCGTGCTGCCCATGGGGTTGGTGACACGTGTTAAGCGGTCCTTCAAATCATACGCATAGGTGGTGGTGAGTCCGTAGGCGTCGGTGCGGGAAAGGACGTTTCCATGGGCGTCATAACCATAGCTTTCCGTCAGACCCCTCCTGTCCGTGTAGGATACCGGGCGGTCTGCGCCGTCATAGGCAAAAGCAGTTGTCTGCCCCAAGGGGTCTGTGGTGCCGATGAGCCTGTCGTCCCTGTCATAGCCATAGGCATACACATATCCCATTGCGTCCGTCATGGAAACCACGTTATAGCTGCCGTCGTATCCGTAACGGGTCGTACGGTTTCCCGGCGTGGTGATGCTTTCTATGTTGCCTTCCATGTCATAGACAATGCCTGCCGCCTTTTCCTCCGGGTCTGTCACGGTAATCATCCTGTCCGCCTTGTCATACGCAAAGGAAAAGGTATTTCCCAGCGCATTGGTCATGGCAGTGCGGTTGCTTCTCTCATCATAGCCGTAAGTGGTGATGCCGCCCTCAGCATCTGTTATTTTCACCGGATTGTGTAAAATATCATACTCGTACAGGGTACTCCTGCCAAGGCTGTCCTCCTGCTTTATAATGTCGTCCCCGGAGCTGTAAGTAAAAGAGGTTTCATAACCTAAGGGCGTGGTAATGCCCACAAGCCTGTGTGCGCCGTCATAAGCGTAAGAATATATGCCGCCATTGGGCAGTATCTTTTTTACCACCTGCCCATTTGCGTCTGTTTCGTAGGCAGTGACAGCTCCCAGCGCATCCGTGACGCCTGTCACCACGTCATGCCTGTCATATGCGTAGCTTTCTTCCGCGCCCAAAGGCGATATCTGTTTTGTCATTCGGTAAAGCGCGTCATATTCATACTGCCATGTTTCTCCCGCTCCATCCGTCACTGCAAGGATATTTCCCACCGCATCGTAGCCATAATGCTCTGTAATGCCCTCCGGGCTGGTGACTGAAATCAGGTTGCCCCGCATGTCATAGGCATATGTTGTCTGTCCGCCGTTTCCATCCGTATAGGCGCTGATACGCCCCATGGCGTCATACAGGTATGCGGTCTGCACACCGTTTCCGTCTGTCCGTGCCGTCAGATTTCCGTCTTTGTCATAAGAAAAAGCGGTAACTGCCCCTTCCGGTCCTGTTTTGGTGACAAGCCTGTTTAAAGCGTCATAGGCAAATGTGCCGGATGCCTCTCCGGGCAGCGTCTGTCCAATCAGATTGCCCGCCGCATCATAGGCATAAGAAGTTGTGTTTTGGGCAGGATTGCACACCAAAACAAGACGGTCCAAAGCGTCGTAATCATAAAGCGTTTTTGCCCCGTCCACATCCGTGATGGCGCTGACGCGGCCAAAAGCATCATATTCGCAGGAAATGCTTCTGCCCAGCACATCGGTCTGTACCGTGATATTTCCGGCGGCGTCATAGGTATAAGTCATCCTGTTGCCTGCCGTATCCGAAACTTTTGTCACGCGGCCCATGGAGTCATACTCATACGTTGTCTTTACGCCATAGCGGTCCGTATAGCCGGACATTTCCCCTGTCGCCAGGTAAGCGTAGCTTTCCTTTTCCCCATTCGGGTAGGTGTCGGTAAGCAGCCTGCCCTCTTTGTCATACAGGTAGGTATGGGCGTTTCCCAGAGCATCCTCTGCCCGCAAAAGATTCCCGTTTTCATCGTATGTATACACGGCAAGGACGCCGGCTTCGTCCGCTATGTTGGTCATCCGCCCGGTTCTGTCGTAGGTATAAGTCGTCGTATTTTGGGCAGCGTCCTGCATTTTTGCCAACTGTCCGACAGCGTCATACTCATAGGCGGTTTTTCTGCCCTCCGGCGTAGTCACAGCCAGCACCCTGTCTTCCTTGTCATAGGTATAAACCATGCTGCCGCCCTGGGCGTTTGTCACGCTGACGGGCCTGTTTAACACATCATACCCATAGCTTACGGCATTGCCCCGTTCATCCGTCACCGAAATCAGGTTGCCTGCCCCGTCATAAGCATACAGAACCGTTCCCTCCATGGGGTTCGTTTCCTTTACCAGTCTGCCTGTGCCGTCGTATTCGTAGGCATATACCCTGCTCTCATCATCCCACAGGCGAAGTAGGTTTCCGTTTGCATCATAAGCAAACCGGGTGACCATGCCCAGCGGATTTGTCACGGATACCATTCTGCCCAGCCTGTCGTACCCGTAAGAAACGGCGCTGCCGTCCGCATACAGGATTTTGGTAATCCTGCCGCATACATCTGTTTCATATGCCGTTTCATTTCCCCTCTCGTCTGTTTCCAGAAGGAGGCTTCCCGTGACGGCATCATAAACATTGCTGCGGGTGTGTCCCATACGGTCCGTCACGCTTATGATACGGTCCGCCCCATCATATGCATAAACCGTTGTACCGCCTTCTGCATCCGTCACCTCCCTGAGCCGGTTCATGGCGTCATAGGCATAGGAAGTCGTATTGCCCTCCGCGTCCGTCTCCGTCAGTTTGTTACCGTTTGCATCATAGGTAAAGGTAAGCGTATTTCCCAACGGGTCTTTGCCTGAGAGCATCCGGTTCATCCCATCATAAACAAAGACGCTTGTCTGTCCTTCCCTGTCGGTGATGGCAGTCACATTTCCTGCCGCATCAAAGGTATACTTTGTGCTGTTTCCGGCAGCATCCGTCTCTGCAATACAAAAACCTTTTTCATTGTATGTCTTTTCACTTACGGCGCCCAAGGGATTGGTTGTCCGGATAAGCCGGTTCATGGCGTCATAGCCGAACAGGAAAACATTGCCCTCCGCGTCCGTTTGGCTTACCATGCAGGCGCCCTCATAAGTATAGGAAACAGTTCCGCCACAGGCGTCCGTCACAGAGACTATGCGGTTTTGCCCGTCATACCCGTAGCGCACCACTCCGCCTTCCGCATCCGTCACGCTGATTAATCTGTTTTTATCGTCATAGGCGTATTTTGTCACGCTGCCGTCAAATTCCGTCACAGACGCCATCTGTCCTGCCTCTGTATAGGTATATTTCCTGACAGCGCCATCCTGCCTTGTTTCCGTCAGGATATTTCCCTTTGCATCATAGGTATAGGAGGTCGTAACGCCCTGCCTGTCCGTTACGGATGCCGGATATCCCGCCTTATTGTATGAGCGGCTCTCCGTACTGCCGTCCGGATATTCGATTTTTGTGGTGCGGAAGCTGTCGTCATAGTAATACACCGTAATATTCCCGACAGCATCCGTGGCAGTGGTGCTTTGCTCCCCGTAGGAAAGGGTTATCCTGCCGCCCTCCGCATCCGTCTGGCTCGTCACGCGCCCTGCTTCGTCATAGACATTTTCCACAACCCGGGTTCCGTTTTCGTCTCTCCACGCCGTCATCCGGTGGGCGGCGTCATAAGTAAAGGTACGGGTATCCCCTGCCTCATCCGTCACCGTCACCAGGTTGCCGGCGTCATCATAGGAATAGCTGATATGACTGCCATCCGGCAGACCGATACTGCTGATGCGGTTCTTCCCGTCAAGCGTCACCACATAAGTCTTTCCGGAGGGTGAGGTGACGGCGCTCAGCCGGTAGTCCATATCGTAGGAAAGTGTCGTCCTGTTTCCCCTGATATCTTCAATTCCCGTCAGCATACCATAGGAATTGAAAAGATGCTTTGTAAGGCTTCCCTGCTCCGTCAGGACATAACCGTCCCCCTCCTGTGCCAGCAGATAATCATAGCCCGCAGGCGCTTTGTATCCGGCGTCCGTCCGGGTAAACAGGACGATGCTGCCCGTGCCTGAAAGCCAAAGTACGCTGCCGTCCGCAAGCTCTCCCAGTCTTTCGTCAAAGGGCGTACTCCATCCGTACCCAAGGCTTCCGCAAAAGCCCGCCCCCTTGGAATTGTATTGTCTGGTAAAGGCAAAAACGCCTCCGATATCCGGGATTTCCGCGTCTGTCTGCTCCATATAGAAATTGCCGGTGTTCAGATTTATGGGTTCAAAACCAAACTCACAGTTTTCAGCGCGTCCTAAAAGCAATCCGTCTATCATGGCCCTCCAGTAATCTGACAGTTCCCCTGCTGCATAGGGAGCCGTATTCTGCGGATTGCGGATAAAAATCCTGTTTCCTTCTTTCGTAAGGGCATCCTGCATCTGCATGTCCGACATAATGGTGTTTACATCCACGCCATAGTGCAGGGCTATCCGGGGAATCAGGTCAAAAGCCCCTTCCTCATAAACCAGAAAGGTGTCGGAAACCACTTCCGCCCCTGTCTCGCCATCCTTGGAGGCCTGCGCCGTCACATAGTAAACCCTTCCGGGAACCAGGTTCCCGAAAACTTCGCTCTGCCAGTTGGAGAGCCTTCTGTTGTAGGGAAGCGCTGACGGGTATGCCCCTGCATAGAGGGCAGAGTCGGGATAAAGCAGCTTCGTCTGCGCCTCCACTTCCCCGGTTGCGCCGTTTACCAGACTGTAGGTTACCGTGCTCCCCGCTTTTGCAAGCCCGTGGGCCACAATACCAAGCGTGTTGGTGGATTTGTCTCCGTTTCTCTCCACTACCGGGTAAATGTCTATCGTGGTGTCGTCCAGGCTTAGGGCGTCCAAATCCGTCACTTCTCCTGTCCATGACAGAATCAGCTTAGGCGCATACTTTGCGGAAGCATTGTTGTAAAATACCTCACACTGCATCATGACGCCTGCGCCTGCCGCTTCTTTGTCCGGCGCTTCCACTTGTGCCTTCATCACAAAACCATGGTTGTCCGCCGTCCCGTTAATCCATGCGCTCACCTCATTTGTCACGTCAAAGGAAAGGCTCTCTCCCCTTACGGCGGCAGCCTTTTTCGCATCGAGGAAATAGTGGCTGTAACCCAGCTGGTTATTCCAAGTCAGGCGGTTTACGTCCCACGCCTCCTCCACGCCGTAAAGCCCAAATTCACTGTTTCCCCGGCTCCACCGTGTTTTCTGTGTCACCTGCAAGGTCGCTGAAACAATTTCCGCCTCGGCGCCCAGCCCTGAAAAATCGTAGTCAACGGCAAAATAAGTGCGGCAGTTTAAATGCCTGCTTCCAAAACCGGCATAGTTGCCGGAGGTAATCCCGTCATCATAACCCACATAGGGGTACTGGTTGTCCCCGATTACCGTGTTCGGACTTCCCTCCTCGGCGCACGCCATGCGGATGGCGCTGCCGGTTACCTGAATGGCAGTGGGGTCAATCCTGACAGGGTACACCCTTTCCGGCGCCATAAGCCATTCCTTGTCCGCTGTCACGGTGACAAGCAGCATACCGCCTTGTCCCGGCTCCATGGACATCTTCACCCCAAAACTGATTTCGTCCGCCCCATCCGTCATTTCCGGCGCTTCCAGCACAAACACAGCATCCGTTTCAGGATTTGTCCCCGCTTCATATAGGTATAACGTATTGTTTATAATAGTTCCTTCCAGCCCATAGGTATCCAGCAGGTAGGAAAAACTGTTTTTCCCGTCCTGCCCGATAGGCTCCAGCAGGATAATATCCTCCTTGACACTGTTGCCCAGCACGGTATACTGATAGTCCACGCCGGGAAACACATTACTGTAACGGATGGCGTTATCCTTTACGACGCCGTTTGCAAAACTGCCCTCCGCAGGGTACAGCGTAATCAGGGCATCCCCGCTTGCGATGGTAATCCCCTTTCCTTCCTCCTGCCCAAGGTTTTGCGGCAAAAGTACCGTATAATCGTTCGCCCTGTTTATATAACTCGTTTCCGTCCCGGCATCAAACATGCCGTAGGTCAAAGCTGCCTGCTCCATCAGGGTGTTGTCCACCGCCTGCAGGCTGCCGTCTTCATCTATGTAAGTGGCGCCGTCATTGCCGATGACGGTCACATACCGGTTACCGTCCACATGGTAGGTACGGCTGTAAGCGTCATAGGAAACCAGCGTTCCGTAATCCTCAGTCTTTTCCTCTTCATAAAACTGCTCCGGAAGCCGTCCGGGAACGTCTGCATCCCCGCCGGATACCGATGCCTCGTCCGTCTCTTCCGTTTCATCGTCCGCCTCCAAAGCCCCTTCTTCACTGTCAGCGCCTTCCCCGGCTTCCTCTCCTGCATTTCCGCCGGATACTGCCTCTTCCTTTTCCTCCGGGACGCTTTCCCCCGGTTCTTCAGGCTTCTGCGCACATCCATCTGTGACGTCGGGATACTCCTGCTCAGGCTTCATACCTGCTTCATCCTGTGTACCTGCTTCAGACTGCGTACTTTCTTCCCTTCCCACTAAAACAGGCTGTTCACTTCCTGCCTCGGCAGCATACAAAAAGGCCCTGTCCGCCATAAGAAGCGCTGCTGCAAGCAGCAATGCGCAGAAACGTTTCCATTTCCCTTTTATCCATCTGTCTTTCATGGTTTTATCCTCCCTCTTTTTCCAAATAGCAGTTGATTCTGTTAAATCTTTGCTATCCAGTATTACATCTAACGGGAGAATTGTCCATGTCGTTTCACGCACATATAAAATTGCGGGAAACGACATGCTCACCATGTAGAAATGCTTTTTACACTATCCGAAATAGTTGCAGTATCCAGTACCCCAGACCCAGCACCCAGCTTGTAAATATACCGTAGAGAATTACCGGACCCGCTATGGTGAATATCTTGCATCCCACGCCAAATATCCATCCTTCCTTTTTAAACTCTATAGCCGGCGCTGCCACGGAATTGGCAAAGCCCGTTATGGGAACCAGCGCACCCGCACCGCCCCATTTTACAATGCCGGGATAAATATTGAGCCCGGTCAGAAGAACACTGAGCAGGATTAAAGACATGGAGCACCAGCTCGCTGCCGTTTCTTTATCCATGTTCATGGTGCCCGTGCAAAAATTCAGGATTCCCTGTCCCAGCAGACAGATTAGGCCGCCCACGACAAATGCCTTGAGCATTTGCAGCCAGAGATTGTGGGTGGGCGTCATTTCCTTGACATATTTCTCATAATTCTGTTTTTTCTCCTCCACTTGAAAATCCGGATTGGTTTTTACGTCCTTTTCTTCCATAGATTCCATCTTTCCTCCATTTTCAAAGCTTTTCTATTCCTTTAATATGTGCAGTTTTTCTTTTCCTATACCGTCTTTACTTCACCACATCATGAATCTGATAACAAAAATACAACATGGAACCGACAAACTTTCCTACCGCCATGGAGGTGATTGCTATACCGAGCCCGTGCCTGAAGCCGACCCGTCTTGCAAAGATGGGAATACTGTCTAACATTTCCGCAATGGCAAGCGCCAGACAGCCGATAAACATTCCGGCAAACAAGCCGAATATCACCGTAAAAATACATCCCGCCGTCTGTATCACATGCATCGGCACACCCCAGCCTGCCAATATTTCTCCCAGATGGCAGTACCGTTCAAAAACACTGGCAAGACCTCCTATAATCGTGCCCGCAATAACCATTTCTTCATATAAAACCACTTGTCCGCTGGTATGCGTCTTGCCGGCAAAACGAGGAATCAGTCCTACCGCCACCAAAACGGTAAAAACGCCTGCGGCGGCCAACAGGCCAAAACTGCCTCCTGCCACCACAAGAAGCAAATATCTCAGACTATTTAACATCTATGGTCCTGCCCTCTCTTTCTGCAGTATCCACCAGTGCATTGTTGACATCCGTTTCATACTTTCGCATTTCCACTTCAATCGGTGTCGGGTCCTTTGTCAGCCGCCTTCCTCCGATATGGTTGAAGAACAGGATGATTCCCAGGGCAAGACCAGCGGAATAAGCCACTTCAAGCGCAGACACCCCCTGTGGCTCGCTGCCCATGACAATACGGTGAATCTGTGCAAAAACATCCGCAATGCCGATGTCATTATGGTAAGCCATAATGGTAAATGCCGTGCCAAACAAACTGATAACTGCCACCAGAAATATTTTCAGCGCCTGCTGCCACCCTTTATGTCTGTCTACATCCACCCATTCCACCAGAACCTCCGTTTCACCAAGGCTTTCCACTGTTACACCGGGACAGGCTTCTTCTATCTGCTCAATAATTTTTAATACACTGATTACACAGCGTTTTTCTTCAAAAGACTGTTTCTTTTTCTTGTTTCCGCCAGCCGTATCCACCCCCGCATAGCCGCTGCCCGGATGAAACTTATGGATTTTGATGCTTTTTACCTTTGCCGCCACTGTACTGTCCGCACACTGCACGCTTCCCGCATCTTTCAGAAAAACATCTTCCGTCTTTGATTCCACATTCCTGTCCAGTTTGATATAACAAATCGTATCTGCCATCTGCCGCATTCCTTTCTACGCAAATAAAAACAAGGCTCTTCGGTTTCACCCGAATGCCTTGTTATTGTATCCCTCTGTTTCCTGTATTATGCGTAAGAAATGCCCTCTGGCATGAGCTATTAGAAGTACTTTTCACACTAACCTTCATGCTGAAACTCCGTGGCACTCAAATCGTGATGAAAATGCCGTTTTTCCGGCATTTTCCGGCGTGAAACTTAGTACTTCTTAGCGAAATGCTCTCTGGCATGAGCTATTAGAAGTACTTTTCACGCTACCAGTCTTTGAAACTGATATTCAAATCCACATCCCCGTTTATCCCATCGATACGTCCCGTATCGGAATACTGCCAGATTGCATATTCATAAGGGAAATATACATCCGAGGAATAGTAGGCAAACCATTTTTCCACATCTTCAAAAGCTGCCATGTCAATCAGCACGCTCCACATTTCCATATTAGAGTAAATCATGGGGGTATAACCTGCTTCCCTTATCCTGTCTATGAAAATCTGTGCCATTTTTGTCCGCTCTTCCTTGGAAATCTGATTCATGCGCCCGTCCTTTGCACCGGTCTTTTCAACGTCGTACACAATGGGATAGGTAATATCATACCCGGCAATGGCTTCCAACACAATATTGGCTTCTTCCAGAGCCTCCTCTTCGGTGACTGCCTGTGAAAAAAAGTACACTCCTACCTTGATGCCTGCTGCCGTTGCCCCCTGCACATTGGCCTCAAACATTTCATCAAGGGCTATGCGGCCCTCCTGTCCGTACCCCCTGACACCCACACGTATAAAGGCATATTCCACTCCCGCAGCTGCCACCTTGTTCCAGTCAATATTTCCCTGATACCGGGATACATCAATGCCCTTATGGGAAATCACTTCACCGTTTTGCACATACTGCATCTCACCCGACTCCAGAACCTGTATGTTCTCCTGCAAAAGGGAATGTTTTTTTAAGTCATCCCGGATGGGAACAAAATGGAACTGCCCATTGCTGACAACCACAATATGGTTCGGATATAAGGGACGGAGCGTTTCCACAACAGTATTCCCGCCTTCCAGTTCTGTCTGAATCTGGGACAAAATATCATCGGATACCTCCATCCTGGCCGCGTCCTGTGCACTGGCAACCGCCTCTGCCACCATCAAATCCACTTCCTCCTGGGAATAGCTGATGTGAACGTTGTCCGAAGCCACATCCACTGCTTCTTCCTGCTTTCCTTTTACCTTATCATAGATAAAAAGGGCAGCTACCACTACCACGGTCATTGCCACAAGACACCCGAATACGCTTCCTATATAAAATAAAATTTCCTTTTTCTTTCGTTTCATACTCTCCTCCAATATGCACAAAAAAGCACTCCGCTTCACTCTCTTAACAATAACTATACTTTATAAAAACGCTGTTGTGAAGTGGTAACCTTTGGATTTCATATTTTCTTAAGATATTCCGCTTTTGCATGACGGCAGGCGCCGGAATACAACAGGCTTACGCCAGCATCTTCCCCCGCATGTGAAGCAGTATCTTTTTTTCCATACGGCTCACCTGCACTTGGCTGATGCCCATGACAGAAGCGACTTCGGACTGCGTCTTATCCTCAAAATAGCGCATTTTTATCAGGTTTCTCTCCCGTTCCGGCAGAGAATTCAAAAGCTGCCCAAGCAAAAGGTGGTTAAGCAGTTCTTCTTTCTCATGGTCTTCAGGCGCACCTCCCTGCGTCGTTTTTCCTGCTTCTCCCCCCGCACTGCATGCCACCTTGTCCACCAGATAAATTTCACTTCCGTCTGCCTGGTAGACAGATTTATAAATGGACTCCACTTCCGCACCGGCCTCCATTGCCAGTGAAACTTCTTCCACCGTAAGTCCTGCTTCCTTTGCCACTTCCTGCAGATAGGGTTCCCTTCCCAGCCTGCCTGTCAGTATTTCCGCCGCCGCTTTCACCCTCATGCCGTTTTCTTTCAGTGTCCTGCTGACCTTAATCATGCCGTCATCCCTGAGAAAACGTTTGATTTCTCCTAAAATCATCGGAACTGCATAAGTGGAAAACTTTACTTCATAAGACAGGTCAAATTTATCAATTGCCTTGATAAGCCCGATTGTCCCTATTTGGAAAAGGTCTTCCGTATCATATCCTCTTCCCGCAAATCTTTTTACAATATGGTGAACCAGCCCCAGATTGCTTTCTATCAGTATATCTCTTGTCTCTTTATCCCCTGCCTGTGATTTTTCGATTAATACTGATATTTCTTCCATTCTGCGGCCTATTCCTCCTGTATCCATGCACCGCTTTTCAATTTTTTTCTCATGCGGACAATGGTTCCCGAGAGTGGTTTGCTCTCCACCTCCAAATCATCCATAAAGGCTTCCATAAAGGCAAATCCCATCCCCGACCTTTCCAGTTCCGGCTTTGTGGTGAAAAGCGGTTCCATTGCTTTGTCCAGATTTTCTATACCGATTCCTTTATCCTCCACTTCTATGTATAAGACCCCTTTTTCTATACGACAGCGAAGATACACCTTCCCCTCATGAATTTTACAGCATACCGGCCTGACTTCCCCATGACGCCCGTATCCGTAAACATTTTCATATCCATGGATAATGGCATTCGTAACTGCTTCCGAGACCGCTGTTTTGATATCCGCAAGTTCCTCTATTGTAGGATTTAAGGGTGTGACAAAAGCCGCCACGGCTACTCTTGCAAAACTTTCATTGTTTGATATTGCATCAAACTCCAGCGCCATTTCATTTTTCATACTGTCCCTTCCCTCAGTCACACAGGTTTCTTTTTGTTTGATTTCTATCATGTTGTTCCTCCATCCTATTCCATTATCTCAATTATTTTATGCAGTCCGGACATATGCAGTATCCTCTTTATCTGTCTGTCCGCGTGTATGGCAAAGACTTTTCCCCCGAAACAGGCTATTTTTTTATACCTGCCCATGATAATTCCAATACCGGAAGAATCCATAAAACGCGTATCTTCAAAGTCAAACACCACATTGTTTACCTGTTCCTTTAAAATAAACCTGTCCGCATTTTCACTGATATAGGCAGATTTGTGATGGTCCACTTCTTCCGGAAGCTTTACGCAAAGGTAATTGTCAATTACTTGAAAATCATCCATTTTCCTTTTTTTCCTCTCCTTTCGACATTTTTCAAAGAAAAAAGAACCTATAGTTTCCTATAAGTTCTCTTTCGTGTTTTATGCATTCTTCCGTGCTTTCTACACTAATCATTCTCCGTCAGGGAGTTAATGTATGTCTGGGACCTTCTTGCCCGTTCTGTTCCGGGCAGCAGTGCAATCACCTTTTCGTATATTGCTATCGCCTCCGTATTCTGTCCGTTTCCTCTGTACGCGTTGCCAAGCATAAAAAGGGCATCCCCGTTTTCAGGATTGTAACTCACTGCCTTCAAAAGGTCCTTGATGGCCTCGGGATAATTTTCTTCCTTATAAGCGGCATTGCCGGAAGCATAGTAGAAATCTGACATTTCCGGCCCTATCTTCCCAAGCAGAGAATTATATAAAAGCATGAAAGCCTTGGAGGTTTCCTCCAAATCCACATTTGCCGCAATATCATCCAGATATACGGCAGTCGCCTGCGCATCCCCGGATACCAGATATTCCGCAGCGCCCTCCAATAAATTGTCTATGGTTTTCAGCGTACCGTCCGTGCCAACATAGGCATCCAGCTCCTCATGAAGCGCCTGATTATCAGCCGTCATATCTTCAATCTGCTGCTGCATGGTCGCAATGGTCGCCGTCTTAATGTCCATCTGTTCACTCAGCTTTCTTTGGTCCTCCTGCGCTTTTTCACGCTCAGCGGAAACGGCAGCAGGCAAAATCAGAAAGAACATGGATGCAATTCCAAGCACGAGACCGATAGCCACATTAAACAAAGTACCAAGGCTGTTGTTTTTCGGCTCCTTAACATTCATCGGCTGAATAATAATCTCATTGTCACTCTGATAACGGATGACTTCATCATTGCCACCCCGTTTCACATTGCTTTTACCGCTCTCGTCGGGAACCAGCATTCCCTCCACTTCTTTCATATAGCGGAGAGTAAGCGTATTGCCGCTGTCAATCCTGAAACACTTGTCCAGCTCCCTCTTTGCCCTTTCCCACTGCTCACTGTCAATATACAAAAGAGCAAGCAGCTGATGTGCCCTGATAAACTTGGGGTTAAGGGACAAGACTTTTTTCAGCTGGATAATTGCCAAGTCCTTGCTGTCCTGCGCACAGTAAACCAGCGCCTGATTATACTTCTTTATGGTCTGGTTAATGGTATCCAGCCTTGCCCCATTGCTCTGGACCATATCCATATAACTGTCTGCAATGTTTTTCTGCGGGCGCAGGTTCTTGCTGATAACCCATTCACTCAGGGCCGCAACCACTTCTCCCATTTCAAAATATACAAGCCCCAGCAAATTTCTGGCTTCCACATTGTTTTTATCGAATTTTAAACTCTGCCGTAAACTTGTCACCGCACCGGTCAAATCCCGGACTCCGGCTTTCTCCAATCCTTCATTATAGTACATGTTGGACACCCTCAGTATTCTCTTATAAAGAGAAACATCCGCGCCGCAACTGGTACAGAAATCATGCTCAGACAAACGGCAGCCACAGTTATAACACCTCATGCCACCTTACCTCATAGCTCTTCTTCCACCTTGGTTTCTTTCAACATTTTCACTAAAATATCCGCCATATCCGTAATATCCTGATTATATATGGCTTCTTCTGCATCCTCCACCTCAAGGCTGGGATGAAATTTTTTCAGTTCTTCCTCAAAGTTAATCATAGCAACTCCTTTATCTCTCCAACCAGATACAGGGAACCTGCAATATATACCCGCTCATCAACCTTTTTCGCGTCAAGCACTGCTTTAACTGCCTCCCTGACCGAGCGGTAACAGGCAGCCTCTTTCCCTGTAAATTGTGTAAACACTTCCGAAAGTTTGTCAGCCGTAAGCGCCCTGCCGTTTTTTATCTGCACCAGGGAAATGTCGGAGAACAATCTACTAGAGAGTATTTCCTCCATCATGTGCCCGTATTCCTTATCCTGCACAACCCCGAAAAGCAGATGCCTGCGTGATGTGCATCCATCCTGTGCCACGGTTTCCAAAAAGGCTCTGATGCCATCCTCATTGTGCGCACCGTCCACAAATACACCGGGGTTAACCTCTTCCATGCGTCCCGCCCAAAATACATCCTGCAATCCCTTTTGCATTATCTTTGGGGTCAGACGTCCGTCACCAAACAAAACCTCCAGCGCCCGAAGCGCCAGTGCGGCGTTTTCCATCTGATACCTCGCCATGGTATGCACGCACAGCCTAACACTATCATAATAAAGGGATTGATAAGAAAAATCAATGCTTTTATTATGAAAAGTTAAGAATGTGTAGTCACTTTTCGACACGGAAAACACCGGAATGCTCAATTTTCCCGCCTCTTCAAAAAGAACTTTGTCGACCTGTTCCACTGTTTGCCAAAAAACTACAGGGGAACCTTCCTGCATGATACCCGCTTTTTCTTTCGCTATTTTTTCCGGGGAATTCCCCAGATATTCCATGTGGTCCATTCCCAGATGCGTTATTATTGCCATATCCTTACGGGATACCGCATTTGTGGCATCCAGTCTGCCGCCAAGGCCCGTTTCCAGAACACAGTAATCTGTTTGGGCTTTTTCAAACAGAAGCATTGCCATAAAAAACAAATATTCAAAAAAGGTAGGATGGTATCCGCCTTCTCCCCGCAGTTTTTCCCATGAAAGATTCTCGTAAACGGTTAAAAATGCCTCCAAAAAATCATCCTTTGTGATAATTTTATCATTTATCACGAAACGCTCCCGAATGTCCGTCAAGTGTGGGGAAGTAAATCGGCAGGTTGTATACCCCGCGCTCCTTAACACTCCGCACAAATAGGCACAAACGGAGCCTTTTCCGTTTGTGCCGGCCACATGTATCACTTTCATCCGCTCACCGGGATTCCCCAGTTTCCTCAAAAATGCCCTGATATCGTCCATGGTATTTTTACTCGTAAACCGGGGTATCCCGCATATATACTCCACTGCTTCTTCATAGCAGCTAATCCGCTTCTTTTCCAAACCTGCGACCACCTTTGCGTGAAAAACCTTATTGCAACTGTTTCAGGCGCACGCGTACCTGTTCCAGCATTCCCGCGTACTTTGTTAGCTTCGCCTTTTCTTCCGCCACTTTTGCCTCGGGCGCTTTGGACAAAAACTTTTCGTTTTTCAACATGCCTTCCGCACGGGCAATTTCACCGAGAAGACGCTTTTCCTCTTTCTGCAGCCGCTCTGTTTCCTGCCGGATATCCACCAGTTCCGCAAAAGGAATGTATAACGTGGCGTCCGGGATAACCATGGATACCGCATCAGCATCAATACCTTCTTTGTCTTCCTGCACAAATACTTCGGGGGCATATGCAAGGGAAGCAACGAACAGTTTCCCTTCCTCAAAGGCGCTGCGGACATCCCCGTTTTTGCTCACCACATATACGGAAGCTTTTCTTCCCTGCGCAACATTCATTTCCGCCCTGAGGTTCCTGATACCGCGTACTGCCTCTTTGATAATTTCAATATCCTTCTCTTCTTTTTCATAGCATCGTTCCTCCTCATACACCGGCCAAGAGGATATCATGATGGACTCTTCCTCGGATTGCAGCGTACAGAAAATCTCTTCCGTGATAAACGGCATGAAGGGGTGCAACAGTTTAAGGGCATCCAGAAGAACGGTTTTCAGGGTATAAAGCGCTGCATTCCGGCTTGACGCGTCATCCGAGTTGTAAAGCCTCGGTTTTACCATTTCGATATACCAGTCACAGAACTCATCCCAGATAAAATCGTATACTTTCTGCACTGCAATGCCCATTTCAAATTTTTCCATGTTCTCCGTTGCTTCACGGACAAGGCTGTTTAACCTGCTGATAATCCATTTGTCAACCGGCGCAAGTTCTTCTTTTGCCGGCACATGCAGCGTTTTTCCTTCCATATTCATCAGTATAAAGCGGGAAGCGTTCCAAACCTTGTTTGCAAAATTCCTGCAGGATTCCACCCTCTCATAATAAAAACGCATGTCATTGCCCGGTGCATTTCCGGTAAGCAGAGTAAGGCGCAAAGCATCCGCACCATACATGTCAATGATTTCAAGCGGGTCAATTCCGTTTCCTAAGGATTTGGACATCTTCCTTCCCTGACTGTCGCGTACAAGCCCATGGAAAAGCACCGTTTTAAAGGGCTTCTTTCCCATCTGCTCATAGCCGGAGAAAATCATGCGGATAACCCAGAAAAATATAATGTCATATCCCGTTACCAGCACATCCGTGGGATAAAAATATTCCAAGTCTTTGGTCTGCTTCGGCCATCCCAAAGTGGAAAAAGGCCATAACGCCGAAGAAAACCAGGTATCCAGCGTATCCTCATCCTGCGTAAAATGGGTACTTCCACACTTCGGGCACACCTCGGGGCTTTGTTTTGCCACAACCACTTCCCCGCACTCATCACAGTAATATGCCGGAATCCTGTGTCCCCACCAGAGCTGGCGGCTGATGCACCAGTCCCTGATGTTGTCCGTCCAGTTAAAATAAGTCTTTTCCATGCGCTCGGGAATCAGCTTGATTTCCCCGTTCTTTATCGCCTTAACTGCCGGCCTAATCAATTCCTCCATCTTTACAAACCACTGCTCTTTTACCAGCGGCTCGATGGTGGTCTTGCAGCGGTCATGGGTGCCTACATTGTGGGAATACTCCTCTATCCTGACCAACAGTCCCATCTCATCCAGTTCTTTTACGATTGCCTTCCTTGCCTCATAGCGCTCCATGCCCTCGTATTTTCCGCCGTTTTTGTTGATGGTGGCGTCGTCATTCATAATATTGACAATGGGCAGGTTATGGCGCTTGCCCACTTCAAAATCGTTAGGGTCATGGGCCGGGGTAATCTTTACCACGCCCGTTCCAAATTCCATATCCACATAGCTGTCCGCCACAATAGGCATTTCTCTTCCGATAATGGGAAGAAGCACTTTCCTGCCCACAAGATGTTTATACCTTTCATCATCCGGGTTCACTGCAACCGCCGTATCACCCAGCATGGTTTCGGGACGCGTGGTTGCAAACTCCAGAAATTCGGCATTGCTAACAGTCCCGTCGTCATTTAACAACGGATACTTGATATGCCATAAATGGCCCGCCTGTTCTTCGTATTCCACTTCCGCATCGGAAATGGAGGTATTGCACACCGGACACCAGTTGATAATGCGGGAGCCTTTGTAAATCCATCCCTTTTCATGCATCTTGCAGAACACTTCCGTCACGGCTTCGTTGCAGCCCTCATCCATGGTGAAGCGTTCCCTTTCCCAGTCACAGGAAGAACCCAGCTTTTTCAACTGGGAAATAATCCTGCCGCCGTACTCCCTTTTCCAGTCCCATGCCCGCTCTAAGAATTTTTCCCTTCCCAAATCGTGCTTGTCAATGCCCTCTTCTTTTAACTTTTCAATGATTTTCACCTCTGTTGCAATGCTGGCATGGTCCGTTCCGGGCTGCCACAGCGCATTATAACCCTGCATCCTCTTGAAACGGATTAAAATATCCTGCATGGTATTGTCAAGCGCATGGCCCATGTGCAGCTGCCCCGTGATATTGGGGGGCGGAATCACAATGGTAAACGGTGTTTTGGCAGGGTCTGCCTCTGCATGGAAATATCTTTTATCCATCCACTTCTGATATAATCTGTCCTCTATGCCCTTCGGGTCATAGGTCTTTGCCATTTCTTTGCTCATTTTTTCCTCCATTTCCGGCGTTTCGTGCCAAACAAAAAGCCCTTTACTGACGTTTGTCAGCAAAGGGCGATTTCTCACGGTACCACCTTTGTTTACAGCTTACGCTGCCTCAGTGACTTCTTCTAAAGTCTTGTCCTGTAACGGGGACAATTCGTGAAAGCTTACTTGGTTTCTGCCTTCCGGTTCCAAAACTACCTTCCATATCCCTTCCTTCGGATGGCCTTTCAGCCGGATTGCTCCGGGCCTTCCTCTCTGCCAAGGGGTAATATGTACTCCTCTTTGTCATAACCTTTTCACTATGTCAGGCAAGCATATTATGTCCATACCTGCCGGTATTATGTATAGATGCTATTTTGCAGCAGGTGTGCCGCATTTGGTACAGAATGCTGCGCCGTTTAAAGGAGCGCCGCAGTTACTGCAGGCATCAGCTGCGGGTGCCGCAGGCTGTGCAGGTGCTTCGGACTGTACAGGAGCAGCGGGCTGTACCGGCTGCTGGTAAACAGGCTGCTGATACACGGGTTTTGCAATCACATTGCAATATGCCCAGTGTGCAAATTTACTTGCAAGAGGTACATTTGCTTCCTGTCCTTTGGAGTTTCTTACGATTGCAATAATAGCAAATACCAAAATTGCAATTTCAATCAGGCTTTCGATAATGCCTACAATCGTTCCCCATACACTTCCGAAAAACGGAATGGAGTAGAAGAAACTGAAAATCCCGAAAAATGCGGATACAATGCCGGAAATCATGGCAAGAAAAATTGCCTGAATGGCCTGCCTGCCGGCCCATTCGTTCTTTTCACCTATAATAGCGACTCCTGCCAGCAATATCAACGCCGTCGTCCACCCAAATATTGCAAAAATAAAAGAAACGACGCCGTAAAACGCTAATCTGATACCAAATTTACCTTTTTCCATTTTTTAAACCCTCCTTCTTATTTGTCTTTTTTATGATTGTTAAACCATTAATTTTTATTATATACTTTTTGGCAATATTCGTCAATCTTTGGTTTTGCGGAGACTCCGTATTTTGCATGGCGGCAGCCCCGGCGTGCAATTGTTCCAACAGGACGCGCTCCCGCTCGGGTAAAAACGCAGTGGTACATAAGAGGTTGAAAAACAACCTCCAAGTACCAGCGTTTTTACACGGTCCTTTATGGAATCAATTGCACGCCGGGGCTGCCGCCATGCAAAATACGGAGTCGTAAACCGGTTATAATATGGACAACCGTTAAAAGTGGCATTGCCAAAAAAATGCATTTTGGTACTTTTCACGCATCCAGACTTTGGTATAATAGCTGAAACATTATCAAATAACCATATTCAGAAGAGGATTCATTCATGAAACATGATAAATTAATGAAACTGATACTGACAGGCGTTTTTGCTGCGTTGTCCTATGTTGTATTTACTTTTTTGCAAATTAAAATCACACTGCCCGGAGGCGATGCCACCTCCATTCACCTCGGCAATGCCGTCTGCGTGGCGGGCGCTCTTATCCTGGGTGGTTTTTACGGAGGACTGGGCGGCGCCATCGGCATGACAATCGGTGACCTGTTAGACCCTGTTTACGTTGTTTATGCCCCTAAAACTTTTCTGCTTAAATTCTGCATCGGCCTGATTACCGGAATGATAGCCCACAAATTTGGGAAAATTAATCAGAAAAAGGAGAAAACAGACATCTTAAAATGGGTAATTGCCGCTGCCACAGGCGGTCTGCTTTTCAATGTGATATTTGACCCGCTTATCGGCTACTTCTACAAACTGCTCATTCTGGGAAAACCTGCCGCCGAACTGGTACTGGTCTATAATATAGCTTCTTCATCCATCAACGCCTTTACCTCCGCCATCGTATCCACTGCGGTATATATGGCTTTGCGCCCGGCATTGTTAAAATCCGGAATCATGGCAAACAACCTGCAGGATGGATACCAGGCAAAAAATCGGGCAGAAAGAGGCGAACTATGAATCTGCATACCAAGACGCCAAAAAAACTTGCTATTATTAATGACTTTACGGGCTATGGCCGCTGCTCCCATGCAGTGGCTATTCCTGTTGTCAGCGTGATGGGCATACAGGCCTGCCCTGTCCCCAGCGCTGTTTTTTCCAACCACATGGCCTTTCCTTACTGGCATAAGGTGGATTACACCCCGCACTTACAGGAATACTTTGCCTGCTGGGAAAAACTCCACCTGCATTTTGACGGTATTTTATGCGGTTTTCTGGGAAATGAAGACCAGGTATCCATCCTTGTTGATTTCATAGATAAGCAAAAAAGCGCCGGAGAAACCATTGTGATTCTGGACCCCGTCATGGGGGACTCGGGAACATGCTATTCCTCCGTATCCCCATCTTATGTGGATTCCCTAAAAAAACTCCTGCCTTTAGCGGACATTATTACCCCCAACCTCACAGAAGCCTGCCTTCTTACGGATACTCCCTATACCAAGTCGATGCCCGATAATGATTTTCTTTCCAAAACAACCGAGAAGCTGCATGCAATGGGGCCGTCCAAACTTGTTATTACAGGTATCATGCAGGAAAATTGCTTTCATAATTATTTTTCTGCATTGACGCCCTCCCCGCAAACTTCCGTCTATACTACGGAAGCCGGCGGTCCTTCCCGGCCAGGCACGGGAGACTTATTTGCCTCCATCATCGCTGCCGATGCCATAAACGGCATACCTTTTGAAGAATCCGTTAAAAAATCGGCGGACTTTATACGCACATGTACAGAAGGTTCCGCCGCCGCAGGCATCCCCATCAGAGATGGGGTCTGCTTTGAAAATTATTTATCACTTATTGGAATCTGACACTAAGGTTTCCCATGGCGCATTCCAAATCGAAATCACTGGCTGCCCCATTGTCAATATCCTGTTCCGCTGCCAGGCCTGACACAGACCTGCTTCCTGCCGTCAGGTTTCCTGCGGCACATTCCATTTTATAATTATGCTCCTGTTCCGTACTTCCGAAAATGGTAATTTCCATGTTACCCAAGCCGCATTCCGCATGTAAATCCCCGGGAATGCTGGCTGTCATAATCACTTCCCCGGCTCCCACGGAAATCTCCACATCGTCTGCAAATTCGGCTTTATCAATCAGAATCTGTCCGGCTCCTGCCGTGCAGGTAAACTTATCTGCTTTCAGGTAATCCGCTGTCAGCTTTCCTGCCCCCAAATTTATCTCCATATCATCCGCATTCATACTGCCTATGGTAAATTCCCCTGCCCCCAATGACAGTTCCGCGTCTTCAAATACAGTACCCTCCGGTATCTGAATCGTAACTCTCATTACACTGCCCTTATTCCATTTACCGGTCTTAATACCTTTCACATACAGTGTTCCGTTCCTGACAAAGGTTTGGAAAGCACTGATTTTTTCTGCTGACACATAATAAAATTCGTCCGGGGATGTTTCTATCTGAACCACGCAGCCGGCAAGTTCCAGTTCCATACTCCTAATTTCTTCAACCCCGAAAGCAGTTCTGAAAGAACCTTCATTCCGTATCACATCATAGGAACTATCGAAAAGAGTATTTGCGTCTATATCATACGTTTCCCAATCTTCATCCCAAGCCCAATTGCCGAACCACTCTGTGACATTCCCCGGAGAAATATTCAATTCCCCGTTCCATATTTGTTGTGTCACTCTCTTAAATCCGCCGCCACAACCGCCTATCGTAAGAAGAAGCACTCCCAATGCCAGAATAACCGCAACTGTTATAGCACAAACCTTCATGAATTTTTTCATAATCCTTATCTCCCTTTGTTTTTATCGAAAATTTTATTCCACAGCCACGCTATGCCCCTGCATGTTGCCGGAATCAGCCAGCCGCATACCCAGATTGTCAGCATGATAAAAAGGATTCCGAATGCCAGCAACAGCAGGCCGCATCCGGCAAGCGCCATTCCGGCAAAGGGAAAGTGGAATATATCTATCACTCCAATCACTATCATCACCAGTCCGCTTGCAAACAGTCCAAGCCCCGCACCGCCAAAACCGACTATAATTCCAAAAAGGGTAGCAAAAATGGCTACCAGCATACCAAAAACCGTGGCAAGCGCCCCCAAAATAACTGGTGAACAGAAGATACAGCCTAACACAATCAATACAATCGCCCATGCAGGCATGCCTTCTTTCTCCGGAGCAACAGACGGACCGCTTTGATAAAAGGTATTTCCCTGATAAATCGTGCTCCCCTGATAGGAGGTTCCGTTCTGGTAAGCCGCCCCGCTCTGATAAGCGCTGTTATAGCCGCTTCCCGACGTGTTGTCTTTACAATCCATATTTGCCCTTAGCCCGTCTTTGATATTATCGGCTACCTTTTGCGGGGATTCCAGTTCTGCCAACACATTCTGCTCATTTTCTTCGCCTGCATCGCTGAAATATTCTTCATAGTAATTCAATGCCTCAATTCTCTCATTTTCAGGAATGTTTTGAAGCAGCCGTTCCAATTCTTTCATAAACTCTGCTTTATTCATATCTGATTCCTCCCTCTAAAATTCCGGAAATCTTACCGGAATACTGTGTCCACTCATTTACATACACTCTTAACTGATTCATTCCCTTTTCCGTAATTCTGTAGTATCGCCTGTTCCTGCCGGCGCACTCCCTGTCGTATACTACCATGCATTCATCCTTCTGCAGTCTCCTCAGTACCGGATACAGCGTAGATTCCGACAACTCGATTACCTGTCTCACATCCTGTGTAATCTTGTAACCGTAAGTACCTTCCGGCTCCTTGGACACAACTGCCAGCACGATTGCATCAAGCAACGCCGCACCTGTGTTAAATACCATTCTCATTCCTCCTCGCTTCTGCTGCAAGTATCCCTTTGGGGATATAAAAATGTATAATATTATTTATTGTTATAATATTATATGTTATATAATATGTTTCTGTAATGATAATATACGACATATAATATTAATTTGTCAATAGCATTTAGAAAATCTTTTGAATTTCTTTAAAACCTCTAAATCTGATAGCACGGATGGATATTTTTAGCTAATAACTTATTTCGGATTCATTCCGTGGTAAATAACAAAAACAGATGTACAAAATGTACATCTGTTTTTATAAGCAATCAACAGTCCCCGGCAGTTTTTACGCTACTTACCGAAAGTATACTTTGCATGGGCCGTGGTGCACCGGTTCGTGCAAAGCGCCGAAATATATGAACTACAACACCGGAACACTCAAGTAATGTGGCAATGCGCTGACATATACCATAATAAGCAGGGACGCCACAATTCCGGTCATTACCAGCACGGACAGTACGTTTTTCCACTTTTCGGGACTCTTTTTCCAAAGCGGCAATTTTTCCAGTCCACGGGCAACATAGTACATCAAAGGTATCAAGCCCGGCATAATATAGCGCCCCTGCGCCTGGTAATCCTTCGTATAAGCATATTGAATCAACAGGATAACAGGCATTGCAATACAGAACACCATAATAATATGAAAAAACACATTTAGCCATTTTCTATCCGTTAACGGCTCCTGTCCCGTACTCCTGCAAAAAATCATTCCCGCAATACCCAGCGCAAAAATCCCCAGATAAAACAGATAAATGATTTTCCATGTAAACAAAGTGGTAGAACCATAGTTCGCAATAAAACTAAGCGCCACTTTCATAAAGAAATTTGTTCCGAACAACATGGAAAACAAAGATTTCCCCTGGCTGAAATAGGTTTCCCTGATAATACCGTAAGAGCGGACAAGCTTGTCCATGGAAGTCAGCCCGATGATATCACCATCATAAAGAATGTAATTCCTGATAAACTGCCAGCTTATACACAACAGTACTATAACAGAAATAAAGATTCCTTTCTTAAGAAACGGTTTCCAGTCAAGACTCCACTTTCCTGCCTCTTTCTTTATAAAATAGGCTATAAATAGCAGAATACTTCCCAGAATAAATCCATATCCATTGTAATAAGACAGCGCGCATAAAATCACACCTGTTGTTAAAAATGCACAGGATTTCCCGGAAAAACCGTCGCCATACCCTCTTACCAGTCCATAAAGCATCAATGCCGTTGAAAGAAGACACATGGAATCCGGGTTGGTATAGGTATGCAGAAATATACTCTGGGGAAGAAATGTAACAAGAAAACAAAACAGCCACCTGACCCTGTCATCCCGAAACAGCTTTTTCCCAAGCAACAAGACAATATAAGCCATAATAAAGCCAAAAGTTACATTAACCAGTCTTGCGGTATACAAAAGCGCCAACGGAGAATCCGTAAACAGGTTGACAAACCGCATGACATACCCCTGTACCATATAGGGAAGCAACGTATAAAAACCGTAAGTCCACCTACAGTTACCGCTGAATAATTCCTCCTCATACCCGGTTGGAATCGTGCCATGATTGCAAACATAAAGAGGAACCTTATACCTGGAATGCTCATCCGGCGGGTTAGGCAGGGAAGGAAACGTATCATTTAATGGCTGATGCAGTGCAATGGTAAGCGCCACGGTAAGATATAGCACAAAATAAAATAAGGTAATACTTTTTTCTTTACTCCATTTCATGTCAGACTATCCTTTCATTTTTGAAAACTACTTGCTAAAATATAAAAAGTCAGAAACCATGCTGTTTTCAGCTTGCCTGAAATTTTCCACTGCATCCAGCCGGCATAAAAGCCGGACCATCTGCTCACACTTCACACTTCCAAAAAAATGCGCTGTAAGCAGGCAGCAGGCTTCCACCGCCAAAATCATGTTCACATCCCGTAATTAAATCCACTGCTTTTCCACATCCTGCATCAAAATGCGCCATAAAATCGCTGCCTTCCGCATTGATAGCGACTAATACTCTTTCTCCTTCAGTCTTTCTTTCAAATATACACTGCCTGTTAGTCAGGAGCACAGATTTAAAATCTCCCCAATTTAATGCCTTTGAATGTTTTTTTGCCTCTGTCAGTTTTGCAATGAAATCTGTAAGATTCGTCCACTCCGGCTTTTCAAAGCAGGGCCTCAATGCCTGGTCTCCCTGTCCTTTCTCTCCCGGGCAGCCCCATTCACTGCCATAATAAACACAAGGAATGCCGGGCATGCCAAACATTAACGCATAGATAAGCGGCAGGTGGTTTTTGTCCGATAAAATGCTTGCAACCCTCGTAACATCATGGTTGTCCACAAATGATAACATGTGTTTTCCTTTGTATAATGTCCAGTTTTCCGGACCAAACTGCCTAAGCAGGGAGTGATTGATTTCAAACATGTTCATGCTGTTGAAGCTGGAAAACAGTCCTTTGTAACATTCATAATTGGTTGCAGAATGAAGCATACCATCGTTTACCAGCCTGTTGTAATCACCGTGAAGCATTTCACCCAACAGGAAAAAATCAGCTTTTCTGCCATCACAGTGGTTTCTCAGCCTTCGCACAAAATCTTCATCAAGGGAATACGCCACATCCAGTCTGAGACCGTCTATATCAAATTCGTCAATCCAATAGTCCACACTTTCCAGAAGGTACCTGACTACCTCCTCATTGCGCAGATTCAGTTTAACCAAATCATAATTTCCCTCCCAGCCTTCATACCAGAGTCCGTCATGATATGGTGAATCCCCATCGAAGGCAATCCGGTAAAACCATCCTGTATATGGTGAGCTCTGCCGGTTCTTCAAAACATCCTGAAATGGGCCGAATCCTCTTCCCACATGATTAAACACGCCATCCAGTACAACACGTATGCCGTGTTCATGCAGCTGTCTGCAGACCTCTTTAAAATCTTCATTGGTTCCCAGCCTGACATCTATTTTCCTATAGTCTCTTGTATTGTAGCCATGTGTGTCCGACTCAAATACCGGTGAGAAATAGATTGCATTGATTCCCAGCCTTTCAAAATGAGGAAGCCAGTCAAGTACCTTTCTTATTCTCGATACCTCTTTTCCGTCATTTTCAAACGGAGCACCGGTAAATCCCAACGGGTATATCTGGTAAAATACACTTTCTTCTGCCCACATATCCAATTCCTCCTTAGCGCGGCATTTTGCCGCCTTAATTTATTATTATATCCAATTTGACTTATTCTGTCCATAGCGGCTCTGCCGGAACATCCTACAGGTAATTTTTTAGAAATTCGATTCACATAACAAAATTGACTGACTTAGTATTTCTGCAACTTGTATTGCAATGTTTGCTATGTCGGAAAAATGGATTAAATGTCGATTTTTAGCGGTTCAAAAAAAGAAATCCCCAATTTCCACATAGTTATCCACATGAACAACAGTGTCATTTTTACTTGATTTAGACGTCAAACTTGCAAAAATAAATGTCATTTCAAGAACACATGTTCTATTTTCATTGGTTCTCGAAATGACATAAAAAGTAAACTCCATTTCTAATTATGTTACCTCGCTAATATACATCAAATGAAACGGATATTCTCTCACAGCCAGGAATCCCAGAACCGCTCCACCCGTTTTGCCACAGTTTCCAAAGTTACTACTTCAAACTTTTCCCATTCCCGCGGAAAGAGGCGTTTGTTAGCAGTTTGCAGAAAACGTTCATCCAGCAGGGCAATGATACCGACATCTTCCGTTGTGCGGATGACACGGCCTGCCGCCTGCTGAACTTTATTCATGCCGGGAAAGCGATAGGCATAATCAAAACCATTTTCTCCCCTGCCGTCAAAAAACTGTTTCAGCAGCTCCCTCTCATTACATACCTGCGGAATGCCGGTTCCTACCACAATAGCACCTATCAGGCTGTCATATTTTAAATCAATGCCTTCGCCGAATATCCCTCCCAGCACACAGAAACCTAAAAGACTCCTGTCATCCTCCACTTCGACCTCCATTTGAATTGCGTCCAGGTTGCAGCCCGGATTTCCCTCAAATCTTGAAAGAAATGCTTCCCTTGCTGATTCATCCATGTATTCCTCCTGCAAAATACAGTCTGTCTGCTCATCGAGGAAATAAGTTTGAAACTGCTCGTATACCTGCATAAGGAAGATGTGAGATGGAAAAAAAACCATGTAATTGCCTTGCCTGTTTTTCACAATCTCATGAATATACCGTGCTATATTATAGAACTCATCAGCGGAACGCCTTGCATATCTGCTGGTTACATCACTCCCTATATAAAGCGCCCTTTTTTCCGAATGAAAAACGGATTTTGCATATACTTCATAATCCTCTTCCATTCCTCCCAAAAGCTTTTTGTAGTACTGGATGGGAAGCAGTGTGGCGGAAAACAGGATTGTACTTCGTCCCCTTAACATACATTCCTGCAAATTGACAGCTGGGTTGACACAAAGTAATTTTGTTGTAAAATCACCGTCATTCTCCATTTGGGTATATATGACATAATTGTCATCAATTCTTTCGTATATTTCAAGGAAATGTGCAACCTCAAAAAAGAAGCTTAATATTTCTTTTCTGACTGGTGCGTCATCATTTTCATCCAAATAATTATCCATAGTTTCATGCAATCTGGTCAGTGACTGTACAAAAGGGTCTATCTGTTCCCATACTTTAAAATCTTCGCATTCCCGTTTTAAAAGCAGCAGTTCCTTATTACATTTTTCAAGCTGACGTAAAAGCTTAGGTGCAAAGTCACCGATTCTTCCCAATGAGATAGGCACATTTGTATCGGCAATCATGGCTTTCCCATCCACCCCGGCCTCCTTTACCTGCTTTTTTAGCTGCAAAAATGCTTCCTTTCTGAGAAGCGCACTGTACATTTCCCGACCGCGCTCAAGCAGATTATGGGCTTCATCAACAAGAAATATATACTGATTACCATTGTTTTCCCCGAAAAAACGTTTCAGATAGACATGCGGGTCAAAGACATAATTATAATCTCCTATTATGCCATCTGCAAACAGACTCATATCGAGGCAAAATTCAAAAGGACATACGTTATGCTTTCTCGCGTACTCCTCTATCACTTCCCTGGTAAAACTCTGGGAATGCCAGAGCAAATCATATACCGCATCATTAATCCTGTCATAATGTCCCTTGGCATAGGGACAGTGTTCCGGGTTGCACTCTGTTTCTTCCATAAAACAAATCTTGTCCTTTGCTGTCAGTATCACACTTTTAAATTGTAAGCCTTTTTCCCGAAGCAGAGAAAATGTATTTTCCGCCACTGTGCGGGTAATGGTTTTGGCGGTAAGATAAAATATTTTATCACACATGCCTTTTCCCATGGCTTTCACCGCCGGAAACACTGTGGATAAGGTTTTACCGACACCGGTAGGCGCCTCAATAAACAGCTTTTTTCTGTGATAGATTGTCCGATACACATAAGAAGCCAATTCTTTTTGGCCCTCCCTGTATGAAAAAGGAAAAGACAGGTTATCTGCGGAATCCTGCCGTCTCCTCTTCCATTGCCATTCATAATCAGCCCACTTCTCATATTCCTTCAGTAAGGCGGCAAACCAGCGTTTTAAATCTGCAAGTTCAAATTCCTCATGAAAATACCGAAGTTCTTCCGTTTCCACATTACAGTATGTCATCCGCACCCTCATTATTTTTTTGTTGTTTTGGATTCCGTAAATGGCGGCGTACACTTTGGCCTGTGCCAAATGAACCGGGACAGGCATTTTCATTTTTGCGACATCTTTGTATGTGGTCTTTATTTCATCCACGGTTATTTCTCCAGCAGGCGCCGTAATAATGCCATCCGCACGCCCTTCCACAACAAGCCGGTAATTTTCTGTTTCATGAATATGGCGCAGAGATACTTCCGGCTGGTACTCTTCCCCCATCCGCTTTTGGAGCATCCTATGTATTCTGCTCCCCTCCTGCATGGCATTCTCCATTCCCCCCGCCCTTCTGTTGTCAATATCTCCGCTTCGCAGGATAAATTCCACCAGATACCTGACCGATATGCGAATTTCGCTTTTTATATCCATGCCGTTCCTCCACTTTCCCACTCAAACAAAAAACTCCCTATCAAGATAATACTCTATCCTGAATAGGGAGTCAATTTGCACCTCTTACGCCCTCCGGCGCAAACATCTGCTTTTTAAGCGCTTTTAACATGCAATGGCACAACTCTTTAACACCTGCTCAAACTCGGCATTGTATCCGCCATAACGAACTGTTAACACTTGAGTGAAATCAAGTCCATATACACCCAAAAATGATTTTGCATCTACGATATATCTATTATAAGCAATGTCAATGTCAAAATCACATTTTGAGGCTGCATTTACAAAGTTTTGTGCTTCGTCCTGGGTCAATCTGATTTTACGTTCCATACATTTGCCTTCCTTTCTTAAAATAGCCATTCTCTGTAAATCACCGCAATTATGCGTGTTTACAGGCTTTTCTTGTTTTGGTTTAATACGATTATACTCGATTTCCACTATTTGTAAAGTATTTTTTTCATGAATATTTTATTCAGTTTTCGTAAATTTTTGTCACATATCCTCTTTTTCTACTTATTGCATATTTTTCCAGAAAGTATTACTTATGCTTTGGTCGTGTTGCACAACACTTTTCTTTACGGACATAAAACAAGTCAAAATTTTTGTCTATTTTTCAGCAAACTCCACCATATTGGGCCTGAAGCGCATTGCCAGCATATTTCGCTGTAAATTCAGATTTTTTCGCTCTTCAATACTAATTGTATGACAAAAATGACGGAACAGTTCCTGATAGTATTGCTCTGCGTTTGACTCTGCTTTGCACACCTGTTTCACCCTGGCGCCTTCTTTTGTCCCGCCCGACATCAAAAACCATTCCCTGCCTGCAGGATGCACGGCGTAGTAATCCCTTACTTCATCATAAATAATGAAATTTTCCATAGGCAGCCTGTCCGCAAAATGGGTTGTCAGCATGGGCAGTATGTCACATTGGGGTGTTGTCACAGCGTGAAGTATACCGCTTTCCAGTTCCTGAAAACGAAGAAACTCCCGATAATGGTGCAGCTCATTACCTGCTTCTCTCGCCAGTTCCATGGTTCTACGGACATTATCATCAATCAGATGATTGAGGATACTGCCTTTGTATCTGCCGGAGAGCCCCCATACAACGGTTTTGTAGACTGCCTGAGCCTTTTTTCTGTCGGATGTGGTAAGCGCCATGCAAAGTGAAGCATAGTCCTTATCCCCAAAGCGTGAACGCAGTGTGCGCATTACTTTTTGAACCTTTTCCATATCCGGCATAATTTCGGTATAAACGGCAAACAGCCTCAGGTTCCCCTCCAATCCCACCTGCAAAAAAATCTGTTCATGGGGAATGCGCAGCGCATATGCCTCATAAATCCCGGTAAAGATACCCTCCATACTGTCCTCACATACCAATATCTGATTCTGTCCACAATCCGTCTCTTTATTCACTGAACCACCACCTTCTTAATAAATAGTACTTCTCACACTACTATAGTTGACCGAACAATACTTTTCCGCCATCAGCCACAGTAGGCGGCGCGTTAAAAGATGCATCGTCAAACAGAGATAACTGTCTGTAGGTTGACCCGTCAGCGGCAATCTGACGTCTTTCCCGGATATCAGCCGTCAGGTTTCTTACAATATAGTCCTCTTCCAGTTTCGTACGGTACATCATCCTGCCGTTACAGGTGATAAAATAAAGCGCCCTTTTCAATACCACGCCAATCTTTTTTAATGCGGCAAAATCCAGATTGCCTGTGCGCCTTGCCTTCACAATCCGCATGGCGCTCTTTACCCCGATACCCGGCACCCTGAGAATCATTTCATACGACGCCCTGTTTATCTCCACAGGAAAACATTCCAGATGCCTTACCGCCCAGTCTTCCTTCGGGTCAAGCATAACATTAAAAAACGGCCGTTCTTCACTCAAAAGCTCCCCGGCCTTAAAACCATAAAAGCGCAGCAGCCAGTCGGCCTGATAAAGCCTGTGCTCGCGAAGCAGAGGTGGTCCCCCCGGCAGTGACGGCAGTTCCTTATCCTCATTGACCTTCACAAAAGCAGAATAAAACACTCTTTTTAACTCAAATTTGTCATACAGGCTTTGAGCCACATTGAGAATCTGGTAATCACTCTCCGGAGTAGCGCCTATAATCATCTGGGTCGACTGCCCCCCTCCCACAAAACGCGGTGCATTTTGATATAAAACCAAATCGTTTTTATTCTCTTTTATCCCGTTCTGAATCTGGCGCATGGGAGTCAGGATATTCTTTCTATGCTTGTTCGGAGCAAGATGCCTGAGCCCCTCCGCCGTAGGCAGTTCCAAATTGACGCTCATCCTGTCAGCCAGATAACCGGTCATCTGAATCAGTCTGGGGTCCGCACCCGGTATGGCTTTTACATGCACATAACCGTTGAAACGGTACTGCTTCCGAAGGAGAAAAAGAGTTCGGTAAATCATTTCCATGGTATGGTTCGGGCTTTCCAGAATGCCTGAACTCAAAAACAAACCTTCTATATAATTGCGTCTGTAAAACTGCATCGTCAGTTCGCAGACTTCATCCGGCGTAAAGGTAGCGCGGGGGACGTCATTGCTCCGGCGGTTTAAACAATACTTGCAGTCATAAATGCACTCATTTGTCAGAAGAATCTTAAGAAGTGATATACACCTGCCATCTGCACTGAAGCTGTGGCAAATCCCACCCGCCAGACAGTTGCCCATATCCTTTCCGTTGCCCTTCCTCTCCACACCACTGGAAGTACACGCCACATCATACTTGGCCGCATCACTTAATATACCCAGTTTTTCCATAACCGAAGTTTCCTTCGTCAATAAATATTCCATATCACAATCCTTATAATACAAACAAATGTTCTGTATTTATCATACCATATCAACTTTCATTTTGCAAGATATTTTAGAACAAATGTTCTTATAAAATTTTATATACTTAAAATTTCCACTCTCTCAAAAAAATATGAAAAACTCTTGTCAAAGCCGTAAAAAAGCGTTTTAATAGAATAAGATTTTAAGACACTTTTTTCTAAACCAGAAAAATAAGAAACGGAGAACATTATGAGTGACATTAAACTTCCCAGAGGATATCATTCAGAGTTAAACCTATACGATACCCAGATAGCCATTAAAACAGTAAAAGACTTTTTTCAGACACTTCTTGCAGAAAGATTACACCTGTTACGTGTATCTGCTCCCCTGTTTGTGGACCCGGTTTCAGGCTTAAACGATAATCTAAACGGTGTGGAACGCCCTGTCACCTTTGACATCAAGGAACAGGACGGAAGAGAAGCCGAGATTGTCCATTCCCTTGCCAAATGGAAACGCTATGCCCTGAAAAAATACGGTTTCCATGTAGGAGAAGGCCTGTATACCGACATGAGCGCCATCCGCCGCGATGAATGCGTCGATAACATCCACTCCATTTATGTGGACCAGTGGGACTGGGAAAAAATCATCGAGAAAGAAGACCGCACCCTTGACACCCTGAAGGATACGGTGCGCACCGTATACAAGGTTTTACGCAAAACCGAAAAATATATGTCCATTCATTACGATTATATAGAAGAAATACTTCCCCACGATATATTCTTTATTACATCACAGGAACTGGAAGATATGTTTCCTGAATATTCCCCAAAAGAGAGGGAATATTACATCGCCAAGGCAAAAGGCGCCGTCTGCATCATGCAGATAGGCGATAAACTGGAATCCGGAGAACGTCACGACGGCCGGGCCCCGGACTATGACGACTGGGCGCTGAATGCGGATATCATCGTATATTACCCTGTACTGGACATTGCTTTGGAACTTTCCTCCATGGGAATCCGCGTGGACAGGGACTCACTGGTAAAACAGCTTGAAAAAGCCGGATGTCCCGAGCGTTCAGAGCTTGCTTTCCAGCAGGCTGTCCTGAACGAAGAACTGCCCTTCACCATCGGCGGCGGCATCGGCCAGTCCCGTATCTGTATGTTTTTCCTGAGAAAAGCACATATTGGTGAAGTCCAATGCTCCCTGTGGCCGGAAGACGTTATGCGGGAAGCTTCCCAAAAAGGGTTACAGCTTCTGTAAATTGACGGGAGGAGTCAATGAAAAAACACCTGTTATCTACTTTCCTTGCATCCTGTACCCTGCTTTTATTCCTGACTACATGTGGCACTGACATCGTTTCATCCGATGCTTTGCTTACTTCCATGCCCCAAACGGAAGGCACGGATTCCATTGCGCCGACGCCAAAAGAAACCGCTACGGAAACAACTGCGGAACCGGCTTTTGAAGAATATGACCTTACCTTGATGGCAGTCGGTGACAACCTGATACACATGGGAGTTGTTTACACGGGAAAACAGGCGGACGGCAACTTAAACTATGATTTCCTGTTTGAGGGAATTTCCGATTTTCTCGAAGTTGCGGATGTTAAAATAATTAATCAGGAAACCATTCTGGGCGGCAACGAACTAGGTTTTTCCGGCTTCCCTTATTTTAACTCCCCCACCGAAGTCGGGGATGCAATTGCGGACGCCGGTTTCAATGTAGTATTGCATGCCTCCAACCATGCCGTGGACCAGGGTCTTTCCGGTCTTGAAAGTTGCGCGCATTTTTGGGAATCCCAACCCGGGGTCATAATGACCGGCATCCATGCCGACAGTAGTGAATACAATGAAATCCCCCTCCTTAAAGTGGGGGATTTCACATTTGCCATATTAAATTACACCTATGGTCCCAACAGCGAAACCCTGCCGGCCTCTATCCAAGGACACCTAAATATGCTTTGCGCCTATGACGAAAACACAGGGCGCATTGACTTTACATCCTTAAATCCCCAGGTGATTGCGGATATCGAAACAGCAAAAAAAACAGCCGATATTGTAATCGTCTGTCCCCACTGGGGCACGGAATATACCTCTAAACCTTCCAGTTATCAGCAGGCTTTTGCCATGCAGATGACGGAGGCCGGAGCCGATTTAATCATCGGCACCCATCCCCATGTCGTGCAGCCCATAGAATGGATTACCGCCGAAAACGGCAACCGCGCCCTTTGCTATTATTCACTTGGCAACTATGTTTCCACCCAGAAAAACGGACTCAGTATGTTGGAAGCGATGGCATGGGTTACTTTCCATGTGACAGAGGACGGCATCAGCATATCAAATAAAAATACAGGTGTTATCCCTTTGGTATGCCATTATACAAGCGGTCCTGTCCGTATCAGGGACATTTATCTTCTGGATGAGTACACGGAGGAACTTGCGTCCTCCCATGGCATCCGCTCTTACGGAGGCGTATCCCTCCACCTTACGGATTTACAAGAGTGGAGCAGTGAGATACTCGGTGACTGGGTACTTTCCGCCGGACAAGCCCTGGATGCAAAAAGGCCTTAGTCTATTATATTTTTCACTCCCAAAATGGTGCTGTAATCTGCCGCGCTGATAATAACACCCTTTCTTGAATTTGCCTCATGGATAATCTGTCCGTTCCCTATGTAAAGTCCGACATGCGTACAATTACTTCCATTGGAGGTATAACAGATAATATCCCCCGGCTTTATCTCACTGTAATCAATACTCCTGCCGTCGGAAGAATACTGTCCCGAGGGCGTCCTGCTGATGGAATAACCGAAGTCCGCATAGATAAAGCAGGTAAATCCGGAGCAATCCGTCCCTTTCTCCAGACTGCTACCGCCATGGATATAGACATTGCCCAGATACTGCATGGCATATTCCACGATGGATGCCCGCAGTTCATCATTGTCGGAATAAGACGTGTCCGGCGGAATAATCTCCTCCCCATCGGCAAAAGCATCTGCTTCGTCCTGTGCTACCTGCTCTGTTGCGGGCTGCTGTTCCGAAACCGTCTGTTCGGGAACTTCCTGCTCGCTCTCTTTTTCCCGTTCCTCCAGCGCCCTTTTCGCTTCCAGCTCTGCCCTCTCCTCTTCTATGGATTTGGCATAGATAAATTCCTCCCGGATAATGACGTATTCAGCAGCCACATATCCTTCTTTGCTGTCCGTATACTGCACCCTCAGCCATTCTCCGCAGTCCTCCAAAAGCTTTAAGCTCTCCCCGTTGTCCACATAGCCAATCCTTTTTGCAGAAATATCCGCTTCCTTCCTGACATTCAACCGGTCCACGCACACCCGGGCATACCGGGTAACATACTCGTCTATCACAGCGGCAGCCTCATCACCATATATAAAATACTCTGCCTTGATATACCCTTCCACGTTGCCGGAAACCACCTGCAGCCACTCGTCGTTCTCCCCGGCTGTGGACAATATCTGCGCCACCGCGCCGTCATACATTTTGCCTACAATCTCACTGTCCGTATCCGGACCGCTGCGCACATTGACATAGTTGTCCACGTCCGCTATCGCCAGATTGGCATATTCGTCCTCCTGCGAATCCTCTTCTGCATCCGCTGCCGGCCCCGCCTCTGTATCTGCATTGTCTCCCGATACAGTAATGACGGCGGCATTTCCCGATATGGTTTCCTCCGCTGTCCCATTTCCCGACACCGTTATGTCCATCATACCGTTGTCCGAAACATCCGCATCCCATACCACACTCCGGGAATTGGACGCACCGCTTTCCGGTTCCTTTGCCGCCGGAAACAAAAGGCCCATGCCCGCCTGTCCGCGTTCAGCACGAAAGGCAGCCCCCAGCATACACGACATTCCTATGCACAATATCAAACTTGCAATTATCCTTTTTTTCATCCTTATACCCACGTATATCACAAGCCGCGCCTGCTGCTGTTTTCTCTCCGGTCTTAACGCCGCAGCTCTGTATTGTTTTCTTCTATCCTTTCCAAAAAGGAAAGTTTCTTATCCCGACGGTGGAACTGCTCGGTAAACCTTCTTGTATATGCGATATAGATACAGAATATGTACGGCATACCCAAGTTGGTTTCCAGAAGTGAATTTACCGTCAGCGTAAGCAGTTTTTCTCCCACCGTTTCAAATCCGGCGCTGCGGATTCCCCCGAGAAGGAGTCCGGCCTCCCAGCCAAGCTGCACAAGTATGCCTATCAAAAGAAGCCAAGGAATGGAAATCTGTTTCTTCTTTTCCTTCCGGGACAGATTGTATATGATAAGTCCCAGATACCCTGTAAACAGAATCAATGCCATATACCCGTGATATGCGCCCGTCGTACGCTGAATCACAATGGGCGTGGCTTCGGCCGCAAAAGTCCGGGTGATAAACGGACAGCAGAACCACCAGCCAAGAATCAGCACGGACCATTCAAGCAGATGCTTATCCTTGGAAAGCCACAGCCAAATCCACGCAAAATTTGTGAAACCGTAGCTTAACGACATCCATAACAGCACCCAGAACAAGCTGTGTCCTTCGGAAATACTGCGGGAATGGAGCAGCAAGTGAAAAATCCCGTAATCAACCAGCATATAGACGATTCCCATAACAAAACCGACCAAAACCGTTGCATATTTTTTCTGCCAAATCAATAATGCCAATAATACTAATAAAAATGCAATATCAAGCCATATGTATAGCGGGGCAAACTGCCGCCTTGCAATAATTTCAGCCATGTCAAAACCTCCGCCGTCAACGCAGGATATTCACGGAATCCCCAAGCACCTCATAATTGGATATGGGATTGTCCGTACAAACTACCTGCTGTAAATTCTTTAAAAGAGAGAGCGGGGTTAAATCCGTCACATAGTTATCCGAAAAATCAATATCCTGCAAGGCCTCCAGAGAGGACGCAAAATCAAGGCTCGTCAATTCATTTTCACAGATGCTAAGATGCTTCAGTCCCTTTAACTTTGCAAAAACATCCAAATGCTCCGTCAGGCTTACGCTGTCCCAATTGATGGAATAAAAACCGTTTGACCCGGAAATGCTGACATTTTCGTAAAGTGTGACATTGTTTATGGACAATTCTTCTAAAACCGTATTTTCAGCAATTCGGTCAAAGTTAATCTCACATTCCATATTGTTTATGTTCAGGCTTTTCAACGTCGGCATATTGAAAATACCGGAAATATCGCCATAGGTAACTGTCCCGTGCAAATCCAGGTCTTCCAGCGCAGGAAGCGCGGTAATAAAACCGTAATCATGTTCAGCACGGCCAAAAGATGTGCAGGTCAACGACTTTAGCTGCGTAAGGCCGGTAAAATCAGAAGCGCTTCCGGGCGTACAGCTATCCAGCGTCAACACCGTCAATTTGTCCATGCCTTTGAGAAATTCCGTACTGTCAAATCCCTCCAGATAAAGCTCTTCCACTTCGGATAAGCCGCTCAAATCCGGCTGCGCACAGTCATAGGGCAATTCCAGTTTCAGCTTTTTCAACCGGGTAAGCGTAGAAACTACGGACATTTCTTTCAATTCATCACACTTTACCACGGACAACTCCGTCAGGTTTGCAGCGCCTTGCAGAGGCTCAAGGGTCAGAAATACGCCATATTCCAGATGCAGGGCCTGCAAATTTTCCATTTTTGACACAAAGCTGATGTCCTTCATGTTTTTACAGCTAATCGTAAGACTTTCCAGCCAAGGCATTATGCCTAAAACAGAAAAATCCATACTACCGTCGTATAAATCCAAGGAAAGTGTTTTTAAGGACGCGGCATTCACCAGCAGGCGCTCCTCCTCTATCACGCCGCTGTCAATCATGAGTGTTTCCAGATTCGGAAAACGCTCAATTCCCTCCAAACTCACAGAACTGCCAAGAATCTCTATCCTGCGGATTTCATTTGGGTCTTCCACTATTTCGGCAACCTGCTCCAGACTGTCAAAATAACCGTGAATCCCCTGAAGGGCAAGACCCTCCAATTGTCCCCGGCGCGGCGTCTGCGCAACGCTTATCATTTTAAGACCCGTAAAAACAGACAAACCGTCCAGGGTAATATTAGAATAAGAATCCCGCGAAAATTTGACCCAGGTCAATTCTGCCTGCGGATTCTCAATCGGATTGTCAAAACTATAGCCAATCTGCCAGTAATCAATGTCCGACTTTATCTCCAGCCACTGGATTTGGGCAAGTTCCTTCTCCGTAACCTCCTCAGCCGTCCTGCCGTATACGGTTTCCACAAAGTCCGCCATCAATCCACCGGTCTGCATAACCGAATCCGCATATCCGGGCGCCTGCGGCGGCTGCGCTATATCAGAAATGTCAGGCAGGGATGTATTCAGGGAATCGTGCTCTTTTGGCGCATTCCTCATATATGCGTATACGATAATAGATACAATCATCACCACAACCACCGCACAGGATATAATGGTATCCTTGATGCTTTTTGTGGGAGATGACGCCGCAGGTTGGATAGGCGTATAAGCAATCCGCTCCGGTATCGGAGCCGGAGGCGTTTCCTTCACCGTAGCATTGTAATTCTCCCATTCAAGGGCAAACCTGTTATTACAGTAAACACAATCCGCAAAATTTTGATTATTCTCGTCTACCTTCAGTTTCGCACCGCAGGACGGACACTTTAACTCTGTTATTTTCATAACCGTTTCTCCCATATAAATCAGCATTTATCAGTCTATCACTAAATTCTCCATTGATTTCTGACCTGTCACTTTTTCGCCCAAATAGTTTGCCCACTTCTCTGTGTAAAAAGAAAAATAGGATAATCCCTCACTTTTCCTTTTTTTATTCAATGAAGGTAAAAATCCCCATAATGTAGATGGTATTCCTATCAAAAACAGATAAAGCGGCCCTAATATAAGCGATTGTATCGTATGACCATATTCATGTACAAGAAGTCTCTGGGAAATCTCTTCCATAGTGTATTCATTCTTCAATTTGCTATAAAAATATGGTTCATTTGTAACAAAAACGAACATTCCCAACGAAACACTTGATTTATCTTTCCATTCAGTGATAATCGCACCATGATAAAAATAGTGTTTGTCATGGATATGTAATATAAAATTCAGCAACCCTAATACAGATTGCAAAAATCCCCAGGTCCATTGCCATATACAATATAAAATAACTCTCATAATATCAATCACCCCTACCAAATCCCAATTTGTTATTTCATTCTAACATAACAAAATGTCTATTGCAACGGCGTTAGTGAACTCGGCAAAGTCATAAGCCGGCAACACAAAAGGTAAAAGGAAACACTTTTTCCAATTGATGACAAGACTGCCCCGCTTATGCTATACTATTTTAATAGCAGGCAACTATGAAAGTTTAACCTAAAACAATAGCCATGAAAAGGAGGGAAACTATGCGTTTTACTGCAACAGATGAATTTCGCAGCAAAAAATCAAAGGACGGAAGCATGTTAAAAGGAATCCGGTGCGTCGGGGGCGGCGCGTTGGGAATGATTGCCGGAGGGATTGTTCTCTTGTTTTTCCCGGGACTTATAGGCATACCGATGATTTTCTCCGGGGATTTCCTCATTGCGCTGATTGGCGTAATACTTGTAGCTCCGGGTTTGATTCTGGTTATTTTGGGAATCATTTTAAGAAAACGCCGGATAAAAAATTATCTTGATTATTTTCAGAAAGAAACTGCCTTTACGTTGGAAGAACTGGCACAGGTGGACGCGGAGCTTATGTCCGACAACATGCTGATAATCGGCAACCGAATGCCGGAACAGGGAAAGAATGCAGCGTTTTATTATTGCTATATTACTCCTCACTATTTTGTGATGCCCCATGTTACGGGAAGCTGCCAGCTCAGAAGAATCGAAGAGATTCTCGCCGTCGCTTATTCTAAGCGGATTCCGGGAATAGACGGCTACAAATACGGTCTGGTGCTTCTCTCTGCCCAGGATGAAAGAATGACAAAGAAGGATGAACCGCCGGGAGTTTACAATGCTTTCCTGACAAAAGAAAGCTGTCTGGAGGTTATCGAAGAAATTGCACGGCGCAATCCCTCGGTTATTACGGACGAAATGTTCCAATACCAAAACCGCGTATATGACATCCTTAAAGATGGAAGGGAAATCATTCAACTGCAATTAGCACATAAGGGACAATAAAATTTTAAGACAGGATAACTATGGATTTTTATATAGAAGAAACAGATGACGATAAAGAATACCTTGCCCGCCGTGAGCAAAGACGGCGCATGTGGCGTGAAAGACAAGAGCGCGAAAGGAAGCAGCGCATATTAATTGGTCTTCTTTGCATAGGCGTACTTTTCATTATCATCACGATTGCCGTTGTTTTTTCGGTGTTTGGGAAAAAGGCCAAGACGGATGATATACCGCCACAGGTACAAAAAGCAAAAGCCGGCGGGCAGGCAGATAAATCAGAAACATTTAGAATAACCGCGGAAGAAACGCCTGCGGCGGGAGAGGAAGCATTGGAACCCGAACCCGAAAAAACAGTTTACAGTTTTTCCGAAACCCCGGATACAGCTTATATAAACAGCGAGGAAGTAATCAGCACAAATGCCATTCTGATTGATGAAAGCACGGACACCATCATTGCTTCGAAGGGCGCGGAGGAAAGAATTTCTCCTGCATCCATGACAAAGGTTTTGACCGTTCTGGTGGCTGCCGAGCAGATTACGGAAGAAGATTTGGACGATACCTTCATCATGACCCTGGAAATCACTGATTATGCTTATGTAAACGACTGCAGCTCAGTCGGGTTTCTTGACGGGGAAGAAATAACGGTGCGGGATTTGTTCTACGGAACCATACTGCACTCCGGCGGAGACGCCGCCGTCGGCCTTGCAACATATATTGCAGGCTCCCATGAGGCATTTGTGGACATGATGAATGCAAAGCTGGAAGAACTGGGCATCTCAGACAGCACGCACTTTACCAACTGTGTCGGCCTTTATGACGACAATCATTATTGTACGGTTTATGATATGGCCGTAATTATGAAAGCGGCGATGCAAAACGAATTGTGCCGGGAAATATTGTCCGCCCATACCTACACTACCGTTCCCACGGTGAAACACCCGGAAGGAATTACCATTTCCAACTGGTTTTTGCGTAAAATTGAGGACAAGGATACCGGAGGTGAAGTACTGTGCGCCAAAACGGGATATGTGGTTCAATCCCGGAACTGTGCGGTAAGCTATGGCACGTTTGCAGACCAAACACCCTATATTTGCGTAACTGCGGGCTCAACCAGCAGTTGGAGGTGCATTTACGACCACGTGGAAATATATAACAGATATGTCGCCGGTAATGCGTCCGGTGAATAAAATACTTTTCACACAGTCCGCCCATCCAATGTTATATTATTTCACATATTTGGCAATACTGGTAAATATCAGTGAAATATTATAATTTATGGTTATTCTGCACAAATACGCAGCCGTAATTATTAGACAAAACTAACGAAATTGTTTCTATAGTGCAAAAATACCATTACAATTCCTTATATTTTCTGATAAAATAGTTTACATAAGGATGTGATACTATGTTTCAGGTAAATGATATCGTTATTTACGGCAGTCACGGCGTCTGCCAGATTACCTCCATCGGCACGCTCTCCATATCCATGGCGGATAAAAACAAACCTTACTACACATTACGGCCGCTTTATCAGAAATCGGCTGCCGTTTATGCACCTGTGGAAAACAACAAGACCATAATGCGTTATATCCTTTCCAAAAAAGAAGCGGAGGATTTGATTGCCGACCTTCCCCGGATTGAATCCGTCTGGATTACCAATGAAAAAGACCGGGAATTACAGTACAAGGCCGCTCTCCAGACCTGCGACTGCCGGGAACTGATTAAAATCATTAAAACCTTGTATATGAGAAAAGAAGCCCGGATACAAAGCGGCAAAAAGGTCACTGCAATAGACGAAAAATACTTCCGTCTGGCAGAGTCCCAATTATATGAAGAACTGGCCTGTGCGCTGGACATCAAAAGGGAACAGGTTGCGCCTTATATCGCGGACAGCCTTCTTTTGCATGAGAATTAATATCTTTCATCTGAATTAAAACCGCAGGGAGTTTCCTATGAACTCCCTGCGGTTTTCCCGTATCACATTTCTCTTTTTTACTGTACTGCCAGATTTGTATACCCCATCAGGCTTTCATCCACCTCGCGGGCAGCCTCCCGGCCTTCCCGGATGGCCCAGACGACAAGGGACTGGCCCCTGTGCATGTCTCCGGTCACAAAAACATTGTCCACGCCGGTCCTGTATCCTCCGGGAGCAGTTTTTACGTTGGTGCGCTCATTTAACTCCACCTTGAACGCGTCCGCCACATACTTCTGGCATCCCGTAAAACCTGCCGCAATCAGCACGATTTCGGCATCAAGCGTCTGTTCGCTTCCGGATATTTCACTGCTTTTCATCCTGCCCGTTTCAGAATCTTTTTCCCATTTCAGCTTAACGGTCTTTACTGCTTTTAAACTGCCGTTTTTATCCTTTACAAATTCTTTGACCGTGGTTTCGTAAATCCTCGGGTCGTGTCCGAACACCGCAATGGCTTCTTCCTGACCGTAATCGGTTTTCAGCACTTTCGGCCACTCCGGCCATGGATTATCCTCCGCCCGCATTTTTGGTGCGGCGGGCATCATCTCTATCTGCGTCACCGATTTACAGCCGTGCCGGATAGCCGTACCCACACAGTCGTTTCCTGTATCTCCGCCGCCGATAATCACCACGTTCTTTCCCTTGGCATTTATATACCTGCCGTCTGCAAAGTTGCTGTCTAACAGACTCTTGGTGTTTGCCCTCAAAAAGTCAACGGCAAAATAAATACCTTTTGCATCCCTGCCGGGAGCCTGTATGTCGCGCGGATTGGACGCCCCGCAGGCAAGAATCACCCTGTCATATTCTTTCAGAAGCTGGGCGGCCTTGATATCCTTTCCCACATCCGTGCCCGTCACAAAGGTTACCCCTTCCGCTTCCATCACCCGTATCTTACGCTCGATAATCCTTTTTTCCAGCTTCATATTGGGAATGCCGTACATCAACAGCCCGCCCGCACGGTCATGCCGCTCATACACCGTAACCAGATGGCCCCGTTTGTTCAACTGGTCCGCCGCCGCAAGCCCGGAGGGTCCGCTGCCTACCACAGCCACCTTTTTGCCGGTACGCACTTTAGGGGGCTTTGGAGCCGCATACCCTTTTTCATAGGCATTTTCAATAATGGCATACTCATTTTCCTTTGTGGCAACCGGTTCCCCGTTTAAACCACAGGTACATGCCGCCTCACAGAGCGCCGGACAGACGCGGGAAGTAAATTCCGGAAAATTGTTGGTTTTTTTCAACCTTTTATAAGCCTGCTCCCAGTTTCCCGTATATACCAAATCATTCCACTCCGGCACCAGATTGTGGAGCGGACAGCCTGAGGTCATGCCGCAGATTGTCATGCCCGACTGGCAGAACGGCACACCGCATTCCATGCACCGGGCGCCCTGAAGCTGCTGTTTTTCCATGGGAAGATGCTCATGAAATTCCAGAAAGTTTTTTATTCGTTGTTTTGGCTTTACTTCCCCGGATGTTTCCCTTTTATAATCCATAAAACCCGTCGGTTTTCCCATCTTATTTCCTCCGTTTCCAAAGCATTCTGCTTTCTTTTTCCGCTTACTGTTTCGTATTTGCATAGAAAGCTTCAATCTGTGCCTGCTCCGCGCTGAGCCCTTTTTCTTCCATCTGCACAATGGTTTTTAACACCCGCTCGTAATCATGGGGAATGATTTTTTTGAATTTTGGCAGGTATTCCCCAAAATTATCCAGAATCAACTTTCCTTTGGGGGAATTGGTGTATGCCACATGCTCTTTTATCATTTCCTTTAACTCCAGCACATCATACTTGGAGGTGATTTCATAGGAGGATACCATTTCCTTGTTCAGCCGCATGTAAAGGTCATTCCCCTCATCCAGCACATAGGCAATGCCGCCGCTCATGCCGGCTGCAAAATTCTTGCCAGTGGGACCCAGCACTACCACGCGGCCGCCCGTCATGTACTCGCAGCCGTGCTCGCCCACGCCCTCCACCACCGCAATGGCGCCGGAGTTGCGCACGGCAAACCTCTCGCCCGCCATACCGTTTATAAACGCCTTGCCACTGGTCGCGCCGTACAGCGCCACATTTCCGATGATGATATTGTCCTCTGCCTTAAACCTGCTGCCCCTTGGCGGATAGACAATCAGCTTCCCTCCGGAAAGCCCTTTCCCAAAATAATCGTTGCTGTCGCCCACAAGCTCCAGCGTCAGACCTGCCGGGATAAAAGCGCCGAAGCTCTGTCCGCCGGCACCGTTACAAAGCACACGGTAAAAATCCTCCTGCAAGGCTTCCCCGAAACGCCTTGTGATTTCCGAACCCAGAATGGTGCCGAATGCTCTGTCCGTATTGGTGACATCCACCTCGATGCTTCTCTTCTGCCCTGCTTCCATGGCTTTTCCAAGCTGTTTTAACAATACCTTTTCATCCGGCGTGTTTTCCAGATGGAAATTGTAGATTTGTTTGGAATCAAAGGTCACCTTCTGTTTCATGCCCACATAAGGATTGTCAAGAATCCTGCTTAAATCAACGGATTTCTGCCTTTCGGTGAGATTTTCCTTTACCTTCAGCAAATCCGTCCGGCCCACCAGTTCATCCACGGTGCGCACTCCCAGCTTTGCCATGTACTCCCGCAGTTCCTCTGCAATAAACTTCATAAAGTTCATCACGTACTCCGGCTTGCCCCGGAAATTCTTCCGCAGTTCGGGATTCTGCGTTGCCACGCCCACCGGACAGGTGTCAAGGTTGCAGACGCGCATCATGACGCATCCCATCGTTACCAGCGGCGCCGTGGCAAAGCCAAACTCCTCCGCTCCCAGAATGGCGGCAATTGCCACATCCCGCCCGCTCATCAGCTTTCCGTCCGTTTCTATCCTGACTTTGTTCCGCAAACCGTTCATAATTAAGGTCTGGTGCGTTTCCGCAAGCCCCAGCTCCCACGGAAGCCCTGCGTTGTGGATGGAATTTTTAGGCGCCGCTCCCGTGCCGCCGTCGTAACCGGAAACCAGTATTACCTGGGCGCCCGCCTTGGCAACTCCTGCCGCAACGGTTCCCACGCCTGCTTCCGACACCAGCTTTACGGAAATGCGGGCTTCCTTGTTGGCATTTTTCAAATCATATATCAGCTGCGCCAAATCCTCTATGGAATAGATATCATGATGGGGCGGCGGCGAAATCAGGCTTACGCCGGGCGTTGAGTGGCGGGTCTTTGCTATCCAGGGATAGACCTTGCCGCCGGGAAGGTGTCCGCCCTCCCCCGGTTTTGCCCCCTGCGCCATCTTTATCTGAATCTCCTTTGCGCTTACAAGGTATCTGCTGGTAACACCGAACCTTCCGCTTGCTACCTGCTTGATTGCCGAACAGCGGTCCAGTCCGTCAGCCCCCGGCGTCAGGCGCTCCGGCTCCTCGCCGCCTTCCCCGGAATTGCTCTTTCCGTGCAGCAAATTCATGGCAATCGCCATGGTTTCATGAGCCTCCTTGGAGATGGAGCCGTAGGACATTGCCCCTGTTTTAAACCTTGTCACAATGGACTCCACACTCTCCACTTCCTCAAGCGGCACGCCCTTTTTCGGAAAGTTAAAATCCATCAGCCCGCGCAGGTTCCTGACAGCCTCCTCATCATTCACCAGAGCCGTATACTGTTTAAACATACCGTAATCGCCCCGCTTTGTAGACTGTTGCAACAGATGGATGGTGGCAGGATTGTAAAGATGCTCCTCCGCACCGCTGCGCATTTTGTGGTGTCCGGGACTGTCAAGCGTAAGGTCACATGCCAGCCCTAACGGGTCAAACGCCTGCGAATGCAGTTTATCCACCTGTTTTTCAATATCCTTGATGGTAATGCCTCCCACACGGCAGACCGTATGGGTAAAGTACTTGCTGATTACCTCCTTGTCGATACCGATTGCCTCAAAAATCTGAGAGCCCTGATAAGACTGAATCGTGCTGATGCCCATCTTGGAGGCAATCTTTACGATACCATGCAGCACGGCGTTGTTGTAATCCTCCACCGCCGCATAATAGTCTTTGTCCAGCATATGGCTGTCAATCAGTTCTTTTATGGACTCCTGTGCCAGATAAGGATTAATAGCACATGCCCCATATCCCAGAAGGGTTGCAAAATGATGCACTTCCCTGGGCTCCCCGGACTCCAGTATCAGCGCAAGCCTTGTTCTCTTTTTTGTCCTTACAAGATATTCATTCAATGCAGACACCGCAAGCAGGGAAGGGATAGCCACATGGTTCTCATCCACGCCCCTGTCCGAGAGAATCAGCACGTTGTTGCCGTCCCTGTAAGCCCTGTCAACCTCCACAAAAAGCCTGTCGATGGCACGCTCAAGACTCGTGTTTTTATAATAGGTAATCGGAATGACTTCCACACGAAAGCCGTCCGCTTTCATATTTTTTATTTTCATAATATCCGTATTGGTAAGGATGGGATTGTTTACCTTAAGGACATTACAGTTTTCCGGCACTTCCTCCAGCACATTCCCCTCCCGTCCCACATAGACGGTGGTGGAGGTCACGACCTCCTCGCGGATAGCGTCAATGGGCGGATTTGTCACCTGCGCAAAAAGCTGTTTAAAATAATGAAACAACGGATGGCGGGTCTTGCTCAGTACCGGAAGCGGCGTATCCACACCCATGGCGGCAATGGCCTCACTGCCGTTTTTGGCCATGGGCAGGATGCTCACCTTCAGTTCGTCATAGGTATAGCCAAATGCCTTCTGCATCCGCTCCCGCTCCTCGTCGGAAAATTCCGGCACACGCTCGTTGGGAATTTTAAGCGACTTTAATTCCACCAGATTGTTGTCCAGCCATTCCCCATAAGGCTGTGCGGAGGCATACCTTTCTTTTAACTCCTCATCATCTATGACGCGGCCCTGCAGGGTGTCCACCAGCAGCATTTTGCCGGGTCTGAGCCTTTCCTTCACTAAAATTTTTGCCGCGTCAATGTCCAGCACCCCTACCTCGGAAGAGAGAATCAACTGGTCATCCTCCGTAATCAGATACCGGGAGGGACGCAGTCCGTTCCTGTCCAGTACGGCGCCCATGATATCGCCGTCCGAAAACAAAATGGAGGCAGGACCGTCCCACGGTTCCATCATGGTAGCGTAGTACTGGTAAAAATCTTTCTTTGTCTTGGACATGGTTTTGTTGTTTGCCCAAGGCTCAGGAATGGTAATCATCACCGCAAGGGGCAAATCCATACCGCTCATCACCAGAAATTCCAGCGTATTGTCAAGCATTGCCGAGTCGGACCCCGTCTTGTTGATGGCGGGCAGCACTTTATGCATCTGCCCCTTCAAGTGTCCGGATTCCATGTTTTCCTCCCGGGCAAGCATCTTGTCCGCATTGCCACGAATCGTATTGATTTCCCCATTATGTACGATAAATCGGTTGGGATGCGCGCGTTCCCAGCTGGGATTGGTGTTGGTGGAAAAACGGGAATGCACAATGGCAATGGCCGACTCATAATCCTCACTCTGCAAATCCGCAAAAAAGGTGCGAAGCTGCCCTACCAGAAACATGCCCTTATACACGATGGTCCTGCTGGAAAAGGACACCACATAAGTGTTATCCGTGGACTGCTCAAAAACCCTGCGCGCAATATAAAGCCTGCGGTCAAACTCCAGTCCCTTTTCCACATTTGCGGGTTTTTTTACAAAAGCCTGCATGATGCACGGCATACATTCCACGGCTTTGTGCCCCAGCACCCCGGGATAGGAAGGCACGCTCCTCCAGCCTAAAAATTCCAGACCTTCCTTCTCCACAATGATTTCAAACATCTTTTTGGACTGGTTTCTTTTCAATTCTTCCTGTGGAAAGAAAAACATGCCAACGCCGTACTCCCTTTCTTCCCCCAGGGAAAATCCCAGCGCCTTTGCTTCCTTTGCAAAAAATTTGTGGGGAACCTGCGTCAGAATCCCGACGCCGTCGCCGGTTTTTCCTTCCGCGTCCTTTCCAGCCCTGTGCTCTAAATTTTCCACAATTTTAAGCGCATTCTCCACCGTTTCATGGCTCTTTCTTCCTTTAATATTCACACATGCGCCTATCCCGCAATTATCATGCTCAAACTCCGTCCTATAAAGCGGCGCTTTGGGTAAATCATTTTTTACGTCAAACATGGGCGACTCCTTTCTTTTACAACACAAAAAAGTCGCAAGGAGCCTTAACAGGTTCGCTCCTTTGCGACTTATGACGTTACTATACACCTTTCTTACATTCTTGTAAATAGTTTTTTTCACTGAATTGTCTGACTATCTGACAATTTTGGGATTGTGAAAAAATTGAGTGATAATTTTTGTGAATTTTTATTATTTTTTCTATATTATATTCAATTATACAGAATTACAAATTATCATAATGGCCTTTACATGATGCAATGACAATCGCTCCCTCTATTTCCTTGTATACAATACGGTTCGTTTCATCAACGCGCCGACTCCACCAACCACTGAAATCATTTTTCAACGGTTCTGGTTTTCCAATGCCTTCGTAGCAGTTCCTTTGTATATCCTTTATTATTCCTCAATTAATTTGTGTTCTGCAAGAACTGACTTTCCCGATTCTATATCACCTACTACTTTCTTCAGATATGACATATTACTTTCAGAATAAAACGAGTCCACTGACACGTCAAATGGAATCCGTTTTTCTCTTGTCATCTTTTTAGCAAATATAGTGAATGCCGTTGTCATGCTTAAGCCCAAATCTTTACATATCTCTTCCATATTCTTTTTCAAATCCTCATCCATGCGGAAATTTACCATTGCCTGTGCCATAATTATCACTCCTTTTTATTTTATTTTATTCTTTTTATATTCATTTGTAAAGCACTTATCTTTATTTTGCTTTACAATATTATATTCAAAAACAATCTTTCTATACTTCTGACTAAAGGTATAAGAATATCATCACCCTTTCAAAGAATGCCTCATAGAGCCACACCAGCAAAGCGCCCCTGCGCCTATGAACAAAAATCCCGCACATGTCCACCAGTTTATGGGCATAACCGCAAAAGCGCCCGTCACGGTCAGCAGGTATCCCGCCACATTACTCAATATGTGGGCGGTCAAAGGCACATAAAAATGCCCGAAGCTTTCATAAAAATAGGCTATTACGCATCCCATCAGGAAAGCATAGCTGCCCTGCACCGGGTTCTGGTGATATACGCCAAACAGAAACGCCGATACCAGTATCGCCGGAATATATGCCATGTACTTTTTCAAGCGGTTGTAAACCACACCCCTAAAAACCAGTTCTTCCGCAACCGGGATAAGCAGGCCGTTGACAAACAGTCCCAACGGAAGCACCGCCGCATACTGCATCCGGGCGGTTTCCTGATAAGCCGCGGACATATCGGTTATCCCTGCCAGTTCATAGAGAAAATTCAGTCCAAGGGTCAGGCCCAGAATACATACCGTCATGCAGGCATAGGCAAAAGGCTTTTTCAGCCGGGCATGTTTTAGGGGAACTTCCTTTTCCGCCCTGCCCACATCCTCTTTGGCAAAAAGGAACCACATTGCCACACCGGCAATAAGAAAAGCAACGGCAGTCATGACAGCGGAACCGTTTCCTGTGGCTCCCTCCAGCACCTCCCCCGTTTCATTCCAGTACACCAGCTTTTCCGCCACTCCGCGGGGCAGTACCTCCGAAAGGGCAGACAGAATAATGGTTCCTATGGACAACCCCATCATCCTTAACAGGTAGAAAATAATCATCGGGAGCACAATAAACCAAAGCTTTACAAAAAACGGCTCTTCCTTCTTGTTGTCGCTTCCCCTAAGCAGCAGTTTTTCCAGTTCCCCTACGCTCCTCACAATATAGTCTGCCTTCGCCTCCTTCAATTCTTCCATGCTTCCATAGCCGAAAGTGACAGCCACACTGGTAACGCCCATTGCTTTGGCGCCTTGCACATCAAATTTCCTGTCGCCGACCATCACCGTATTTTCTTTTTTTCCGCCAATCAGCCTTAAGGCCTCCTGTATTACTTCCGCTTTATCCGTCCTGCTGCCATCCAGTTCACTTCCCACCACCACATCAAAATATTTGCGGATGGAAAAATGCTCGAGAATCCGTTCCACATAAACGGTGGGTTTGCTGGAGGCAACCGCCAGTTTTTTGTGGGCGCCTTTTAATTTCCTAAGCATTTCCGGTATCCCGCCGTAAATGGAATTTTCAAATATGCCCGTATCCTTAAACCGCTCCCTGTACTTTTCCACAGCTTCATCAGCTTGTTTCTCATCAAACCCGTAAAATTCCATAAAACTTTCTTTCAACGGCGGTCCGATAAAAGTCGTCAGCTTGTCCGTTTCTTCCTCAATGCCGAAAGCGGAAAGCGCATACTGCACACAGGTGGTAATGCCCACTTTAGGGTCTGTCAGTGTGCCGTCCAAATCAAATAAAATGTAGTCTTTCATAGTGGTCCTTTCTTTCATCCGCAGATTTTATATTTTGATTTTCGTCCATTTGCCGGACTTAAAACGCCAGTTGGTTAAGACAAGCCTGCAAAACTGGTCGCATACGACTCCGAACCAGATGCCGATGACTCCCATTTGAAAGCCGTAGGCAAACAGCCATGAAGCAAGCGGCCGGATAAAGGTTACGCTGATGGTGGAAGCTATGGTGGTAAAACGCACGTCCCCGGCGCCCCTGAGACAGCCCATGTAAATGACCTGGGACACCTGCATCAGCACAATCAGCACCATCACGCGCATGATTTCCACGCCAATGCCTATGGTATCCTTTTCCGTAAAATACAGGCTAAAAAACCATTCGCCCAGCGCAAGGTACAAAACGGACAGCACCACGGATACGGCATTTCCCATCCGCTGGCAGATGGTACCGTACCTTTTGGCAGACTCCGCATTTTTCTGACCAAGGCTCTGTCCAATCAGCGTCACTGCCGCCACCTGCATTCCATCCCCAAAAGAAAAAGACAGGGACATGACGTTTATCCCCACCTGATGGGCTGCAAAGGCCCTTGTGCCAAGCTTTGCCGCCATCATGGAAACCGACATAAAGCCTATTCTGATTAAAATCTGTTCCACAAAGACATTGGAGGCAAGATTGAAAATCTGTTTCAGGGACTCTATGTCCGCACGCAGTTTTTTCTGTAAAAGAAAGGCTGCGTTGACAAAACTGTCTTTACGGAACAAAGAAGCAATACTCATGCCGCAGGCTGCCACCGTCCCGATGACGGTCGCAATGGCAGCGCCCTTAATGCCCCATGCCGGAAAACCAAAATGCCCCTCTATCAAAAGATAATTAAAAAAGATATTGATTAGATTGGATGTCAGGTTGGTTTTCATGGCAATTTTGGTGTTGCCGCTGCCACGCTGGAAAGCATTGATGACAAGGGAAATGATATTAAAAAGCATACATCCCATAATAATTCGAAAATACAGAACCGCACTGTCATGGGTATCGCTCTCAGAGCCTGCAAAACGGATAATCGGATTGGCAAACGCCACACACACAATGCTGATGATTACTCCCGCAATCACGGTGACAAGCACCGCCGTCAACAGGATTTTTCCGGCGCCCTCCTTGTCCCCTTCTCCGCGCCTTCTTGCGGAAAGGGCGGAAACAGCCACATTAATGGCAATAAACAGGGCAAGGCCTATAAACTTCGGCTGCGTGGTCAGTCCCACTGCCGCCACCGCATACTCGCCGAGCCTGCTGACCATCATGGAATCCACGATTCCCACTACCGCAACAAAAAAAGATTCCAGCACCGCAGGCCATGCCACCAGAAAAGCCTTTTTCAAAAAAATTTTATTTTCCTCAAGCCATTTTTTTATGATACGCAAGACGTACTGCCTCCTTCCTACGCCTTTTCTCCGGCAATTATTGCCCGAACCGGAAAACCTCCCCAATCAAATTTAACTTCCGGCAGTCCTCCGGCAGCGGTCCCAAAAGGGGAGTGGACTGCTTCGTATGGACATACATGCTTTCCATGCCAAATGCATGGGCACCTCCCACATCCGCAGCCCAGTCATTGCCAATCATTACGGCCGTCTGCTTATCCAGCCCGAATTTTCCAAACAACGCATCGAAAAACAGAAGCGACGGTTTCTTTACCCCGGCATCCGAGGAATACAGGATGCCGTCAAACAAGTCGTAAATTCCAAGCATGCGCATTTCCGGCTCCGTAAAGATGCGCTGGGCGTTGGATAACAGATAAACGCCTTTTTTCGCAGCCTTAAGCCTCTCAAGCAAATTCTTTGCCCCCGGAAACAGTTTGATATAACAAAGGGATTCGCTTCTGAAAAACAGTCCGGCATCAAACACCTGCCTTTTTGACGGCTTGACGCCTTTCTCCCGAAACAGCTTCCGAAACACCTCTTCCAGCTTAATTTCCACATCCCGGCGCGGCATATTCATGCGCAGCGCAAGCTGTCTTTCCTTTTCGTCAACCAATTCCTCAAATCTTCTTTTTATTTCCGCCGTACCATACGGCGCTCCCTGCAAAGAAAAGTAACGCGCCGTTTTTCTCCACAAAGAAGTTCTTTCCTCATCCGTCCGGATATCCACCAGTGTGCCGTACAAATCAAAAATATAATCCTGATACATAAACGCCGCCTTTTACCATATTTGTTACTTCCTGCAAATAAACATGCCGTATTCCTTTGGCACCTTCAGTACGCCGTCCGTCATTTCCCTTTCCAGAACTTCCTTAAGCACGCTCCTGTCCACTTGTGCAACAGAAGACATATTGGTTAAGGAATACACATAGTCCAGCAAATCCTCAACATCCGTAACGGCTAAAGAATCCTCGTACAAAAACTTCTTCACCTCGGAAAAATGCCTGCCTAAAATCCCACCGCCGTTTTGCAGGGTAAAATTTTTATTCGTCGTATCCGCCACGCCATATTCCTTTAGCAGACCGGCAATAAAAGGCAAAATCCCGTTTTCCCCATATGTAGCACAGTAAAAATAACCGTCCTGCGCCATCACACGCCTGACTTCCGAAAGTCCCCTGTCCAAATCCGGCACATGGTACAGCATCATATTGGCAATTATCCTGTCAAAAGATTCGTCCGGATAAGAAATATCCTCAATATTTACCACCCTGTAAGAAACATTGTCCCGCTCCCCTAATAACGCTTTCGCATCGGCAACCATATTTTCGGAAAAATCCGACAAAACCAGCGTAAGATTTTCACCTTGTCCGGGAAGCTTCCCCTTCCACATGACTCCCGTCCCGCATCCGAGCTCCAGTATCCTGCTGCCCTCCCCGAAATCATAGTGGGAATGCACCCAGTTCCCAAAACCCTGTTTATTGGTGGAATATTTCTCATGAATGGAAATTCGTCTGGTCAGGTTATCCGACGTCTTGTATTGCTTCTGTACTGCATTTTCCTGATTTACTTTGTTTAATTCCATTAAATGCCTCCGTTTACATTACTATTCCGTCGTCAAATGACACACAAACAGTGTAACACAGATTTTAGTCCTTGACAAACCGGTTAAAAGAACTTATAGTGGGTACGAAACAAATCACAAATACTTACCTGCTAGGGGAGCACATTGCTGAGACTGAATCCTCGGATTCTAACCCTCATGACTTGAACCGGACAATACCGGCGTAAGGAAGCATGTAATCATATATGCATTTTATGCAGCTATGATTATAAACTGTGTCCCTCTTTGCCGACAAACAAGGAGGATTTTTTTATGTCAGATTTTATCTTATCGGAAGACGGATACTATTCTTTAGGCTCCGTCGGTTACTATGTATTGATTGCGGTTTTGCTGCTGGCGCTCATTCTTTCCGCCATCGTTATAAACCGCAAACAGAAAAACACCCGCTTTTCAACAAAAAGGCTGGCTTTCTGCGGGGTTGCCCTTGCCTTGGGGTTTGTACTTTCCTATGTAAAGTTTGAAATGCCCTACGGCGGCTCCGTAACCGCATTTTCCATGTTCTGCATCTGTATCATCGGTTATTTTTACGGCATAAAGGCCGGACTTCTTTCGGCTGCGGCATACAGTATCCTGCAATTTTTCCAGTCAGGGAGCTCCTACATGTTAAGTCCCCTGCAAGTCTGCTGTGATTACTTTTTGGCCTTCACCGTCCTTGGCATTACCGGTTTCTTTTACAAAAAAAAGGACAGATTTATCCTTGCATACTTTCTTGCCATCGCCTCGCGCGGCCTCTTCCACACCATCGGGGGATACCTGTACTGGATGGATTACATGCCGGATAATTTTCCCAAAAGCCTGACTGTGCTGTATCCTTTCATTTACAATTACAGTTACATACTTTTGGAAGGCATTATTACCATTGTGCTGTTAAAAATTCCCGCCGTGGGCAAAATGTTTAAGCGGCTGGAGGCAATGGCGGCGGAACAGGCTTAATTCATCAGATGTAACAAAAGGCAGTTACCCCTTAGGGCGGCTGCCTTTTACTTTAATGATAAAACATCATTTGCATTTTACTGCACTTAGGTTATTACTTCCGTTCCCAGATAAAAAGAGTACAAAATCTTTTCCTTTACCTTTTTCCCTGTAATATTCGTAAGCGCTTCTTCATAATAATCAAGCTGTACCTTGTAACGCCGGATAAGCTCTTCCGGCGCTTTTATCACGTCCGTTTTGTAGTCTAAAAGCACAAGGCCGTCTTCTTCCTCAAAAAAGACATCCACGATTCCCTGAATCAGCACGGTTTCCTCTGCGGGAAATTTCTCTTCCCCTGACGAAAGCCTGTCTGCCCGTATGCCGTAGACAAAAGGCTGCTCTTTAAACAGCTTCCCCGATTTCGCCGCTTCCTTCATCCTGCCCGCTAAGGAAGTCTGTAAAAATTGCAGGATTTTTAACGGGTTTACCGCGTTTTTATATTCTTCCGTCAGGCGGCCTTCTTTACAGAAAGCCTCCATTTCTTCCTTTATATCATCGACGGCGCCGTATGCCTTCGTAAAATCCAAAAGCTCCATGACCCTGTGCACCGCGCTGCCCCGCGCAGTACCCGAAACCGCTTCCTTTTCCCGCATAAAAACGGGGATATAAGGGATTATCTCTTCCTGTGGGAACATTTCCCGGGCGGGTTCCTCCCCCGTTCCCTCCATTGCCGCCTTTTTCAATTCGGAAACCGTCGTCTTGGTATACAGGTTTTCCAGATTTTTGTGAGGATACCGATAGGCAAACCGCTCTGTCAGAAGCGTCTGCTTTTCCTCATCCACATCCATTTGGCGTGAAGTGAGCTTTGCAAGCCTGCCCGCTTCCAGAAGACCCGTCTGCAAATCCGCAAGCGCCATGTCCGCAAGCCCGATTTTTTCCGTGGGGACAAAGGTGGGCAGAATGTAATCCAGAAAGCAGGATGCCCCCGCAAGACGGGTATAGGTCATCTCCTCCTGTGTCGGCAAATGCTCCAAATCATCCACCGATGCCGTCATGATTAACTTTTCCTTTGCACGGGTCAGCGCCACATACAAAACACGCAGCTCCTCCGCCAGGTTATCCAGCTTTATTTTCGTGGCAAGCACCTTTTTGCGCAGGGTCTTTCCCTTCACCCGCAAATTTGGATTGACATAATCCAGACCGATTCCCATATCCACATCCACAATCAACGGCTGTGAAGTGTCCTGCATGTTAAACTTCTTGGAAAGCCCCGCCACAAAAGCCACCGGAAATTCCAGTCCCTTGCTCTTGTGGATACTCATAATCCTGACCACATCGGCATTTTCATCCAGCGTGCCCGCTTCCCCGTAATCCACATTGTACTTCTGAAGCTGCTCTATATAGCGCACAAAATGAAACAGTCCGTGATAACTGTTCTTTTCAAAATCCGCCGCTTTTACAAGCAGCATTTCCACATTGGCAAGACGCTGCCCTCCTGCCGGAAGGGCTGCCGTATACGCCGGGTAATCATACTCCTCAAAAAGCATCCTGAGCAAATCCGAAACGGACATATACGCCGTACTCCTCCTGTACTTTTCAAGCTGTCCCAAAAAGTTTCGGCATTTCTCACACAGGGTTTCTTCCGGCTGCTCTTCCTTTACATAGCTTTGCAGGCAGTCATACAAAAAGCCGTCCTCTTTTCCTCCGCTGGCCTTAATACGCGCCGTCTCTTCATCCGTAAACCCGCCAAACACGGATTTCATCACGCCAAACAGGGGAATGTCCTGCAGCGGATTGTCCAGCACGCGGAGAAATTGCAGGACATCCTGTATCTCCTTTGTCTCAAAGTAACCTGTTCTCCCCGCCACATGGGCAGGAATCCCCTCCCTTGCAAATACTTCCTTAAAATCCTCGTCCCATCCGCTGTTGGTCCTAAGCAAAACCACAATGTCCCGGTACATGACGGGTCGAAGCCTGCCTGTTTCCCTGTCCGTCACCAAAAACTCCTGCCTGAGCCTGCGGATGCGGGCTGCAATGCCAAGGGCCTCCGCCTGCCTGGCATTCCACTCCGATTCCTTCGGGGGCTTTTCAAACAAAAGCAGCTCACTTTCGCACCCGTCATTCTCCGGGTATACCGCCCCGGGATACAAGGATGCCGCCCCGTCATAGACAATGCCGCCCAATTCCTTTGTCATGATGCGGGAAAAGATGGTGTTGACCGTATCGATGACTTCCGGCCTGCTTCTGAAATTTTTGTGCAAATCTATCCTGCGCAGTTTTCCTTCCTTTTGGGAATATGTCTGGTATTTTTCCAAAAACAGTTCCGGCCTTGCCAGACGGAATTTGTAAATGCTCTGCTTCACATCCCCCACCATAAAACGGTTGTAATCACCGTCCGCCTCACCGGAAACGGCGGAAAGCAGGTATTCCTGCACAAGGTTGCTGTCCTGATATTCATCAATCAGCACTTCCTCAAAGTAATCGCGGTATTCCAGCGCGGTTTCGGAGGGATGCACGCTGCCGTCCGGCCCTTTATCCAGCAAAATCTCCAGGGCAAGATGTTCCATGTCGGAAAAATCCAGAAGCTTTTTCTCCCTCTTTTTAGAGTCCAGCCTCCTTTTAAATTCCAGACATAAATCCACCAGTATGCAAAGAGGCTCTTCACACTCCCCCGACCTGCGGATAACCGCTTCAAAAGGCATGGAAAAATACCCTTCGCCCAGTTTTTTTACGGCATCCTTGACCCCCTCCCGCAGCGCCTTTGCACGCTCTCTTTTTTCGGGACTCACCGTATCGTCCTTTTTGGAGGGAAGCCTGCCGAAAGTAAATGCCGGCAGCATTTGTGCAAATGCCGAAAGGGAAGAAAGGCCTGCCAGCTTTTCCATGTCTTCCATTTCCTTTTCCACAATCCCACCGTACATATACGGTCCGTCCGGCTCTTCACAGAGCGCTTTTACCGTCTCCAAATCCTTGCATAAGGCCGATACCATGCGCCTTAAATGGGCAAGCAGGTACTGGCCCCACGGGGATGCCTCCATCCCGGCTGCGGAATCTATATGGTAATCCTTCTTTCTCTGCTCCAGCCATTCTTCGGGAAACGGATGGCTTAACGCATACCGGTACAAATGGAAAAGATGCTCCTCCAGCACACTTTCCCTTCCACCCGGACAAAAATACTCCACACAGCGGTAAAACGCTTCCGAACCTTCCGCAAAACGCTCCTCCAAAAGCTCGCCCAGCACATCCTGCTTTAACAGTTCCAGTTCCCCTTCATCCGCCACGCGAAAACCGGGGTCCAGCCCGATATCCTGAAAATTGTTTTTCAGTACAAAAAGGCAGAAGCTGTCTATCGTCGTAATCTGGGCATTGTGCAGAAGCGCCGCCTGCCGCTGCAAATGTTCGTTTTCCCCGTCCTCATTCAGCTTCGCGAGTATCGCCTGGCTGATTCTTTCCCGCATTTCCGAAGCAGCGGCATTGGTAAAGGTAACAATCAAAAGCCTGTCAATATCCACCGGGTTTTCTTTCCTGCATACCATCTGCACGATACGTTCTGCCAGCACCGCCGTTTTCCCGGAACCTGCCGCCGCTGAAACCAGAATATTGCAGTCATGCAGTTCTATAACCTGTTTCTGCTCAGGTGTGAATGTGAATGCCATCTTCTCTGTTCTCCTGTCGTATCGCCTCCATGGCTTCACTTCTGTCCATGGATTTCAACCTGCGGGACGCAAATCCCGGTATACTGTCATCAAATCCGCAGACCCCTTTAAAGGAGCAATAGGTACATGCCGTGTCCTTACCGCTTTCATATGGCTTTACCTCTGCCTTCCCGTCAAGGATTTCCTTTCCGAAGCGGTGTACCTTTTTGTTGACATAGGCGGATATTTCCTGTAGTTCCTCCGTCGAAAGCACCGAAGAACGCAGGGAAAGCTGCCCGTCTTTTTTATATTCCACGGGAATCACATCCGACTTTCCTTCCCTTTCTTTGTCCAGCCGCCCCGTGATGTCCCCGTCGCTGTTTACCATTCCGTTGGTGCGAAGCTGCATCAGTATCTGCCTGTTGATTTCTTCGGGCGTAAGCTCCGTATCCGTCTCCACGGCCGCGTCCGCCACATGATAGTAAAGCATCGCCGCCGGAACGACTTCTTTATCAGGATGCCGTTTTTTTTCATGCTCCAGCGCCGCATTCATATAGACTACAAGCTGTAACTGCAAGCCATAGTAAAGAGCGGCCAAATCAAATTTTTTGCTGCCGGATTTATAGTCCACCACCTTCACATAAAGGCGGCCGCCGTCCTCACAGGTATCCAGACGGTCAATCCTGCCTGAAAGCTGCATTTTTTCATCCTCTGACAGCGCAATGTTTACGCTCTCCAAATCGGACACGGAGGAAAAAGAGATTTCATAGCTTTCCGGCACAAAGCTGCCTTTTTGAAGCTGGTATTGCAGGGTAGACACCGTCCTGTTTAAAATCCGCTTCATCCTTCTGATTGCATATTCGTTTCTGGCGCTGCTGTAAAGCACCGTATCCCCGTATTTGGCCGCGGCAAGAAGAAGCGCCTCCTCCACCGCCCGTTCCGCAAACTCCGGCGGGAAGTCAAACCATGTGTATCCGCTTTCTTCCAGCTTGTTGGAAAAGCCCTCCAATACGCTGTGAAAAACATTTCCCATGTCCACATTTTCAAACACAAAGTCTTCCCGTTCCTTAAGGGCAAGACCATACTGCAAAAACTGCCTGTATGCACATGCCGCATAAGTCTCCAGCCTGCTGATGCTGATTTTTAAGGTCTGCCCGTAAAGCGCCCTTGCCACATTTTTTGCCAGTCCGTGATGCTCATAGCGGTAAAAAGCGGCATCCGTAAGCTTCCCCAAAAGCGCCCCATACTCCGGCAGGCCGGCATACGCCCCATACAGGGCGGGCAAATCCGAATCCGTCTGCACCCCCATGGCATATTCCCTGAGCGCCCCCGCCAGATACGGCAGACCCGCCTGTGGCGTCATAATCTGGGAAAGGTACGGCTCGCATTCGGGATATTCCACGAAAAGACCGGGAAACAACTGCTGCATGATGCCTACCAGATAAGCCGGCCTGAGCGCCTTTCCCTCCCCGTTCATCTTGGAAAAAGAAAGATACAGCCTGTCCGAAGGCTTTGTCATATTCAGATACAGGTACAGCCTCTGGATATACATCTGCTGTCTGGGAGAAGGCGCCAGCTCCAAATCGGACTGACGCAGAAATTCCCTGTCGATATCGGATATGATGCCGCCCTTTCCGGCATTCTTGGGGATATTTCCATCGTTCACCCCCACAAAAAAAAGCACCTTGATTTCTTTCAGACGGGTACGTTCCATATCGCCTACCAGCACCCTGTCCACATTCTGGGGAATGGCGCCCACTTCTATCTCCGCAAAACCCGCCTCCAGTATATCCTGAAACTCCATAAGGCTCATGGTCTCCCCCGTAAGCAGGCCCATGACCTGCTCCAGCAGTTCCATGACCAGACGGTATACCTGCGCGTACTCCCTTGCCCTGACATAATCTTCACTCTGTAAAAACGTCTGCTCAAAGGCCGCCAGTTTTTCCGCCGCACGGTTCTTTGTCAGGAAAAGATACAAGGCTTCCACATAGGAATCGGCCGTTTTCTTTTCCAATGCCAAAAGCGGTGCAAGCTCTTCCAGAAGTCTTTCCCGCATGTCGTTTAAAAGGCATAGGGGTTCCAAATCCTCTTTCATCTGCGGCGTACGTCGGGTAAACTGCTTCTTCCACTTTGCTTTTCCCCGGATGCCGGTCTGCCTACAGTAATTTTCCAGCACATCGACTTCCTCAGGCGTAAATCCCGCCAGCCCGCTGCGCAGGTACATAAACACGCTTTCATAGGAAAAATCCCTTATCAGCACTTCAAAGGCGCTTTTGATATATTCTGTCAGGGGATTTTGCACAATCCCCTTTGTCCTGTCAATAAAGCACGGGATTTGCAGCCTTGCAAACTCTGTCCGAAACTGCTCCGCATAGCTTTCCAAATCCCCCGCCACCACTGCCATATCCCGGTAAAGGTATCCGTTCTCCCGCACCAGCTTCTGCATCAGGATACCGGTCTGACGCACCTCTTCCCTAACGGTGGATGCCGCCGACAAGTGAAGAACCTTTTTTATGTCCCCTTCATACTCCTTAACAGGATAACGGAACAACGCCTGTTCCAGATGGGCAAGCGGCGCATTCTTTGTAAAACGGTGCAGGCCCTCATACCCTGCATAAATGTCCTCCCCCCGCGAAACTCCTGCCTCTTTGGCAAGCCTGCAGAGCGCTTCCACGGTTTTTTTGCTAAGATAAAACAGTTTCTGCTCCCCGCAGGGCTCAAAAGGGTTTTCCGCAATATCCAGCGTGACGCTCAAAACCACTTCCTTTGCCTGCACCATCAGTTCCGAGATAACCCTGTTCTGGATGGGGGTAAATCCCGTAAAGCCGTCAAACACTACCACGCTGTCCTTCACAATACGGGACTTTTTTAACGCCTCCACAAGCAAATCCAGCGTTTCCTCCGTGGTGATAAACTTATCCCGGATATAGGAAAGAAAGCCGTCATAAATCACCTGCAAATCCTTCAGCTTTGCACAAAGTGCGCCCCTTTTCCCGGCATAGTCCGCCAGCTTGCCCACATCCTCCACCCCGATGCCGTATTGCATAAACTCGGAAACGGCGCTTTTGATTTCGTGGATGTACCCTTGCTTGTCCAGATTGGAGCCCAGAAAAGGAAGCTTATCCTTCAACCCGCCTGCCACCTTACGCAGCACCAGGCTCTTTCCCGTATCGTCCAGCACCGGAATTTCCCTTTTCCCGACTTCCTCGAAAATACGGTGGGAGAGGCGCCCGAAACTTAAGACATCAATGTTCATGATGCCCCTGCTTTTGTTGGCAGGATGCGTCACCAACTCTTTCTGCGTCTGCATGGTAAACTGGTCCGGCACGATTATCAGAAAGTTGCGCCCCGGCTCCTCTTCTGCCCTTTTTAACATTTCCCCGTAAAGCAGGGTGCTCTTTCCCGCACCTGCCCCCCCAAACACAAAACGCAGGCTCATGTCAGTGTAAACCTCCACAAATAATCCGCCGCTTCCTCGGCATAATCGATGCCGATTCGTTTTCCAACAGAAATCCGCTCCTCTTTTACTTCGATTCCTTCCGTAAGGTAAAAATGTTTATCCAACGCCAAATCAACGTTATTGTCCTCTTTTGTGATATGCATGGCAATGCACAGCTTACCCGGCCCGTCCGCCAGGTGCTTTTTCAGGGAAACCGGCAGTCCTTCTTTCCCGGCATCGGTTTTTGCCTCTTCGCCAAGCCGTTTTTTCCTTCTCTCCCTTTTTCTTTCCATCTCCGCAAGCCTGAGTCGCTCCATGATTTTACGGGAAGCATCGTCAAAAGGCTCCACCATGCGGATAAGGGCAGCCATGGGGACATCCTTCTCTCCCGCCGTCACATTGACACAGTTATACATGCCATAGATAAAATACACATACGAAGTGCCGCCAATGTGGAACATGGGCTCTGTTCGCTCCGTTCGCCTGCCGCCGTAGGTGTGGGAGCCCTTGTCCGCAACGCCCATATAGGCCTCCGTCTCCGTGATTATCCCCCTGACCGTGCCAAGCGGCGTATCGTGCACCAGCACCTTGCCGATTAAGTTTTTGGAAAGTGTAAGGGCGTCCGTCGTAAAAAATGACCTCTGCAGCCTTTTTTCATCGTCAACGAAAGTCAGTGTATGGTCATACACGCATTTCTTGTCCAGAATTTCTTTCACTATAATGTCAAACAGCGTTTCTCCCGCCTGATTCTTAGCAGCTTCCAGTTTTGCCGCCAGCCTTTCCCTGTTGGAGGGATGGCATCTCTTCAAAATATTTTCCCAGTACAGCGCCGTCGCTTCATACCCGAAATCACGTCTGCTCTTTTCTGCATGGAGCCAGTAAAAATCCATGCTCTCCCCATATTCATGCACGCCGAAGCCGCCCCGTAACAAATCATGGAAAGCGTCCATGCTTCGCCCTGTCTTCCATGTAAGGTCTTTCGTCAACAACCTGTCCATCTCATCATAAAATTCTTCCAATGTAGAAAAATGCATTCCGTCAATCGTAATTTTTTTGCGCTCCATATGCCACTCCCGAGAAAGCTTTTCCTACATTATACTTTATCCCACCGGGCGTTTCAAGCGATTCGCCGCTATTGTATACTTGAATTTCCGCATTTTGCATTGCGGCAGCCCCGGCGTGCATTTGTTCCAACAGGACACGCTCTCGCTCGGGTAAAAACACAGCGGCACGTAGGATGCTAAAAAACAGCATCCAAATGCCGGTGTTTTTACACGGTCCTTTATGGAATCAAATGCACGCCGGGGCTGCCGCAATGCAAAATGCGGAAATTCAAATTTTGTATAAGCTTGCTTTATTGGACATTTCTCATATATAATAAATTTATTATCAGTTTGGAAATAATGAAAAATTGATTTATGTTTTTGATTTTCTGTTTAAAAGGACGGTGCGGATTGATGAATAAAAAAATAGTTGTGTATGGCTCTATTGCTAATTTCATTGCAGTTATCTCCTTTGCCCTGTCTATGTTATTTGGTTTTAATTATGGCAGTTATTTTTCTTCTATGTTCATTGCGTTTAGCTTCGTGCTAATGATGTGCGGATATGCTTACTTTGCCGAAAAGGAAGTAAAATTAGCGGGCTATGCTGCAGTGGCTTTTGCCGCCATATATACAGCCATCATATTATTAGTTTATTTTGCACAACTGACAACTGTCCGACTAAGTGACTTAACACAGCAGGCTGCCATGCTTCTTGATTTTCAGCAATGTGGATTACTGTTCAACTATGACCTGCTGGGCTATGCTGTCATGTCATTGGCTACATTTTTTGCAGGCTTAACAGTGACATCACGGACAAAAGCAGACCGATGGCTAAAATATCTCCTCATGGTACATGGAGTGTTTTTTATATCTTGCCTGATTGCTCCGATGCTTGGCTTATTCAAAGCGGATAGCCCGACATGGATAGGCGTAGCTGTATTGGAATTTTGGTGTTTATATTTTTGCCCTATCAGTATTTTATCCTTTTTGCATTTTTCTAATTGCAAGGAATGTTAATATGCGTTGCTTGCAGCAACGGGCGTCTCTTCATACAATAGCGGTAACGATTGAAGAAAGAAGGTAATTCCTAATGCTAAACGAAAATATCAAAACATTCAGAAAATCAAAAGGACTTTCACAAGCGGAACTTGCTATCAAGTTAAATGTGGTGCGGCAAACAGTCTCTAAGTGGGAAAATGGATTGTCGGTTCCTGATTCTGATATGTTAATATCCTTATCAGAGGCGCTGGAAACACCTGTCAGCACTTTGCTTGGGGAAGCGGTTGCTGCATCGAAGGTCGATGACTTAAAAACGATTTCCGAGAAATTGGAGATGATAAACTTGCAGCTTGCGCAAAGAAAGACCGCAAGAAGAAAAACATTCCATTGGCTGCTTATCGCACTATGTGCAGTCATAGTAACGATTTTTGCAGTCTTGGTCGTATTAAACAGCCCCTACTCAGGCTGGGATTATAATGACCCCGAAACCGCTGTTTTCGGAGCAGCTTTCCACGCATTTGAATATCTGTTTGTCAGATTGGCTCCGGTTGTTTTTATAGGGGCAGTCGTTGGAATTTTCTTAACGCGAAAATAGAAGAAACGCCTTGAAAATACGGCGTTTTCAGAGGTATAATTATGAATTATATTGAACTATATTCAAATCAGGTTGATGAAGCGATTGAAATCATAAGGGAAGTTGCTGCATGGGGACGAAGCAGGGGCTTTCGTGTATGGCGGGATGAATGGCTGACAAAAGAAGCATTGATTACAACAGATGCACATCCGGAGAATTTCTATGTTGGTAAAATTGGTATTAATACAGTCTGTGCCTTTATTTTGCAGTGGAGTGACTCGGAATATTGGGAGAATGCACAAAAACATGAGGCTGTATATCTGCACAAATTCTGTGTAAGTCGTGAATTTGCAGGCAGAAACATGACAAAGCTGGTCATTGAAGCAATTAAAAAACTATGCGAAGAGAGGGGCATAAAGTATATTCGGTTAGACACGGCACTTGATGAAAAAAAAATCAGAAAGATATATTTGAATACAGGATTTAAAATTATCGATATCATAGATTATCCTAACGGACGCTCCATTGCATTGTATGAGTTAGATATATAAATTCCGGTTTGAAGAATTGTTAGGTGAGTGTCAGTTCAGTAGTCATATGTAAGAAAAGGGAGTAGACAAATTAAAATTATATGGAAAGGGAGAACAAAAATGCAGCTTGTACCTACACTAAATTTTGGAGGAAATTGCCGGGAAGCGATTCATATGTATGAAAAGGCATTTAATGGAAAGATTAGTTGTCTGATTACATATGGGGAAGCGAATGACCCTGCATATAATCCGTTGCTTAAAGAAAATCAAAAAGAGTATATATACCATTCGGAACTTGTATTGGGCAATCAAAGAATCATTATGAGCGACCATGTGGATATTGAATTTCAAACGTGCTATTCAAATTTCCTCACTGTTATGTATGACACAAAAGAAGAAGTACAAAGAGCATATGAAATCATGAAAGAAGGCAGTAAGACAATATATCAACTGGAAGCTACTCCATATAGTTCTTGTCGAGTTGTTTTTGTTGATAAGTTTGGGATTCGTTGGGGAATTATGACCGAGCAAACAGAGCAATGAATTCGTAACCAAAGCCTGACACTGTTTTCATATATGTCAGTAATTGCTATGTCAATTTCATACGGATAAGGAAACAAACAGCCACTATCAATATGGGGGCATACGGAGATTCACTCTGTATGTCCTTTTTTCATGTAAGAAGGTTTAAAACGCTGTTTTAGGAGGATGCGGGAATGCACGATTCGACAGTTTCCAGTATTTTTCATTGCGTTTCGACAGGACTTTTTTTATAATATTACCAAAGTATCAATTTTACTAAATTATACGAAAAAATTTTACTGCCAACAAACAACGGAAAGGACAATATGAGAAGAAAAACTTTTTGGATACTAATGTTATTTCTGCTGTCTGTCATATTTTTGTCTCCCATGGCATCAGCTTCCGCATATGCACTTGCGGAAGAGGAAACTGCCTGGGTTGAGGAAGCACGCGCTGCCTTGCAGGATATTCTTGCCAATCGTACGGTTATGGCGCTTGTATACTTAAGCGACACCTATCCCATAAGCGCCAAGCCTTCCCCGGACAGCCCCACTGTTGTAACTGTGCCCAGCGGGCAGCAGGTGCAAATCCGGGATGTGTACCTTGATGATTCTTACGAGGCATGGGCATATGTCACATTGCACTATCAGGACATCCCCTATGAGGGATACATTCCAAGGAGATATCTTGCATGTTCCGACGAATTTTTTCTGCAATGGGAAGAATTATGGAACATGAACCCCACACAGGGCATGTACGCCGCAATTGACGGTCAGAATGCCTATGACGATATTGCACAGTTTCCCGAAAGCTACCGCGAAGCGCTGACAGCCTTAAAGCAGGCTCATCCAAACTGGACTTTTGTAAAAATGAATACCAATCTGGACTGGAATACCGTGGTCGCAAACGAAATGGTAAACGGCCGAAGCCTGATTCCCTCCTCTTTTCCTGCCTATATGCAGAACGGAACCTATGGAGGGGGCTGGGCCAATGCCTCTGAAGATACCCTCAAATACTATCTGGACCCAAGGAACGGACTGACGGAAAGCCGCATTTTCCAATTTGAACTACTGACTTACAATCCTTCCTACCATACGGAAGCCGCAGTCCAGAACTTTTTATCGAGTACTTTTATGTCCGGGCTTATTCCGGGCATGGATGTTACCTATGCCAATACTTTCTTTAAGGTCGGACAGGAACTGGGCGTCAGTCCTTTTCACCTCGCCTGCCGTGTGTATCAGGAACAGGGAAAAGGAACCTCCCCCCTGATTTCGGGCAATTATTCCGGATATGAAGGCTATTACAATTACTTCAATATCAATGCATCCGGAAAAACCGAAAAAGAGGTCATTGAGAGCGGGCTTGCCCATGCCATGGCAAATGGCTGGACAAACGGATACCTGTCCATTTACGGCGGCGCAAAGGTCATTTCTGCCAATTACATCCTGAAAGGACAGGATACGCTTTACCTGCAGAAATTTGATGTTGACGATTCCCATAACGGCCTTTACTGGCATCAGTATATGCAAAATATTTGTGCGCCGAACAGTGAGAGTTCCAATATACGCAAATCTTATGCACAGGCAAACTCTATCGACAATACCTTTGTGTTTAAGATTCCCGTTTATCTGAATATGCCTGCAGTGGCATGCCCGGAACCCGTACCTTCCATGGATATCATCCTGACGCCGCCGTCAGGCTATTCGGATGCCTTCATCTATCTGGACGGCATAGCCTATCAGGCAACGGTTAAAGACGGAAAATATGTGGTCACTGCGCCCAATGGCGATTTTAAAACGGCAGTTATGTACCGGTACAAGGAAAACGGCGCTCCAAACGGCATGTATGTATGGGAATTATCCTATAACGGCATTTATAAAGCGACGCCAATTCCCGAACTGGAAAACCTGCTCAGCTATCACGGCTTTTCCATCCGCATTACAGGTAATTCCGGCATCCGTTTTAAAACGGGCATTGCCGCTCCCCTAAGGACACAACTTTTGTCGGGAGGCGTTTCGGGATATACCCTGAAAGAATACGGTACCCTGGTCATGACTCAGGCTAACAGCCGGATTTACCCTTTTATCAAAGACGGACAGAAAGTGGCGGGCGGAATTGCCTACGGAAGGAAGCCTGACGGCTCACTGCTGGATGCCGTTTTTGAAACTGTGGATGACCGGCATCGTTACACTTCGGTGCTGGTTAATCTTCCCGCAGCACAGTACAAGACGGATTTTGCCTTCCGCGGTTATATTATTCTGACAAAAGACGGAAAAGACATTACCCTTTACGGGGCTCCCGTAAGCAGAAGCATTTACTCGTTGGCAAGCCAGCTGCTTGCTTCGGGCTATTATGCCCCCGGCTCTTCAGCGGAAGTGTTTTTACAAAAGCTGATAGCAGATGCCGAAAAATAGGAGGAGAATGACATGAAAAATAAATTTATCGACAACCCCCGCAGAGCCTTATGGGTTCTTGCCCTCCTGACACTTTTTTCTGTGGTTTCAGGATGCGGCGTTGCACAAAAATATATAAGTGATAGTGTCTCCGGCAATGGGACTATGGACGAGCACCTGGCACAGCCCGCACTTACCGAACTGGAACAATCCATATTACTTTATGAAGAAAAATATTCTGCCGGTTCGGCAGACGTTTCTGATGTGTTCTCACTTGCTGAACTGTATGGACAGTCCAATATGATTCGTAGAAAACGGGATTTGCTGGAACAGGCATACCGCCTTTTTGGAAATGAAGAATTCCTGGTTCAACTGGAAAACCTCACGGTAAACATAGCAGAAGAAGAAACCGCCATAGCAGAATCGGTACAACAATTGTATAACAACCTAAGCATTGACGGTTATCTTGACGACGGTGTTGCCATGTTGCTTGATGATGCATGGTTTTTTACCATGATGCCCAAGTTGGATGTCGGCCACAGACGCTATTATCTGGAAAACGAAGACGGTTCCCTCTTTTGTGTGGAAGCAGGCTACAACGAAAACGGTACACGCTATACAGCCGTATGGCTGACACAGCCAAATGGTGAAGTACTGCATCTGCAAAAACAGTCTGATTCCATTTATCTGCTTCAGACAAATTTGGTTGACGGGGACTATCAGGGCGCTTATGAAACATGGCTCTGTCTGGCATCTGACGGAGATATTTACCACGAACAGGGTTTTTTTGAGAATGGCGTAAACAGTGGCTCTTACGATTGCAGGGCATATCTGGGTTCGGATGCGGCAGACATTCTGTCTCTTTGGGGCAACCGTGAAAGCTTTTCCTTTACTTCCTACTATGGTGAATTTGACAATTTGGGGCGAACCACGCTTACACAGCCGTCCTCCCTTCCGGAAGGCCAAATCGTATATGCCTATGATGCATCGGGCAAGAAATATTTAACCATGCATGTTCCCGAGTCAGCCGAGGTAGTTTTTGATGCTGCATTCTGGGGATTGAAAACTTATCCCGTTTTTACCCCATACAGCATTGAACATTCGGTTCCATCCGATTCAATTGATGATGCATCACCACAGATTCGGATTTATGATTCCAATATTGAATGGTTTGACGGAAAAGTATGGCATATAGCAGGTTCCGTAAAAGATTTTGCGGCAGCGGACCCGCTGGGCGAAGTCTCTTACTCTTCCATACTTCAAAATGAGAATGTAGGAATGGAAGAATCGGCAAGTCATTCCGTGCGCGGCAGTATGGAAACGCTTCCTGAAAAGCCGGCGTCCTCGTCCAAACCTGCCACCTCCCAAAAACCGGCGTCCTCATCCAAACCTGCCCAGACACCGGAGTCGGCTCCTCCACAATCTTCGGAGCAGACACCGGTTCCGGAAGAAACACCGAACCAGACGCCGGGCCAGACACCGGTTCCCTCACCGCCCTCCCAACCGGGCCCGACTCCTGCCCCGGCTCCTGACCCGGCTCCCACGCCTACTCCTGACCCGCCTGCACCACCCAGCCCTACACCGCCTTCCGGCGGCTCCGGTGACGGTTCGGATATTGAATGGAGTCCTGATTTGGAATAATCTCTGTTTTCTGACAACAAAAAAATGCCACGGCCGGTTTCTTTTGCCGTGGCATTTTTTCATTGTCTTCTTATAATCCACTTCATAATATAATAAATGTTATCCCCATCCTCACATTCATAAATAGTGCAAAATTGTTCGTCACGGTCAATCGTGTATTTATTCCATATAGTATTTTCCGCTTCTGATTTTTTAGATACCTTTTCCCTGCCGTATATTGTCATTACAGCAGCACCCATCATTACCGCAAAAAATAACACTGCCAAAAGCATTCTTATTCTTGTTCTCCTTTGTCTTCTCATTCTTAATCCTCCATGCCGGGATGACTTTGCCGTGAGTATTGGATTCTCTTCCTGTACTCATCATATCACAACTTTTTATTGTTGTATATAACTACTATTAGGATTTATTAAATGTCATAAATAGAAATTACAATAATCTATATACTAAGTACCGTAAAAAGGAGGGATACCTTGACGAACTTAAAACAGCTTAGGACAAACAGCGGATTGAGCCAGCAGGCACTGGCAGAAAAGTTTAACCTCAGCCAGCAATCCATATACAAATACGAAAACGATTTGGCCGAGCCGGACATCAGCACCTTGAAAGAGTTTGCCCACTTTTTCGGCGTTTCCATTGATTATCTTGTAGGATATCAATCGGAATCCGAAACTGCAGGTGAAGGTTTTACCCCCACAGGGGTTGAACTGCTGACATTAAAAAAGCTCCGCCAGATAAAGCCTGAAGTAAGGCAGAGCATTATTGCTTTGCTTGAAAGCCTTTAGCCAACACCGCCCGTCAGACGGGCGGTCTGTTTTATGGCTATAAATAGGCCTATCTGTTTACAATTTCAAATTCTATTTCTCCCGATGAACCGGGGGCTATTTCATATTTTTCAAAAACAATAACCGGATGATTGCTTTCATTGATATAAAAATTAACATCTTCAGAGATACCTGCAAAGCCGCCTTTATCCGTTTCCCAAAATACCTCCCCCGCCATTTCTCTCTCGGATATTTGTTCCCGAATGCTTTCATTCACCAATTCCCTAAAACCGCTGCCAAGCAAATCCTCTAAAGTCACTGTTTTTCCTGTACTCACATTTAAATTATAATATTTTGTATCCTGATATACATTTGCCCAATTATCCGTTCCCCTTATGATAAAGGAAAGGTATGTGTCATTTTGCTGTTTTATTTCATAACTTACCGTAATCCGGATATTATGAGCCTCCCATTCCTCCTCTGTTCCGCCGGTTTCCAAAAAGGCTGTTCTGTATTCTTCAGCGCGTAAAGCGGCATTCTCGGCGTATTTCCCACACAGACGATACATTTCCTGATTCAATTCTCCTGTTACGACCCCTGTATCCTCTGCAATCATTTCAACCGACGGAAGGTCAATAAACGGAACGTCAACCGAAATTCCTATTCCATCCATTTCCGTCTCATAAGAGCGGAAGGTAAACAGGCGGGCAATATTTCCAATGCCCGGCAGTACGGCAGCTTCTTTTGCAAAAACCGGATTGGTATTCAAAACGACGATAAAAATAATGCATACAGCTGCTGCCGCCGTTACCATTATACGGATTCCCTTACTGAGACTGTTCTTTCGGGCTGCACCGTTTTTTCCTGACTTTTGTTTTAGCGATTTTGCTATCTCCCGTTGTATCCGCACGCCAAGTTCCTCTGGCACATCAATATAATCATATTCTTCCTTCATTTTTTCTAATTTTCCCATAAGGCTGCCTCCTGAATGTTTTCCCTTAACGTCTTTAATCCCCTGTAAAGTTTTGTCTTGACCGTACTTAGGTTTAGATTCATAATACCGGATACTTCTTTTAAAGATAATTCCTCGAAATACCTGAGTATGATAATTGCGCGTGTGTCCGGTTCCAGTTTATTCAGTTCTTTTCTGATATCCTCTCCCTGCCCGTAAGCCTGTTCGCAATATACCTCCGCTTGTCCGCCATAATCATCAAACAACACTATTTTATTGCGTTTTTTTATAATCGCAAAGCACTCATTTGTCAGTATCCGGTAAAACCAGGTCCTGACCGCATCTGCATTTTTTATGCTTTCATATGCTTCCAATGCTTTACAGACAGCATTCTGGACAGCATCCAGAGCATCTTCTTTATTACCGGTATAACTGTATGCCATCCGGTAAAATCTGTCCTGGTTTTCGACGATATACCGGACTAACTTTTCATATAATATTTGCCTCATTGCCGATACGCACCTTTCTATCCTTTTTTCTTATACTATATAGATAAATGAAACGAGCGAAAAGTTTCAAAAAAAGTATGCCTCCGCAAACCCGGAAGGCATACCGCTGTTTTCTTTCTATTTTATAACCAGTTCCACCGGACAATGGTCTGAACCCATGATTTGTGTGTGGATGGAAGCGCTTTCAAACCTGTCTGCCAGACTTCCTGATGCCACAAAATAATCAATACGCCATCCCGCATTCTTTTCCCTGGCTTTAAACATATAGGACCACCAGGAATAAACACCTTGCACATCGGGATAAAAGTATCGGAATGTATCTATAAATCCTGTTTCCAGAAGCTTTGTAAAACATGCCCTCTCCTCATCCGTAAATCCCGCATTGCGACGATTGGTTTTGGGATTTTTCAAATCAATCTCTTTGTGGGCGACATTGAGGTCCCCGCAAAAAATCACGGGCTTTTTCTCCTCAAGCTTTTTTAAATAATCCCGAAAGGCTTCCTCCCATTCCATGCGGTAGTTAAGTCTGGCCAGTTCCCGCTGGGAATTGGGTGTGTAAACGGTCACCACATAAAAGTCAGGGTATTCCGCCGTAATTACCCTGCCCTCCTTATCATGCTCTGCAATGCCGATTCCGTTTGTCACAAGAAGCGGCTCTGTTTTGGAAAACAATGCCGTCCCCGAATATCCCTTTTTCTCTGCATAATTCCAATATTGATAGTAACCGGGCATATCAAGTGCAATCTGCCCTTCCTGTAATTTGGACTCCTGAATACAGAAGACATCCGCATCCGCTTCCTTAAAAAAATCCATAAATCCTTTATCCATACAGGCCCGCAGACCGTTCACATTCCAAGATACCAGCTTCATATTTTCCTCCACACTTCGCAGTCGCTTGTTTTTCCTTTGCAACCCTTTTCTTTACTCGCAAACCCGCACTGGCGTGCTCTTTGTCCGATTTCATCGGACGTTTGCTCGTTAATGCCGCAGGAAAAACAAATGCCTGCTCCGCAGTCGCTTGTTTTTCCTTTGCGGCTATTATATCATATTTATACCCTTATTGCCACAAACTATTATCGATGTTATACTGATACCAACTACCCGGAAAGGATTATTATTATGTTAAACGATAAAAAGTTATTTTTATTTGATATTGACGGAACACTTGCCCTCGACAATGACTTGTTTGACGGCAGCGCGGATTTACTGGCATACATTGAGAAAATCGGCGGAATGTCTTTTTTTATAACTAACAACTCTACCATGAGTAACGAGGACTACGTTCGGAAATTTTCCCGCTGTTTTCATCTTGAAACCAGTGCGGACTTTTTTATCACTTCCGGCTATATGACGATTGCTTATATGAAAGAGCATTTTGAAGGCAAAACCCTTTTTGTGGTGGGAACGGATTCTTATATGGCGGAACTGGCCAAAAACGGACTTACTGTTACGGACAATCCTGCGGGTGCTGAATGTGTCCTTGTCTGTTTTGACAACTCACTCACCTACAAAAAGCTGGAGAATGCCTGCCTGCTTCTTTCCAACCCTGAAATCCCTTTTTATGCCACCAACTCTGACTTATGCTGCCCTTCCGGTTTCGGGTTCATTCCCGATTGCGGCTCCATCTGTCAGATGCTTACCTCCTGCACCGGCAGAATACCTGTTTATCTTGGAAAGCCTTCGCGCTCATTTGTTGATGTCTGCATCCAAAAATCACACTTTACACCGGAAGAAACCATTGTAATCGGCGACAGGCTCTACACGGACATTGCATGCGGCATTAATGCCGGCGTGGATACCTGCGTGGTATATACCGGAGAAGCCACTCCCAAAGAAACAGCATGTTCCGAATACAGGCCCACCTACGCTTTTGAAAACATCAGGGCATTTTACGAAGCCTTAAAAAATTCTTCTTCCCAATCTTAAGGACATCACCGTCTGCAACCGGTATTTCCAGACTGTCTGTGCGCGTACCGTTTATCCTGATACCGCCTTGGTTTGCAATGCGCCTGAGTTCACTGCTGCTGAGTCCCAGACCGGCTGCTGCTGCAGGGAGAAGACCGCGCAGCGTCCCGCATTCCGCGGGGATTGCCAGTTCCGGAACGTCTTCCGGGTTTTGTTTTCTTCCGAATGCTTCGTGATAATAAACCTTGGCCCGTTCGGTTTCCTCCTCCCCATGGTACAGCCTTGTAATGATTTCCGCCAGTTCCAGTTTGACATCCCTTGGATTTTTTCCTGCTGCAAGCTCCTCCTTAATGACATCGATTCTTTCCGGCATTTCATCGGTAGTCAGTTCAAAGTAACGGATAATCAAGGCGTCCGGCACTTCCATGGCTTTTTTAAACATGACCTTTGCGTCTTCCTTCACACCGATATAATTGTTCAGGCTCTTGCTCATTTTTTCCACGCCGTCCAGCCCCACCAAAAGCGGCATAAAGATGGCAGCCTGCGGCGAAAGCCCCTGTGATTTTTGCAAGTTCCTGCCCATTAGGATGTTGAAGGTCTGGTCCGTGCCTCCCAATTCAATATCGGCTTCGATTGCCACGGAGTCATACGCCTGCATCAACGGGTAAAAAAATTCATGCAGTCCGATTGGCACATTGTTTTTGTAGCGGTTTTGGAAATCATCCCGCTCCAGAAGCCTTGCAACCGTAACCGTAGAGGCCAGGTGCAGAATTTCCTCCAGCTTCAAAAGTTCCAGCCACTCTCCGTTAAAGTATACCTCGGTCTTTTCCCTGTCCATGATTTGAAAAATCTGCTCCAGATATGTCTGCGCATTATCCATCACCTCTTTGTCGCTCAACGCCCTTCTCCCTTTTGATTTCCCGGTAGGGTCTCCGATACGCGCTGTCACATCCCCGATAACCACTATAATGCGATGCCCCAAATCCTGCATCTGTTTTAATTTCCGCAAAACAACCGCATGTCCCAGATGGATATCCGGCGCACTGGGGTCCATCCCAAACTTTACGCGAAGAGGCTTTCCCGTACGGATAGACTGCTCCACCTTCTGCCGAAGTTCCTCCTCTCCCACCACTTCTGCCGCACCCTTCAGCATAACGCGCATCTGGTGTTCTGTTTCTTTTTCCAGTTTTTCATCCCTTACTTCCATTTTTTCTTCCTTCTTTCTTTTTTTTGATAATGCAGGGGAAACAAAAAAACTCCCGTCCTATTCAAAAGGACGAGAGCCAATCTCGTGTTACCACCTCATGTTCATAAACAACTCACGCTGTTTACCTTTTCAAGTACGGCCTATGGCGATACTCTAGCACGATAACGTGTGCGGGATACGTCGCAGCCTACTCCTTATGTTTCGGTGCGAAGCTCAAAGATGTATTCACATAAAGCTTCCCATGCGCCTCTCATCAACCGGCTGCTTTCTGTATGTTTCACCCTATGTTACTTATTCTTCTCATTGCTTTTCTTCATCAATGTTATTGATTTATGAAATTAAAAGTATTATAAACATCATTTTTTCTAAAGTCAAGAAAAATACCATGGGAATTATTTGAAAATTACCGTCACATTTTATTATTTTCTCTTATATTTTCCCTCTATCTTTAACACATACACTATCATCGCCACTATGGCTTCCAGCAAAACCCCTATTGTGGAAAGCAGGATGTACGGTGAATTTTGCCCGGCAAGCAAAGGCAGTCCAAGCAGGATAAAAACAACCCCGAAAACAAGCCACAACTTTCCCATTGCCCGGTTGTACGCCTTTACATCCGCAATCGGCAGGGTTTCGGCGTTCGCCCAAAACCCAAAAGCAGTTTCCCTTTTAGAGAAAAGTTCATATACACCCATCCCCACAAAAACCAGCCCCATCGCCATCCAGATTATAAACGCCATACTGCACCTTCCTTCCGTATCTTACCATACGAGTGAATTTCATTTATTTCAGTGTTTCTTTGTAAACCCGAAGCACATTCCCGTAAAATATCTTATCCAGTTGTCCTTCTGTAAAGCCGCCCTTTTTTAGGGCATCCGCAAGCCTATCCATCTTATCGGCCCCGGTCAGTTCCGCGTGGGTATCTATTCCGTCAAAATCACTGCCAATGCCGAGGCACTCCACGCCGCCGACTGCCACAATATGTTTTGCATGGTTTACAATAGCCGCTATGGTTCCCGGATTTTGTACCCCCACCGGCACCTGCGTCAGAAAATCAGCACAGAAATTCAATCCCATGACCCCGCCGCGCTCTGCCAGCCTGTGAATCATATCATCGCTTAGATTTCTCACACAGGGACAGACATCCCTGGAATTGGAGTGGCTTGCCACAAAAGGCTTCCGGGTATGGGCAAGGACATCGTAAAAACCGGCGTCCGACATATGCGATACATCCACAATCATGCCCAGTTTTTCCATTTCTTCCACAAAAGCAATCCCCTTTTCCGTCAGACCGTTTTTTACATTGGGCGTATTCAAAAAATTCAATGTCACCAGGTTTAATACAGATAAATTACCGCTCTGTTCAGCGATTTTTAACTTTTTCCCTTGTCTCCTGTCCAGATTCGGAAAACCCAGTTCATTAGGGTAGTTCCACGTCAAAGTAAGCATCCGCACACCCTGTTTATACAGGATGCGAAGCTTCTCCAAATCCCCTCCGCACACACCGCCTTCCTCGACGGTAAGCATGGCAGAAATCTTCCCCTCCGCCCGGTTCTTTTCAATGTCAGAGTAGGACAACACCGTGGCAATGCTGTCTTTGTTTGCAATTATTTCCTGCATATAAAGCCCAAAAAGCTCCTGTACTTCCTGCCACGCATCCTCACTCTTTCCCATTTCAACAAAAAGGGCAAAATTCTGTAAAAGATAGCCGCTCTTCTGCATCTTGCAGATATCTATATGACAGTCATTTTCTCTTAAATCCGACGCCTCACCGGCCCGCTTTTTCTTAAGAAGTGCGGAAATGGTATCGCAATGCATATCGACCACTTTCATAAATGTCCCCCCTTGATATTTTTTGTACTCAATTTTGTTATTATCTATTATATTCCCAAATCTGTTTTTTGCCTATAGGAAATTAGCCAAGTTTTTGCACCCGGGCAATTTCTTGCCGCCATGTCAAAAGACCCCGGCAGAAAGTTCTGCCGGGGTCTTATAGATGTATTTGTTTTATCTTCCTGTTCCGAAATTTACCCCTGTATCATCAGGTTTTTCTTCATCAAACTTATAATCTTTGCCCGGCAGAATAGCATTGAGCAGAATGCCTGTAAGCGCTCCTACCGCCAAACCGGAAAGACTGATGGTTACGCTTCCTATAGGGAAAGAAATTGCTCCTGCCGCACTGTAATTGATACCGATGGATAACACCAGAATCAATGCTGCAATAATGATATTGCGGCTCTTTGTAAAATCAGTCTGTGTTTCCACAATATTGCGGACACCGACTGCGGAAATCATTCCGTAAAGCACCAGCGAAACACCGCCGCAGGTAGCTGTCGGCATACAGCCGATAATGGCAGCAAACTTAGGTGAGAAAGAAAACAATATGGCAAGGCCTGCTGCAATCCTGATTACAGCAGGGTCGAATACCTTTGTGAGGGACAAAACGCCCGTATTCTCCCCATATGTAGTGTTTGCAGGCGCACCAAACAAAGACGCAAGGGTCGTTGCCAGGCCGTCACCAAGCAGGGTGCGGTGCAGGCCCGGGTCCTTAATATAGTTCTTGCCAACTGTGGAAGAAATAGCGGAAACATCGCCGATATGCTCTACCATTGTCGCCAGGGCAAGGGGAACAATCGTAATGATGGAGGTAACAATCATGCTGCCGTCCACACCGTTTCCAAACAGATAAAATACGGTATGGTCCCATTTGATGGGATTGCCAATCCATGCTGCCTCCGCAACAGGCGTAAAATCCACCTTTCCAAGGCAGGCTGCCACCACATAGGAACCGACAACACCGATGATGATGGGAACAATCTTAATCATTCCCTTTCCCCAGATATTGCATACCACCACAAGGGCAATTGCAACCAGCGCAATGGGCCAGTTCGTAGCACAGTTATCTATCGCTGACTGTGAAAGAGTAAGACCAATGGCTATGATAATCGGACCAGTAACGATGGGCGGGAAAAACTTCATAACCCTGCCTGTCCCAAAAACTTTTATCAAAGCAGACATAATCAGATAAACAAGACCGGCGCATGCCACTCCCAGACAGGCATAGGGAATCATTTCCACATTGGAAATCGTCTGTTCTCCATTTGCATCCGTAAGCATCGGGCAAATAGCAAAGTAGCCACCCAAAAAAGCAAAGGAAGAACCTAAAAATGCAGGTACCTTTCCTTTTGTCACCAAATGGAACAAAAGCGTTCCAAGTCCCGCAAACAGCAGGGTGGTGGAAACATCCAGACCAGTCAGCATGGGCACCAAAATTGTGGCGCCAAACATGGCAAACATATGCTGTACGCCCAGTATCAGCATCTTTGGCGCCCCGAGCTGCTTCGCATCATAGATGCCACCTTCTCCAAGCACCACCTTCTGCTTCTTTTTCTCATCACTCATTAATTTTTATCCTCCATACATTATAAAATTTTTCTAAACTGTCCTAATCTATAATAACCAATGGAGGAAAGTACGTCAATCCTTAATTCTTCCGGGCGCCACATTTTATACGGACAAGGCGGTGGCGTGATGGCGCATTTGTTCCAACAGGACGCGCTCTCGCTCGGGTAAAAACACAGCGGTACATAGGAGGTTAAAATACAACCTCCAAGTACCGGTGTTTTTACACGGTCCTTTATGGAATCAAATGCGCCATCACGCCACCGCCCCGTCCGTATAAAATGTGGTGGTTGAAGCTTGTTCTACTCTTCTGAAAACACCACTGCGTGTTCCATCAGGAACTGTTTCCAGATGGAGATGTACTGGGCTTTCAGATGGACGCCGTCAAAGGTGTAACTGCTTATCAGCCCGCCGTCTTCATCGCAAATCAAAGGATTGACGTCCAGATAAAATACCTTCTGGTTATCCGCAAGCTTTTCGATTTCCGCATTTCTTGCGTCAATCCCTTCGTTGTTGATGTAATCACCCTGAGCCGAACGTTCGCCTGTCACCCGCATAATGGCCTGCACATATATAATGGCGTCGGGCTGCAATTCCTGAAGATGTGTTATCACAGTCCTGTATTTTTCCATAAAAGTGTCTACAGTCCCCGTGCCCATCTCGTTGATTCCAATCATCAGGTAGATTTTGGAAAACTGTTTTTCAGTGAGAGCTTCTTCAATAGTCTTCTTTTGCAGGCTTCCTTCTACCGGAATGATTTCTGCGTCAAATAATTTATATACAGTCAGCCCGGTTGATGCGTAAAACGTGGTATTGTCAAGCCCCGCATACTCCGACAGTCCGACAGTTCTGGAATCCCCGATAAACACCGCATCTTCAAAATAAGTTTCATCCGCCGTCACGTATTCCCATGGAACATACACGGCATCCCCGCCGGAAAGGTCTTCCACTGCTTCATTGCCGGAAACACCGTTCGCCGAAACGCTGTCGTCACCGCTTACGTCATTTCCCGACACTGTACCCTCATCCATACGCTCATTTACATGAAAAGCCTGTTCATAATTTTCAATTGCCCAGGCAAATACCCTCTTTGCCAACAGCAAAAGGGGCTCCCTGTTAAAAAAACAAATGCCGGTAAACGCCAATATCACAAAAAAACGGATATATTTCCTGTCGAATTTTTTTCCCACTTTTATCCTCATTTCCACACTAACCAACACACCGCCACTCCACAGTGGCTCAAATCTGGATGAGAAATGCCGCATTTCAGGCATTTCTCAAGCGTGAAAAATGTCTGCTACGCAGACATAGAACTTCTTCGCGAAGCAGCCTTTGCTGCGAGCGAAAACTGCCAAAGGCAGTTAGAAGTTCTTCTCACGCTAAAATCTGGAATACATAAACGGATTATTCCCCTCTATCATGATGCGCCATACGCATCTCCAGAACAGCACTGCCAAAACGAGCATACCGGGGATGCTGTCCTTAAACCGCTCAAATAACCGCTTCGGAAGCGGTGTACACATGAAAAACCCAGTCACAAACAAAATACCGAAGTTTTGCAGTTGTTTTGTAATATCCCCCGTATTGACATTGATGCCGGCAGTCAGCCCGAAAAGCCTGCCAAAGTAGATTCGCAGGTCAGACAAATCCGGAATGGCAAAACACATCCATGTGAGCGGAATGACAAACAGCACATATATATGCGGCAATACCTTTCCCTTGCTTAAAAGATTTTTTTTGTCTATCAGTCTTTCCAATACAATCAGAAGCCAGAGTGCAAGCCCCCATAGAAGAAAGTTAATGCTCCCGCCATGCCAGAATGAGGTCAATATCCAAACCACCAATAGATTAAAGATGGTGCGCAAAGTGCGTTTTCTGCTTCCGCCCAGAGGAATGTACACATAATTCCGAAACCACCTTCCCAAAGTCGCATGCCATCTCCTGTAAAACTCCCTGACGCTCTTTGCCATGTAAGGCTGGAAAAAATTCTCCGGAAGGGAAAAACCGAGCATCTGCCCCAATCCCACAGCCATTAGGGAATATCCGTAAAAGTCAAAGTAAATCTGCATGGAAAAACCAATTGCCCCCATCCACGCAAGAGGCGTGGATATGCTCGCAAAACCAACCGTCTGCAAATCATGCCAGAGCAATGCCAGCCTGTCTGCCAGAAGCACTTTCAGGGAAAGCCCGTACACAAAATTTTTCATGCCTTTGTCCATATCTGCAAGCCTGTATGGACGCTGCCGCAAATCTTTTGCAACTTCATTGTAGGAAACAATCGGTCCTGCCACCAGCTGCGGAAACATGCTGATATAAGTGCCCAGCCGTATAAAAGAATGCTCCGCTTTTATTTCACCGCGATAAACATCTGTCAGGTAAGATATAATCTGAAAAGTATAAAAGCTGATTCCGAGGGGCATTCCAATGGAATCCGGCATCCAGTACATCCGGGGTACCCATTTAAAAAAGACTAACACTAATACATCGACCGCCACTATAAAGGCATAGAGCGCCCGGTTTTTATTTATCTGTTTTTTTCTTTTTATCACAAGGCTTTTTCCCGCCGCAAAATTTATCACCGATGAAACTACCAGCAAAAATACATATACCGGCTCTCCGTACGCATAAAACAACAGACTGCCTGTAAGCAGTATGAAATTCCTGTATCTTGCCGGGGTAAGGTAGTAGATAAAAATAAAAATCGGAAGAAAACACAATAAAAATTCTACACTGTTAAATACCACGTTTTATCACATCGCAATCCGTCTGTCATAATAAAATTGTATCGTCATCCCCTATGTCCTGCAAGTTAAAAATTCTTAATTTTTATAATTGTTTTTTTTCATGTTATAATCTACAATAATTTTATTGACAGACATAATTTACTTAGAGTTTATGCAATAATTTTAAAGGAGATACCATGAAAGAACAATTATATATGATACCCTTAAATGATGCAGTTAATGCCAATGATGAATGTCCTTTTTGTAATGTAGAAAGGCAAATCGAACAGGACCTTCTTGATTTTGTATTGGGTTCCGGCTCTTCTTACATGGAAAGCAATATTCGCGAGCAAACCGACCGTCTGGGCTTTTGCCGTCCGCATTTCAAAAAAATGTTCGATTATGGCAATACACTGGGAAACGGCTGGATATTAAAGACCCACTATAAACGCATGTTGGAAGAATTTGACAAACAGGTGAAGGCTTACACGCCCGGCCGTGCCTCCTTAAGAGGCATGTTCCGCAAGGATGCGCCCACAGCCAATCCCGTCAGTGTATGGGTAAAAGAAAAGAACGAGTCCTGTTACATATGCAGCTATTATAAAGAACATTTCGAGCGCTATCTGGATACTTTTTTTGTGATGTACAAAAAAGATGCCGCATTCCGCTCCAAAATAGAAAACGGAAAAGGATTCTGCCTTACCCATTTCGGTGATTTACTGGAAGCCGGTGAAGCCAATCTTTCGGAAAAAGAACAGTCTGCTTTCTATGACATGCTCTGCAGTCTGATGCACGCCAATTTAACGCGGCTTTCCGACGACGTTTCATGGCTGATAGAAAAGTTTGATTACCGCAATAAAGATGCCGACTGGAAAAATTCAAAAGACGCCATCCAGCGCGGCATGCAGAAACTTAAGGGCGGATATCCCGCAGACCCTTTATACAAGATGAATAAATAACTCAATGTGTATTTTCTTTATATGTAAGATATTTTACCATATCTATGTAACCTACAATCTCCTGATAAAGCATGTCCGGGTGGAATGAGGCATCCAAAAACCGCTCGGACATCAGTCCCTTTATGGTAAAGTCCAACATCTTGCATAACTTTTGACCGTCTACGCCTGCCGGCAATAAAGAAAAATCCATCTGTGCCTGCAGTTTTTCATAATTTACGGTAAGAACATTCCTCATATCTTCCACCGCAATCAATGCTTCTCCCACATCCTCACTCAAAGAACGGGTCAAAAACTGCTGCATGTAAGGATATCCCCTTAGTGCATGTAATTTTGCCTGCTCCGTTTGTTTTAAAATTTCAAACATATCCGTTTCTGCAGTCGACACCGCTGATTTCAGTTCCAGTGTCATATATCTCACGCTATAGTCGTATATAAAAGTATATACCCCCAGCTTGCTCCCAAAATAGTGGAATAAAAGCCCCTTACTGATAGCGGCTTCCTTCACAATATCATCCGTACTGGCGTGACGGTAGCCATGCAGGGCAAATATTTTCAAGGCAGCATTTATCATCCTGTCCTGCTTTTCCTTTTTTAAATCAAAAAACCTACCGTTCATGCCGCTGCTCCTGCCTGTCCTTTTCAAAATTGACCTAATCGGTCAGAGTTTAAATATACCACATAACGCCGGGGCATTCAAGCAATAAAACGAATTTTACGGGGCAACGTTTTGTAGCAGACTGGATTTCCCTATTCCGCGTGACGGTACCATAGCAGGCATTTGTTCCAACAGGACACGTTCCCACTCGGGTAAAAACGCAGTGGTACGTAGGATACCAAAGTACGGTATCCAAGTACCAGCGTTTTTACACGGTCCTTTATGGAATCAAATGCCTGCCATGGTACCGCCACGCGGAATAGGGAAATTCTTGGAAAGATTTATGAAATTTTTATACATAATCCCTTTCTTTTTCCATAAAATAGTATTAAAATGTCTATATTAGATAATTTGCCGTAAAATGAAAGGAGTAACCTGATGGCTAAAAAATTTGGTAAGTTTGTACTCTTTACTGCCGCTGCCGCTGCAGCCTGCGCAGGTATTTATTATTACTTCCAAAACAAGGAAAAATTTTCAGTCGAGTTTAACGGTGACGATGATGAAGATTACGATGACTTCAGCGAAGACCTTGATGATGCAGAAGCAAATCGTTCCTACGTTCCTCTGAGTCATGACAATACCTCCGGGGAGAATACGGACGTTTCTGCTGAAAGCTCTGACAAAGAAGAGGCACCTTTTGAAAAACTTTCCTCGCTGGTCGCAGATACAGCAAAAAAGGCTGAAGAAAAAGTTGAAGAGTTTTTTGATGAAGATGATGAGTCATCTTCTGAACAATAAAAACCGTTCTACTCATAAAAAAGCAGGCTGGTTTTATAACCATGCCTGCTTTAGCTTTGCCATTCCGTCCTTTATTTCTTCCGTTTTTAAGCCTCCGTATCCCAAAATAAGCTTCCTTTCTGCCAAAAATCCCTGGGCATCCTCTTCGATAAGGGCATCCGACATCCCATATACTTTCACACCACATTCCGCCGCCCTTCCTATCAGATTCTCCTCCGTATGTTTTTTATCACGGCTTGTCAAGACCAGATGAAGCCCTGCATTTTCCCCGGAAACCTGAAATTTTTTTCGGAAAGGTTTCAGTTCCTGCAGCAAAATATCATGCTTTTCTCTGTATAACTTACGAGTTTTGTTTAAATACCTTTCAAAGTAACCGTCTCGGATAAATTCATTCAAAATCCGCTGGTCAATACGGGACACTGTGGAGGCATAAAAACTGCAACATTCACGGTAGCGTCTCATCAAAAGCGGCGGGAGTACCATATAGCTTACCCGGATGGCAGGTGCAATGGCTTTTGAAAAAGTCCCGATATAAATAACTTTTCCGTTTCCATCCGACCCTTGCAGGGACGGAATAGGCTTACCCTTATAGCGGAATTCACTGTCATAGTCATCCTCAATCAGGAAACGCTCTTCCTCCTCTGCCGCCCACTTCAACAGTTCCATCCGCCTTCCGATTGGCATGGTTACACCTGTTGGATACTGGTGGGAAGGCATCACATAAGCTGCCTTTACCTGTTTTTTCTGCAGTTCGTCCACATTCATGCCATTTTCATCCATACCGACTATTTCCACATGATAGGCAAATGAGCGAAAAATTCTGTATGCCCTTTTATAAGTGGGATTTTCCATGGCAACTCCCGCATGACGTCCCAGCATTTTTTCCAAAAGAAGCAGCAGATAATCATTCCCTGCCCCTACCACAATCTGTTCCGGCGTACACTTTACTCCTCTTGCAGAATGCAGGTATCTGCTGATAGTCTGCCGCAAATCATAATCACCCTGTGCCTCTCCCAATGCAAATAACTCTTTATTACCGTCGTTTAGTATATTTTTGGTAATCTTTTTCCAGACTCCAAACGGAAACAGGCTCATATCCAACCCGTTGGGAGAAAAATCATAGCAAATATTCCTGTTGCAAAAATTTGATTCTTCCTCTTCCGCTTCCGGCAGCCGGTTTTCAGCCATCAGGACTGCCATATTTCCTTCCGGCAGTTCTTCCACGCGGCACACAAAATATCCTTTATAAGGAATTGCTTCTATATATCCTTCCGACAAAAGCTGCCCATAGGCAAAATCCACTGTGGTTCTCGATACCTGCAGATACTCTGCAAGAGCGCGCGTAGAGGGAAGCCGCTCTCCCGAGAGCAGCCTCCCTCCTTTAATTTCCTCCCTAATGTGCTCATATATCTGCTCATACAGACACTTTGCCCCATCAGTATTTAATTCTATGGCCATATCATACATGATTGCCGGCTATTCCTTTCCCTTTTTCAGTTCAGCCATCAACGCATCCTTCAGTTCCCTCGCCTTATCCTTTACCCTGGCGCTGGCAGAAGGAGATGTCAATATGGAAGCAATTAGCCTGGATGCAACGTCAAACTTGCCTTGCCAGAAAGCCAGCACAGCTATCAGATAATCCACCGTTATTTCATCCATACCGCAAATCGGATAATTTTCGGATTCCTTTGCCGCAATGAATCCCTCCAATGCATTTTGCAGATATTCTTTTTCTTCTGCCTGCAACTGGGCAAGTTTTTCTTTATCGTTATTTTTCTGGGTAAGTTCTTCCTGCCATCCTCTCAGAATCCATGCGGATTTCAGGCAGATATATGCCTTTTCACTGTTTCTTGCCTGCTTGACAATGGCACAGGCCAAAGCCAGTTTATAACGCTCCATTGCCTCTTCATAAGTATATATTTCACCCGTATGCGGTGTCCCATGAAAATTTTTACTGATATTTTCTTTTATCAGCTTAATCTGTCCGGCAGGCATGGGCTTGAAAAAGCGGCTGAGAGCCGTAAATCCGCAAACCGGGCAGGAAATCACATCATATTTCTGTGCATCGATTCCCTCGTATACCGCACGCAAATCCAAATCCGTGTGTAAAAGCTTTGCCTTGCCTGTTTTCATCATTTTGCTGGTAATCTTACTGTCACAGACCGGACACTCAAAGGTACGTTCAAGCAGCAAATCCTTTTCCTGTATCTCAGGTACCTCGGCGCCCTTTCCCTTATTTACAGCCTTATCATCCTTTGGTTCCTCAAATATCTTGGCGTCTTCCAGCGCACCCAGCCCCAATTTTGAAAGTCCCGACAACAAATTTGACATGGTTAATCCTCCTTCTTCGGCAAAACAAATGAACTTTTTAAAGATACAATCCGATTAAAAACTAAATTATCGTCAGGTGAACCTGCCGATACCCCAAACGCATTGGCATCCACACAGAAAAATCCGTTTCTTACAAACTGGAACCTGTCATACGCTTTGGCGTCCGCAAAAGAGGGTTCCAGATAACACTCTTTTAACACCGTTAAAGAATTTGGGTTCAGATTCAGGCTTCCGTCTTCATTGTATACCCCTTTTTCTTCATCTATGATATTCTCATACAGCCTGACTTCTGCTTTTATGGCTTCTTTTACCGGCACCCAGTGGATGGTTCCCTTCACCTTTCTCCCATCCGGACTGTTGCCTCCCCGTGAAGCGGCGTCATAAGTGCAATGCACTTCCGTAACCTTTCCGTTTTCATCCTTTACACAACCGGTACATTTCACAAAATAGGCATTCATAAGCCGCACTTCATTGCCGGGAAATAGCCGGAAATACTTCTTTGGAGGCTCTTCCATAAAGTCCTCCCTTTCAATGTATAATTCTTTTCCGAAAGGTATCTGTCTGCTGCCAAGCGCTTCGTTTTCCAGATTATTCGGAGCGGACAACAACTCAACCTGGTCTTCGGGATAATTGTCAATTATCAGTTTTACCGGATTTAACACAGCCATCATGCGGGGGCACTTTAGCTTTAAGTCCTCCCGGATGCAATATTCCAACATCGCATAATCCACGGAAGAATTAGCCTTGGAAACGCCGCACAATTCCACAAACTTTTTGATGGATTCCGGCGTAAAACCGCGTCTGCGAAGAGCCGCAATGGACACCAGCCTCGGGTCGTCCCAGCCATCCACAATACCCTCTTCCACCAGTTTCTTGATATATCTTTTACCTGTCACCACATTGGTCAGATATAATTTTGCAAACTCAATCTGTTTCGGCGGATGGGGATATTCCAGTTCACGCACCACCCAGTCATAAAGCGGCCTGTGGTCTTCAAATTCCAAAGTACAGATGGAATGGGTAATTCCCTCTATCGCATCCTCAATCGGATGCGCAAAATCATACATCGGGTAAATACACCACTTATCCCCTGTATTGTGATGGTGCATATGCGCCACACGGTAAATAACAGGGTCCCGCATGTTGATATTGGGAGATGCCATGTCAATCCGGGCACGAAGCACTTTTTCGCCGTCCTCAAACCTGCCCTCTTTCATGTCCTCAAACAGCCTTAAGCTCTCCTCTATGCTTCTTTTTGCATAAGGGTCTTCTTTTCCGGCTTCCGTCAGGGTACCACGGTACTCTCTGATTTCTTCGGCAGACAAATCCGAAACATATGCCTTTCCCTTTTTAATCAGCTTTACTGCCGCTTCATACATATCATCAAAGTAATTGGAAGCAAAAAACAATCTGTCTTCCCAGTCCGCCCCCAGCCACGCAATATCTTCCTTAATGGACTCCACAAACTCTTCTTTTTCCTTGGTCGGGTTGGTATCGTCAAAACGCATGTTGAACTTGCCGCCGTATTCTTGTGCCAGCCCATAGTTTAACAGGATACTTTTTGCATGACCGATATGCAGGTAACCGTTCGGCTCCGGAGGAAAACGGGTATGGACGGTATCATAAACACCCTCTGCCAAATCCTTGTCAATAATCTGTTCAATGAAATTCCTGCTTTCCACTTCACTCATAATTCTATGCCCTTTCCCATTTATTGCACACCTATGTTTTATCTTATCACAAATGCCTCAGCCTTAGCAAGCAGTTCTTCCAGCGTATAAACGGGACTCTCATACTGGCTGCTACTGTCGGGCTGCAAATACAGCTTGCTGCCCCCTTCTTCCACCGCCGCGAGGTTTTCAATCACTCCAATCAGTTTCAAGTCCGGGTTCAGCATGTAGCCGTGGCCGATGCCTTTCAAGTACAGGTTGCCGGATGCATCCATCCCCAAATACTCTGTAATCTCTTCCCCAAGTCCTGTCAGGCTGTTCTTTAAACTCATGTCAGAGGTTTCATAAATATCCAGTGTGCCGTTTTTAGAATACACAAAAGTCAGGCTTTTATCGGGATTAAAGAAAATATAACTTATCATTTCTGCACTTGACAGATTCTTTTCCTGTGCATATGTTTGTGCTTCTGAAAAGGATAAACCTTCCGTCTCCGGTATGATAAGTACGTCATCATTTTTTACCAAATCCTCTTTCTTGCTGTAACGGTAACATGTTATCTTGTTATCCTGAAGAGGCAATACCAGAAAAGCACCGTCTGCCAGCCAAAATTCCTTAACATTCTGGGAATGGCATAAAAACCTGTAATCCATCAGAAAATCCACTTTATTTTCAACATCAATATAATGATACCTGCCATCTCTGGTAAAAATAATATATTTATCCGTGTCTCCCATCGAGGCTCCTCCTACCACACTGCTTCCCAAAGGAAACCTCGCATATTCCGTCCCGTTTTTTTCATTAATAAGTCTGAGTTCAACAGAAGCTACCAGCAGCAATTTATCACTCTCTTCCGCATATGACCTGTATAAACCGCTTCCGAAGCAATCCTCAAACACTTGTTTCCATCTTATTTCCAGCGTTTCTGGATTACAGGCAATCATCAGCGCTTCATTGTTCGATATATTTTCTCCAATAAAGTTCAAAAGTACATACGCTGTACCATCTTTATACTCCACATCAGTTAATACATAATTTGGCACTTGTATGAAACCTGAAACAGAGTTGGAAGCACAATCAAAAAAACACAATTTTTCCCTGCCTCTTTCCGGCGTTTCCAGAAACAGAAAGAAATCTCCATCCCTGCAAAAAACAAAATCGCTAAGTCTTGCGCTTTCTTCCTCCGTTTCATACACAAACAGTTCCTCCAAAGAAACTGCATCATAAATACAAAAGCCCGTCCACGTCTTTACCAGCAGATACCTTCCCTGATAATCTGAGTAAATCTCTCCTGTCACTTCTACATCCAGTGTATCCGTCACAGCCTTTTCGGAAATACTGTATATTTTTACAGAATCACCGCAAAATGCAATTCTGTCATTATCCAAAAATACAATACCGTTGGAAGAAATATGCTGGGAAATCTCATCTATCATAATTCCCGTCCCAATATCCCAAATCGTAATATAATCGGAATCATCATAGGTAATTAATGTCTTTCCGTCCGCAGAGCAAAGCATATAATTTATCACACCGGCTGTTTCCATCTGATACATCGCCTTGATATTTTTTCCGGAGTCGTACACATACAGGCTTTCCGTCAGTGCAAGCTGCGCCTCTGCCGTATAGGGCATTGGATTGCCTTTATATTCCGTAAGCGCCTGATAGGCAGTCTCCACAGCGCCAATCCGGTCTCCTTCCGCCAGTTTCCTGGCAGACTCCTCCGCAAGATTCAGTGCCTGCTGTTCCAAAAGCCTGCTGTTTCGAAGTTGTATTTCGGCACTCTGCACCTGAATCTCCGCTCTTTGTGCCTGAAGTTGTTCCTTTTGTCTCTGGATTCTGAGTGCCATGACCGTACTCACCGTACCGAATAAAAAGCATATCAGGGCACCGAAAACGGTGGCTGCCAGGATACGCTTCATCCTTCTCTCCCTGTGCCTCTGTCGCAAATCATCAAAACTGACGGAGAACATGGGTGCCAGAAGACGCAATATCTCCGTCCGCATGGCTTTTAGCATCTCGCGCTTGTTTTTTCCACGTACATCCGCCGCAAGGGGCTCCATGGGTTTTTTCACTGTTTCCACCGTGCCGTCAGGATGTTCTATGGTTTCCTCAGTATATAAAAGCGCGTCCGGAAAAGACTCTTCCGGCTCCCCTTCAATCAAAACGGCAAACACTTTTTCCCTGCCGTGAACGCTGATAAAGGTTTCTATTTCCTTTTTGCACCACAAGGATTCCCTAAGCCTGGGGGAGCATATCACAATCAAAAATTCCGAATTGTGAAGTGCCTTCATAATGGGGTCTTCCAGATTGTTTGTGAGCGGCAGCTCGTCCTTGTCCCGAAATACCCTGCTAATCCTGTCTCTCCCGCTATGTTTTACCGTAGCATGTTTGGGCAGGCGAAAAGCCTCCATCTGCTTATGGAGGTTTTCCGCCACAAATTTATCCAACTCCGTGTGCCTGTAACTGATAAAAGCATCATAATAATATTTATCCGCCATTTCCCACCTTTTCCTTATTGCTCCGATATCCCATCATAAGTTTTCAAAAAAATATCATGCTCCACCACATAGACATCCGACAAATCATTGCACCTGACTGCAAGATAATCCCCCGGTCTGCCCAGCATATACTTTTCCTTGTCCCATGCCGTAAACACCTTCACTCCCTTCGTAAGAGGTTTTGCAAAGATGTCTACTTCTCCTGTAGGCACACATACATGTGCATAATCGGTCAAAACCATGTCCCTGCCATCCAGTCTGTTTTTGATAATGGGAACATATTCTTTTTTAATATGGCAGTCATTATAATCGTACTTTTTGTCAAGTTTCAGGTAAGATTTTTCAAATTTTTCCTTGCGGTTCGGGTATACCTCACCCTTGACGCCAATAATAATGTAAAGGTCTTCTTCCACAGTTATTTCAATATCCCCCTCCAGGGTACGGATGGTAATCGGGGTTCCCGTTTCCAACACTTCATCCGCTTTTACAAAACCCACAGGAAGGTTTTTCTTGCGGTAACGTTTCATACCTGCCGTGTCTGCCTTGTAGTCCCTGGCATAAATAATCTCAAAGCTGTCAAAATACTGTGTCATCCTGTTATTAAAATACCCCTCCGCGTGTAAGGTCGGGTACTTTTCCTCGTAAAGCTTCATGCTAATGAATCCGCCGGCCTTTTCGTAATGTCCGCCGCCGGAGCCGATGCCCTCTGTCAGGTAGGCTGCCAGTTCACTGGCATTCACTTCCTTGATACAGCTTCTAACGGAAAGCTTATATCCGTCGTTTACTTCATTAAACACTGCACAAGTCTTTATCTTATCCACCTGCAGTAAGAAGTCACTGATAAGCCCTAAAATATTGGGGTCGCAGGGTTGTGCCTTAATAACCGCAAACTCATAATCATCGTTGTAACTGTAACGAATCATGGCAATTCCTGCTATCTCCAGTTCCTTTAACGACAGATTGGAGTTACGGAACAGGGTAATCAGGCTTTTGTCAAAGGGAAGCGCCTCGCGCATATCCATGTCAAGAGGATTGTAAACTTCAGTAAATTGGTTCGTATCCGTATACAATCCATAGTACAATGCTGTACCAAGACCGTTTTCGTCCCCAATCTCAAATCCTTCATCCGTCAAAAGCTTCCACACAAGAGTGGAACAGCTTCCGAGATGCGGCTGGATAATACTAAGCGCCACATCACCGTTTTCCACCTGATGATGGTCTATGATGGCAATTTCATCCCCTGTAAGCCCCGTCACATTGCCTGCCCCGTACTGGCAGTCGACAGTAAGCAGGAGTCCTTCCATATGCTTATGCTCCGGTTTTCCCGGTTCCACATACTCCACCGGCAGCCCAAGTTTTTCCACCATCAGGCAAAGGTTGGACTTCTGTATCCTGTTTTTGCCGCTGTATACCAGTCTCACGTCTTTCCCTTTTTGCCTGAAATAACAATACAGTCCATACCCCGATGCCAACGCATCCGCATCCGGGTTATCATGGCACTGTATGGTTATACTGTGGAACCTCTCCAAATCTTTTAATGTCATAAATCCCCCCTGCAATCTATATTAATGGTGGAATAATCTTATACCGGTAAATGCCATTGCCATGTCGTATTTGTCACAGCACTCAATCACAAGGTCGTCCCTGACTGAGCCTCCCGGCTGTGCAATATATTTCACGCCGCTCTTACGCGCACGCTCCACATTATCGGAAAACGGGAAGAAAGCATCGGAACCAAGGGTCACATCCTTCATGCCGTCCAGCCACGCCCTCTTTTCCTCTGCCGTAAACACAGGAGGTTTTACCTTAAACACTCTCTGCCATGCGCCTTCCGCCAGCACGTCCATATACTCTTCACCGATATAATTGTCAATGGCATTATCCCTGTCAGCCCTGCCTAAGCTGTCAGTAAACTGTAAAGACAGCACCTGTGGTGACTGGCGTAAAAACCAGTTGTCCGCCTTCTGCCCTGCAAGGCGGGTACAGTGTACGCGTGACTGCTGTCCCGCACCGATACCGATTGCCTGCCCGTCCTTGACATAGCAGACAGAATTGCTCTGGGTATATTTCAGCGTAATCAATGCAATTTTCATATCCATAAGCGCCTGTGCCGGAATATCCTTGTTCTTCGTTACCACATTGCCCAGCAGCTCTTCATTGATATCCAGTTCATTTCTGCCTTGTTCAAAAGTAATGCCGTATACCTGTTTTCTCTCGATGGCTGCCGGCCTATAATTTGCATCCATCTGAATGATATTGTAAGCGCCCTTCTTTTTCGCTTTTAACAACTCCAGCGCTTTTTCCGTATAACCGGGAGCAATAACGCCGTCGGAAACCTCCCTCTTGATAAGCCGTGCCGTATCTTCGTCACAGATATCCGAAAGGGCAATGAAGTCTCCGAAGGAAGACATCCTGTCAGCGCCGCGCGCCCTTGCATAAGCGCACGCCAACGGAGAAAGCTCTCCCAAATCATCCACCCAGTATATTTTTGCCAGCGTTTCCGTAAGTGGCAGTCCCACTGCGGCGCCCGCAGGGGATACATGTTTAAATGACGCTGCTGCGGGAAGCCCGGTCGCCTCCTTCAATTCCTTTACAAGCTGCCAGCCGTTAAAAGCATCCAAAAAATTAATATATCCCGGCTTTCCGTTTAACACCGTAACCGGCAGACTGCTTCCATCCTCCATAAAAATCCTGGAAGGCTTCTGGTTAGGGTTGCATCCATATTTCAATTCTATCTCATTCATGGTTATCCTCTTTTCTCCTTTTATTTCTGATTCTTATTAATAATCTTTGTCCTGCATTCCCCTGTTGCAATATCAATATACCGTACAAAAAGGGATACTTTATTTTCTTCATTCAGGCTGTCCCACAGCATGCCTGCAAACGCATCCATGTCATCCGGAATGGAAACAAGCTTAGGCTCCCCTTCAAAGCTGGGAAGAGGTGTTCCGTCATGCATATATGTATGGATGAAATGTCCCTCCCCTGCCTTGGGATTTTCATAGGAAAAAGTAAAACGGCTGCAGGAACCGGCATCCCCGTTATTGCTTTTTAAAATAGACATCTCATAACGGTAACTGCCATTCTCCACGTACAAAATCCCCGAAATACGCGGCGTATAGTTGGGTGCGTCAGGCTCAAACTCCCTGCTTCTTAAAGACTGTTCAAAGGTAAGCCCCTTTTCCATGCCTTCATACACAGTATCCGTCTGGTCCCCGTTGGTCACAATCGTCCTGTTTCCCGATACCCTTACCGGCGCATAAATAATAAGGCTGGGGTCTTCCAGTTTGGAAGCATCAAACGCCTCGGTGCGGATGCCTTCCCCTTCCTCCACAAAAACACGGTTTCTGCTGTTTACACTGCGGCCCATGATAAAGTATGCAGTTACGGCCTTGCTGCCGTCCGCAGTCCTGCCAATTACAATCCCCCTGCCGGGATAGCTGTTTTGCTTCAGTTCCTGCTCCAGTGATAACATGTTCATCCTTTTTCCTCCTAGTAATCAAAAACCGCCTGAGCGGCACTCATCGTGTTCGCCCAGGCGGCCGGCATTCCTTTATACCACTGCACTCCCTGTGGGTAATCCCACAACAGTATTTACTGTCCTCCGCCAGTCATGCAGCTATGCATTCATACTACATGATTCTGCACGGTATTTCAAGCCAATTTTAGCTGATTTTCTCAAAATCCGGAGTTTTTTCCTCTTCTACTACGGACAGGAGCGCACCTTGGGCATATTTGGATTCAAAATCCCTCTGCGGCATTGGTTTATCAAAGTAATAACCCTGTACCATTCTTACTTTCATACCTTCCAGTACCTTATACTGCTCCTGTGTCTCAATACCCTCCACACATATGCTCACGCCGATGGTCTCCGCAAGTTCCGCCACCATTTTTATAAAGGATTGTGAATAGGCGTCCTCTGCCAAATCCTTCACAAAACTCTGGTCCACCTTAATCACGTCAAAGGGAATTTCCCTGATATGGTTTAAAGATGAATATCCCGTGCCAAAATCATCCAGTGCAATCCGCACGCCCAATTCCTTTATTTTTGACAAGATTTCCTTCATCCTGCCCATGTCGTTAATGGCAAGGCTTTCCGTTACCTCCAAAGTAAGGTTGGCAGGTTTTATCCCGGTTTCCTTCACAGCCCGCTCCACTGTTTCCACAATATCCACTTGCAGAAGCTGAACCACCGACAGATTGACATTTACCTTATACCCGGGATAGCCGTTATCATTCCATTTTTTACATTCCTTGCATGCTTCCGTGAGCACATAGTTGCCAATCGGGTTAATCAATCCTAAGTACTCGGCAAGCGGGATAAACTCTGCAGGCGGAACGAAGCCAAGTTCTGAACTGTTCCAGCGTATCAGGGCTTCCGCACCCGTACAGGGCGTACCCGGCTTGGAAATATCTATCACGGGCTGATAGTAAATCATAAACTCACTGTAACCTGACATTGCAGCGTCGCGCATATTTTTTTCCATGTCAAGGCGTTTTCCCGAATACACTCCCAGACTGTCTGAATATCTGGAAATCCTGTTTTTTCCGGTTTTCTTTGCATCATACATGGCAATATCCGCTTTTTTAATCAACTCCTGGACACTCTCCCCATCATCCGGGAAAGTGACAATCCCCATGCTCATCGTGCAGTAATAGTCTGCATCCTTGAGAAACCATGGTTTTGCGAATATGATTCTAATCTGCTCAATGATATTTTCAAACTGCTGGTAACATTCCGGCGGAATCACAATAACAAACTCATCACCGCCTACCCGGTAACAGGTTGTTGTAATTCCATCTATACCGGATAAAGCATTGGATATGGACTTCAGCAGCACATCCCCGTACTGATGTCCCAGTCCGTCATTAATGTGTTTAAAATCATCCAAATCAAGATATAACAGTCCTCCCTGCACACCCCGCTTTTTGGCATCATCCACATACCATGCCAAATCTCTTTCACAGCAAACACGGTTGTAAAGTCCTGTCAGGAAATCCGTATATACCTGCTGTTCTATTTTTTTCTGATAGTTCTTTTTCTCCGTAATGTCATACAGGGAATATAGATATGCCTTTTTGCCGTCAACCCATAAAATCTCCGTATACAGCAGGTCATACCAGCGCTCCCTGTCCATATGATACAGTTCATAAGCCCCGCCGCGTTTATATTGTGTGGTTCCCTGCTCCAGCAGCCTTTCAAATGCACCGTTCTTCAATTCCTTTGCAAACATATTTTTCAGCCTGCGGTTTGCAAACAGTACTTTTCCGGTTACTGCATCCTTTACATAAATGCAACAGCCTGTATTGTCCAGAACAGCTTCCAGTGCGGCATGGGATTTTGCCAATGAGCTTTTTTGCATACGTTTGGTTAATATGCTTTGCAGTATCTTAACCGCATCCGCAATAAACTTAATGTCTTCCACCGACCAGATGCGGTTTCTCCCCTTCTGGTTGATTGCCAGACACAAATGGACATCTTCACTTTTGATAAGCGGAAACACCACAAATGCCCGCACAGCGGATTCCCGCCATTTTTTTGCCGCCTCATCGGAATCCATTGCATCCGATGACATGATAACCGGCTTTTCGGAAAACAGCACAGGCTCCGCATCCAGTTTCTGCGTCCTGTCAAACGCCGGTACAGTGCCCTTGTGGCACCAGTACCCTGCAATATCGGCTGTTTTCGTTTCCGCATAAAGCCGGCAGATATAACAAGTCGTAACCTGCAGCTGTTCTCCCACTACCTTGAGCATTTTTTCCATTACAAAGCCTTCCGGCTCATTGCTGTCCAGAAGTTCTACAATTTCTTTCATGGCTTCCGTACGGTTCAGCGAATCCTGCAGTTCAATCGCTGAATAATGGTTTCTTAAGCTCTCGGCTTTTGCACTGACACAGGAAAACCGGTTTTTTAATAAAATCTGGCTGCCTTCCCTCAGCAAATCCAAAGCCTTGTAAAACTCCCTTTCCGTCAATGCACACTGAAACCCCGACAGCAGAATGCCCCTTCCCTGACTTGCTTCCACATCTGAAAGAATGCCGAAAACCACCCAGACTATTGCTGTTTTTCCCTGAAGCCTGATGGACATTACCGCCATCTTCAGGTTGCAGGCGCCGGTATCTTCAACGGCCAGTTCCTCCAGGGAGCCTTCCTCTACCCTGGAAACCGCCTGCATAATTTCATCCTTTGAAATATGTTCCAGTATCAGCATCCGGTCAACCGCATTGCCGGAGACAGTTGTAAGTTCTTTTCCTTCTGCATCAACGCAGTAAGCACACAGTCCCGCCACACCGCAGAAATCATCCTGCAGATGCTGTAAGGCTTCCCTGTCTATCAGGCCTTCATAAGAAAATACCTGTGCACTTTCTTTTCCATCCCTTATATTGCTCCCCACTCTCTGCCTCGTTTCCTATCCTACTCATCCACACTGTAATTCGGCGCTTCTTTGGTGATATGGATATCGTGAGGATGGCTCTCTTTTAAGGAAGCGGCAGAAATCTTGATAAACCTGCCGTTTTGTTTTAACTCTTCCACCGTGGCTGTCCCACAATAGCCCATACCGGCACGCAGGCCGCCCATAAGCTGAAATACAGTATCTTCCACCGTACCCTTATATGCGACACGTCCTTCCACGCCTTCCGGCACCAGTTTCTTGGCGTCGGACTGGAAATAACGGTCCTTGCTTCCGTTTTCCATAGCCGCAATGGAACCCATGCCGCGGTATACTTTATATTTTCTTCCCTGAAAAAGTTCAAAAGTTCCCGGGCTTTCATCACATCCCGCAAAAATGGAACCCATCATGCAGACATTACCGCCTGCCGCAATCGCTTTTGTCATATCACCGGAATACTTAATGCCGCCGTCTGCAATAATGGGAACGCCATATTCCTTTGCCACTGCATAAGCATCCATAATCGCCGAAATCTGGGGAACACCGATTCCTGCCACCACACGGGTAGTACAGATGGAGCCGGGTCCGATACCCACCTTAACCGCATCCGCTCCTGCTTCAATCAACGCTTTCGTGCCCTCACCGGTCGCCACATTGCCTGCCACAACCTGCAAATCGGGGAATTTCTCTTTAATCATTCTAAGGCTTTTCAGCACGTTTTCAGAGTGCCCATGAGCGGAATCCAGCACAATCACATCCACTTTGGCATCCACCAGCGCTCCTACACGTTCCAGCACATTGGCTGTAATGCCCACGCCTGCACCGCACAAAAGCCTTCCCTGCGCGTCTTTTGCCGCCAACGGATATTTGATGGTTTTTTCAATATCTTTAATGGTAATAAGTCCTTTTAAATTATAATCCTTGTCCACTATGGGAAGCTTCTCTTTCCTTGCCTTGGCAAGAATCTGCTTTGCCTCCTCAAGCGTAATGCCTTCCTGAGCCGTGATAAGTCCTTCGCTTGTCATGGACTCTTTGATTTTTTTGGTAAAGTCTGTTTCAAATTTAAGGTCACGGTTTGTGATAATGCCGACCAGTCTGCGTCCCTCCGTAACAGGCACGCCGGAAATCCTGAACTTTGCCATAAGCGCATCTGCATCTGCCAGTGTATGCTCCGGGGACAGGGAAAAAGGGTCAGTGATAACGCCGTTTTCCGAACGCTTTACCTTATCCACCTCTTCTGCCTGCGCTTCAATGGACATGTTTTTGTGAATAATGCCGATTCCTCCCTGACGTGCCATGGCGATTGCCATACGGTGTTCCGTAACCGTATCCATCCCCGCACTCATCATGGGTATGTTCAACCTGATTCTTTTGGTCAGCCATGTTGTCAGGTCAACCTGATTGGGAATTACATTGGAATAGCCCGGTACCAAAAGCACGTCATCAAATGTAATTCCTTCACCTATAATCTGTCCCATACTTTCCTCCTTGTGTGTAATCCATTAGATTGAAAAAGATAAAAATAATTGTTCAGTTTAGCAGACTTAATTTACAATGTCAATATTATTCGGTAAACACTTTTCTGGGTGCTGCGTTTTTGATTGCTTTAATCAGTTCCTCGCTGGGACTGAGCAGAATCTTCTGGTTGCCGTCAAAATACATCACATAGCGCCCATCCGGCTCTTCTTCCCTTCCTATGCTGTAATCCACTGCCTTTCCCGTACGGTTCCGGTAATTGTCCAAATGGTAAGACTTAATGGGGGCAAGGACTTCCATACGTTCCATTTCAAACGTAGCTACCCTTTTTCTTTTGGTTTTGGCTAAAATCTTGTCCACACTCAGTTCCTTATCCAGATACAGATATTCATATTCCACATCCGTATGCAGATAAACAAAATAAGCGCCGAATCCCGCAGCCAAAGCCACAAACAGCGCCAACACAAATCCCAAGAACGTAAGAATACCGAAAACCACAGTAATCATAACCAATACAATCCTGGCAAGTTTACCGAAAGTAGAGGACTCCCTTTTCACCAGACATTCTACATAAGTATCGCTCATTCTCTTACCTACCCTTATCCAGATTCTCTGTCCGCATCCTACCTTTCAATCGGACAGGTTATAAAAATATGATAGTACATATTTGAAAAGAAAGCAAGAGTATCCTCCCTTTGTTTTTGGAATTTATACTCTTGCTTTGTTCCTAAATCTTTGTTGTACTCACATTCGGCTCAAGCTTTGTAAACGGATATTGCCCTGTTTACAAACTCTGCCGTTCCGGTTCCGCCCGCCTTATCAATATTTGCGGTAAATTCTCCGCCTTCCGCATACATTTTGCCAAGGTCTGCAAGAATTTCGTCGGAACATGTGTAATAATGTTTTGTAATGAAATCCTGTAGCTTTTTCACAAGACCCTGCGCCTTTTCAGACGCCGGTTCCTCGTCCCGGATTCTGCCAAACTCTGCAAAAATATTCATCAACTGCATATTGATGCTGTTTTGGCATTCGGCAGTCCTGCCCTTGGCTTTCTCTTCATACTCATGGTATTCCCTTGTGGTTCCCCAGAGTTTTTTGGCACGGGCTGCGTATTCGTCAATTTTACTTGTATCAAAAGCTGAAAAATCCATATTTATTACTCCTGTCATTTTTATTCCACGGGCAAGATGAATCAGATTTTCCAGATGTTCCTTCTTTAGCGTCAACAGATGAATCTGCTGCAGCTTTTCCAGCGCCGTATCGTCATACAGCCTGTAACCGGCCTGTGTATATTCCGCGGGGTTCAACAAACCGATTTTGTCATAATATTGCAGGGTGCGTATACTCACTCCCGTCAATCTGCTTACTTCCTTCACCGTCATCATACGGATTCCCTCCTTCGTGGTAATTTCAGCATAAACCATTACGCTGCGTAGGAGTCAATTCTTTTTTTACACAATTTTATGATTCCAAATCCGGTCAACTTGTCCGTCTCGGTTTCCGGGATTGTATCTGCTCCACCTTCCGATATAATGCCGCTACCTCTTTTTTCCTGTTGCAGCGTTTATATAATCTTGCCAATGCTTTCAGGGCATATATATCCTCCGGGTCTATATTTAATGCTTCCTCAAGGGCCTCTTCCGCTTCCTTTTCACGCCCTTTTTGCCTGGTAAGCAGTTTTCCCAGTTCCGTCCGGGAATGAACATGCCGGGAATTAATCTGCATTGCCTGCCGAAAAACTTCTTCCGCTTCTTTTACACGCCCCTGTCTGGAAAGCAAGATGCCCAACTCGGTATGAGGATGCAGATTTTCCTCGTCAATATCAAGCGCCTTGCGAAATATTTCTTCTGCTTCCTTTTGACGACCCTTCTGTTTGGAAATCAGTTTTCCCAGTTCTGTTCTGGACTGTATATTTTTTTTATCAATTTCTATAACTTTCCGAAACAATTCTTCCGCTTCCTTCTCACGACCCTTTTGCGTCGCAATCAGCTTTCCCAATTCGGTCCGGGACTGTACATCCTTAGGATAACTGTCCACAACACTTTTGTACTTTTCTTCGGCAAGGACATTATCTCCCGCATTCCTTGCCCAAATCCCCCACTCTGTATAAAGCACTGCCATCACTTTGGTGCCGTCTATGCAGGGAGCAATTTCATTTAGAACGTCATTTACCGAAACATGCGCTCCGGAAGTATCTTCGGGAGCGTCGGACCACAGATACCCCAGACACAAATACGCCCGTCCTGTATCAGACAGATTACAGGTATGCTTTTGCACACGGTCATATATTGTATCCATATAATCCCTGTATGCAATCTTTTTAAGATAATGTTTTTTCCTTTCCTGAAACTCATTTTTCTTTCCCATATGCGTAAGAAAATGTTCTGTCTCATCTTCATTCATGCATTGCAGAAGATTGCGTATAATAGTGTTGATGCAGGATTCTTCTTTGGAAAGCTTATTTTCATCCTGAAAAAGAAAAAACAGTTCCGCAATTACATCATGCTTAGGCAACAAAGCATCATTTTGTATTCTGACAGGTTCTCTGTGATGCTGCATAAACCTTTCTTTCAAAAAACTACGAAGCTTTTTTTCATTCAGTTCAAAATATTTAGAAAACAAGGAAATGGGTGTCTGCATTTTAAATACACTTAACGCCGCAATCACCCCATAGAGTTCTGTCTGCATGTAAGATTTGCCTTTTCCAAATTCCTCTTCTATCAGACTTCCCCATTCCTCCCAATCCAGGATTATATTACCGGACTTTGAAGCCTTTTTTCTCACTGCAAAAAGCGTACGGTAAATCAGTTCCACCGTGCTGACATTCGGCTTACTATATGCATCAAATATTCCCCGGATAATCTCATGTTTGTCCCTTTCTTTGATAATTCCTTCTTTCACAAAAAAACCGATGCATTTTTCCAGTATCTTTTTTCTTCTTACCTGTGTATCCGGAAACTGCCGGAATTCATAATCCTTTCGGCTGACAGTAGGCACAAATTGGTTTAAGCCCTGCAGCACAACCATCCGGGCATTGTCAAACCAATGCAATAAACTATCCTTCCCATTGTCGGTAAGCAGGGTGAGCCTGTTAGCCCTCTCTGCCATAACAAGCTGTATCGTATCGCTGTCGGGACAATTGTTCTGTAAGTTTGAAAAAGAATCCCTGTCCCCGTAAGGATTATCTATGCATACCAATACCCTTTGCCCGGCAGGTACGGCTGCCGTCAGGCAGTTCCAAAAAGCCTTGGCCTTCCGCGGGGTGATATCTTCCTTGTCCGACAAAGAAAGCCAGACTGCTATTCTTCCTTCGGACGCCCACTGTACGGCCGCCCGCATCATCAGGCTTGTCTTCCCGAACCCTCCGTTTCCGGTAATGATAACGTGATAACCCTCCTCTGTCAGCTCCATTACCCTTTGAACGGCATTCCCATACGGAACATCCTGTTTTGCACTGATTACCCTGAGCATCGTTTCAAACCGGACATCCACCATGTAATAATGTTTCCTGTCCAAATCACTACATGCGCGCTTTGCTTTCTCTATACGTTCCGGTGAAATGAGAACTGCTATATCACTGATATCCTGTTGTCTTAATTCCTTTGTCAGTCCTGAAATACTTTTTATGTTTTGCTGCAAAGACATAACCGCCGCCAATAATTCTTCCAGTTTAAACTGAGTCAGTACATCATGCAGCCACCCCGTAAAATCCGGAATTTCCATCCATGCTTTCAGCAAGCGTAAAAATAAAATATCCGCTTCTTCTTTGCTTGCAATATTTAAGGAAACCATATCTTCCGCACTGGGAAGAATGTTGCGACACAGGCAGGACTCCCAATAACCAAGGATGTCCTCTTTAACAGGCACACCTATATCATCTTCTCTGAATTTGCGGTATTCGCAATAAGAATCATACGCCTCTTTTGCTTTCTCCCGTATAGCCCTTTTTGTTTCCTCTGCATGGGTATTACTCCTTTTTTGCAAATAATCACAAATCGTTATGCAGGACCCTGCAATTCCAATCCCCTTATTGAAACCATCCAAAACTATTTTTATTATAGTATTCATCACTGTTTCCCCTATGTATTTATACAATCTTCATTTGCGGCGTAAAGTAATCGAGTCACTTATTCCGGTGAATGTAGTGAGCAGTTGTTGGTGTGGTTCGCCCTTTACCACAGAAGAATGGTAGATTTGTTTACTCCGGTACGCTTACCAAGTTCGGGCATTGTAAGGTTTAAGCCTGTTCGGCGTCCCCTTACTCGTTCACCGACCTGTTTTGCGGTGAATGTGATTTTTTTCAAGGTTTTCACCTCCTATTGCTGATAGTATAGCATAGTAAAACCTATTTCACAGCACAAATTTAATATAGCGGAAAAATCAGTCCAATCGTTTCCAAAAAATCGGGTAGAAACTCAATGGGAAACATAATTCCCGAAAGCATAATTGAGGGCAAAAACACTAATTGTGCTATCATCGTCAGTTTCGCTTGATTTTTTACCGTCAGTCCTAAAACACTTCCAATGCTTAACGACACAATAATGTATATAGCAAGTGCAAGAAAGAAAAACGGAAGTTGTATCGGCAAAGTTGCTTCAAACAGAATAGGGGCAAGCAGCACTATCACAATACAGGTAATCATCAAATGAACAAATGCCGAAAGGAACATTGTAACAAGTCCTAAATAGACAGGCACTCCGTTTGCTTTATAAACTTTTTTTATGTCACTTCCGTAAGTTTCAATCAACGACGGCGGTAATCCGATAAATGCCCCCATTGAAACACTCATTACAATCATGGATTGTATTAGCGTACTTCCCATTTCCGGCATAACGGAAGTAAAAATACCGCCCATAAGAAGAAAGAAAATAAGCGGAACGATATAGCAGGTAACTAAGAGGGACTTACTTCGTATATCCAATATATGAATTTTTTTTGCTTCAACTCATTAAGCAGGGAATTGCAATGCGGTCACATAAGTTTTCCACTTCTGCCATATCGTGAATTGCCAAAACAATCGTTTTTCCTTGTGACTTGAGTTTGCGAATTTGTCCATGAAGTGAAACCCTGCCCAGGGCATCAAGTCCATTGAGAACAATGTTGCTGTCAAAGAAGCAGTTAACTGTTCTATCTTCTCCCGTATGCCATCTGCCTGCTCGGTAAGATTACGCTGCATCACAAACAAGACCTTTCTCAAAAATTTACCTGTTACCTGCAATGCACAGCATGAAATTTTGTGCTTCTTGGCGTGGGATTTAGATGCACTTCCTACACTGCTGCCATATTGAGTTTCCGTACCTTGACAACCCGCCAAACTCCCTTTATGATAGAACATATCAATTTTTCACAAAAAGGCGGACATAAATATGGCTGTAATGGATGAATTTAGAGAAGAACGGGAAAAGATAAAAAACCAGCCCCTGAAAAAAAAGCTGGCTTATTTCTGGTGTTATTACAAATGGTTTGCCATTATCGGCGTTCTGCTCTTGGTTGCGGTAGTTTCCACGGTATATGGCATACTCACCAGAACCTCAAGCGCCCTTTACGGGGTTGTTGTCAACAGCTATACCATCGGTGACCCCGACGCCTTTATGCAGGATTTTATGGATTATGCCGGTATCGACACCAAAAAATACCACACTGAAATAAATGCCTCCCTGCTTATCGGCAATGAATTGGATGAAACCACTCTGAATGCCTCACAGTTTATCATGGTATATATGTCGGCGCAGGATTTGGATTTTGCCGTTATGGATGCCGATGCCTTCGGCAAGTTTACTTATAATGGTATTTATCTTGACTTACGGGAATGTTTCGATGAGAATGAACTGGCTGCCATGTCCGGCAATCTTTATTACATGGATAAGACTGTCCTTGATAAAATAGAAGAAATGACTGCAGCAGAAGAGCCTACTGACGATGTGGCAATTCCCGACCCCTTTCATCCGGAATTGATGAAAGAACCGGTTCCGGTAGGCATTGACATCAAAAGCAGCACCAAATTTACGGATGTCTTTTACTATGAGGGGAATGCCGCTTACCTTGGCATCACGACCAATTCCCCCCACATAGATATGGTAAAAACATTCCTTACCTATTTATTTGACTAACAGTTCCTTTAAAAGACTATTTACCATGCCGGGGTCTGCCTTCCCCTGCATGGCTTTCATGGTCTGGCCTACCAGAAAGCCGATGGCTTTTTCTTTCCCGTTCCTGTAGTCTGCAACAGACTGGGGATTTTCGGCAATGACTTTTTCCACGGTTTTTTGCAAAGCGCCCACGTCACCCACGGTTTTGAGGCCTTTTTCTTCCACATAGGCCCCGGGGCTGACATTGCTTTCAAACATCACTTCAAAAACTTCTTTTGCAACGGAAGAAGTAATCACTTTTTCATCCACGAGTCCTATCAGTTCCGCCAGGTTTTCCGGTGAAAAGCGGATATCCTCCGCATCCATTTCCTTTTCTTTCAAAAGACGCAGAGTTTCCCCCATCAGCCAGTTGCTCACCTTTTTGGGCTGCCCGCTGATAGCTGCTGCCGCCTCAAACAAATCCGCCATATGTTTGGAAGCAGTGATGAGGGAGATATCGTATTCCGGGATGGCAAATTCTTTTTTGTATCTTTCCATTTTGGCATCCCGAAATTCCGGCAAGGACGCCTTAATCCGCATAATCCATGCATCGTCTATCTCTACCTGCGCCAAATCCGGGTCAGGGAAATACCGGTAATCCTGTGCATCTTCTTTGGAGCGCATGGGATAAGAACTTTCCTTTACATCATCCCATCTTCTGGTTTCCTGAACAATTACGCCTCCCCCTTCCAAAACGGCAATCTGGCGGGCGCGCTCCCCCTCTATTGCACGGGTAATGGCTTTAAAAGAATTTAAGTTTTTCATTTCCGTTCTGATTCCAAGTTCCTCTGCCCCTTCTTCCCGCACGGAAATGTTTACATCCGCACGCATGGAGCCTTCCTGCAGTTTGCAGTCGGAAGCGCCGATATATTGTATCGTCTGACGCAGTTTTTCCAGATAGGCAATTACCTCATCCGCATTTCTCATATCCGGTTTTGAAACAATCTCAATTAAGGGGACACCGGAACGGTTGTAGTCCACCAGCGACACTTCCTCCCATTCGTCATGAATCAGTTTTCCCGCATCCTCCTCCATATGGATTTCATGAATGCCGATTTTCTTGTTGCCGGATGGCGTCTCTATCTCCACATGACCGTTTTTGCAAATGGGGAAATAGAGCTGGGATATCTGGTAATTTTGCGGATTGTCTGGATAGAAATAGTTTTTCCTGTCAAACCGGCTGCTTTTGCTTATTTCACAGTTAACGGCAAGTCCCACTGCAACGGCATATTCCACCACCTGTTTGTTGAGTACGGGAAGCGAACCCGGCATCCCCGTACAGACCGGGCAGGTATGGGTATTGGGGGCTCCCCCGAAAGCCGTGGAGCAGCCGCAAAAAATCTTGGTTTTGGTGGCAAGTTCCACATGCACCTCAAGACCTATAACTGTTTCATATTGTTTTTCCACTTTTACGCCTCCTTTCCTGCACGGAAACCGCCTGCCGCACGCTCATAGGCATATGCGGCCCGAAGCAGCTTTCTTTCCTGAAAACAATCCCCGATAAGCTGCAAGCCAATGGGCAGGCCCTTTGCATCCTTTCCGCAGGGAACGCTTATGGCGGGAAGCCCCGCCAGGTTTGCCGCAATCGTATAGATATCCCCCAGATACATTTTGATGGGGTCTGAAAGGGAAGTTCCCAATCCAGGCGCCGTCGTGGGTGCGGTAGGTCCCAAAATAATGTCGTATTTTTCAAATGCAGCGTCAAAGGCTTTCTTTATCAGGGCCCTGACGCGGAGCGCTTTCAGGTAATAGGCGTCATAATACCCGGAACTCAGCACAAAGGAACCCAGCATAATACGCCTTTTAACCTCCGCCCCAAAGCCTTCGCTTCGAGTTTTCTTGTACATGTTATGCAGGCCTTCATACTCTGCTGTACGATAGCCGTACTTTATACCGTCAAAACGCTCCAGGTTGGAGCTTGCCTCCGCAGCCGCAATCGTATAGTAGGCAGGGATGGCATAGTCCACAAGGTTTAAATCAAACTCTTCCAAAACTGCGCCCTTTTCCTCCAGCGCTTTTGCCGCCTGTAAAACTGCTTCCTTTACCCCGGGATTCAACCCCTCACCGAAATAATCCCTCGGAATACCGACGCGCATCCCCTTCACATCCTCTGTCAGCGCGGCAAGAAAGCCCGTATCCTCCCTTTCCACGGAGGTGGAATCTTTTGCATCATGCTTTGCAAGCGCTTCCAGAACAGCCGCACAATCGGTAACATCTTTTGTAAGCGGTCCAATCTGGTCCAGGGAAGATGCGTAAGCTATCAACCCATAGCGGGAAACCGTCCCGTAGGTAGGCTTCAGCCCTACCACGCCGCAGAAAGAAGCAGGCTGGCGGATGGAACCGCCCGTATCAGAACCCAGTGCAAAGAAGCATTCCCCTGACGCCACCGCAGCGGCGGAGCCGCCGGATGAGCCGCCCGGCACATGCTCTGTGTTGCAGGGGTTGCGGGTGATGCCGAAGGCAGAGGTTTCCGTGGTGGAACCCATCGCAAATTCATCCATGTTGGTCTTTCCCAATATAACCACCCCGGCGTTCTCCAGCTCCCTGACTGCCTGTGCGGAAAAAGCAGGCACAAAATTTCCGAGTATTTTAGAAGAACAGGTTGTCAGCATTCCTTCGGTGCATATATTATCCTTAACAGCTGCGGGGACTCCTGCAAGTGGTCCCGTCATTTCCCCTGCTTCTATTTTTTTCTGCACCTGCTCCGCTCTTTTTCTTGCACCGTCCGCATCTAGGGTGACATAGCAGTGCAGCAAATCTTCTTTCTGCGCCGCCTTTTCCAAAACGGCCTCCACCGCCTGCATTGCCGTCACTTCACCTGCCTTTATTTTTGCGGATAACTCCACTGCCGTCAATTCCGGTATATTCATGGACAGCCCTCCTAATCAAATGTGCGCGGCACAACAAACATGCCGTCTTTTTCACCGGGTGCATTTTTCAAGAGTTTTTCGCTTTCGTCCCCGTTAGTCACAATATCTTCCCTAAACACATTTTTAATCGGAAAGACATGGGACATGGGTTCCACTCCCGTCGTGTCCAGTTCATTCAGCTTATCAATATATTGCAGCATACCGTCCATGTCCTTCCTTGCCGCTTCCCTTTCCTTTGGGGAAAGCTCCAGCTTTGCCAGAATCCCCACATATTCCATTGTTTCATCCGTAATCATGTATTTTACTCCTTTCTCACACTCTTACCTTAATATGCACTTCCCTGAGCTGCTCCTCCGTGACCTCTCCCGGCGCGCCGCACATCAAGTCCTGCGCATTGCCGTTCATCGGAAAGGCAATAACCTCCCTGATATTTTCTTCTTCCTTAAGAAGCATAATCATGCGGTCCACGCCCGGCGCCATACCTGCATGGGGCGGCGCGCCAAACTGAAATGCCCGGTACAGTGCGCCAAACTTTTTTTGCAGTGTTTCCTTATCGTAGCCTGCCAGGGCAAACGCTTTTTCCATGATTGTAACGTCATGGTTCCTGACTGCGCCGGAAGAAAGTTCCACTCCGTTGCACACAATATCATACTGATAAGCAAGAATGTCAAGTGGATTTTTTTCCTCAAGCGCCTGCATGCCGCCCTGCGGCATGGAAAAGGGATTGTGGGTGAAGGTTATCTGCTTTGTTTCCGCATCCAGCTCATACATGGGAAAATCGTTTACATAGCAGAACCGGAAAGCATTTTTCTCATATAAATCCAGTTTTCTGCCCAGTTCGTTCCGGATTTGTCCTGCATAGTAACAGGCTTTCTCTTCTTTGTCCGCCACAAAGAAAATGGTATCGCCCGCCTGCAGTTTTGCCAAATCCGCCAGTTCTTTCTTGCAATCCACCGGAATAAACTTGTCAATGGGGCCTTTATAAGACAAATCCCCATCTACCTCCAGATAGCCAAGTCCTCCCATTCCCAGGGATGTGGCAAAGTCAAGCAGTTTTTCATGAAAGCCTTTGGACATTTCCGCATGCACTTTAATGGCTCGCACCGTTTTCTTCAGGAACGGCTTAAACGAACATTTCTGAAAAAATGCCGTTACATCCATAATTCTGAGCGGGTTGCGCAAATCCGGCTTGTCGCTTCCAAACTCTAACATGGCCTGCCTGTAACTGATTACCGGGAAAGGCGCATCTGTCACCTTTACCCCTTCTTTGGCAAACTTCCTGAAAGTAGAGGACAGTACCTCCTCTCCCACACGGAACACATCCTCCTGCGTGGCAAAACTCATTTCAAAGTCCAACTGGTAAAACTCCCCCGGCGAACGGTCCGCCCTTGCATCTTCATCCCGAAAACACGGGGCAATCTGAAAATATTTGTCAAACCCGGACGCCATTAACAGCTGTTTATACTGCTGCGGCGCCTGTGGGAGTGCATAAAACCTGCCCTTATACCTGCGTGAAGGTACAAGGTAATCCCTTGCCCCCTCCGGGGAGGATGCGCACAAAATCGGCGTCTGGACTTCCAGAAAGCCAAGCTCCGTCATTTTTTCCCGCAAGAAGCTGATTACCTTGGAACGGAAAATGATGTTTTCCTTCACCTTTGCATTTCTTAGGTCAAGATACCTGTATTTAAGCCTCACATCTTCCCTTGTTTCTTTTGAAGTCATAATTTCAAAGGGAAGCTGGCGATGCACTTTTCCCAATATGGAAACAGACTTTGCATTCAATTCCACCGTCCCTGTGGGAAGCTTTGGGTTGTAAGTTTCCTCATCCCGTTTCTCCAGAACACCTTGCACGGAAATACAGCATTCCTTTCCTATGCCGGAAAGAAACCCGGGACTTCTGAGTACCACCTGCAAAACACCGTACATATCCCTCAAATCAATAAAGGATACTCCTCCATGGTCCCTGATGTTTTCCACCCACCCTGCGGCCCGTATTTCCTTTCCGATGTCACTTTCTTTAATTTCCTGCACTGTCACTGTCCTGTAAATGTTTTCCATACTCATAGCGGCCTCCTTTTTTGTCTGTCCGGGGCTTTTCTCCTGCATGTCTTTCGGCATATGAAACCTCTGCAATAAAAAAGCCCCGGAACACAGTTGTCTGTATTCCGGGACGAATATACAAGTGTAATCCGTGGTACCACCCGTCTTGACAAACCGCCGCTTCCATCAAAGCGTTTTACCGGTCTGCCCACTCTTACATTTAACGCATGTCACGTACCGCCCTACACAGCAAATACCTTCAGGCAGTCTGCTCCGGAGTGTTCCCTTTGCCGCTTCCCGCAAACAGCGCTCTCAGTCGGTGACGCCGTATTCCTGTCGCTTTCCATGGCAAGAGTCTCCTTCATTGCATTTCAATATTTAATTGAGTTGAAGTGTAGCACACTTTGAAACCAATTGCAATAGCAGTTTACTCTTTTTTCTTTCTTTTTCCCGTATTCCACCAACAGAAGGCAGCCACAATGGCGCTGATAATCAAAAGCATGTAAAAGTTGATTCCGCGGGTCACGCACATGGACACTGTCAGACTGCCTCCGACAAAAATATTCCGAAAAACCGCCGCATACATGATTTCCGTAATCCCCTGGGAACCCGGCAACGGTAACATATCCACTGCAATATAGACCACTGCCTGCAGACACATTATCGTAAGTGCATCCGTGCCTGAAAGCCCCATACCCTTGTAAATAAAATATGTCAGAACAAAAACACTGCACCTCTGGATAAACGTAAAACCTGCCAGAAAGGCAAGCACCCTGCCATGCGATTTCAAAAAACCGACTGTCTGCTGATACTGCCCCACCATGGAATGAATGCTTTCCCTGCGCTTATCGGAAGGTTTCATCAGATGGATTCTGACAAGAAGTCTTTCCGCCGCACACAAAAATCTCTCCATGCCGGGTCCGTTTAACATAATGGCCAGCAGCACCACCACAAGCACCGTATTCAGAAACAGACCGAGAAAATAAACGGGAAGATACTCTCCCATATAAGAATGCAAATCCTTCCACCAGAAAACACCTATGCCAATTCCCATCAAAACCAGCACCAGCTTATAGGCAGTCGCCACACTCATCAGCACAACCGAACTGTCCGCAATCTTATGGCCGTCCTTATTCATGTAATAAAGCTGCATGGGCTGGCCTCCCGTCGCCGATGGCGTAATGCCCGAATAAAAGAAACCTGCAAAAGAATATTTCAGGCAGCTGAAAATTGAAGTTTTTTCCCCGATGGCATGAAGCAGATACCAAATCAATATCCCTTCCGCCGAAACAAAAAACAACGCGGTTACAACGGCCAAGGCAAGATAACCCTTATTCATGTTACCGACCGCCTCAAACAGTTCACCCAAATCCTGATTCCTGAATACCACATAAAAAGTAAGTGCCGCAAGCAAAAGAAAAAGTACCGCACTCAGTATCTTCTTACCTTTCATACAAACCTCCATGTTGCAGTTTTACTGCAACCCAGAATCCCTCAAAGCAAAAGCTCCAAATGTGAGATTTAGAACTTCTTTGCGAAATGCCCTTTGGCATGAGTGGAAATTGCCAAAAGCAATTAGAAGTTCTTCTCACACTACTCCCTCTATTGCACCATACCGATACCTGCTTCTGCCGATAAAATCAGCCAGCAGTCCTTCAAATAAGATGTCTTCATTTTTCAAATCGTAAAAATCGGCCGGGGTAACCAGTGAGAAATGCTTGTGGAACAAATCCATTCCATTCTGTGAAAGAAGGCGTGCAATAAAGGATGAGCAGGTATAGTGCCTCTCCTGATAGAAAGGCTTTTGTAAAAGCAGGTAAGGTAATCCCCAGATGCAATAGTGGTACCGAAACCTGTTTTTATAACACTTGTGCAGCTGCTCTTTTATTGCCTCCTTCTGTTTCTTTGTACAGTCAAGGCTGTAAATGCGGTATTTTGCCGTTGGAAATGCGTGCAATATCTTTTCTTTATTTTCTTTCTCAAAGCCGGCAAACCAGGGCAGAAACGGGTTGCGCCGCCCTACGCTGTATGCCTCTTCCAGATTTTTATCCAATGACAGCACCACATGTATGTATTCCCTCTGGATAACCCTGCGGATAATGCCCGCAAACAGTCCGGGCGTATCCACCAAAGCAATATATATTTTGTCCATTTTATCATTCCCTTTCCTGTTTGTACAGAGTCTAACTGAACTGGTATGTCTTTTTTGCAAGGTTATAACCTTTTATGGTTAAGATATCCCCCAGCTTTCCCGGCAGGTAAGTGAACCCGGAAAGCATTGTAAAACGAAGCCTTTTATAAAGTTTTCCATCCCTCTCTTTTATGTAATTCCACAGTTCCTGCCTCTTCTGCATTGCCTCCCTGCTCTTAATCATAAGCAGATAAATGGAGGATATGGAAAGCATCACGGAAATATTTCTCATCATATAATGTGACAGTCGCGGTGACATCCTTTTAACCTTGCGCAAATCCATGCACTCCACCACCATTTTGGTAACCAGTATCTGCTGGTCTATCCTGCGCTTATAACTTTCTTCATTGACGGACTGGTCTTCCCTGCCTAAAAAATAGTGGTATAAATCCACATTCAGGTACAAAATGCTTTTCACATAAGGCAATGGTTTGTAAGCAAAAAGATTATCCACATAAAAAGTGTGTTCCGGCAAAACCACATTGCTTCTTTTCAGGATATTTGTCCTGAAAATCAACGCGTGCATGACCAGATACTGTGACGGTTTAAACGAACGCATATCCTGCCAGCTGCAAATCCTTTCTTCCGGAAAAACATTGCCAAAGCAGACGCTTTTCTGCCGGTTTTCATACAGGTGGTCATAGACATAGTTGCACACCAGCATATCCACGTCGTCCTTCCTGTTTTTAATGGCCTGCATTACTTTTAAAAGTGCGTCCTTATCCAGCCAGTCATCGGAATCCACCACCTTGAAAAAACGGCCGCCTGCCGCCGCAAGACCTGCATTTACGCCCGAACCGTGCCCGCCGTTTGCCTTATGTATTACTTTTACGATTTGGGGATAAACAAAAGCATATTCATCGGCAATCTCCCCCGTCGCATCGGTGGAACCGTCGTCCACAATGATAATTTCCCCATCCTCTCCGCACGGCAGAAGGGAATCAATGCATCTTTTCATATAATCCTGTGAATTATAACAGGGAACCACAAAAGTGATATCCTTCTTATTCATTTACTCCACCCCTTTTCTTATCTTTACCGAAACCTACTATACACAAGAATAGTTAAAACTAAAGGTAGAATTTCTAAATAATTACTAAATTCTTGCATTTCTGGTATAATGGATGAAAGAGTCCGATAATGAAAGGAAATGATATTATGGGAAAATGTGAAGAAAATGAAGATGTGATGAACATTATGAATATTCTGGACGGCTTTTGCAAGGCCGGGGAAAGCCGGATGAAAATAGAGGTTACGGACAGCGCTGAAGAAGGCAGTTTCAAAAAGCAGTACCATCACGGACGGTGCGATGTCAACAGTCCGTGGGCAGAGGGGAAGGCATTTGACGTACTGGAATAAAATGGCATACGGACGGCGTCTGCCCTCATTTTTTCTCCAGTATCAGCACCACATCGCGCTCTGCCAGACAGGTGGAGCCCTGCGGACAGATGTTTCTGCTGCCGCGTTTTACCATTACAATAAATGTTTTTCGTGAAATATCCAAATCCTTGATTCTGCTTCCAATCCAAGAATGTCCCGGTTCAAGGCACACTTCACTGATGTGGCAGTCAAACTGTCCCGTGGAGGTGGTTCCCAGAAGCAGGTTATCCCCTTCTGCAATTTCCAGGCCTTCATAGGGCGTGAAAACATCCTCCCCCCGAAGCACCACTGCCGGATACAGGCCAGGCGGAAGCTCCAACTGTTTTACCGTTCGGCCTGCAAACGGATGCTTCCTTGTGATTTGCAGGCTGATAAAATCTGCATCATGCTGTGAATAGCCTCCCACCTTAATCCGGGTATAATACTCCACAAAACCGGCGGAAATAATACCCGTGGGAATGGCAACCATGCCCACGCCTAAAAACGCAATGATAATCGCCATCAGTTTTCCGCCAATCGTCACCGGATAAATATCCCCGTATCCCACCGTCAAAAGCGTGGATACCGACCACCAGATACCGGAAAAGGCATTGGAAAAATGCTCCGGCTGCGCTTCATGCTCAAGCCCGTACATGCACAGGGAGGAGGCAAGCATCAGGATAAGTACCAGAAAAATAGACGATACCAGCGCATTTTTCTTGTCCTTCAAAACCTCCGTAATAACATTAAACGCATCATAGCGCGCATTAATCTTAAATAAACGGAAAATCCGCACCACCCGGAGCATCCTGAAGGCAACGGCGCCGCTTGGGATAAAAAACGGAAGAAAATAGGGCAGAATGGTCATTAAATCCACAATTCCGTAAAAAGAAACGGCAAATCCCAGCATAGCAGCCGGATAAGTCTTTTTCGGAAAGAGAAAGTCGGCTGTCCAGATTCTTAGCACATACTCCACAAGAAAAATCACCATGGTGACAAGTTCAACCGCCCCCATGGCTTTTGTATATACCGCCATCCCATCAAATGTCTGAAGAAAAGTGATGGAAATATTTAATAAAATGATTAGTACAATAAATATATCAAAACACAGACTTGGAATATCCGATTCGTTTCCAATCTGTATAATCTCAAAAACACGTTTTTTTACCGGATTTTTTTTCACTGTGTTTTCCATGCAGCCAGATACCTTCCCTACCCCGTTTATAAAATAAGTATACCTTGCCGCCTGAAAATCCACAAGCAAAAGCTTTTCAAAAAATGATTCCCATTACCAAACAGGCAGGCACACTGCACTCGCCAGATTACCCCTGCATGAAATTCCCCCTAGAATCTCATACGGTTTTACAGCATGAACAGCGTTAATGCCCATATGGGGGAAAGTAATGGGAATCATATTCCTTTGAAAAAAAGCCATAGCCTTTTCCAAAGGGAGTTCTGTCTGCCTGCCCCAATCCAGCATTTGAGGCAGGCAAATCATAACCCTGCTTTAATTATATCACTAAAATATGCCTTGTCTATTTCTATCTCTTTCGATTTTTCAGCACGGTGTAACCGGTTTGTAATAATAATATAACCTATTTTTCAGTACAATGTGCTGTTTTTGCCTTCAGGTTGACAATTGTCATGCTTCTCATCAGCCACCAGAACAGCAGAAATACTGAAACATACATCAATATATTTATATGATTTATCAATTCTAATTCCTGTACTCCCCTAACCTCATACCCTCTTGCAATAAATGCCAAAGTATTATCGGGTGTATTTCTTTCAAGGTAGACGCATCTGCCACACAAAGCACCATATGCCGTCATAAGTAAAAATAAGGAAAACAGCGGCCGCTTCACAGTTTCTTTGGAAAAAGAAAAGGAAATTGGGGTCGTCTTTAAAAACAGCACTAAGAATAGGGATAAACCTGTTAATAATGTTGTTATCTCCAGAAAAACAGCATTTGTACATAGTGTCATGTCAAATTTTAAAAGTACAAAATGAATCACAGCCGTGTCCAGAATCCCCTTCCCCAAACCTGTCAAAATACCGCAAATCAGACTTTGCAGCAATATTTTTCCATTTACTTTTTTCCCGAGAAGCATGTGCTGCACAATCCAATATATACCGGTCCCGAATAACATCCAAACCAAAAATCCCTGCCATCTGATAAATAACTCCTTTATGGAAAAAAACACATCCGGAATTTCTCCAAACAACAGAAAAACGACCAATCCATGCAATACAGTTAAAATTATCACTGCATAATCCTCTTTTTGCAACGCCTTTTTGTTCCCGCGTTCTTCCCCCGACAACCTTTGTATGCACCATAAAATAAGCATATACAGAATCGGATAATTCCACATATTATGCGTAAGAATTTTAGTTCCGCAATATAAATCCAGATTATAAAGTTCTGTTTCCGTCAAGGTATACTCGCCGGCAAAAGCGGTACAATCCCTGAAAATCCCATATACCAGAACAGCATATATTATTATTGCTGCCAGAATCATCATTGCCGGTAATTTTATTTTTTTCAAACCAAACTCCGGTTTCCTTTTTGCCGCCCAAAACTGCAGTAATGCAAACAGAAAAACTCCAAATATTAATACGCCAACCTGTCCCCATACAGCCAATGCCTTTAAAGAAATCCTACAGGTCTGCCCTATTATGTCAATAGCAGTATCCAGAATCCCTTTCCCTAATGTAAGTGCCAGCCCAAAGAGAACCGCTTTTATAAAATGCCCAAAAGACAGTTTTTCTTTTTTTTCATATAACACTGTAATCACATATAATAGTGAAATATATACCGTCCATATCATAAAAGAGATTGCGTCTGTGTATTGGAATGGGTAAAAAAGAACCATTGGCAGTTTTTTTAATGTAAAAAATGTTATTACAGCATGTGCTATTGTCAATAAACTTATAAAGATTCCTTTTTTTGCTCTGTCGGACATAAAATGTTCCTCCTAATTATTCTCAATTAATTTTTCAAAAAGCATTTGTGTAGTAGCATCAACAGCAATCGGTTCTGATAACTTATCAGTCAAATCATATAAAACGTGCTCAGTTTTCCCGGTGCTGAAACTGCATGTTGCCACACTTGCCACATCATTCGGAAACACAATCGGTGTATATTGTAGTCTGCCTTCTTCGGAATAAGACAGGTAACCTGAGTATACACAGTCCTTATGGCGTTCGTCTAATGTACCTACAAGCGTATATTGATTATCCTTGGCAGCGTCTATACCTGTACACATCGTATAGATTGCCGCTGCTTGCGCAGAGGCCTGCTGCTTTTCAGTATAACCGGGCTGATTGCCGTAAGTATTCACCGGCAATGCATAATTGATGTTCTGAAATTTCTGCCGGTCTGCCGAATTGCCCACCAGAATTGTTACTCTCCTATTACTTCCTGATGACTCAAAATTCATTGTCACCTCGGAATGGCTTATTCCTGACAGGACAAAACTTTCTACCAGCAAAAATGCATGAAGACCCCCTGCCATCTTCATAACATCGCTCCCGTATGCTGACGAGCTGTCGTATAACAAATAAGAGTTATCACTTGTATAAACTTTATTCTCCGGGATATCTTCCCCGCTGATTCCGGTTATTCCCGTCAACAAATCAAACTCTGTCTTAGTTTTTTCTACTGAATAATCCATATTCCATGTAAGCACTGGACCTATCTCAACATTTCTTGTATTTGGCTCATTAATATAATAAATTTTACCGTTATAAAATAATGCTTTGCAATCTTCACTAACAAAAACACTTTCGGTATTCCGGGCCTGTTTTAACTTCTCTATATCTTCCAAAGTCATATTTACACCATGCTCTATTAAAACTTCCATTTCTTCCGGCGTATACCCATAGGCAATCATTGCCTCTGCCACCTCTGCATCCCATTCCTTTCTTTTGGGCGTCGGCAGCAGGGCAACCCGCCACGCAGCATTTTCATTAATGTGGTATTGACCACCGTCAAATACCTTTTTAATTTCACTCAGTGCATTATCTACCTTATCACGGTAACTCGCACTTTCAGAGAAAAGCGCTTTTGTATTGGCTTCGATTTTATCATATGTATCTTTCTTTACTCTCCATTTCTCATACCTATTTTGGGCATTATCCGCAAGGCTTCTGTAATAAGATGCTTTTGCACTATTATACAGTTCTTCTCCAAACCATGACGCATTTCTCGCCGCTTTTTCACAGTTTTGGGCACTTGTTTCATATTCGGCTTTCTCCGCCAATGCCTGTTCCATCATATCAAAAATGGTGTTTCCATCCAACACTTCTTCACCGACAGAACCGTATAATTTATTAAAATCTGCAATATCTTTCTGATTAGCAGCCACCTTGGCGTCCAGAATTAATAAATAATTCCCTATCTGCGTTTTCAGGGCGCTATAGGCTTCTCCTTGTAACCCTGCATCATTCATAAACTGAATCAGACATTTATGTATCCCCTCAATCCGATAATTGTCATTTATAAGTAATTTTACAGCCTGCATACACTGTCCCCGTATACCTTCCGGGTTCAAATAAGAATTCCTATTCATTTTCCTTATCCTCTTCTCCCAAATCTATTCTATTGACTTTATTTGCTATGTCTTCTTTTTCCAGACACAATTCTTTCTGCCTGTCAGAAATCCACTTTTTCTCTTCCTCATAAAAAGACATCTTTTCTCTCTTGATTTTATCCAGCAAATTTTTCTTCTCATCCAGCAATTGCAACAGTCCGATATCTTTTGATGTGCAATTAGAAGCTTCATCTTCCGTCTTCTGAAATGCTCTTTCTATATCCCATTCTTCCTCTTCTTCCCTTTTGTAAAACATATGCTTTTTTCTTTCCAGCGCTTCGGATTCCTCTTCCAAATCCCTTATTCTGTTTTCCATTTCCCGTCTGTATTCATCATTCATACCATCTTTCTCCCTGATTCATCCGCTATTCTTTCATATAAATGGCAAGAATATTATCTTCCTCTTCAAAGGTTAGCCCTATAATACTGAGGTTTTCTACTTCTTTTCCCATTGCATCACTGAAAAGCTGTACTTCCGTCTGCGCCCTGCTAAAAGCATTCTGCCCCTTTTCATTAGCAGTAATTGTTGACTTTTCATCACTGGGACTTAATGTCCTTGGTGAATATAATTGTGAAATCATGTTAAGCATCTTTACATTTTGACTTACTGAATTCATATCACTTATAATTGGCATTATAAAATTACTCCTTTCCGGTTTCTACCACCCTGTACCGTACGTAACGATTTTTGTGTCCGGCAGCGCTTCCCTGAGAAGCTTCAGTTCCTCCTTGTTCCCTGCAAGGGGTGTATCTGCGATATTCAGGGTTCGCAAGTTTTTCAGGTTCACAAGCTCCCCCGCCTCCGTTACGGCCGTATCAGATAAATCCAGCCATTGTAGGTTTTCCAGCTCCTCTATGCCTTCCACCCCCGCTATGGACGTGCTATTCAGCCATAATAGTTCTAAGCCTTCCAGTTCCACGATGCTTCCCAGCTCCGTTATGTCCGTGCCCGCCAGATGCAGCGCGCACAGATTTTCCAGCTTGCCAATTTCCCCGATGTCTGAGTCTGTCACCCTGCATCCGATTAGCATAAGCGACTGAAGGCTATAGCATGAAAATACAGGAGAGTAATCCAGATTCCCCATGCCATACAATATAAGATCCGTTAGATTTTTCCCATTTTCCAGAAACTCAAGGCTCGAAAGGTTACAGGTTCCGTTCCCATTTCGAATACAAAGGTATTCCAGTTGTCCGCAGCTTTCCAGTATGCCTGCCAGTTCCCTTTCCAGACGGGCTATCCCCTCCTCCCTCAGTATGTCTTCCTCTTTCGGTATCCATATGTAGGAGTTCAATTCCCCCATCTCCAGACGCTTCAAGTTCATGCATCTTTCAATATCACATAGTGTTTCAAAATAAGATGGTAATCCCAAAACCAGTTCCTCAACCTTTGCAAAATCCTCCACCCGGAAATCCTTCGGTTTTTTCCCCGTTCCCGAACTCATTGTGATTGCATTTCCTGCCCTTCTGTCAGCAAACCTTACCCTGTGGGCTTCCTCGTAGGACAAAAAGGTCAGCAGCGCAAGTAACGCTGCCACCATAAAGACCGCCATCGCCTGCAGGCCTTTTTTTCATTCTCACTCATCTTCCCACTCCTTTTCCGCTTCTACCACCATTCACCGTCCGTTACAATTTTTGTGTCCGGCAGCGCCTCCCTGAGAAACTTTAACTCCTCCGCGTTCCCTGCAAGGGGCGTATTTGTAATATCCAAAACTTTTAAGTTTTCCAAATTCACAAGACCACCTGCCTCCGTTATGTCTGTCCCGTCCAAAAACAGGTTCTCCAAATTTTTCAATTCCCCAATGTTTCCAGCCTCCGTTATGTCCGTACCGGAAAGACTCAACCAATGCAGATTTTCCAGCCTGTCAATTTTCTTAATGTCAGAATCTGTCACCCTGCATCTATCAAGTACAAGCGACCATAGGCTTCTGCATGAAAAAACAGGAGAGTAATCCAGTTCCCCTATGTCATACAGTCTAAGTTTTTCCAAACTTTCACCCTTTTCTACAAACCCCAGACTGGAAAGATTGCATGTTCCACATCCGTTGTAAATGATAAGGTCTTCCAATTGCCCACAGCTTTCCAGTATGTCCGCCAGTTCCCTTTCCAGTTGGGCTATCCCTTCCTCCCCCAGTATGTCTTCCTCTTCCGGTATCCAGCCAAGGCTTCCCCTCTCCCCTATTTCCAAATGTGTCAAGTTCATGCACCTCTCAATGTCGGACAGTGTTTCAAAATAAGCTGGTAATCCCAAAACCAGTTCCTCAACCTTTGCAAAATCCTCCACCCGGAAATCCTCCGGCTTTTTTCCCGTTCCTGAACTTTTCGTTATTGCATTTCCTACCCTTCTGTCCGCAAACCTTACCCTGTGGGCTTCCTCGTAGGAAAAAAAGGTCAACAGCGCAAGTAACGCTGCAATCATACAGACCGCCATCGCCTGCAGTCCTTTCTTTTCATTTTTACTCATCTTTCTGCTCCTTGTCCGGCTTTTATCATAATACACCGTTCGTAACGATTTCTGTGTCCGGCAGCGCCTCCCTGAGAAGTTTTAACTCCTCCTCGTTCCCTGCAAGGGGCGTATCTGTGATATACAGTTTTTCCAGGTTTTTCAGGTTCACAAGCTCCCCCGCCTCCGCTATTTCCGTACCGGAAAGACGCAGGACTCTTAAGTTTTCCAGCTTCCCTATACCTTCCACCTCCGCTATGGCCGTATTGCTCAGATATAGCAGTTCTAAGTTTTCCAGCTCCACGATGCTTCCCAGCCCTGTTATGTTCGTACCAGATAAATCCAGCCATTGCAGGTTTTCCAGCTCCTCTATGCCTTCCACCTCTGCTATGGCCGTGCTATTCAGAAATAATAGTTCTAAGCCTTCCAGTTCCACGACGCTTCCCATCTCCGTTATGTCCGTACCGGCCAGATGCAGCGCGCACAAGTTTTCCAGCCTGCCAATTTCCCCGATGTCTGAGTCTGTCACCCTGCATCCGATAAGCATAAGCGACTGAAGGTTGCTGAACGAAAAGACAGGGGAGTAATCCAGGTTTCCCATGCCATACAATATAAGGTCCGTTAGATTTTTCCCATTTTCCAGAAACTCAAGGCTCGAAAGGCTGCAGGTACCGTTTCCGTTGTAGATGTAAAGGCTTTCCAACTGTCCGCAGCTTTCTAGTATGTCCGCCAGTTCCCTTTCCAGACGGGCTATCCCCTCCTCCCCCAGTATGTCTTCCTCTTTCGGTATCCAGCCTCGTTCTCCGCGTACCCCTATTTCCAGACGCTTCAGGTTGACACACCTCTCAATGTCGGACAGTGTTTCCAAAAGAGACGGCCTACCCAAAACCAGTTCCTCAACCTTTGCAAAGTCCTCCACCCGGAAATCCTCCGGTTTTTTCCCCGTTCTCGAATACATTGTGATTGCATTTCCTACCCTTCTGTCCGCAAACCTTACCTTATGGGCTTCCTCGTAGGATAAAAAGGTCAGCAGCGCAAGTAACGCTGCCACCATACAGACCGCCATCGCCTGCAGTCCTTTTTTTTCATTCTCACTCATCTTTCTGCTCCTCCGTTTCCGATGCTTCCCTCATCAGGTATAACATTATCCCCGCCAATAATTCTATCATATTTTATTTCTGCTTCTTTACCTTTACGGCATTCCTCCAGCAGGCTTATGACACTATTAGAGTCTTCCAGCACGTCCTGTATGCTTAATTTTATTGAAAATGCACCACTAATCCCTTCTATTAATTCATCCGTCTTCTCCCCTGGATACGGCCATATGACGGTTTCCCCCTCCAGCCCTGCCGCGTCATACTCCACAAAATTTACCCAGCAGTTAAACTGCGTATAAAAATTCGCTACATTCAGCTTCTCAAACTCCTTTTTGATAAAGTCCGCGTCCGCTTCCTCCTGCGCGGATTCCTGCGCCGCTTCCGCACTGAAAAGCATCACGTCCCCCAGCAAAGGAATGAAGCCCGCCGCCTTTTCCAACATTTTGCTCCCCGCACTCCGGGCAAGGCTTCCTGCCA